>OBEQ012005188.1_pt1 | contig 13457 bp, 10 predicted proteins | sample 1670901 | NCBI WGS metagenome assembly OBEQ01 (sample SAMEA104232315, study PRJEB22302) | groundwater metagenome | biome: forest; feature: aquifer; material: groundwater | place: USA | collected 2011-08-07 | depth 5.4 m
CGCGTGGTCGGCGGCGATGATGAGGTCGCCCTCATTTTCGCGGTCCGCGTCGTCTATGACGATGACATGCCGGCCTTTTTTTAGGTCGGAGAGGACTTGAGGGATCTTACTGAGTCGTGTGGAATGTTTTTTCATCAGAAATAATCGCTTAAAAAAGACGCGGCTTTTTCCTTCATACTACCCAAGAGGCCCTTTTCCTTATGAAGGATGGGGCTTCTGGCTTCCAGTTCGTCGGCTACGCTCAAAAGTCCCCTCAAGCCCAAAGGGATGAAATGCTCCGAACCGGGAATAGGCTGCGAAGACACTTCGGAAACCGGCAGGCTAAAAGACTCTCTTAAGAGCGCAAGGATCTGGGTGTTTACGCCCCGCTCCCCCGTCACAAGAATCTGCTCACAAGCGGGGGTTCCCGCCAGAAGCTCTTTAGCCGCTTGAAGAAGCCGAGTAAGCTTCGGTTCTTGCGCGGGGGCTCCCGGATCAGACCACAGAAACCTGTGATCGTAGATCATGTTATTCCCAAAAACAAAAATATTCAAGAAATCCCGCCCCTGATCCACGATCAGCCGGGTCCTCACCCGGTCCTCTTTCGGTAAAATACCGTAAGCCGTCGACCATAAGGAAACGACCGGAACCGCTTTTTTGACCAGAGCGCGGCCTAAGATCTTCTGCCAAACATCGCATAAGGCCGAACCGGCGGTCAAAATACGCGCCTCGACTTCCAGTTTACGCCCAAAAACTCCCAAAGGGTTGGCCACAAAATCTCTATCATCGATCGTATAACCGGCTTCCCTGAAATAAATAATATTTCTCTCAAAATGCCCCACAAGCCGTTCTGCGATGAGCCGCACATCCCTCAAATCTGAAACCCTGATCTGCCCTTCGCCTTTAAGCGTCTTTGACCCTCGCGAGACCAGGCACCGCAGGTCGGGATCGACAAAATTATAATAAAGGGTTCCGACAGAAATGCCGGCCGCGGACTCAGCCATTTTGATCGCAGCCACCAGCGGCTCCACGGCGTCTCCGATATGGATCACTTTTCCTTGCCGGACTCCTCTGGAAGGAGCCTCCCCCAGGCCCAGGGTCCGCAGACGCCCGTCTTTATTCTCCCCAATCAGGACAAAAACTTTTTCAATCCCGAAATCAAGAGCGGTGAGCATTCTTCTTGAAATTTTATTTACAAAACTCATGGCGAGAGGCCTTCAGAAAAATTACCTTGGCCCGATCACAACGTCGTCAAAACGAAGGTCGATGTAGCGGATCTTGGAGCGGTCCAGATCGACCGTTCTTAAGGTCTGGTCAAGAATCTTCAAGCGTTCCATGAAATGATTATTTCCGATCTTGATCTCAATGGTATCGTCGACGATCAACGAAATGTTCTTTACGTCGCTCATATCCACTTTCGTTAGGAGATGCCCTTTGAGAATATTGGAGCGTTTGACGATCTCGGCGAGCCTGACGGCTTTCTTGGTATCGGGATCGCTTAAGGCCACGCCGACAAAAAGACCGGCTTTGGGAAGCGGGGCGCCTTGGATCACCGTCAGGTTTTTAAAAGGCACGGGGCTTGACCCGGGCAGGATAACCAGGTCTTTGTCGATCTGAATATATTTTGAAAAAGCGGCCTGGGCGACCGGCGTCCTGCGGCGTACCACCACTTCCACTCGGTTGGGCAGGACGCGCCGGACCCTAACCTCTTTGAACTCGGGATGTTTTCGCTTGATGACCTCCTGGACGTTCACCAAGTCCAACGTGATCACGTTCTCCCCTTTTTTTAGTTCGCAGAATTCAAATGATTGTTTGGGTGTCATGCCGCCAGAATTTAGGATCTTCACTTCCTCCAGCGCAAAAGTCGGTGAATTGACCGCGTAGGCGATCACGGCCCCGAAGAGGACCCCTACCAGTGCCAGAGACAAAAGGTAAGGGAAGCTTAAAAAAAAGAGCGAACGCGCGGCCGCGATCAATTTGACGGAGATCGTCGAGTTTAAGCTTCTCCTTTTAGACCGGCTTTTGACAGGTTTGACCATCTACCTTTTCACTCCTTTCAAGGCTCAAGGACAACTCAAGGATTTTAACACAAAGGTCGGGAAACTCGACACCCGAAGCTTTGGCGGCTTTGGGCAGCAGGCTTTTTCCGGTTAGTCCCGGGATCGTATTGCACTCCAAAATATAAGGGACCGAATTCTCCCCCAAGATAAAATCGACGCGCGCCATGACCTGGCAACCCAACGCGTGATAAGCCCCTAGCGCGGCTTTCGAAAGCGCCGAAGCCTGGCTTTGGGTGAGGCGCGCCGGACACTCATACCGGGTTCCCGGATCCTGGTATTTGGCTTGGGTGTCATAAAAACTGCGCGGGGTGACCACTTCCACGGCGGGCAGCGCATCACCGCCCAGAATTCCGACCGTCAGTTCGCGGCCACGAATGTATCGCTCTATCAGGAGGGTGTCCGAATAATTAAAAGCGTTACGGCAGGCCTCCGCGAATTTTTCCGGGCTGTTTAGGATGCTGATCCCAACGCTTGAGCCGCAGGCGGCGGGTTTGACCACCAGAGGGTATTCCAAACTTTCTGGTTTTTGCAGCGTGTCTGATTTTTTTAGGCAGAACGACTCAGGCACGACCCATCCCGCTTTTTTGAAAATATTTTGAGCGATGGATTTGTCGAAGGAACGCGCGCTGGCGGCCGCACCCGAACCCGTGTAAGCGATGCCAGCCTCATCAAGGATCCGTTGGACAGTCCCATCTTCTCCAAAATTTCCGTGAAGGGCAATGAAAACAACATCGACGCCGGAAGCTTTAATCGCGGCGATAAAATCCCCTTCGGCCGGGTCCAGGAACATCGCGTCAAGTTTCGAGGTTTTAAGCGCGTCGAAAACGGCTCGTCCGGAAATAAGCGAGATCTCTCTTTCGCAGGAAGGCCCTCCGGCTAAGACCGCAATTTTCAAAGGATCCTAACTTCAGTTTCAAGCTCGATATTAAATTTCTTCTTCACAGTCTCTTTGACTTCCTGAATTAAGAGCCCGATGTCTTCGGAGGAAGCCCCGCCCAAATTGATGATAAAGTTGGCGTGCTTAAGCGAAACTTGAGCGCCCCCGATACGGCGGCCTTTAAGGCCCGCCTCCTCGATCAAACGGCCGCTGGAAGAACCCGCTTCTTTCGGATTTTTAAACATGCAACCGGCGCTCGGATGAACCAGATCCTGGGTTTTTAAGCGGTATTCCCGGTATTCATCCAGTTTTTTTTGAGTTTCTTTTGAATCCCGGCGGGGAAGTTCGAATGTTACTTCCACGATCACGCATTCTTTCAGGCCCGAAGTGCGATAACCAAAAGGGATCTGGGCCCGTTCCAGAGTTTTTGCTTGTCCGTCCCGATCCACGATGACGATTCTTTGGACAATCGCATCCACGGACTGATCGTGGCTGCCGGCGTTCATTGCCAAAGAGCCTCCTATATTTCCGGGGATCCCCATGAGAAACTCGCATCCGCCAAATCCCGCTTCAAGCGCTTGTTGGATAAAAAGGGAGTTCTGGACACCCGCCCGGGCTATGAGACGCTCTTGGCCGTCGGTTTTCATCCGTTTGAAATAAGGAGCGCTCAAATGAATCACGACGCCTTTCAACCCTTTGTCAGGCGGCAGGATGTTGCTTCCGGATCCGAAAACGCTTACGGGAATCCCTCTTTGGCCGCAAAGGACCATGAGCCGGGACAGATCCTCTAAGTCTTCCGGCTCGATCCAGCACTCCGCGGGCCCCCCCACTTTGAGCGAAGTGTGTTTCGAGAGGGGTTCATTGAAGAAAACTTTCCCGCGAATATTTTTAAAAATATCCTTACGTAAACAAGCCGCCAATTCTGCGGACGTCTGATAAATATCTCCGGCCCCCAGAGCTATCCACAAGTCTCCCGTCTCAAGCTTTCCGCTACACCAATCCACGACTTGAGATCTTTCGATATAAGTGACATCCGGGTGCCCCGCGGCACGGATCGCTTCGCTTAAAAAATGGCCGCTGATGCCTTCAATCGGTTTTTCTCCCGCGGAATAAACATCCGTCACCACGAGCTTGTCCGCATCGCCGAAAGATCTTGAAAAATCGCTTAAGAATCTCTGTGCCCGGCTGTAACGGTGCGGTTGAAAGACCGTGAAGATCCTTTTTTTCTTCAGCGCCTTGAGAGCGGAAAGTGTTTTTTTGATCTCCGTCGGGTGGTGCGCGTAGTCGTCGGCCACCAGACACTGCGCGTCTTCGTATTTCACGTCAAAACGCCGGGCTGCCCCCTCGTATTTTCCAAGTGCTAAGGCGATCGTTGAAAACGGGATGCCCAACTCTAAGCCCACTGCCGTCGCGGCCAAGGCGTTCAACACATTGTGAAGCCCGATAATATTTATTTTCACTTCGCCAAGAGAATTTTCTCCTTTCCAAACCTGAAAGCGCGCGCCTTTCTTCCCGCCGGGACATTCCACAATCTCCGAGGCGCTCAAAACCCGGGGTGATCTTTTGAAGCCATATAAAACCGAAGGGCGGATATTTTCTTTGGCGAGCGCGGCGACATGCGGATCTTCGGCGCATCCGACCCATCTTGAGTCCCGCGGAAGGCGGCGGAGAAAATTTCGGTAAGCTTCTTCGACTTTTTCAAAAGAACCGAAATGTTCCATGTGCTCTTCTTCAATGTTGGTGATGACTTCAAGTGCGGGATAAAATTTTAAAAAAGAAGAATCACTCTCATCGGCCTCGATCACTATTTCCGGGCCCTGGCCCACATACGCGTTGCCGCCGAATGAGATCACAAGTCCGCCGACGACGATCGACGGGTCCCGGCCGGCTTCTCTAAGCACCATTCCTATCAAGGCCGTGGTCGTGGTCTTGCCATGAGTCCCGGTGATGGCTATGGTGAATTTACCCCGGCAAATCTCAGCCAAAGCCTCGGCGCGATGAAGCAGCCTTTTTCCGGAACGGGACGCCGCGGATCTCTCAGGATGATCCGGCAAAATTGAGGAAGAATAAACAACGACATCCGCTTCCTTGATGTAGGCCGCGCTGTGTCCGATCATGACGCGGATCCCCAAAGATTGGAGTTGAGATAGGACCTCATTCGCTTTCACGTCGCTACCCTGCACGGACCAACCCATGGACAGATACATCCGCGCCACGCCGCTCATGCCTATCCCGCCAATGCCTATCAAATGGACACGGCCTTTGGTAGAGCCCGTCATAAATTCGCCGTTTCCATGATGAAATCTGCCAAAGCTTCACGCGGGTTTCTTAAGGGCCCTCCCGCTTTCTGGGCCTCCGTGGTCCCTAAATTTTTTTTTGACTCGGCTTCCATGACCAATTCCTTCACTTGTTGGGCTAATTTTTCGGGGTTAAGCTCCTTTTGAGCGGTCACCACCGCCCGGTGTGAACCTGAAAAAACCTGCGCGTTTAAAAATTGGTGCCCGCTTCCGAAAGGATACGGGATTAAGATGGCCGGAATTTGTTTGGCGGATATCTCCGCTAAAAAAGTGGCGCCGGCTCTACCCACCGCAAGATCCGCCGCGCTGTAGGCCAGATCCATCCGATCAAAAAAAGAAAACGTACCGGCGGTGATCCCAAACTCTCGATACTTTTCCAAGGCCGCTTGGGGGCTCATCCGCCCGCAAAGATGAAGCACTTGAACGCGCCCGCTAAAAGGTTCTCCAAAGAACTTAAGAGCCTCTAGGAAAAAAGAATTGATGGATTCGGCGCCTTGACTGCCGCCTAACACTAAAACAGTTTTTTTCTTGTCGCTAAAACCAAAATAGGCAAGGGCCTCCGCGCGGCGGTTTGTTTCTATCGACGAGCGGATGGGGTTTCCGGTCACCCTCAATCGTCGCCGGCCCGGCAAATAATCTTTAGTCTCGCTGAAACTTAAAGCCGTCCCATCGGTAAAACGGCTTAAAAAATTGTTGGCAAGCCCCGGGATCACATTCTGCTCATGCACCAGCGCCCTAAAGCCCATCCATTTTGCGACCCACACCACCGGAAACGAAAAATATCCCCTGAAACCCACCACCGCGTCCGGCCGTTCCACTTTAAGACAGCGCACGGCTTGGACAAAACCTCTGACCAATTTTATCAAAAATAGCGGGGACAATAAAGAAAACGCTCCATGGAATGGCGCGCTTTCGATCGAGAAAATTTTTTCAGCTTGAACCATTTTAAAAATCTGATTTTCAATATCCAACCTTCCACAAACATAAACGATCTGGGTGGAGGGGTCCCTTTTTTTAAGCTCCTCCGCGACGCTGAACGCCGGGAAAATATGCCCTCCGGTCCCGCCGCACGCAAAAATGAATTTCATGATTCGGCTCCACTCACCACTGAAGGATCCGAGCCTCCGGATGGTGTTGTCTCCGGTTGCTCGTTGGATAGATTTAGCAAGAATCCAAGCGCCGCCATATTGGCCATGAGGGCCGAACCTCCGTAACTGATGAAGGGCAACGACAACCCCTTGGTCGGAAGCGCTCCGGTGCTCACCCCAATATTGATTGCCGCTTCAAGGCTGATGAGGCTGACAAGCCCGAGGCCAAAAAGCTGCGAGAAACGATCCCGTGCTCGAAACACGATAACCATTCCCGCAAAAATGAAAACCATGAATAGGATGATCACAGATCCGGCGCCCAAAAATCCAAGCTCTTCTCCGATGATTGAAAAAACAAAGTCCGTGTGGGATTCCGGCAGATAAAAAAGTTTTTGTTGCGAACGGCCCAGGCCCACCCCGAAAAGCCCCCCGGTGGAGAGCGCTAAAAAAGACTGGATGATCTGAAATCCCACGCCTCGGGGGTCGTCCCACGGATGAAAAAATGCCAAAAGCCTTTTTCGGCGATAGGGTTTGGAGACCATGGAATAGATCAAAATCGGCGCCGCGGCCGCCGTCATCCAGAAAATAATTTTCAGATCAAACCCCGCCGTGAAAAAAAGGATCAACATCACAAAAGCGATGGTCGCGGCCGTCCCAAAATCCGGCTGTTTCAAAATCAGGCCTGCACAAATCCCAAGAATGGCGATCGCCGGAAAACAAGTCCGCTTCAGATCGCTTAAGGTCTCTTTTCGTCTTTCCAAAAAATCGGACATATAAAAAATCAACGCGATCTTGGCGTACTCCGAAGGCTGAAAACTCAAACCCATAAATTTAAACCAGCGGCGCGCCCCCTTGATCGAAGTGCCCACGTGAGGGACGAGAACCAACACCAGCATCACCACCGCGGCGATGAGAGCGGGTTTGGCGCGGAGACGAAGCCTCCCAAGATCCGCACCCGCCGCCATCCAGGCCAACAAAGCGCCCAACGCCAAATAAACAAGATGCCGTTTTAAAAAATAAAAACTGTCTTTCATGGTGTCCAACGCGTAAATCGCGCTGGCGCTGTAAATCATGACGACGCCCAAAGCGATGAGAATCATCGCCGAACCCAAAAGAAGCAACCTCGCCTTTCTTAGAGTTTCCATTCGCTAGACGCCTCTTTTTAGATCTTTAAACACTCGCCTAAAAGCCTCTCCCCGCTCTTGGTAGGAAGAAAACTGATCAAAACTCGCGCACATCGGCGACAACAAAACCGCCTCGCCCGAACGCGCACACGCAAAAGCCGAACGCACCGCTTTTCGAAAATCTGCTATCAGCCGATAACGGTCAAAGGCCTTGAGAGAACCGGCTATCTGACGACGGGCCTCCCCATAAAAAATTGCCCGCCGAACTTTCTTGATAAGGTTTTTTTCGATCGCGCCGAAAGGCGCGCCTTTATCCCGTCCGCCGGCGACCAGGACGATTGAGCCTTCAACAGATTCCAGCGCGGCTTTGGTGCTGTCCACCGTAGTCGATTTGGAATCATCAATGAATCGGACCCCCTTGCAAAGCCCTAATGGCTGAATGCGATGCTTTAGCGTTTTAAAAGATTTCAGAGTTTTTTGAATTGAGCGTGCCGGAACATTTAAAAGGGATGCCGCAAGGGACGCCGCGAGTATATTTTCAAGATTGTGCTTTCCTTTAAGAGGAAAATCTTCCGTTGTAAAAAGAGTCTTCGCTTTCAACCCTTGATTCAAAAAAAATTTTTCATCGGACAAGAAAATTCCATTTTCCCGGATTACTTTTTTTGAGAAAAAATAAACCCTCGAGCGGGCTTCTCGGCCCATCCGTCTCACTTCGGGCCTGTCAAAATTTAAAAGAAGGCTGTCCTTTTGCTTTTGATTCTTGAAGATATTCTTTTTTACGTTTAAGTAGCGCCGGAACGTCCGATGGCGGTCCAGATGATTGGGACTGACATTCAAGATCACGGCGAATTCCGGCCGGAAGGTCGGGCTGTCCTCGAGTTGAAAGGAACTGACTTCTAAAACAACCACGGTTTTTTTGCCAATCCGGCCGAGAGCGCTTAAGAAAGGATTTCCGATATTCCCGCACAACACGGTTTTTCGGCCGGCGTCTTTAAGGATCCGGTGGATAAGACGGCATGTCGTCGTTTTTCCGTTGGACGCGGTGACCGCAATCACCTTTCCCTTACAGAAATAAGAAGCCAGTTCGATCTCGCTGATGACCGGGATCTTATTTTTTTTTGCCCATTGAAGCGGCAGGCTCGTCTTGGGGACTCCGGGACTAGCCACCAGAATTTCCGAGCCTGAAATAAAACTTTCGGTGTGCCCGCCCGTTTCGACGGGGATCCCGGCGCGGAGAAGGCTTTGCGCGGCTTTTAAGATCTTGGGGTCGGCGGCGGCTTCCGTGACCCGCACCTTCGCTTTTTTCTGCCGTAAAAAACGGGCGGCCCAAAAGCCGCTTTTACCCAATCCCACCACGGTGATTTTTTTGTTTTTTAAATTCATCGCGTGAGCCCTACTGAAGCTTCAGCGTAGAGAACCCCAAAAGCGCCAGAATAATGGACACGATCCAGAAACGGATCACCACTTTGGACTCCGAAAGGCCTTTCAGCTGAAAATGGTGATGAAGCGGGGCCATCAGAAAGATCCTTTTTTTTCTCAAGCGGAAGCTCCCAACTTGCAGGATCACTGAAAGCGCCTCGGCCACAAACACGCCCCCGACGATGAGAAGCAAAAATTCTTTTTTCGTGAACACGGCCACCGCGCCCAAGGCGCCCCCCAGGCTGAGCGAACCTATGTCCCCCATGAAAACACTGGCCGGATGCGAATTAAACCACAGAAAGCCCATCCCTGCTCCGAAAAGCGCCGCGCAAAATACGGTCAATTCCCCGGCCCCCGAAATAAACGGAATCTGCAAATAAGCGCTGAATTTTGCGTTGCCGGTCACATAGCTGAAAACACCGTAAGTCAGTGCGATCATGATCGTGCACCCGATGGCAAGCCCGTCAAGTCCGTCGGTCAGGTTGACCGCATTGGAAGCGCCCGTGATCACGATCATGACAAAAAAAACATAAAAGACCCCCAGGCCCAGATTCGCATTTTTAAGGAAAGGGATACTGACCTCCTGCCACGAGGGTGAATCCAGGTAGAGAAATAAACCGATGGCTCCGCCGGCCACAAGCTGTCCGGACAACTTAGTGAAAGCCTTGATTCCTTTGGAATTTTTTTTTAGAAGTTTTAAAATGTCGTCCGCAAAACCCACCGCGCCAAGCCATAGCATCACTGCGACACATAAGAGCACGTAACGATTGGTCAGGTCCCCCCAAAGAAAAGTGGAGAAAACAATGGCGCCCAAGATGAGAACCCCTCCCAGGGTCGGAACCTTATCTTTTTCCCGATGGGCCGTGTAAAGTTTGGAGAAACCTTCCCGCTGGATCGTTTGCTTCAAGTTGAGACCGGAGAGAAAACGGATTAGAAATGGCCCGGCCCAAACACAAACTAAAAAAGCGGTGACCCCGGCCATGGCCGCTCTGAACGTAATGTAGCGGAAAACGTTAAAACCAAAAAAAGTGTCCCTTAAGGGATAGAGGAAGTGATAAAACATTCGAAAACCTTCTCCATGGCCATCGCGCGTGATCCCTTGACCAGCACGCAGTCGCCCGGTGCGGCGATTTGGCGGCAGACTTTGCCTGCTTCAGTGCTGTCCTTTACATGATAAATTCTTTTGGAGTCATACCCTTTTTTAAGGGCTTCGTCGACCAACGCCTTGCTTAAAACACCGGCCGCGATGATAAAATCCGGCAAATGATCTGCCATCAAAGCGCCCAGCTGGCGATGACATTCCTCCGCAACGCCCCCCAACTCTAACATATCCCCGCAAACGACCTCTTTTTTTTCTCTTATTTTAAACTCCTTCAGAGTCTCCAGCGCCGCCTTAAAAGAAGTGGGGTTGGCGTTATAGGTGTCGTCCAAAAAACGGACCCCCGCGATCTCCTTGAAGCTCAAACGCCCCGAGGGGGGCTTGAAAGAAGCGACGCCTTCCCGGATGATGGAAAATTTTACCCCGAGCGAACTGCAAACAAGGATGGAAAAAAGACAATTCAGAATATTGTGCCTTCCGAGGAGCGGTGTTTCGAAAAGGTTCTTTTCGACATAAAAGCTGGAACCTTTTTCGTGGCACCAGAACTGCTCCGCCGCAAGGTCGTGAGTCTCGCGTTTAAATCCGACCTTCAAAACCCGGTGGACACCGCTTTGAGTGTCGGCCAAGAGAGGGTCCTCGCCGTTCAAGATCAGAAGGCCGCCGCGCTCGAGAGAATTCATGAGCGACAGTTTTTCAAGCCTCACCCCCTCGAGAGATTTAAGCCCTTCCAAATGGGAAGAGCCGATCTGGGTGATCACTCCGATCTGGGGTGCTGTGATCCGCGAAAGTTCCTGGATCTCCCCGGAAATATTGGTCCCCATCTCGATCACCGCGGCTTCGTAAGAGGCGTCCAGCTGAAAAAGAGTTTTAGGAACACCGACCCGATTATTCTCGGTGCCTCGGTTTTTGAGGACTTTGAACCGCTTCGAAAGAATGTGGGCGATCATTTCTTTGACGGTCGTTTTCCCGCAACTGCCTGTCACGGCAATCACGGGAACCTTAAATTTTTGCCGATAGAGCTTCGCCAAATCCCCGTAAGCCTTAAGCGTGTCTTGGACCGCGATCACTCCGGCCGATCTCTTCGCAGAGGCAGGTACTTTTTTTGCATCGGAGATGACGAGGCTTCCGGCGCCCTTTTCCAGCGCTTCTTTTAAAAAGTCATGTCCGTCAAAACTCCGACCTTGGAGCGCGAAAAATACGTCTCCCTTTTCGAGGGCCCGCGTGTCTGTGCAAACTTTGTTGATTTCCGTAAATTCATCCGGCGGCGAGGCCAGAAGTTTGCCTTGAACCGCTTTCAGGATTTGAGCGGGCTTAATGTCCATTCAATACTTTCCGGGCCTCTTCGCGGTCGCTAAAAGGCAGCGCATGAGTCCCGACGACTTGCGTGGTCTCATGCCCCTTGCCGGCCAAAAGTACGATGTCATCCTTGCGGGCAGCCATCAGTGCCTGACGAAGAGCTTTGCCGCGGTCCGGGATCACCGTGTATTTTTTAAAATTATCCGGAAAACCGGCGCAAATCTCTCGGATGATCTGAAGTGGATCTTCCGATCGCGGATTGTCCGAAGTGATAAAGACATGATCGCAAAAAAGGCTTGCGATCGCGGCCATTTTCGGCCGCTTTCCCCGGTCCCGGTCCCCTCCGCAGCCAAACACGAGAAATAGTTTTTTTGTTTTGTACGGCACAAGGCTTCTTAAGACATTTTCGAGCCCATCAGGAGAGTGCGCGAAATCGATAAAAACTCTGAAGTCCTGCCCCTCCTCCACCGCTTCGAGCCTTCCCGGCACTCCTTTGAAATTCTCAAGATTTTGAACACATTTTTTTAAACCAAAGCCTAAACTTTTCATGACGGCCAAAGCTCCGAGAGCGTTGTAAACGTTATGGGTCCCCACCAGGGGCAGCTTGACTGAGAAGTTTTCCGCCGTGCGGCCGTCATGAAGATTGAATTCTGTCGAAGAGACTCCCCGGCGAATGTCTTTGGCCATGAGGTCCGCCGGTTGATCGATCGAATAGGTCATGATCTTGGAAACCACACGGTCTCTAAGCTGCATGATCCGTAGATCATCGGCGTTTAAAACTGAAATACTTTCGGGGCCAAGCCCCAAAAAAAGTTTCGCTTTGCATTCAAAATATTTTTCAAGCGAACCGTGATAATCCAGGTGGTCTTGGGTTAAATTGGTAAAAAGAGCCGCGCTGAATTCGATTCCCTCCGTCCGTTTCTGGTCGATGGCGTGCGAAGAAACTTCCATGACCGCCGTCTCGCATCGCGCGTCAACCATTTCAGAAAGTATTTTTTGGACCGTGAGCGGGCCGGGAGTCGTTTCCTTGGCAGGGATGACTGTCGACCCATAACGATAGTTGATGGTGCCGATCACTCCGGTCTTCTTGTTCTCTGCCAAGAGGAGGTACTCGAGGAGATACGCCGAGGTCGTCTTTCCGTTGGTGCCCGTGATCCCGACGGTTTTAAGTTTCTTGGAAGGCTGCCCATAGTACGCTGCGGACAAACGGGCGGCTGCCAAGCGGGCGTCCGGCACGGGGATATATAAAACCCCGTTTGACGGCGAGATCTCACGCGTCTGACCCACGATCACTCCAGCGCCCCGGAGCCGAGCCTCTTCTATGAACTTTGCGCCGTCTTGCTTGACGCCAGGGATCGCCAAGAACAAAAAATCTTTTTCGACGCGCCTTGAGTCACACTCCAACCCCGAGACCGGAACATCGGAAAGGTTTGCAGAAAGTGCCGGGTCTTCGGGAAAAGCTTCCAAGAAAAGTTTTTTTAGAAGGATCATTGCCCGGCAATGCCAAGAGCGCTTTGAGCGGGGTCTAGAGTTTTTTGGATCACGGGCGCAGAGACTGTTTTTTTCTTCCTTGCCGGAGGCTTTTCCGCCGGAGGCGGACCCACCCTCGGCGGGGAAGATTTCTTCACGATTTCCTTGGAGACTTCGGTTTGACTGATCTGCCAATATCCTAAGATCGCGCTCGCAAGATGCGAGAAGGCCGGGGCCGAGACTTCACCCCCGAAGATTACGGGATGCGGTTCGTCAATATTGACCGCGATGACCACTTTGGGTTCATCGTACGGGACAAACCCGACGAACGAAGCAAAAAATTTATCGTGCGAATACTGGCCGCCCACGATCTTTTGAGCGGTCCCTGTTTTACCCGCCGCCTTGAAACCCGGAACCGCCGCTTTCTTTCCGGTGCCCCGGCTGACCGCCCCTTCCAGGACCGAACGCACTTGAAGCGAGGTTTCCTTGGATATCACCCGTCGAACTTCCTCAGGTTCATAACTCTGGATCACCCTTCCTTCCGAATCATCGGTATAGGAAACAAGCCTGGGCTTCATCAAAACGCCGTCGTTGGCGATCGCGGCAAACCCCGTCGCCAATTGGATGGGAGTGACGGCCACGCCCTGGCCGATCGGAATATTGATGATGGAACTTCTCGACCAAGATTGCGGGTTGAGCACTACTCCGCTGACTTCCCCCGCCAAACCGATCCCCGTGTGGTCGCCAA
>OBEQ013070814.1_pt1 | contig 13453 bp, 12 predicted proteins | sample 1670901 | NCBI WGS metagenome assembly OBEQ01 (sample SAMEA104232315, study PRJEB22302) | groundwater metagenome | biome: forest; feature: aquifer; material: groundwater | place: USA | collected 2011-08-07 | depth 5.4 m
GCGAGCGCGCCCCGTCGGCGACCACGACCAGATCGAAGGGTCCGTGGGCCTGCCCGTCGTCGTCGACGAGGACGCGGCCGGCGTGCGCGCGGCGAAGGCCGACGATCTCGACGCCGCAGCGCATGCTCACGCCCGCGGCGCGCGCTGCGTCCGCGAGCGCCTCGAAGAGCACGCCACGGTGCAGGCCGACGCCGTAGAGATCCTCGCCCAGGGCGCGGTAGTGCAGGTCGACGACCGGGCGGCCGCTCGAGCCCAGGCAGCGGAGCCTTCGAATCGGCGCGCCGCGCGCGACCACGCGATCGACGAGGCCCAGGCGCGCCAGCACGGCCATGCCGGTCGGCTGCAGCACGATGCCCGCGCCGACCGCGCCCGGCTCGGGGACGCGGCCCTAGAGCGTGACCGCGTGACCGGCCTGCGCCAGCAGCGTCCCCGCCGCGCCGCCCGCGGTGCCCAGACCGATGACCGCCACCTTCACGGCCGACAGAGCGCCACAGCCGCACCGCGCACGCAAGTCACGGGATCGTCAGGATGCATCCTGTGCTTAACTTCGCGGTCCAGAAGGAGGCCTTCCCGTTGTCCAGGACGTACCGCTCGGTTGCCGACTTGTTCCTCGCCCGCGTCGCGGCGACGCCGGATGCCGAATCGCTTCGCCATCCCGGCGAGCCGGGCTGGAAGAGTCTCACCTGGAAGCAGGTCGGCGATCAGGTGCGCGCCCTCGCCTGTGGGCTGCGCTCGCTCGGCCTGGGCGACGAGCAGCGGGTCGCCATCTTAGCCGCCACGCGCTGGGAATGGATCGTCGTCGACCTGGCCATCCTGTGTGCGGGCGGCGCCACGACCACGATCTACCCGTCGTCCACGGCCGACGACTGCGCGTTCATCATCTCCGACTCGGCCACGGTCATCGCGGTGGCCGAGAACGAGGCGCAGGTGACCAAGCTCCTGGCCCGGCGCGCCGAGCTGCCCCAGCTCGCGCACGTGGTGGTCATCGACGGTGCGGGCGGGCACGACGGCTGGGTCATCTCACTGGCCGAGCTGGCCGAGCGCGGCCGCGAGGCCGACCGGGCCGCGCCTGGCCGCTTCGAGGAGATCGCGCGCGCGGTCGCGCCCAACTCGCTGGCCACGCTCATCTACACGTCGGGCACGACGGGGCGGCCCAAGGGTGTCGAGCTGACCCACGACTGCTGGCTGTACGAGGCCGAGGCCATCGACGCGCTCGGCCTGCTGCGCCCCGACGACGTGCAGTTCCTGTGGCTGCCGCTCTCGCACAGCTTCGGCAAGATGCTCGAGGTCATGCAGCTGCGCATCGGCTTCCCCACCGCGGTCGACGGCCGGGTCGACAAGATCGTCGACAACCTGGCCGAGGTGCGCCCGACCTTCGTGGCCGCGGTGCCGCGCATCTTCGAGAAGGTGCACAACAAGGTGGTCACGGGCGCGCAGAACGGCAGTGCGCTGACCCAGCAGATCTTTCGCTGGGCCTTCTCGGTGGGGCGCAAGGTGTCCGAGCTGCGCCAGCGCGGCCAGGAGCCGGGCGGCGCGCTGGCCCTCCAGCACCGTCTGGCCACCAAGCTGGTGTTCGCCAGGCTGCAGGAGCGCTTCGGCGGCCGGCTGCGCTTCTTCATCTCCGGCTCGGCGCCGCTGGCACGCGACCTGTCCGAGTTCTTCCACGCCGCCGACGTGCTCATCCTCGAGGGCTACGGCCTGACCGAGTCGAGCGCGGCGACCTTCGTCAACCTTCCCGGGCACTTTCGCTTCGGCACCGTGGGCCCGCCCCTGCCCGGCACCGAGGTCAAGATCGCCGAGGACGGCGAGATCCTCCTGCGCGGACGCGGCATCATGCGCGGCTACCACAACCTGCCCGAGGCCACGCGCGAGACCCTCGACGCCGACGGCTGGCTGCACACCGGCGACATCGGCCAGCTCGAGCCGGGCGACTTCCTGCGCATCACCGACCGCAAGAAGGACCTCATCAAGACCTCGGGCGGCAAGTACATCGCGCCGCAGGCGCTCGAGGGCAAGCTCAAGGTCGTCTGTCCCTGGGTCAGCCATGTGGTCGTGCACGGCGAGGCACGCAACTTCTGCAGCGCCCTGGTCACCCTCGACGAGGAGGCCATCCGCCCGTGGGCCGCGCAGCACGGCAAGGAGAGGGCGACGATCTCCGACCTGGCGCGCGACCCCGAGGTCATCGCGCTGGTGCAGGCGTGCGTGGACGAGCTCAACAAGGGGCTGGCCAGCTACGAGACCATCAAGCGCTTCGCCATCCTGCCCGCGGAGCTCAGCCAGGAAGCCGGCGAGCTGACCGCGAGCCTCAAGGTGAAGCGCAAGGTCGTGGAGCAGAAGTACAAGCCCATCCTCGACGCCTTCTACGCCGCGGCCAAGGTCTGACGCCTCACCGAACTGGGGGACAGGATCCTGGGTCCCATCTCCTTGATTTTGTTCAGGTTCTGGACCAAAACGCGCATTTTGCTCTGTCGAAGCAAAATGCGCGTTTGCGGCCAGAACCGTTGCGGATTCGCGGGCTTACGGGGGTAGATCCTGTCCCCTAGTTCAGGTTCACGGGGAACGTGACCCAACTGGGGGACAGGATCCTGGGTCCCATCTCCTTGATTTGGTTCAGGTTCTGGACCCAAACGCGCATATTGCTCTGTCGAAGCAAAATGCGCGTTTGCGGCCAGAACCGTTGCGGATTCGCGGGCTTACGGGGGTAGATCCTGTCCCCTAGTTCAGGTTGACCGGGAAGGTGACGACGGTGTCCTTGCCGACGGACGGGAAGCGGAGGCTGGAGACGGCGCGGCGGACGCAGCGGTAGAGGCCGTGGCGGAGGAGCCAGCTGGGCGCCTCGACGCGCGACCTGAGCACGCGGCCCTCGGGGTCGACGATCATGCCCACGGTGATCGTGCCGGTCACCGGGGCGGGACCGCGCGCCTGGGTGATGCAGTCGGTGACCTCTTGCTGCGAGGCACCGATGGCACCGTTGATCTCGGAGGAGGTGAGATCGCGGACCTCGGTGTCGTTGGAGAGATCGACGTCGCGCGGACGCGGCTTGAGCGAGTCGCCCTCGGCGCCCATGGCCAGGTCGGCCGCGGACAGCTCGGGGATGGGCTCGTCGGCGAACTCTTCGTTGCCGCCGAGGTCGCCGCCACGGCGCACGCCACCCGCGCCGCGGCCCTTGGCCTTCTTCTTGCCGCCCGGGTCGGCCACGCCAGCGTCGGGCGCGGCCGCGGCGACGGTCGGGCCGGCGCTGCTCTTGCGGGCGAAGACGAAGTACGCGCCGCCGCCGCCCAGCAGCATGCCGACGAGCAGCCCGGCCAGGAAGCGGGCCATCTACGGTTCCTCGGGGTCGCGTGGCATTCGCCGCGACTATACCTGCAGGCTCAACGCATCGACAGGAGCAGCGTGCGGGCCTGGATCGCGGCCTTGTCGGCCGGGTCGGGGCTGATGAGCAGCACCATGCCGACGCCGCGCCCGGTCGCGTACAGGTAGAAGACCACCGTGGCGCTGGACTCGTCGCCGCTGGCGCTGCCGCTGCAGCGGGCGAAGTTGTAGCCGTCGGCCGATTCGAGCGCACAGTCGCCCAGGGTGACCTGCCAGTCGGCCACGCTGCTCTGCACGTTGTCGGCGCCCGCCTTGGCGGCCTCGAGCAGGTTGGCCGAGAGCACCTGGCGCATCTGCTCCGATTGCAGCTCGAGCACGCCCACGAACAGGCCCTCGCGCGGCTTGGCCGAGGTGCCGCCGCGGAAGAACGTCGACGAGCGCAGGTCGGCGCCGCCGATCTGCGCGCGCTGCTGCGCGTTGAGCGCCATGCCGCCGGCCAGCTGCTCCGGCTCGTAGTGCTGCTTCTGGTCCTCTTTGCGCAGGTGACGCCAGCCCTTGTCGAAGCTCATGGTCACGCCCAGGTGCTGCGAGACGAACGCGCCGTGCACCGGCGTCGACGGGTGCTTGATGCGATCCCAGGCCATCGGCCCCAACGTGATGGCGCCGACGATCAGGCCGAAGACGACGATGGCGACCAGGCCCTTGCGCAGGCTCTCGGCACCGCCCGATCTCGAGCTCGAGCTCGAGCCGCTCGCGCTCCCGCTTGCCCCGGGCCGGGGCGTGTTCGCCCGCGGCGTGCTGCCCGCCGGCACCGGGGTCAGAAAGCCGTTCTTGCAGCTCGGGCAGATGCCAACGCGATCACTCGTGGCCGAACGCGCGCCACACGCACCGCAGACGTACTCGGTGTCCCCCATCCGGCACCCCCGCCGACGATCCTACAGCTCGTGCGGGAGCTTGTCGCGGGGAGCGCGGAAATAGCGCAAGGGCGAGTAGGCCAGGAAGTTGGACACCCGGCTGGTGTACAGGCAGGCGTAGGTCTCGAGCTGCTCGCCGAAGCGCGACAGCTCGTTGCCTTCCTTGAAGATGGGTCCCCAGTCGAGGTTGTAGGCGTGGTCGACGTCGTCCTCGAGGCGGTCGAGCTCGGCCTCGCACTGGCGCAGCGCCACGCGCAGGCGGTCGAGCGCCTCCTTGGTGGCCTTCTTGGCCACCGTCAGCGACGGGAACGACGAGCCCTCGGGCAGCTCGCCGCCCTCCTCTTCCAGGCGCTGCAGCGACTTCAGCACCAGGTTCTGGTAGTCGCACTCGGCGTCGAGGTTGCGGCGGCGACGATCCAGCTCGTCCAGGCGCGACAGGTCGGGCGCCAGGCGCGCCGACACCTCCAGCTCGTGCTCGAGCTCCTGCACGATCATCGCGGTGCGCCACACGCTCGACTTCTTGGCGCGCAGGATGTCGCCGTAGATGTGGTCGCCGACGTAGAGCACGCGGTCGCCGTGCGAGCCCGCCTTCTCCTCGAAGTCGGGCAGGTTGCCGCCCATGTAGACGTGCCCGCGCAGGAGGTCGCCACGCGGCGAGCCCAGCGTCTTGCCCGTCTGCGGGTCGATCTCGACGAAGGGGTTCTTGTCGGTGAAGAAGGCCGGCTTGGTGCCGCCCACGATGACGATGTCGAAGTAGTGCCGCCACGACGGGTACGCGGGCAGCTTGTTGTCGAGCAGGTGGCGCATGACCGCGTCGGTGTAGTCCCACAGCGAGTTGGTCAGCACGAACAGGCGCTTGCCCGCCGAGCGCAGCTTGTGCAGCGTGGGCGCCAGCTCGGGGTCGTAGGCGACGAAGCGCGACAGGTCGGCCTTGACCACGCTCTTGAGCGAGTCGTCGCGGTGCGCCTCGTCGATGCAGGCGCGGACATCTTCCCACAGCTTGCCGAAGTCGAGCTTGCGGCGCGGCTCCTCGTGCTCGAAGAACTCGATGAGGCGGCGGTACATGACCACCTCGGGCAGCGCAAACAGCGTATCGACCCAGGCGTAGCGCGGCTGGGTCGGCTTGACCCGCGTCTGCCGGTAGAGCTCGCCGCGCTGCTCGCGCGACAGGTTGCGCTCGCCGTGCACCACCCGGCCGACGTGGCCGTACTGGTCCATCTTGAAGATGTGGCCGTGCTGCTTGTCGACCATGAGGCCGCGCACCGCCCACTCCGAGGGATAGGCCAGCTCGAGGATGCGCGGCGAATAGGCGCGATTTTCCACCAGCTTCTGCAGGGTCAGCTGGATCGACAGCGCCTCCATCTGCTCCTGGTGGTAGATGGCGAGCGTGTAGTCCATGTCGAAACCGACCAGCTCGATCTCGTCCATCTTGAGGTTGCGATTGACGAAGACCCGCTTCCGGCGAGGGATGTCCGCTTCACGGGACAGACTCAGGAACTGCAGGCCGGACCCCTTGGCTTCGGCGACGGACATGGTTCGTAGGGATCGTAGCTGATCGTGTAGTCTCGCGGCGATGTTTCGCCCAGCCGTCCCGCTCATGGTGCTCTGCGTCACCGTCGCCACGCTGCTGTCCGCCGGCTGTCACGGCAAGGAAGAGCAAAAGCCGAAGAATGCTGCTGCGGCCGGCACTTCTGCGGCACCTGCGGCACCCGCGGCACCCGCGGCGCCGGCCCCGCCGGCTCGCTTCCAGCTGACGCCGCCGCCTGGCTACCACGAGGTCCATGCCGAGCCGCCGCTCGTGGGCGCGTGGGAAGCGCCGACCACGCGCAACGGCTTCACCCCGACGCTGAACCTGGCGCGCCGGCGCATGCCTGCGGGCACGCCCGACGAGGTCTACGTCACCTGGCGCGACGAGCTGCTGGGCGTGCTGCGCAAGCAGTACGTCGAGGTCAAGGTGCTGGCCGAGCGTCCGCTCGACGCTGGCGAGGCCCACGGCAAGCTCATCATCCTGGTGGTGACGCTGCCCATTCCGGGCGGCAAGACACCCATGCCGCTGTTCACCTACGGCGCCATCTTTGCCCAGGGCGACATGCTGTGGGTGCTGGGCGCGTTCACGGGCGCCGACCTGGACGTCAAGTCAGGCGCCATCACACCCGCGGGCGAGCCCGAAATCCTGAGCGCGCTCGCATCGTTCCGCCTCCGATGACAGACGGGGCGTGCTAAAAACCAGACGCCCATGTCGGTGACCTCCAAGCCTCAGACCCCTGCCGAGCTCGCGGACGCAAGGAGCGCCAGCTCAGGAACGCCGCCGATGATCGGCGGCATTCCCGGTCAGCCGGCCAACCCGCGCCGGCGAGCCTTCCACTCGGTGAGCGCACAGCATGCGGCGCGCTACTGGTGGTCGGATCTCGAGCAGGGTCTGCCCGCGGAGGAGCCGGCCAAGCGACTGGCCAAGCTGGGGCCCAACCGTCTGGCCGAGAAGGCGCCACCGTCGATCTGGTCGCGTCTGCTCGCGCAGGTGTCAGACTCGACGGTGCTGGCGCTGATCGGCGCCGCCGCCATCGCCGCGGCGCTGTCCTTCTTCGCGCCCGAGCCGGGCGCGAGCTTCCTGGGTCGCTTCGGCGACTCGATCGCCATCCTGCTCATCGTCGTCATCAACGCCGTGCTCGGCCTGCTCAACGAGAAGAAGGCAGAGAAGGCCCTGGGCGCCCTGCGCGAGATGACCGCACCCACGGCGCGCGTGCTGCGCGCCGGCAGGGTGGCCGAGCTGCCCGCGGCGCAGCTCGTGCCCGGCGACATGGTGCTGCTCGAGGAAGGCGACAAGGTGCCCGCGGACCTGCGCCTGGCCTCGTCGGCGGATCTCGAGATCGAGGAGGCCGCGCTGACCGGCGAGTCGGTGCCGGTGTCGAAGGACGCCACGCTCGACCTCGATCCGTCGACCGGCCTGGCCGACCGCGTGAACATGGTCTACATGGGCACCAAGGTCACGCGCGGGCGCGCGCGCGGCCTGGTCTGCAACACCGGCATGCACACCGAGCTGGGCTCGATCGCCGGCATGCTCGCCGACGTCGAGGAAGAAGACACGCCGCTGCAGCAGCAGCTGGACAAGTTCGGCAAGGACATCGTCATCGCGTGCATCATCGTCTCGGCGATCGTGTTCGCGGCCGGCTGGCTGTTCGCCGGGCAGAGCGCGCGGCAGATGTTCCTGGTCGCGGTGTCGCTGGCGGTGGCCGCGATTCCCGAGGGCCTGCCCGCCATCACCACCATCGTGCTGGCCCTGGGCACCACGCGCATGGCGCGCCGGCACGCGCTGGTGCGCCGCCTGCCCGCGGTCGAGACGCTCGGCTGCACCCAGGTCATCTGCACCGACAAGACCGGCACGCTGACCCAGAACGCCATGACCGCGCGGCGCATCTGGGTGGGCACCGACGTGACCTACAACGTCGGCGGCGCCGGCCGCGCCGTCGAGGGCGAGATCCAGAAGCGCGAGAGCGGCGAGATCGTGGCCGTGGGCACCGACCCGGCGCTCGAGCTGGCCGTGCACGCGGCCGCGCACGCCTCGGGCGCGCGGCTCTCGCCCGCGGGCGAGGGCAAGGTCGACGTCACCGGCGATCCCACCGACGCGGCGCTGCTGGTGCTGGCGTGGAAGGGCAAGCAAGGCGAGCACACCGGCCAGATCTCCGCCGAGGTGCCGTTCACCTCGTCGCGGCGCATGGCCACGGTCATCGCCACCGAGCGCGGCAAGCAGATGGCGTTCTCGCGCGGCGCGCCCGAGGTCATCCTGGCCCTGTCGGAGCGTCTGCACGACGGCGAGACCGCGCGCGCGCTGACGCCTGCCGACCGCGAGCACATCATGGCGGTGGCCGCCGAGTGGGGCAAGGAGGCCATGCGCGTGCTGGCGCTGGCCGTGCGCGAGCATCCGCCCGACGATCCCGATCCGTCGCACTGGGAGAAGGCGCTCACCTTCGTGGCCCTGGTCGGCATCGTCGATCCGCCCCGCCCCGAGGTCAAGGCCGCCATCGCCGAGGCGCGCCAGGCGGGCATCCGCTCGGTCATGATCACCGGCGACCATCCGGCCACCGCGCGCGCCATCGCCATCGAGATCGGCATGTTCGGCGAGGGCGACCTGGTGCTGACCGGCGCCGAGCTCGACTCCATGGACGACCAGGGGCTCGAGCAGCGCATCGAGAAGGTCAGCGTGATCGCGCGCGCCACCGCGGCGCACAAGCTGCGCATCGTCGAGGCGCTCAAGGCGCGCGGCAAGATCTGCGCGATGACCGGCGACGGCATCAACGACGCGCCCGCGGTCAAGAGCGCGCACATCGGCGTGGCCATGGGCAAGGCGGGCACCGAGGTGACCAAGGAAGCCGCCGACCTGGTGCTCGCCGACGACAACTACGCCACCATCATCGCCGCGGTCGAGGAAGGCCGCGCCATCTACGCCAACATCCGCAAGTTCATCTACTTCCTGCTCTCGTCCAACGCCGGCATCGTGCTCATGGTGCTGGTGGCCTCGCTGCTCGGCTGGGCCGCGCCGCTCACGCCCATCCAGATCCTGTGGATCAACCTCATCACCAACGGCCTGCCCGCGCTGGCCCTGGGCGTCGACCCCAAGGATCCCGAGCAGATGTCGCAGCCGCCCCGTCCCGCGGGCGGCAGCCTGATGCCGCGGCGCGACTGGATCTCCATGCTGGGCGTGGGCGTGGTCATGGGCGCGGCGGCGCTGATCGTGTTCTGGATGGCGGCGGGCGGCACGGGCACGGATCTGCACGAGGGCCATCCCGACCTGCGCCGCGCGCGCACGCTGGCCTTCGCGGTGCTGTCGATCTCGCCCATGTTCCACGCGCTCAACTGCCGCTCGGCCACGCGCTCGGTGTTCCGCATCGGCCTGTTCTCCAACCTGGCCCTGTGGGGCGCCATCGCCATCGGCGTGCTCTTGCAGGCATTCGCCATGTACGTGCCGCCGCTGCGCCCGGTGTTCAAGACGGTGGCGCTCTCGGGCGCCGACATCGGCCTGGTGCTGGCCTTCTCGGCCGCGCCCCTGGTCATCGGCGAGCTGATCAAGCTGTTCCGCTCGTCAGCAAAGCCGTCTGCTCTGGTATAAGCGCGCCATGTTCGACATGGAAGGCAAGCGCTGCCGCGTGATGTTCTCGGCCGAGGCGATCGCCGCGCGCGTCGCCGAGCTGGGTGAGCAGATCACCAACGACTACAAGGACCAAGGCCGCGAGCTGGTGCTGGTCGGGGTCATGAAGGGCTCGATGATCTTCCTCGCCGATCTGTGCCGGAAGATCGAGCTGCCCTGCACGCTCGAGCTGATCGGCATCGCCAGTTACGGCGACGAGACCAAGTCATCGGGCGTGGTGCGAATCACTCATGACTTGACCAAGCCGATCGAAGGCAAGCACGTGATCGTCGTCGAGGACATCGTGGACACCGGCCTGACGATCCACTACCTGATGGACAACTTCGCCACCCGCCAGCCGAAGACGCTGAAGGTGGCGAGCCTGCTGCACAAGCCCGAGCGTGCGCTGCAGAAGGTGCCCATCGATTACCTGGGCTTCACGATTCCCAACGAGTTCGTCGTCGGCTACGGGCTGGACTACGCGCAGCGGTATCGCAACCTGCCGTTCATCGGATTGGTGGAAGGCGCGGCCGAGTAGGTCTACCCGTCCTTCCATCGGCCGTCTTTCAGGCCTCTACGGGTCATCCAGCAGATGAAGATCGTCTGGCCGAGCAGGTAGATGTCGAAGGTGGCCAGCGGCCAGATGTTCTTCCATTGTCTGGCGCGGATGTGGACGGGGATGGCCCAGCCGACCTGCCAGACGAGGAACCCGACCATGAAGGCGACGATCACGCCGCACATCCAGAGCTGTCCGAGCTCGCGTTTCGAATGCAACCTGGTCCTCGTCGGATAGCCTACTGCGAATATTGCTTCGCCAGGATGGCGCCTGACTCACCGTCGATGACGAAGGACGGCCCACCGCCGCGGAATCCGGGCTCGAGCGTGTACGTCACGTACCAGCGACGATCCCTGAGCTGGGCGTGCACCGTGTACGCGTCGAGCGTCTTGTAGCTCTGCAACGCGTCCCGCTCCGCCACGGCCAGAGCCTGACTCTCCGGGATGATCGAAGCGCGGGATTCCGTCCACGCGCGCCCCGGCCGAACGATCTACGGGTACGCGAGTCGTCACCGCCCGCGCCAACTGCGTTGGCGGCGCGCGCTGCGAAGCCCCTGATTTCACACGCCGCGTTCGTGGTCCTGCCGCTGCAGCGGCACGGACGCCATGAGGATCGTCGCTGTCGTTGCGTTCGCTTTCGCGTGCTTCGCTGCACTCGCTGCGTGCGAGGACCCGCGCAGCGTCGGGCTGCCGTGTCATATGGAGCATCCGCCCACGGGCGGCCAGAAGGTGGTCGAGACGCCGGCGCTCGATTGCGCCGCGCGCATGTGTCTGCAGCTCGCCCAGCAGCAGCCGGCCATGTGCACGGCCGAGTGCAGCCAGGAGGGCGAGTCGTGCGCGGCGGCGTCGTCGGCGCTGTGCCCGGGTGAGTTCCGCTGCGCGGTGCCGTTCGTGGTCGGTCCGTTCAAGGGCCGCCTGCTGTGTGTGTGCGAGGACTTCCTCGCCGACTGATGTGGCGAGGGTCACGCGCGTCGCCGCGGCGCTCGTGTACGTTGTGCCGCCACATGAGCAGGGCACGCTTCATCGCATCCATCGTCGGCGCGGCGGCCATCCTGGTGGCGCCCGCGGCAGCGCACGCGCGCCGCTTTCCGGCCAGCCGGGTGCAGCTCGATCTCGATCCGGGCCTCTGGGTCGAGGCGGGCGTCGAAGGCGGCAAGACCGACAACCTCGACTTCGGCGGCCTGCTGCTCGACGCGCGCGCCAGCCTGTTGCCGTTCGCGGCGCTGCGCGCGAGCGTCTCGGCGCTGGCAGCGTCGCCCCAGTCGGGCGAGCGCCAGACCTGGCTGGGCCGCTCGTGGCTGGGGGCCGAGCTGTTCCATGGCTGGGTGTACGACGAGCTGCGGCTGCGCCTGGGTGCGTCCTTCGAGGGCGGCATGCCGCCCGCCGGCGTCGACGGCGAGCCGCCCTGGCGGACCTCGCTGGAAGAACCCGCGCGTGACGGCTGGGCATGGCGCGCGCGCGCCGGCGTCGCCCTGCAAGGAACGGGAGGTTACGTGCAGCTCGAGGTCGCCGATGCACACGCGCTGGTGGACGAGCCGCGGCCCTACCTCGATGCCAGGACGCCGGCCGACACCCGGCTGGCGCTGCTCAGCGGCGGCTTCGCCGTCGACGATCGGCGCACGCTCGCCTTCGACGCCCTGCTGACCGACGACCTGAGCTTCCGCTTCAGTGCCGGCTACTGGGGCGTGTTCGGCTACGCGAGCCCGCTACACCCGCGCACGTCGATCGGCGTGACCGTCGTCGCTGGCTCGGACCTGGTCATGCTCAACGTCTCGCTCCTGCACCAGCGCTGAGACATCCCGCGCTCAGCCGCGCGACGCCAGCACGTGCTGGTGGGTGTCGACGCAGTGGCAGAAGGCGGCCACGCGACCGGCCGGGTCGAAGCGCCACACGTGCGCCTCCATGGGGTCGCGGATCAGCTTGCCGGTGGCGCGCACGAGCAGCTCGATGCTGACCAGGGCGACCACGACGTCACCCTCGCCCAGCACGGTGGCGACGTCGAACTTCTTGATGTCGACGGCGGCGAGCGACTGGAAGAAGCCGGCCACGTGCGCACGCCCGCGCCCGGGTGCGAGCCAGGCAACACCGTGCCCCGAGCCCTCGTTCTCCCACTGCACGTCGTCGCGCACGCGCTCGAGGATGGCCGGGACGTTGCCGGTGCCGAAGGCGGCGTAGATCTGCTGCACGGTCTCGACGTTCTTGCTCATGGCTGCGGTCTCCGCGTTGGTTGTACTGACGTTACGGACGAGGCCCGGCCGTGGCCGATGAGCAAAATGGCCTACTCGCCACGAAGCCCACGATTCTGAGGAGTTGCGCCATCTGGTGGTAGGGTCTTCGGGCATGCCAGACGGGCCGGAGGCAGAACACGTCAGGCTCGCCGAGCTGCTCGGCGGCCTGGTGCACGCGAGCGACCTGGCCAGCGGGTTCCCGCACGGCAAGTCGGTGCGCACCACCGTGCTGGCGGTGGCGATCGCGCGCCGCGCCGGCTGCTCGCAGGCGGAGCTGCACGACGCCTTCTACACCACGCTGCTGCGCTTCCTCGGCTGCACCGGTTTCGCCCACGAGGAAGGCGAGATCTACGGCGCCGGCGACGACGTGCAGACGCGCAACGTCATGTCGATGGCCGACATCACCGATCCGGCCGCGACCGTGGGCGCCATCGTCGCCGGCATCGGTCACGAGGCGCCGCTGCGCGCGCGCGGCGCGGCGGTGTGGCGCCTGCTCAGCAACACCGCCTCGCACGAGCAGCACGCGCGCGCGCAGTGCGACACGTCCATGCTCATGGCCGAGATCGTGGGCGTGAGCCCGCAGGTCAAGGACGCGCTGCGCTTCCTGTGCGAGCGCTGGGACGGACGCGGCCACCCCGCCCATGTGCAGGGCGAGGAGCTGGCGCTGGCCGCGCGCCTGCACCACATCGCCGACGTGGCCGAGATCAGCCACCACCGCGGCGGGCGCGACACGGCCAAGCGCAACGTGCGCAAGCGCGCCGGCAAGCAGCTCGATCCACGTCTGTGCGAGGCCTTCCTCGCCGACGCTGACGCGCTGCTCGAGCGCATCGAGGGTCCGTCGGCGTGGCCGGCATTCCTCGCCGCCGAGGCCGAGCCGGTGGTGCAGGTCGGACCCGAGCGCCTCGACGACGTCGCGCGCGCGCTGGGCTACTTCGCCGATCTCAAGTCGGTGTACACGCTGGGGCACTCGCAGGCGGTGGCCACGCTCGCCGAGGACGCGGCGCACGCGCAGGGCCTGCCCGCCGCCGAGGTCGACGCGCTCCGGCGCGCGGCGCACCTGCACGACCTCGGCCGTGTGGGCGTGCCCAACGCCATCTGGGACCATCCCGGCAAGCTCGGACCCGACGAGTGGGAGCGCGTGCGCATGCACGCCTACCACACCGAGCGCATCCTCTGGCAGGCGCCGCCCTTGCGCACGCTGGCCACGCTGGCCGCGGCCGGACACGAGCGCCTCGACGGCTCGGGCTACCACCGCCGGCTCCTGCCGCCCATGATCGCGCGTCCGGCGCGCCTGCTCGCCGCCGCCGACGCGCTCGCCGCCA
>OBEQ011058137.1_pt1 | contig 13452 bp, 14 predicted proteins | sample 1670901 | NCBI WGS metagenome assembly OBEQ01 (sample SAMEA104232315, study PRJEB22302) | groundwater metagenome | biome: forest; feature: aquifer; material: groundwater | place: USA | collected 2011-08-07 | depth 5.4 m
CTCCTGGAGTGTCAGCCGCCCGGTGGCGGCCTCCTGGAGTGTCAGCCGCCCGGTGGCGGCCTCGGAGCGGGTCAGCCGGTGCCGGGGGCGTCGCGCTGCGCCGTTGCCTGCTGGAGCACCGGGGGTACCAGCGCGACCCGGGCCACCCGCCGCCCGTCGAGCGCGCGTACGGCCAGCCGCCAGCCGTCCACCAGTACCTCGTCGCCGACCCGGGCCAGCCGGCCCAGTCGAGCCATCAGGAATCCGCCGAGCGTCTCGTACGGCCCGGGCGGCAGCGCGCAGCCGGGGCGCTCGGCGAAGTCCGCGAGGTTGAGCAGACCGTCCACTTCAGACGCTGTACCCGCGGCCGGGACCGGCTCCGGTGCCGCGTCGTACTCGTCGTGGATCTCCCCGACCAGCTCCTCGATCAGATCTTCGAGGGTGACGATGCCGGCCGTGCCGCCGTACTCGTCGACCACCACCGCCAGGTGCTGGCCTTCGCGGCGCATCTCGGAGAGCGCGGCGAGGACCCGTTTGCTGGCCGGCAGCCGCTTGACCTCCCGGGCCAACTCGCGGATCGTGCGGGCCCGGTCGGCCCGGGGCCGGATCGTCAGGTCCCGCAGGTGCACGAAACCGATCACGTCGTCGGAACTGCCATCGGCCACCGGAAAGCGGGAATGCCGGGCCTCACGGGCCACCCCGACCGCTTCGGCCACCGATGCTTCGGCGTCCAGGAACAGCACCTCGGTGCGGGGCACCATCAGCTCCCGCACCGAGCGCCCCCGGGTCGCCAGTACCTCGGCGATCAGCCGGCGCTCCTCACGTTCGAGGTCGGTGCTGGCGGCGACCAGCTCGCCCAGCTCCGCCTGGGTGATCCGCTCGGGTCCCGCGGTGGGGTGCGCGCCGAGCAGCCGGATCGTCTGCCGCGCCACGGCATCGACGCCCCGGGCCAGAAACCGGGCGAGGGTACGCCGAAGCGATCCGCCGCGCTGTCCAGCCGGCCCTCCGCCGGGCCCCGCCCGGCTCGGCCCGACAGCGGGCCCCGCCCGGGTCGGCCCGCCGTCGGGCCCTGCCCTGGTCGGCCCGGTATGGCTGCCCTCCCGCATGAGGCGCATTGTAGGTACCCCGATTGCCCGACGTCCGGCCCGTCTGCCGTGGACGCCCGATAGAGTCGGCGCCGTGAAGCTTCTCGTCACCGGCGGCGCCGGTTACATCGGTAGCGTGGTCAGCGCCCTGCTGCTCGACGCCGGCCACGAGGTCGTCGTCCTGGACGACCTGTCCACCGGCTTCGCCGACTCGGTGCCGCGTGGCGCCGCGTTCGTGCAGGGCCGGGTGCACGACGTCATCGACGCCGTGCTGACCCCGGACTTCGACGCCGTGCTGCACTTCGCGGCGTTCATCGCGGCCGGCGAAAGCGTGCAGCGGCCGGAGAAGTACTGGGAGAACAACACGATCGGCTCGCTGCGCCTGCTCGACGCGGTACGCGCGGCGGGGGTACGCCGGATGGTCTTCTCCTCCACCGCCAACGTGTACGGCGACCCGGACGAGGTACCCATTCCGGAGAGCGCGGTGACCCGGCCGCCCAACCCGTACGCCGCCTCGAAGCTCGCGGTCGACCACGCGCTGGCCGGCGAGGCGACGGCGTACGGCCTCACCGCCGTGAGCCTGCGGTACTTCAATGTGGCCGGTGCGCATTCGCTCGCTGACGGCAGCCTCGTCGGCGAGAAGCACGACCCGGAGACCCACCTGATCCCGATCGCGCTGCAGGTGGCCGCCGGCCGGCGGGAGAAGTTGCAGCTGTACGGCGACGACTACGCCACCCCGGACGGCACCTGCATCCGCGACTACATCCACGTCAGCGACCTGGCCGCGGCGCACCTGCTCGCACTGACCACAGTGGACACCGGTACGCACCGGGTGTACAACCTGGGCAACGGCACCGGCTTCTCCAACCGCCAGGTGCTCGATGTGGTCCGTGACGTGACCGGACACCCGGTGCCGGTCGAGGTCGCTCCACGGCGCGCCGGCGACCCCACCGCGCTCGTCGCCTCCTCCGCCGCGGCCCAACGTGAGCTTGGCTGGACTCCGGCGAAGCCGACGCTGCACGAGATGGTCGCCGACGCCTGGGCCTTCTGCCGCGCCACCTCGGGGTGACGCGGCGCCGGCTCGGGGTGACGCGCCGGCTCGGGGTGACGCGCCGGCTCGGGGTGACCCGGCGCCACCTCGGCGTGATGCGGCGGCGGCTCGCCGGCGGGCTGGCCCTGCTCCTGCTCGGCCTGCTCACCTATCTCGCGGCACAGCCCGGCGCCGGCGTTGCGGATCGAACAGCCCACGGTCCGGCCACCCGGCACACCCTGGTCTTTGCCCACCGCGGCGGGCTGGAACGCGCCGCGGAGAACAGCTCCGCCGCCTTCGATGACGCTATATCTATTGGTGTCGATGCCATCGAAACCGACGTCCGGCACAGCTCCGACGGGGTGGCATTCCTCCTGCACGACCCGACACTGCCCGCCGGGTGCGGCCGGTACGCCGCGGTCCCGATCCGCTCGATGAGCGCGGCCCTGCTCGACCAGGTGCGCTGTGCGGGCCGGCCGATCCCTCGGCTGGCCGAACTCGTCGCCCGGCTGCAGCGCCCGGACGCCGTGCAGGTATCGCTGATGGCTGAGGTCAAGGACGTCGACCCGTTGGGCGTACGCGACGCGGTGGCTCCGCTGGGCTGGGACCGGGTACTCATCGAAAGCTTCGACCTCGACGCGCTCGCGACGATCGAAAAGGCCAGCCCACAGGTGCGGACCTGTCCCCTTCTCGGTTCAGCCGACACGCTCTCCGCTGCGCTCGCCGTCACACACGACTGCGTGGCGCCCGAATACCACGCGGCCACCGCAGAGCTCATCGCTCAGGCACACCAGGCCGGCGCGATCGTGCTCGCCTGGACCGTCGACGACCCCGCGACGATGCGCCGACTCGCGGCGCTGGGCTGCGACGGCGTCATCACCGACCGCCCCCGGGAGGCGTTTGACGCGCTGGCCTGACCGACGGCGGGCAAGCCGGGACGGGCCGCACCAGCAAGCCCGGGGTCACACCTCGACGATCTCCCACTGGTCGCCGAGGACCGCGCGGATCTGGTCCGGCCGGGAGGTGACCACGCCGGCGGCGTTGGCCAGCGCCACGAAGGCGGCGTGGCCGGCACCCAGCCGACCGGCGTGCCGGGCCAGGCCCCCGACGGCGGGGCAGTCGTCACTGTGCTCGGCGTCCACCGCGAGCTGCACGGTCTGGACAGCCGGGTTACGGCGCAGCAGCCGCAGCCACTCGTACTCCTCGTGGTGCAGCAGGCTGTACGCCTCAACGAGGCAGAGCGACGGAACGGCAGCGGTACCGTCGGCATCGGCGAGATCGACGAGAATCTGCCCGACCGCGTCGACCCGGTGGGCGAAGCCCATCAGTGCTCCGGTGTCGAGCACCCAGTGCGCGGCGCTCACGACGCGGCCCGGCGGTCCAGCTCCGCTCGGACGTCGTCGACGCTTCGGTCCACCAGCCCGGCAACCCGCGCGATGGCGGCCTCGCGGATCTCTGGGCCGATCCGCCCTGCGGCGACCCGGCGCGCGGCCCCCTCCGGCTCGTACGGGTACTCCCGATGCCCGGCAGCCCGCAGTGCGGCGCGCAGATCCTCGGCGGCCCGCCGCCGACGCAGCGCCTCGGTCACGTAGGCCGACACCTGGCGGGGCGGGATCGCATCGAGCTGGTCGGCGATGTCATCCGGTACCGAGATCGTCACCCGTCGAGTCATACAGCGAGCGTAGTCAAGTATGAATAGCACCGCCAGACCCGACACGGAGCCGTCGACCGGTCGCCGAGCTGCCGCCACCACGACAACGCACCCTCAGCCGAGCCGACGCCCTCGGATTGTACTGGCGAACCCGCCCTCGTGGCTTGAACCCCGAAGCTCAGGAGGCGTCGACGATCATTCCGGCGGCAACGGTACGGTTGGTCGCCTCGTCGATCAGGATGAAGCCTCCGGTGGCCCGGTTGCGCCGGTACCGGTCGCAGAGCAGCGGCACCGTGGTGCGCAGCCGGACCCGGCCGATCTCGTTGAGCGACAACGAATCAGCCGACTCGTCGCGGTGCAGGGTGTTCACGTCGAGGCGGTACTGCAGCCCGCGCACGACAGCCCGCGCGGTGCGGGTGGTGTGTTTGACGGTGTACTTGCCGGCGACGGTCAACGGCTTCGACTCGTCCATCCAGCAGATCATCGCCTCGATGTCCTGCGCCACGGTCGGGGCGTTGTGCGGCCGGCAGATCATGTCGCCGCGGGAGACGTCCAGCTCGTCTTCCAGCCGGATCGTCACCGACATCGGCGGGAAGGCCTCGTCCACCTCACCGTCGGCGGTGTCGATGGCCGCGATCCGGGTGGTGAACCCGCTCGGCAGCGCCATCACCTCGTCGCCGGGCTTGAGGATGCCGCTCGCCACCTGCCCGGCGTACCCCCGGTAGTCCGAGACGACTGTCGACTGTGGACGGATGACGTACTGCACCGGGAAGCGCACATCGGTCAGATTGCGGTCGGAGCCGATGTGCACATGCTCCAGATGGTGCAGCAGCGACGGCCCGTCGTACCACGGCATGTTCGTGGACCTGGACACGATGTTGTCTCCGTGCAGCGCGGAGATCGGGACGACCGTGAGATCCGGCGCCTCCAGCTTCATCGCGAAGCAGGCGAAGTCGTCGGAGATGGACTCGAAAATCTCCTGCGAGTAGTCCACCAGGTCCATCTTGTTCACACACAACACCAGGTGCGGCACCCGCAACAGCGAGCAGAGGAACGCGTGCCGGCGGGACTGCTCGACCAGCCCCTTACGGGCATCGACCAGGATCAACGCCAGGTCGGCGGGCGAGGCCCCGGTAACCATGTTGCGGGTGTACTGGATGTGCCCCGGGGTGTCCGCGATGATGAACTTGCGCCGGGGTGTGGCGAAGTACCGGTACGCCACATCGATGGTGATGCCCTGTTCGCGCTCGGCGCGCAGCCCGTCGGTGAGCAGCGCCAGATTGGTGTACTCATCCCCCCGGGCCCGCGAGACCGCCTCCACCGCTTCCAGCTGATCCTCGAAGATGGTCTTGGTGTCGTAGAGCAGCCGCCCGATCAGTGTGGACTTTCCGTCGTCCACGCTGCCCGCCGTGGCGAAGCGCAGCAGGTCCATCAGAAGTACCCCTCGCGCTTGCGGTCTTCCATGGCCGCCTCGCTGACCTTGTCGTCGCCGCGGGTGGCGCCCCGCTCGGTGATCCGGGTCGCGGCCACCTCGTCGATCACCTTCTCGATGGTGTCGGCGTCCGAGCGCACCGCCGCGGTGCAGGAGGCGTCGCCGACGGTGCGGTACCGCACCCGCTCGACGTACGGCGTCTCGCCGGGTTTGGCCGCCAGGAACTCGTTGACCGCGTAGAGCATGCCGTCGCGGTCGACAACCTCGCGGTCGTGCGCGTAGTAGATCTCCGGCAGGTCAATCTGCTCCCGGGCGACATAGTGCCAGACATCGAGCTCGGTCCAGTTCGACAGCGGGAAGACCCGGATCGACTCTCCCGGGTGGATCCGGGCGTTGTACAGCGACCAGAGCTCGGGTCGCTGGTTGCGCGGATCCCACTGGCCGAAGTCGTCGCGGAAGCTGAACATCCGCTCCTTGGCCCGGGCCTTCTCCTCGTCGCGCCGGGCGCCGCCGAAGAGCGAGTCGAAACGGTACTTCTCCACCGCGGCGAGCAGCACCGGAGTCTGGATCCGGTTGCGGGAGCCGTCAGCGGGCTCATGCACCAGTCCGGACGCCAGCGCCTCGGGCACCGACGCGACGATCAGCTGGATCCCCAACTCGGTGACGCGCCGGTCGCGGAACTCCAGCACTTCGGCGAAGTTGTGTCCGGTATCGATGTGCATGACCGGAAACGGAATGCGCCCCGGCGCGAAGGCCTTCTCGGCCAGCCGGAGCATCACGATCGAGTCCTTGCCACCGGAGAAGAGCAGCACCGGCCGCTCGAACTCGGCGACCACTTCGCGCATCACAAAGATGCTCTCGGCCTCGAGAGCGTCAAGATGTGAGACGCGGTAGGTCGCCGTCATCGGTGGTGATTCCTTCGTCGGGTACGCCCTGGCCCGCGCACCACACTAGTGCCATCAACCCGCTCCGCGGGCACAGCCGTGGCGGTCGCCACACCACCGGGGACGGCGGCCGCCGTCCCATCGCCCAGCCAGCTCACTGGGGCACCGCCGGATGATAGGTGTTCTGGGCCGCCTCGAGTCCCTGGGTAATGACCGCCTCGACGGCGTCAGCCGCCCGGTCGACCAGGTACTCCAACTCCTTGCGCTCCACCGCGGAGAAGTCGGAGAGCACGTAGTCGGCCGGATCCTGGCGCCCCGGCGGGCGGCCGATCCCGAACCGTATCCGCAGGAAGTCCCTGCCACCCAGCGAACGCGCCATCGACCGGAGCCCGTTGTGGCCCCCCTCGCCACCGCCGAGCTTCATCCGCAGCTGCCCGTACGGGATGTCCAGCTCGTCATGGACCGCGACGATCCGCCCCAACGGGGTCCGGTAGAACTGCGCGAGCCCGGCGACCGGCCCACCCGAGAGGTTCATGTACGTCAGCGGCCTGGCCAGGATCAGCCGGGGGGCGTCGATACCGATCCCCAACCGACCCTCGGCGACCTCGGCCACCGCCTTGCGGTGCCGGCTGAAGCGCAGCCCGGCCCGGGCAGCGAGCACCTCGGCTACCATGAATCCCGCGTTGTGCCGGTTTCTGGAGTACTCCGCACCGGGATTTCCCAGCCCGACCACGAGCCACGGCGGGGGCACGTCAGACATCGACTCTCCCGCTGGCCCGTCAGGTCTGCCCGAAGCCCGTCAGGCCTCGGCCGACTCCACGGCGGCGGCGACTTCGCCGCCCTCCATCTGAGCCGCCGACGGCGAGGCGACGACCGCCGCGAGCACCATTCCCGGCTCGGCGGCGAGCGTCGAGCCATCCGGGAGCTGCACGTCGGCAGCGGTGACCTGGGAGCCGGCCGGCAGCCCCTCGATCGAGACGTCGATGTGGTCCGGCAGCCGGGTCGCATCCGCCGCGATGGTCAGCGTGTTGTTCTCGTGCATGACCAGGGTGTTGCGGGCCGCGTCGCCGATGAACCGGATCGGCACCTCCACGGTTACCAGCTCACCACGGCGTACGACCAGCAAGTCGACGTGCTCGTAGGTGTCCTTGACCGGGTCCCGCTGGATCGCCTTGGGCAGCACCAGCGCAGTCGTGCCGTCGCTGATCTCGAGGTTGAAGACCTGCATCATTCCGCCCTTGCGGAACGCCGCTGCGAGCTCCAGCGCGGGCAACGCGACGTGGCGGGGCTTCTCACCGTGTCCGTACAGCACGGCGGGGACCTTGCCGGCGCGGCGGGTGCGGCGGGCGCCACCCTTGCCGAACTCGGTACGGAGCTCGGCGCTGATCTTTACCTCGGACACGGGAGTACTCCTGAGTTGTGATCGTCGGGTGCGGTGCGCGGGCGAAGGTGCGTGCGGGGACAGGCCCGGAGCACCGCGTCGATCACGGGACCCCGAGGCTGTCGTGCCGTCTGGCGCTGAATTTCGTTGAGCCATCCGGCCGACACGACCCGCGGGACACCCTCGCCGTGGCAACCGCACCAGCCTACCCGAGCCCCGCACAGCGCTCCCCCCACCCCCCAACCCCCCGGCCCTCTCTACCCCGCCCCCCACCCCCCCGCCCCCTCTTCCGCGATCTTGCAGTCGTGCGCGGGGCAAAAGGGAATGAAGCGGTACAAAAGGCGAGACACAAGTGCAAGATCGCCGAACAGGGGGGGGCGGGAGTTAGGAGAGGCCGCCGAAGAGGGTGGTGACCGAGCCGTCCTCGAAGACCTCGCGGATCGCCCGCGCGATCAGCGGCGCAATCGACAGCAGGGTGAGCTTGTCCAGGTGCTTGTCATCCGGGACCGGCAGCGTGTTGGTAACCACCACCTCGCTGATCTTGCTGTCGCGCAGCCGGTCGGTCGCCGGATCCGAGAGCAGCGCATGGGTGGCGGCCACGATCACGTCGGCCGCGCCCTCGGCGAACAGGATGTCGGCGGCCTTGCAGATCGTGCCTCCGGTGTCGATCATGTCATCCACGATCAGGCAGATCCGGCCCTCGACCTCACCGACGACCCGGTTGGCCACAACCTGGTTGGGCTTGGTCGGATCGCGGGTCTTGTGGATGAAGGCCAGTGGGCAGCCACCGAGCCGGTCGGTCCACCGCTCGGCGACCCGGACCCGCCCGGAGTCCGGTGCCACCACAGTGATCGGGCGGCCGGCGTACCGGTTCACCACGTACTCGGCGAGCACGTTCATCGCGAACAGGTGGTCCACGGGGCCGTCGAAGAAGCCCTGAATCTGGGCGGTGTGCAGGTCCACGGTGAGGATCCGGTCCGCGCCGGCCGTCTTGTACAGGTCCGCAACGAGGCGTGCCGAGATCGGTTCGCGGCCGCGGTGCTTCTTGTCCTGCCGGCCGTACGGGTAGAACGGGAGTACCACCGTGATCCGCTTGGCCGAGCCACGCTTGAGCGCGTCCACCATGATCAGGGACTCGACGAGCCAGTCGTTCACCGGCTGCACCATGGACTGCACCACGAAGGCGTCGCAGCCACGCACCGAATCCTGGTACCGCACAAAGATCTCGCCGTTGGCGAAGTCGTAGGCGTCCATCGGGGTCGGCGCGACCCCCAGCTCCGAACCGATCTCGTCGGCCAGCGCGGGAAAACCGCGACCTGAGAAGAGCATCAGGGACTTACGGCTTTGCGTATAGATGCTGGCCATCCGCTGGTCTGCTCCCCATCCTCGCCGGCCGGTACCGGTCAATTACTGCTGGCCGGCTCCTCACCTGCATTATTGCCACCCGCGTCCGCGGTATCCCGGGCGGCCTCGCTGTCCCGGGCGACAGCGGCCCGTGCGTCCCCGTCCCGCGCTGCGGCAGCGGCCTGGGCGGCCGCGGTGCCGGGACGCTTGCGCTCCACCCAACCGTCGATGTTGCGCTGCTGGCTCCGGCTGACCCCGAGCGCGCCGGGCGGCACATCCTTGGTGATCACGCTGCCGGCAGCGGTGTACGCCCCGTCGCCGACCTCGACCGGAGCCACGAACATGTTGTCCGAGCCGGTCCGCGCGTGCCGCCCGATCACCGTGCGGTGCTTGGCGATTCCGTCGTAGTTGACGAAGACCGTGGCCGCCCCGATGTTGGTCCCCTCGCCGATCGTGGCGTCGCCGACATACGTCAGATGCGGCACCTTGGCGCCCTCGCCGATCTCGGCGTTCTTGGCTTCGACGAAGGTACCGATCTTCGCCTTGCGGGCCAGCCGCGCGCCGGGGCGCAGGTAGGCGTACGGGCCGACCTGGGCGCCCGGACCGATCTCCGCGCTCACCGCGTGCGCCCGCAGCACGACAGCCCCAGCGCCCACCGTGGTGTCGATCAGCGTGACATCCGGACCGACCACCGCCGCCTCGGCGACTGTCGTGGCGCCGCGGAGCTGCGTATTCGGCTCGATCACCGCATCGCGCTCCAGCCGCGCGGTGACGTCGATCCAGGTCGTGGCCGGATCGTGGATCGTGACGCCGACGCGCATCCAGCCCGTGTTGATCCTGGTGCGCAGCAACGCCCGCAGCCCGGCCAGCTCGACCCGGTCGTTGCAGCCCAACGCCTCCGTCGGGTCGCCGACCAGGTGCGCGGCCACGCCCAGCCCTGCCGCGACCATCAGGGCCACCACGTCGGTGAGGTACTCCTCACCCTGATCGTTGGTGCTGGAGAGCTTGCCGAGCAGCTCACGCAGGGCCGACGCCTCGAATACGTACATCCCCACGTTGATCTCACGGATGGCCAGCTCGTCGGCGCTCGCGTCGCGCTCCTCGACAATGCTGCGCAGCCCGCCGTCGGCGGCCCGCACGATCCGGCCGAGGCCGCTCGGGTCCGCCACCTCGGCAGTGAGCACACTTGCCGTGGACCCCGCCGACTCGTGTGCAGCCACCAGCTCGCGCAGCGTCCGCGGGCGTACCAGCGGGACATCGCCGTTGAGCACCACGACGGTACCGGTGACGTCGGCGACCGCCTCCAGCGCGAGCCGTACCGCGTGACCGGTCCCGCGCTGCTCAGCCTGCAGCACCGGGTGCGCCTGCGGCGCGACCTCGGCCAGGTGTTCCCGGACCAGCTCTGCGCCGTGCCCGACGACCACCAGGGTGCTGGCCTGTCCCAGTCCTTCGCGGGCCGCGGCCAGGACATGGCCGATGAGACTGCGCCCCAACAGCTCATGCAGAACCTTGGGCCGCGAGGACCGCATGCGCTTGCCCTCGCCAGCGGCAAGGATCACCACGGTTCGCTCGGTCACAGCCTGGCACTCCCTCGGCATCGTCGGCGGGAACCCGCCCAATCGTAGTCACCTACGGGGATCACGGCGCGTTGTGCCGGCGACACCGGGGTGGTTGTCAACGGCGGCGTCACCGTGCTCGCCGTCGCCAGCTTGCTGGTGGATTCGGAGGTACCGCCTGGACGCGGCGTGCTGAACAACGTGCGGGACCGCTGCCGGGTGACGGTACCTTCGGCCGATGCCCCGCCCGAACCGGTCGTGGAGGGCTGCCGGTAGGACTCGAAGCCATCTGCTGGGGTGTCTGGACTCGAACCAGAATCGCAAGGCTCCAAAGGCCTGCAGGCTGCCATTACCCCACACCCCACGGCGGGTCGTTCAGAGCCTAGCGGTCATCGCAGAGATGATTCCGCCCCGGGCTGAGCCCCGTGCCAACACCTTCCGCTAGTGCGTCCACAAGCCCCTCGATCCACCAGTAGAGTTCGCGCCCCCGGCACACGTTCACGACGAGGCATCCACGGTAGTCCTCGCCGGTGTTGTGCCTCGTCGTCTTCGGCACATGGCGCTTCAGTGTTGTCCGCTGGAACCGTTCTGCGGGAACGCCGACCACGTCCGACCACCAGGCGAGCGCCCCAGGAACATCGGCACTCTCATGGATCGCGAGGCGGAACTTCACCGCGCACGGACTGACCCCGGCTGCGCCAAGGAACGCCAGGTACAGCCGGATCAGGCGGGGGTCGCTATTGGTGAACGTCAGATTCTGGAACTCACGCCACGGCTTGCCCTTGGAGCCCTCAGCCCAGTAGAGGAGAGCTCCGATCACCATAAGATCGGTCGCCCGGACGTCCCTCACGGTTGCCGCGGCCTCCGCCACGATCGCGGCCCGCCGGGCGTCGCGGGCCTCCCGATGTCGGGCCCATCGACCGTCAAGCATCAGCTTCGCGTGCTCGCGCTTGCTTCGCGCTCGCTCAGAGTCCGCGTCCAACGGGAGATGCCGCACCCACTGCCAGGCCGTCGAGCGAGCAATGCCGAGCTCGAGGGCAACGTCGTTGACCGACCACCCCTCTTGGCGCAGCACCACGGCGCGGGCATGGAGTTCATCCTTCGCGTTCGGTCGGCGCGTCCACGCCGGCGGCGGAACACCTCGCAGCCAGTCCTGTAGGCGCTGCTTGGCGACGCCGAGCCGCTGCTGGATCTGCCGTCCTGACAATCCCTCCTCGCGACGCAGCCGTCGCGCTTCCTCCGCCAGGTCATCCACAGCCGAAAGACTAGAACGCCTGTCCGACAGAAAGGGTCGGGTCGTCTTGGATCCGCGCCACGGTCCTGGGTGGCCCTGACAGAAGTGGCCCTGGCAAATCTACGGTACCGTAGGTTACGGTAACGTAGGTGTAGGTATCCGGTTCCGTCCGACCCCGAAGGGGCACCATGTCCACTGCGCTGCTCGAACCGACCGCTACGGCCGGGCCCAAGCCGCTCGTCGAGGGCCCGCAGCCGCGCGGCCTGCTGATCGCCCTGTGGGCGTTCGTCCTGATCCCGTTCGCCGCGCTCCTGGCGGCAGTACCGGTCGCCTGGGGTTGGGGAATCTCCTGGCTCGACATCACGATGTTCGTCGTGCTGTACCTCATCGGCGGCATCGGCATCGGGACCGGGTTCCACCGGCACCTGACGCACGGCTCCTTCAAGGCCAACCGCGGGCTGCATCTTGCCCTGACCATTGCCGGCAGCGTGGCGATCGAGGGTTCCCCCATCCAGTGGGTGGCCGACCACCGGCGACACCACGCCTTCTCCGACGTCGAGGGCGACCCGCACTCCCCCTGGCGCTACGGCTCCAGCTTCTGGGGGCTGACCAAGGGCCTGTTCCACGCGCACATGGGTTGGCTGATGTTCAGCCGCCAGATGACCAACCGGGCCCGCTTCGCCCCGGACCTCATCGCTGACAAGGACGTCCGGCGCGTCGACCGGCTCTTCGTGCCCATCGTGCTCGCGTCGGTCTTCGCACCTGCGGTGATCGGCGGGTTGGTCACCTGGTCCTGGCAGGGCGCGCTCACCGGACTCTTCTGGGCGGGCCTGCTCCGGATCGGCCTGCTGCACCATGTCACCTGGTCGATCAACTCGGTCTGCCACGTGTACGGCGATCGCCCGTTCGAGACCCGCGAAGGCGACAAGGCCAGCAACTTCTGGCCGCTGGCGATCCTGTCCTTCGGTGAGAGCTGGCACAACCTGCACCACGCCGACCCGACCTGCGCCCGACACGGCGTGGACCGCGGTCAGATCGACATCAACGCACGGTTCATCTGGATCCTGGAAAAGTTCGGCTGGGCCTGCGAGGTGCGCTGGCCCAAGGCCGATCGGCTGGACGCCAAGCGGCTTGCCCGGCCTGGCACGATGGTCGGGTGAGCCAGGACCGAAGCGAGGATCCGACAGCCACCGCGCGGCCTTCGATGCCGCGCGGTGTGCCCGCACCACCAGCCAAGAACAGCTCGCGGGTACGCATGTCGTCGGCCCAACGGCGCGAACAGCTGATCGCGATCGGGCGGCAGCTCTTCGCTGAACGCGGCTTCGACGCGACCTCGATCGAAGAGGTCGCGTCCCGGGCGAAAGTCTCCAAGCCTGTGGTGTACGAGCACTTCGGCGGCAAGGAAGGGCTGTACGCGGTTGTGGTCGACCGGGAAGTGCGCTCACTGCTCGATCGGATCACCAACGCACTCACCGCCGGGCACCCGCGCGAGCTGTGCGAACAGGCGGCCCTGGCGCTGCTCGACTACATCGAGGAGGAGACGCACGGGTTCCAGGTGCTCGTCCGCGAGTCCCCGATGATGTCGGCCACCGGCAACATCGTCAGTGTGCTCAACGACGTGGCGCACCAGGTCGAGCACATCCTCGGCGCGGAGTTCAAGCGTCGCGGGTACGACTCGAAGCTCTCCGAGCTCTATGCGCAGGCCCTCGTCGGCATGGTCGCGTTGACCGGCCGGTGGTGGCTGGAAGTGCGTAAGCCGCGCAAGGAGGCCGTGGCGGCGCACCTGGTCAACCTGGCCTGGAACGGCCTGTCCCACCTGGAGGCCAAGCCCACCCTCACCCGCCGACGCTGACCCACCCCCCCCCCCCCCCCCCCC
>OBEQ011427550.1_pt1 | contig 13452 bp, 9 predicted proteins | sample 1670901 | NCBI WGS metagenome assembly OBEQ01 (sample SAMEA104232315, study PRJEB22302) | groundwater metagenome | biome: forest; feature: aquifer; material: groundwater | place: USA | collected 2011-08-07 | depth 5.4 m
CCTTTCGATTTGCATGAGCCCATCGCAGCAATTTCTCGTCGAGATTCAAGCCCTATTTCTGAAAATCTCCATCGAGAAATAAAAATTCTTAAATAAATTGCGAAATTGAATCATGCGGCATTTCGCAACAGTTCCTTATTGCCAAACAGGGTCATTGCGATGACAACTTTTGGTATGACAATGAGTGGGGTTACTCGTCGAAGGTCGTCGATCTGATTGCTTATATCGATAGTGTTAAGTAAGGGTTAGAGAAATCTTAAGAAAAAACAGCCAAGGCTCTGGTGTAAAAACGACAAGTATACGATATCTAACCAATTTTGGTTGGTAAGAATGAGGCCGGTTACAATAAGTAGCTGGCCTTTATTTTTTTAGAGGGGATATGGTGAGGAAAAAAGTGCCAGGAATGAAGGTAATTTCAAACCTAAAACCGGGAGATGGTGAACTTCACCTCAATAAAAGGGAATTAAACTGATGTATAAAGATCCGATTTGCGGGATGAATGTCGATGAAAAGACATCTTTGAAGACGGAAAAGGATGGGCGGGTGTATTACTTTTGCTCGAATCATTGTAAGGCTAAATTTTTAGCCGGTTCTTCAGTCGCAGATAAGCCGAAAGAAATACCTTCGAAGGCAAAATTAATTTACACCTGTCCCATGCATCCTGAAGTAGAACAGGATCATCCCGGCGACTGCCCGAAGTGCGGGATGGCGTTGGAACCGAAGAACGCGGCCTTACAAGACGATCTAGAACAAAAAGAAATCAAAAAATTGGCCCGTAAGTTTTGGATAGGATTGTTTCTCGGCCTTCCTGTTGTATTCCTGGTGTTTTCAGAAATGATCTCGTGGTTAAAATTTGAATTTATATCTCATGAGGTTTCTATCTGGTTGCAATTGATTTTATCTACACCGGTGATTTTTGGGTCAGGAGGATTTTTTTATACCAAAGCATGGAGATCCATTGTGAACCGCAGTCTGAATATGTTTACATTGATTGCGATGGGCGTCGGAGCGGCGTATTTTTACAGTGTGGTTGCCGTATTGTTTCCGCAGGTTTTTCCTGATTCTTTGAAAATGGAAGGCCGGTTGAATCTCTATTTTGAAGCCGCTGTTGTCATCACTGTTTTGGTTATTCTCGGTCAATGTTTGGAGGCCAAAGCCCGGGCGCAAACTGGACAAGCGATCAAAGCGCTTTTAGGACTGGCGGCCAAAAACGCTCATCGTGTGCGGGACGGTCAGGAAGAGGAAGTTCCTGTTAAAGAAATTCAGAAGGGTGATTTATTAAGGGTCAGGCCTGGGGAAAAAGTGCCTTTAGACGGAGTTATCACCGAAGGCAAAACGACCATTGATGAATCGATGATTTCTGGAGAACCTATTCCCGTTGAGAAACAGCAAGGCGATAAATTAATCGGAGCGACCGTCAATCAGACGGGAACCTTTGTGATGAGAACAGAGAAGATTGGTTCAGAAACATTGTTGTCTCAGATTGTTCATATGGTTGCTGAGGCTCAACGCAGCCGGGCTCCTATTCAAGGTTTGGCGGACAAGGTCGCCGGATATTTTGTTCCGGCCATTATTTTAATTGCAGTCTTGACGTTCATTATTTGGGCAAACTGGGGGCCGGAACCACGATTGGCGTATGCTATAGTCAATGCCATTGCCGTTTTGATTATCGCTTGTCCCTGCGCTTTAGGACTGGCAACGCCTATGTCGATTATAGTTGGCGTCGGACAAGGTGCGCTTTCCGGCATTCTGGTTAAAAATGCCGAGGCCCTTGAGAAGGCAGAAAAAATTACGCATGTGTTGACGGATAAGACCGGGACATTAACAGGGGGGAAACCGTGCGTCACAGCCGTCTATATGGCTACCAATGTACAGGAAAAATATCTTCTTGAAATTTCCGGATCTTTAGAAAAGCTAAGTGAACATCCTTTGGCGCGGGCAGTTGTGGATTACGCTAAAGAGAAAGACATTGCGTTAAAAGGTATTCAAAATTTTGAGTCTATTCCCGGAGGAGGCGTTAAAGGAACGTTTAACGGCAAAAAAGTTTTTCTTGGCAAACGGAAATTTATCGAAGAGATTGTGAACAATATTCCAGAGGATTTAATCAATAAGTCCACAGAATTACAGGAGAAAGCTCAAACCGTTGTCTGGATTGGGGAAGATAAAAATGTTATAGGGCTTTTAGGTATTTCAGACCCGATCAAAAAAACAACGCCTGATGCTATCAATGCCTTACATCAAATGGGCCGCAAAGTTATCATGTTGACCGGTGATAACAGGAAAACGGCACAGGCTATTGCCAAAGAATTAAATATCGACGACGTTCGCGCAGAATTAGAACCCCAGGATAAACAGAAGATCGTCAAAGAGTTTAAGGAAAAAGGTGCAATCGTTATGATGGCCGGGGATGGCATCAATGATGCCCCAGCCCTGGCTGAAGCGGAAGTCGGGGTGGCGATGGGAACAGGAACCGATGTCGCTATTGAAAGTGCTGGGATGACTTTGGTCAAAGGTGATTTGCAAGGTATTGTGAAAGCCTTGAAGCTGAGTCGTCAGGTGATGAAAAATATCCGGCAGAATTTATTTTTCGCTTTTATTTATAATGCGATTGGAGTTCCCATCGCCGCCGGTATTATTTATCCGTTTTTCGGCATTCTTTTAAGTCCGATCATCGCCGGAGTTGCCATGTCCTTTAGTTCGGTCTCGGTTGTAGGAAATTCTTTAAGATTGCGGCGTCTAAAACTGTGATTGTAAAAAGATCGTTGAAATTCTGTAAAAATCTGCTCATACGGGACGAAGGGGGCGACGGAAGAATATTTATCAGCGATCTGGAAAAAGCGATCAGTATTCGCACGGGCGCAACCAACGAAAATGCGATTTAATAAACTTATAGCCCAGTTCCAAAAATTCGTAATATTCCCACGACGGGTAATATATTGCATATTTTTTGAACAGGGCTATATGAAAAAATTTTAGAAAAAAATAAAACCAAATAATATTCACATTATCCCAAAATTTGGCCATACGAAAAGAAGGCGACTTATGAGCGAAAATCAAAATCACTGTGCTTGCTGTGATGACAGCCAACATGAAGAAAAGTTTCATATCTCAAAAGATATCGTCCTGATCAGTGTTTCTTTAATATTGTTTGGGATCGGATTGATTTTTAATGAGAGATTACATGAGACTACTTTTTCGATTGGCGAGTATGGTATTTTTCTTTTGGCCTATCTTCTAAGCGGGTACAACGTTTTATCGTCAGCCCTGCGAAATGTCTTTCAAGGAAATGTCCTGGATGAAAATTTTTTGATGAGCATTGCTACGGTGGGAGCGATTTTAGTCCATCAATTACCGGAAGCCGTTGGCGTTATGTTGTTTTATAAAGTAGGCGAATTTTTTCAGGGACTTTCGGTCAGCCGTACGCATCGATCCATAAAATCTTTGCTTGAAGTACGTCCCAATTATGCCAACCTTAAAATCGGCGAGCAGATAAAAAAGGTTAAACCAGAAGAAGTCAAAGTCGGAGATATCATTATTGTTAAACCAGGTGAGAAAATCCCTTTGGATGGAGAAATTTTATCAGGTAAATCACAAGTCGATACTTCTGCTTTAACTGGAGAATCGGTTCCTCGCAATGTCGAAGATGGCCAAACTGTTCTGGCGGGAATGATGAACCAACCCGGGCTTTTGACGATTAAAGTAGCAAAACCATTTGCAGAATCATCGATAGCTAAAATTTTTCATCTCGTTGAACATGCAACGGCTAATAAAGCAAAGACAGAAAAATTCATAACCAGGTTTGCCAGGTGGTATACACCTACTGTCGTTTTTTTAGCTGTTTTGATTGCCGTTCTTCCTCCATTGTTGATGCATGAACCATTTTTAAAATGGGTTTATCGGGCATTGATTTTACTTGTTATTTCATGTCCTTGCGGTTTAGTGATCAGTATTCCCCTCAGTTATTTTGGAGGCGTCGGCGGCGCATCCCGTCGAGGTATTTTAGTTAAAGGTGCCAATTTTTTGGATTTGTTAGCTCAAGTTAAGACGGTTGTTTTTGATAAAACGGGAACATTGACACAAGGTGTTTTTAAAGTAAATAAAATTGTTCCTAAAAGTAATTTTAATCAGGAAGATATGCTACGTTGGGCGGCCTATGCAGAATCTCACTCTAATCATCCCATCGCCAAGTCCATCCTTGAAGCTTACGGAAAAGAGATAAATTCTTCTGTCGTTGAAGATCATCAAGAGATTCCGGCCCAGGGCATCAAAGCAAAAATAGAAAATCATTTGGTTTTTGTCGGTAATGACCGTCTCCTACACAAAGAAAATATTACGCATGAAGAATGTCACTTCGATGGAACCGTTGTTCATGTTGTTATTGATAAAATTTATGCAGGTTACATTCTTATCGGAGATGAATTAAAGCCAGATGCTTTAAAAGCAGTCCAAGATTTAAGAGAACTTGGAGTCAAGAATATTGTTATATTGACAGGCGATAGTAAAACGATTGCAAAAAATATTTCCGATAGGCTTGGATTAAATTCTTGTTTAGCAGAATTGTTACCGGAAGAGAAAGTCAAAGCTTTGGAAGATTTAATGAAGGAAGAGAGAACAGGCAAAGTTGCTTTTGTTGGCGACGGAATCAATGATGCTCCGGTCATTGCTAGGGCGGACGTCGGGATCGCGATGGGCGCTATCGGGTCAGATGTCGCTATTGAAACCGCAGATGTTGTTTTAATGACGGATGCACTTTCAAAAGTATCTGAAGCTGTTAAAATAGGAAAGAGGACAGCAAGAATTGTTTGGCAAAATATTGGTCTTTCTTTAGCTATCAAAGTAATATTTATCTTTCTTGGGATAGTGGGAGTGGCAACAATGTGGGAAGCAGTTTTTGCCGACATGGGCTTTACACTTTTTGCGATACTTAACGCAGCACGTTTATTAAAATAAGACAATAGTTGATATGCATCGTAACATCAAAATACTTCTGACCTGTTTCGTCTTTATTCACGGTGGCATTAATTTACTAGCTCCGATTACGCTATTTTTATCAAAATTTCATGCTCATTTTGCATTGGAGAAGACTAATACTTGACTTACAGTTTAAGCTATGCTATCTTCAGATTGCCAAGTGGAGAGGGGTGAAAATTATGAATGCTAACAAGAAAAAATTTTCCCAAAAATCAGTTAGCTTTATTTTATTTACTTCCCTACCTTTTTACTTCCTTCTTTGCTGTCCTCCCTGTAGCATGGCAACCACTATGCCATCTAAGATGATGAGTTGTTTTACTATGACTCAGATGGAGGGAAGCAAAACCCGCGATTACCACAACGCCCCTGATGTTTGTAAATGCGAATGTAAGAATATAGTTGTATTAAATGATAATAGTCCGGAAAAATTTGATTTCTCCAAAGCGCTTAAGAATGATCATTCTAAATTTCTAACGATTGTTTTGTTATATCCATCTAATTTAGATTTACTCCGCGCCTTTAAGGATGAGTCTCCCCCCACATCACTTCAGAAATCTGTTCCTAGCTATATTCTCAATCACGTCCTTCGCCTTTAAACTCTTTTGAAAATAATACTTTTTTTCGTTCATTACTTTTAGAAATGAATTGAGAACATGAGTTTATCTTTCAGGAGTTTAAAAGAAGGAGGACTAAAATGAAAAGATCAATAATTCTATTAATGGCAGCAATTTCTTTGATCACCATTAGTTCACAGGCCTTCGCAGCGAGATATGATAGAATCGCAGGCGTTGGTTATCAAATTACTGATGGAACAATTGTTTCCATTGATAAGACAAAAAATCTCTTCGCTGTTAGAGATAGTGAGGATGGAAAAGTCTATGGCTTTATGGCACGGGATTCGCAAATCGCTTCTTTAAATCAAGGAGATCATGTTGTTGTAACAACAGAGAAACCGGGTGCGTTAGCCTTAAAAATTACCAAATAAGGTAGAATGACCCAACTGTGGAAACAGGGTGAGTTAAGCCCTGTCTCCACGTTATATTAAGAAGAGGAGAGATCCAAGTGAAAAGAGAATTCACTATTTTTCTCGCTGTAACGATTTCATTGTTTTACACTGGGTATATTTATGCCGACGAAGGGATGAAACATGATGAGAGTATGGAGATGATGGAGCATCAAAAAAATTCCATGATGAATAATCAGGAAAAAGCAACCACCTCTCAGGCTATTGAGGTCGACAATAAAATTTGTCCTGTCAGCGGTAATAAGATCCCTGCTCCCGGTGAAAAAGGTGCCATGGGAGAGGCTGTTAAATATGAATACAAGGGCAAGATTTACAATCTTTGCTGCCCGATGTGTGTCAAGGATTTCAAAAAAGATCCTGAAAAATACAGCAAAGCTGCTGAGGAAGAAGTTAAAAAGACAAAGCAATAGTTAAGAGAATATCGAAGAGCAGGTTCTAAAAATTTCTGCCCTTCGATATTCTTAATCTCGAGGAGAGTTTTATTTTTTTATAAAAGTTTTTGAGGACTTAAAGATTTCAACTTGACTTTTACTAATTTAGGAAATATAAATATATTGGTATGAAAATTTTTAAACATAAAATTATTTTTGGAATCATTTTAGCTTTCGCTGTGGCTTCGATTTCCTGCTGCTTTCCACAACGATCTTTTGCGCATTCGATTTCCTCATCAAAAGTTTCAGAAAAAATAGCAGTATGCTGTCATAAAGACGCTAGCCAAAATCAAGATACTTCCTCGACGAAAACTTGTCATTGTAACAAAATCAGTCCATTCCTAAAGAATCAGAATGTTGAACTAAAACCATTCACGTTTGCATCTTGGCTTTCAAATTATCATTCTGTGGATCGGCTTTTGACTCAACTTGTAAAAGAGCAATCTCAATCCCCAGTCTTTTATTCTTCTCCTTCTAGATTTAAAAGTCCCGTCCCGCTTTACCTTCAAAATTCAGTCCTTCGCATTTAGTATTCAAACCACAAATTTTTTGTTTTAAGGCCTTTTTATATCGCTAAGGTTCTATAATATTCTTGTTTCATTTATAGCAAAGGTGGTTTGGACATGGACATTTTTTATTTAATCAAAATAAAAAATAGATTTATAAGTTGGATGTTGGTTTTTTGCTTCCTCTATATATTATCGGCAATAAACAATGTTTTCGCCGAGGAAATAAATACAGCAGCTAATCTCACGTCTCTTATTGAAGAAGCTTTGAAAAATAATCCTGAAATCAAAGCCGCTCGTGAGGGCTGGAAAGCCGCCCAAAAGCGTGTGCCTCAGGCCTCAGCCTTGCCAGATCCGACAGCTGGCTATACTTATATGGGTCCTACGCCAGATACCCTCAATGGCCCGGAAAAAGATCGTTATGATTTCGAGCAAATGGTTCCTTTCCCCGGTAAATTAGCTGGACGGCGCAATGTTGCCAAAGCCGAAGCCTCGGCCAGCGAAGCTAAGATGAAACGGGTCGAGCGGGAAATCATTTTTAAAGTTTCCGAGGCTTATTACGATTTAGTGACTACAGAAAAAACCATAAGCCTCGTTGAAGAAATCAAAAATGCGTTAGAGCAATCCCAGGCATCCTTAAAGGCAAGTTATTCGACCAATAAAATCATGCCAGGCGAGTTTATCAAAACACAGATGGCTATCTCCGAGAATCTTGAACGGCTTTTTATGCTGGAACAGAAGCGAGATACGATGAAAATTTTATTGCAATCGCTTCTCAACCGTTCTTCTCCGGTAGAAATTCCGACGGTGGATTTGCAAATGCCAAAGGTCAATCTTTCATGGGAAGACGTAGAGCGTCAGGCCCGCGAAAGTCGTCCTCAATTAAAAGAATCTCTGGCCATGGCTCAAAAGAGTGAGCATGCTTTAAATCTCGCTAAATTAGAGAATGCGCCGGACTTTAGTATTGGGTTTGAATATAGCCGCATCAGCGTTGGGGATTCGAACTCTCCAGACGCTGGCAGGGATGCGTGGATGATTCCCGTGAAAATCACGCTGCCGATTTGGCAAAACCGCATAGGTTCGGGCATTGAAGAAGCACAGGCACATTTAAATGCCGCTCAGGCGCAACTAAGCCAAGAGGAAAATTCTACCGAATATGAAGTTAAGGCTGCCTATTATCGTTTTATCACGGCACAAAAGACCGTTTCACTTTATGAAAATGCTCTTGTCCCGCAGGCTCAATTGATGATTACTTCAGATCAAGCCGGTTATGAAGCAGGGCATGTTGAGACGACGGATTTTGTTTCAAGCCGAATTAATTTTCTTAATACCAAAATTGCTTATTATGAAGCGCTGGCGAATGCTTGGAAAGAATTGGCAGCATTACAAAAAGAAGTAGGAAGAGATTTAACCATGAACTAAGACAAGCACTTCGTGTCTAGTTCATGGTTACCCTGAACCGACTACGAAGCGCTTAGTCTGGTTCAGGGTAATCGAGGAGAAAGCCCATGAAACCATTCCGTAAAAATATATTCATTTTAATAGGCATCGGGATTTTATTAGTTGGCGGTGCCGTCCTTTTATCTAAAAACCACGTCGAGCAAACTCACGAACATACTGGTGGGGATATCTATTATTGTCCCATGCATCCACACTATACCAGTAACAAGCCTGGTATTTGTCCGATTTGCCAGATGAAATTGGTAAAGAGAGAAACCCCAGGTCAGGAGGTATCATCTCAGAAGATGTCTTCTAAGAAAATCCTTTATTGGACGGATCCGATGATTCCCGGATACAAATCCGATAAACCCGGCAAATCCCCCATGAATATGGATTTAGTTCCTGTGTATGAAGAGAACAACGAAGCTGCCAGCGCAGATACTTCCGTCGAAGGTCATGCCTCCGTGTCTTTGACTTCTTCGAAGCAACAATTGATGGGTGTTAAAACAGAGAAGGTGACACCCCGTTACTTGACAAAAACCATCCGTGCCGTCGGGACGGTAGCTCATGATACGGAACTTTATCAGACGCAGGCCGAATATCTGCAAGCTGCTGTCGCGTTAAAAAAGGCAGAAGACAGTGGCATCCCGGAAATCGTCGAGCAAGCCAAAAGTGTCATCGAGGTCATACATCTACGACTGATTCATATGGGTTTTCACGACGGGCTTATTGAAGAATTAAAACAAAGGGGTGAGCCAGATCGTAGTTTACTGTTAGTTGAGACCGGCCCGGTGTGGGTTTATGCGCAGATTTATCAATATGAACTTCCCTATGTTGACGTTGGAACGCCGGTCAAGGTGGATGTGCCGTCGTTTTCACAGGAGAACTTTGAAGGTATGGTGCGTGCGGTCGATCCGATGGTCGATATGATGACACGAACGGTGCGTATCCGCATTCAGATTAAGGACGCCAAAGGAGTTTTAAAACCGGGTATGTATGTCAATGCGACCATGGATATCGATTTAGGTGAAATTCTTGCCGTTCCTCATGAGGCAATATTTCATACTGGTACCAAAGATATCGTATTCGTGGATGTGGGTAATGGTGTTTTTCAACCACGGCAGGTGACCCTTGGGGCAGAGACTGACGAATTTTATGAAATTAAATCTGGACTTAAAAAAGATGAGATCGTTGTGACCAGTGGCAATTTTCTTATGGATTCCGAAAGTCGATTGAAGGCCGCCGTCGAAGGAATGGCAGATTCGGGAGGGCAGACCCATGGCCAATAATCATACGGTTAAAGAAACGTGGATTGAAAAGCTGATTGATTTTTCTGTCCGTAATAAATTTTTGGTGATCATTTTTGTGGCGATAGCGATCGTGGCCTCGATATGGTCAACGAAAAATATTCCCTTGGATGCTATTCCGGATTTGTCGGATAGTCAGGTGATTGTTTATTCCCGTTGGGATCGTAGTCCGGATATCATCGAAGATCAGGTCACGTATCCGATTGTTTCATCGCTCTTGGGTGTGCCGGGAGTCAAAGCCGTCCGAGGCTTTTCTGATTTTGGCTTTTCTTACGTGTATGTGATTTTTAAAGACGGGACGGATATTTATTGGGCCCGCAGTCGGGTATTGGAATATTTAAGTAAAATTTTACCGCGACTTCCGCAGGGAGTCCAGACAGAGTTAGGGCCTGATGCGACCGGCGTGGGCTGGGTATTTCAATATGCACTCGTCGATGAAACCGGGAAGCACAGTTTGCAGGAATTACGCAGTTTCCAAGATTGGTATTTGCGGTATCATCTGCAAAGTGTTCCGGGTGTATCTGAGGTGGCTTCTATTGGCGGTTTCGTCAAACAATATCAAATCACCGTTGATCCCAATAAATTATTGGCGTACAACATTCCTATCACTAAAGTCATTGAAGCGGTGCGCCAAGGTAATGAAGAAGTCGGCGGCAGGTTGGTAGAATTCTCCGGTGCAGAATACATGGTGCGCGGACACGGATACGCCAAATCGGTCGCGGATTTAGAAGGTCTCGTTGTAAGTGTCGACAAAAACGGCACGCCGATTTTAATTAAGAATCTCGCTAACGTCGCCATCGGACCGGAGATTCGTCGAGGTATTATGGATCTCGATGGAGTTGGCGATGCCGTGGGTGGAACGGTCATTATGCGTTTTGGAGAAAATGCATTGAATGTCATCAACCGAGTCAAAGGCAAGCTCAAAGAAATTGAACCCTCTTTGCCCGAAGGGGTGAAGTTGAAAATTACTTATGACCGCTCGGATCTCATTCTGCGGGCTATCGACCATTTGCAACACCAATTGACTGAAGAAATCATTATCGTCAGTTTGGTGATTTTGATTTTCTTGTGGCATTTTCCATCGGCGTTTATTCCGATTATCACTATTCCTGTTGCTGTTTTGTTGTCTTTTATCCCGATGTTTCAAATGAAATTAACTTCTAACATTATGTCATTGTCGGGCATTGCCATCTCAATTGGAGTTTTAGTCGACGGAGCCATCGTCCAAATGGAAAATGTGTATAAACATTTGGAATATTGGCATAAAGACGGACGTAAAGAAGATTATCGGGCGGTTTGTATCAAAGCGTTAAAAGAAGTCGGCCCGGCGGTTTTCTTTTCGCTTTTAGTGATTGCTGTTTCCTTCCTGCCGATTTTTACTCTCATCGACCAAGAAGGCCGTTTGTTTAGACCGCTGGCTTGGTCTAAGACTTTTGTCATGGCTATCTCGTCTATCCTGGTGGTCACACTTAATCCAGCTATTCGGATGCTTTTGTTGCGAGTGGAACCGTTTAAATTTCGTTGGCCCTGGGCAAACAAAGCCGCCAACGGACTTTTGGTTGGTCAATATTATCCTGAAGAACAGCATCCAATAAGTCAGGTGTTGCTTAAGATTTACGATCCGGTTTGCCGCTGGGTATTAAAATGGTGGAAGCAGATTTCTGGCGTGGCCGGTATTTTATGCGTGTGGGCGATATTAAATTTGGCAGCGATGTTTTTCCAAATAAAGATTCCTGGAACACTAATCCGTGGATTTGAATTCATGCCTCTTTTATGGGAAGGACACATTTTGTATATGCCAACGACGATGCCAGGTATTTCAGTTGCCGAAGCCCAGAGACTTCTGCAAACCCAAGATCAAATTTTAAAAAGTTTTCCTGAAGTAGATATGGTTTTCGGCAAGGCAGGACGTATTGAAAGTTCAACTGATCCGGCGCCTTTTTCCATGATGGAAACCGTCGTCCAGCTGAAACCTGAACAGGAGTGGCGTAAAGTCAAACGCTGGTATTCCTTCTTACCGGATTTTATGGAAAAACCTTTTCGTTCTTTTTGGCCGGATCATATTTCTCACGAGGCGCTCATCAATGAAATGGATCAAGCTCTTAAGATTCCAGGAACAGCCAATGCCTGGACGATGCCCATTAAAAATCGCATCGATATGCTTTCGACGGGTGTCCGCACGCCGATTGGTATTAAAATTTTGGGATCAGATTTAAAAACCATTGAAGATATTGGTACACATTTGGAAAATATTCTTAAGGACGTGCCGGGTTCGCGCAGTGTGTTTGCCGAACGCACCGCCGGCGGATATTTTCTGGATTTTGATTTAAAGCGTGATCAACTCTCACGTTATGGACTTACTGTTTCGGATGCACAGATGACCATCCTTTCGGCGATTGGCGGAGAGAATGTGACGACGACCGTGGAAGGTCGTGAACGTTATCCGGTGAATGTCCGTTATCCGAGTGATTTACGTAATAGCGTAGAAAAGCTCAAACGTGTTTTGATCGCCACACCCACGGGTCAGCAAATTCCTTTGACACAGATCGCCGATATTGTGTTACGTTCTGGACCGGGAATGATCCGTAATGAGAACGGTTTGTTAGCCGGCTACGTATATGTAGATGTGGCTGGACGAGATATTGGCACTTATGTCGATGAGGCTAAACGAAAAGTTGCGCAGGAATTAAAGCTTCCAGAAGGCTATGGACTTCTCTGGAGCGGACATTATGAAAATATGCTTCGAGTGAAACAACGCATGTTTTTTATGATTCCGTTAACAATATTCCTTATTTGTCTTTTGTTGTATATGAACACAAAATCCGTAGTCAAGACAATTATCGTTTTGTTGACCGTCCCGCTTTCAGTCATTGGCGCAGTTGGCTTACTATGGATCTTAAATTATAATATCTCAACTGCGGTTTGGGTCGGCTTGATTGCGCTCATGGGGCTCGACGCTGAAACTGGTGTTCTGTTACTCTTATTTATGGAATTGGCCTATCAGGATGCCGTGCGTCGAGGAAAAATGAATACGCGCGAAGATTTGGAGGAGGCGATTATCCATGGTGCAGTGCGCCGGTTGCGTCCTAAAATGATGACAGTAATGGCAGCTTTCATGGGTTTATTGCCCATTATGTGGTCCCTGGGAGCCGGCGCAGATGTCATGAAACGTATTGCTGCTCCTATGGTCGGAGGACTCATCACATCATTTATTTTGGGGTTGTTAGTGTACCCGGCCGTTTATTTTATTTGGAAATCTAAATTTGAATTAGCAGGGAAGCTTAAATAATTAATCTTTTTGATGGATTTTACCGGACGCCCGTTAAAAGGATTTATTTATGTCTCACAAGAGGGATATAAAACAACATCCTCTTTAAAGAAGAGGATAGAATTAGGAACAAATTTTTGACCGAGACAAAATATTTGGAAATATCATCGGGAAATGCCGAATTCCTCTCGTAAAGTCGTTTTATTTTAGGCTTTGTATTTTAGGGATATTAATACGAATACTGTATATTCCATCGAGTGATCGAAAAGATAGATCAGGCCTAAAATAGAAAATGGTGCATTTTGATCCAAATAATGAATGCTTAAAATAAGAGGATTAGAGAGTTGAGGAAGATCGGGGATATTTAGAAGTTATCTCATAAATAGGTTTTCATAAAAGCTTACCTCCGGTAGAATGGAATTCAGGAGGTGAGCCATGGATTTAAAAGACGACCAATGGGCTTTATTAGTCCCACTTATTCCCAAAGAACCCAAACGACCCGACG
>OBEQ012649467.1_pt1 | contig 13449 bp, 10 predicted proteins | sample 1670901 | NCBI WGS metagenome assembly OBEQ01 (sample SAMEA104232315, study PRJEB22302) | groundwater metagenome | biome: forest; feature: aquifer; material: groundwater | place: USA | collected 2011-08-07 | depth 5.4 m
CAGCGCCTCCTTCTCCTGGTCCAGCGGCTCCTTCTTGCCCTTCGCACGCCCTGCTCGCTTCGACATGGACCGATTTCAAGATCGACTCCGCTCGGAACGCCAGTTATCCCGCATCCAGGTGACTGAGCGCGATCCAGACCCACACGATCTACGTCCTGGCTCGCTTGGTGCCGTCGGCTCGTTCGGTCGCGAAGGGTACGCCGCCGCCGCTCGAATGGGTGAGCTGGCCGGCGCACCGGTTCATCGAGGCGACGATGACGCGCCAGGAGTTCTCGGTGCCGGCCGGCTTCAAGCTGGAGGACCACTTCGACGGCTGGGGCATCATCTCCGGCGACGAGCGCGAACGCGTGGTCGTCGAGTTCGACGCCGAGGTCGGGCCGCTCATCGCCGAGCGTCGCTGGCACACCTCGCAGGCACTTGAGCCGCTGCCCGGCGGCGGCGTTCGGCTCACGTGCGAGGTCGCGAACACGTCGGAGGTCATCGCCTGGATCCTGTCGTTCGGTTCCCACGCGACCGTGATCGAGCCCGAGAGCCTCCGCCTCGAAGTGCTCCGCGAGTTCACGCGCGGCATGGAGCGCATGCTCGCGCGCATCCCCACCGGCCCTGACCCCCCGCGAGGCTGGCAGGACGAAGGCCTGCGCGTGTTCGGAGCGAAGCAGATGCACCGGATGAGGTCGAGCGTGTCGAACGAGAACAGCCCGCCGCGCGGCCGGGAGCCGGAGGGCGACGCGGGGGATGGCCGGGCCAAGGATGGGGACGGTGAAGATGGGGAGGAGTGGAACCAGGCCGTGGATGCTGACGACGAGCCGATGTCGGTGCTCGTGGGTCGTTCCGGCAGGGCGAGCCGCTAGGAGCTGGGCCAGGTTGACTCCGCCGGCCAACCGCTCCATCGTTCGGCGGTGACGTGGAAAGAAGACGACGTGTTCAAGGTGGTCGCGAACCCGATCCACGCCGGCATCGGGCCGTACGCCGCGACCGTGCCTGAGGACCAGTGGCTGCAGGCGAACGCGCAGCTGATCAAGAAGTACGGCGCGCGGAAGGTGTTGCGGGCGATGCTCGCGAACTTACGCGAGGCGTTCCCTGGAGATGACCACGAATAGGTTGACGGGCGAGCTACCGACCGACCAGGTGGCGGTGACCTGGGCCGCTGGTACCCCTTCAGCGCGTCAGCGACCAGGTGTCCCGTCTCAGACTCATCGAGGCGAGTCACTCGTTCCACCTAGGTCATCCACTGAACTCCTGCGATCCTGGAGGCTCACTTGCCTACCGATGACGTACAGGTCGTTGTGGAGATGTTCCCTGCGCAGCACGGCGATGCGTTCCTCGTGCGGGTGCTCGCTGCTGGTAGCGCCACCAACATCCTCGTGGATGCCGGGCCACTCGCTACATACCGCAATGTACTTCGGCCGCGCCTAAGAGCCTTGGCTAGCGCCGGAGAGAACCTGCGCGCCCTAATCGTGACTCACATCGACGCCGATCACATCGAGGGCGCGATCGAGTTTCTCGAAGACAACGGTGAGAGCGCCACCCCCGCGGTCATTGGGGTGCAAGATGTCTGGCACAACAGCTATCGGCACCTTCTGCAAGCTGGCGCTGCTCCAACGCCTGATCAGGTGGCTCAGATCCAGCGCCAAGTGCCACCTCGCGTTCAAACGGGCTCTTCAAGTATCAGCGCCAGGCAAGGCAGCACTCTCGCAGCGATCCTGCGGAGACACCACTACCCATGGAACGCGGCATTCGACGGGCAAGCGGCTGCCACGGACGGTCGGCCCCGACGCCATTCATTGGATAGCGACTTGCACCTTACCCTCCTGTCGCCTCGGCATGACGACCTCGCGGGCCTCTCGCGCATGTGGCGACGCGAACTTCTTTCGCTCGGCGTTCCAAGCGACCTCGTTGATGCGGCTGCCTTTGAAGAAGCCTTCGAACGCGTCATCGAGCGTGAATCCGAAGCGTCGGAGGATCTTGATGAGGACGCCCAGATTTCGGTTCGCGATCTCATCGAACCACTCCCGCCTTCGGACTTCCGAGAGGACAGGTCTGCACCGAACGCCAGTTCGATTGCTTTCTTGCTCGAAGCGGGCGAGAAGCGCGTTCTGTTCCTCGGAGATGCTCGTCCGTCGACCATCGTGGCACACCTTCGCGCGCTCACAATAGCCCCCGTCGAAGTGGCGGCTCTGAAGGTCTCCCACCACGGCAGCAAGAAGAATACGTCACCGGATCTCTGTTCGGCGATTCGTGCAACGCATGGCTTGATATCGACCGACGGTAGCAAGCACGGACATCCTGACGTCGAGGCGCTTTTGTGGCTCGTTAGTAGCCAGCCGGGAATCAACCTCCACTTCAACTACCCAACGCCCACCGCCTTGGCCATCGCGAGGCCAGACCTTCTCCAACGGTTCGGACACACGGTATCCATCGCGCCGTCGTCCGGCACCTATGTGCTTACTCTCTGAGGAAACCATGGTCGACCACCGGGCTCTCCAACGCGGAGTGGCACTCCTCCAGTGTGGCCAAGAGCAAGGATCTGCGGCGATTGTCGCGCCAACGATCGCCATTGCTACTCGGCACTCAGTGATTGACCATCTGGAGAATCCACAGGTTCCGATCGAATTGCGGCTCTCGTCTTTCCCCGATCCAATCATCGCAACGCTTCACGCGGTGACCTTCCCGGTAGAAGACGACATGGTGTTGCTGCAATTGGGGAGGACGGTTGAGGAGTCGGATGTAGTTGGGCTAAGCGCAAACCACCTTCCGGTGGGCGTCGAGTGGCAGGGGTTCGGATTCCCCGGCTCGCGTTCAAGGGCTGGTGCCTGGATAAGTGGCGCTGTGGCCAACTGGCTCCCGCAGGGAGGTGGCCCTCAAGACGTAGAGCTATCCGTCACCGACTTCCAATCCTTCAAGAGCTATCGAGGCTTCTCCGGTGGCCCAGTTTGGGTTGGTGGGAGAGCTGTAGCATTTCTCCAGCGCCAACTCGACGGCGCTCTTGCTGCCACGTCGGTACTTCGGCTGCGTCGGCAGCTCGACGCTGCTGGCATCCGTTACCGATCCGCGGAGAGCAACCGCTCCGTACCTGGTGCGCTCCGAAGGCTCGTCGGTGAAGCGCGACCGAACACCCAAACATACTGGGCTCTCGAGAACGCGTTGAGCAGCCCGACACCGGGATACACGGTTCTTACTGGCGTCCCCGGGGCGGGCAAGACGGTGATTGCCGCTGGGTTCACGCCGTCTGATCCACGCAAGCGCGTCGTAGGCACCTACTTCGCCGGCGGCGATGGGGACCCGGCTGGACTCCCGCCGGAGCATCACCGAGACCCAGGAGCATTCGCATCGTGGCTCGCCCAGGAGACTGCGCTCGTCACTGGAGAAGGTGCTCCATCGCTCGCGAGTCATGGCATCAGAGATCACGCCGCCGGTGTTGTGAAGAACCTCGTGGCGTTGGGACTCCATTTCCAGAACCATGGATCGTTGGGTGTGCTGGTCATTGATGACTTCTGCGGATTCATCGGTGGCTCTATCGACGCCGGTCTAGGACGAGTACTTCCATCGACCCCGCCGCCGGGCCTGGCAATCGCGTTGACTTCGGCGAACGAGGATGTCGTCCGCGCAGCGGCGCCGCACTTGGCACTGGCGTCGGTTGTCGGCGTGGTTCCACTCGAACTCTACGATAGCGAGAGAATTGTCGCCGCCTCGCTCGGGGAAGCTGTTCAGAGTAGTGATATTCTTCGCATCGCAGCTGCCGCTGACGGCAATCCGCTCATCCTGTCGTACCTCGTTCGGGAGGCGCAGAATGCTCTTTCCGCCGGGAGCCCCTTGCCGCCGACTGGCAGCGCGGTGCCAACTGCGCACGCCTTCTATGAACAACAGTGGGCGCGCCTGAGTGGTAGCGACGCAGGCCTTTGGCTTGTCGCGATGGTTGCTCGTCTGCGCGGTCCGATGCCGGAGTCTGAGCTGGTCCCTATTCTCCCGGATGCGATGCAGGTGGGCCTGCCTGGCGCTCGGCGTGCAGTGGGTCATTTCATGCGGGAGGGTGAGCTGGGTATTGAGGTCTTCCATAGCTCTTTCCGCGAGTTCGTTTTGGCTAAGACCACCGCGCTGGACCAGTCCATTCATGACCGGCTTGCGGCCCGCTGCGCCTCGGCTTCATCCAGATATGCGGTTGCGAACGTTGTCTATCATCACTTCCGCGGCTCTGCCGCCACGAAACAACTTGCCGCTGGCAAATGCACGCAAGAGTGGTTGGATGAGGCTGCGATTCAGTGCACGCCTCCGGCCTACCTGCTTGCTGATCTTGAGGACCTGCTTCGCGCCGCACTGACAATCGGAGCCCTAGACGAAACGATACGCCTTCTGCTCGTTCGGTCGAGGCTGCGGTTTAGGTACGGGACGATTTTGGGCGAATACGCGTTTGAGCTTGCCAGCGTCATCGCCAAGCTTCGAGGTGCCGCAACCGCCTTGCGCTTTGTGGTCCAGGATGGACAGCTCCTATGTGCACCGCACGAAGCGGTCGCATTCATACGACGCTTGATCCTGGCCGAAGAGTACGAGATTGCGTGTGAGGTCTATCAGGCGCTTCGGCGAGTTTGCTTCGCCCGGTATCAAACTCGCGACGTCACGCTGATGTCGTCTCATCTCGAGGCGCTTGGTCTTCTTCTCGGGGAGCTTGGGCCGAAGCGCATGGGAGAAATGCGTCTTCTGTACCGAATTCTGGACGATGCTGTCCTGGAGGATGGTCAGGATGCCGCGCTCTTCAAGACTCGAGTAAGTGCTCTGCCGGCAGCTGGCCAGCTATGGCGATGGGGGTGGTTCGTCCACGCCGTGCGGTATCGGGAGTCAGACCCCGGCAGATATGCGGTAGAGCTGTCATCAGTACTTGATCACGCCCACGACGTGACTCGGGTCGATGGCCCATGCAGTCAAAAGCTTGAGCCGCCGCCCTCGAACGACCGGTTCGAAGTCCTGAGTGCGGATGAGGCTGCAGCGGAAATCGAGGCGTGTTGCCGGCGTGCGCCGGTGGATGTGGCAGAGGCCCCGTCCACGATCGCCGTTCTGATGCGCCACGCCCGCGACGCGCGTGTAGTGGCGGAACTAGCTGCAACCTTGGCTAGTCCGCCGATACTCCAAGTCCGGAAGCCAAACGGGGTGGATGTTGATCACGCCGCCTTGAACGCGCTCTTTCAGTGGAATGCCATCGCCTCATACGTCGAGGATGCAGCGGTACGCGAGCGAGTCGCGACGCGCGTACGAGAGCCATGGGAGCGTCGATTTATCGACGCGTTTTCGTGGCTGGGTGCCACGTACGGCAGGTTGTGTCGTGAACGTCGTGCGTCGCAGCCCGTGTCCTTAGATCTTGAGGCCGAACTCCTACCGCTTCTGACGTTCACGCTCGCAGAGCGGTCAACGTGGCAGGATAGCTATGCCCTGCCCGAAGGCATGGTTCCGCTACTCTTTGCAAGACTGTGCGAGGTCCTCGTCGAGTTCGCACCGCATCTCGCGGCGTCCGTTAGCACCTGGGCGCTTGACCGACTTCACGAGCAGCTCGGGCTCTACACCGAGGGCTGCAGGCGCTCACTGTGGGAACTCGCGGAAGGCTTTGCTCTATGCGATGTGAATGTGGCGCGTGGCATGTGGCGCGCGCACTTGGGCCACGTGCTGAGCTGCACCGCGAATAGGTCGGAACGCGTCCCCGCTCTTCTGTTTGGTGCTCGGGGCGGCGTCGATTCGGGCGACAGCGAGCTCGCGGAGGAATGCTTCGCGCACGCAATCAGGTCTTCCGCTGGCCCCAGCTGGTACAAGGAGGATCAGTTCACTCTGCTTGTTGATGCGTTGGAAGCAGCGAATGACCCCGCGCTCACTGCAGAGTATTGGCGCGAGGTGGCGACTTTGCTGGAGCGAGCTTCTGGAGATGTCACCTTCCAGCGGTACGTGCGTTACGAGAAGGAAAGCCTAGTCGGCCATCTTGCAGTATCGGACCTAGTCGCGGAGGGGCTCGCGCTAGCCACGAACTATCTTTGGCCCGACGAGCAAACTCAGCTTGGTCGCATCCAAAGTTGGCGAGCAGACCATGTTACTCCGATCGACGCCGGGCGTTGGGGGGTCATGGAGATTGATCCCCAAGCCGCCGCCCTCGCGCTACTCAAAGGGCTGAATGGTGCCCCGAGCCGGTACCGTTGGGCGATCCTTGAGCTGTTTCTGCCTGGAGATGATCGACATCTGTCTTCCTATGCGAAGCTTGTGTCTGGCTTTCTTGAAGGTGATGACGCCGAGTGGGCGAAACGACGCCTCTTGCAAGTATTGGTAACAGACTTTGCTCCGAACAAGCGTGGACTGTTCGTTCGCCACCTTCGCGAACTGGGGAAGGTGTCGACCACGCAATGGGTGCAGGAGATCGAGGGTGAATACACGTGGGCCCGCGATCATGCCCGCAATGAGACGGCAGCGCAGGTGCCTCTGGTTGGTCCGCTACTGGATGAGGGAGCTTCGCCATCGCGCGAGGACGGAGGCGGCGCACTGAACGTGCCGGAAGGAGAGCGGACAGCCGAAGATGCGTCGGCTGACGCCATCTACCTTCCCGGTTTGTTTGGCCGCGCCGATGGGCGGCGGGCGCTCGAGGAAGCGGTCGCAAACGCCGACGCACGACGTGCAACGGGCAATCTGTCGGGTGCTCGCGAAACCTACGTTGAGGGCCTCGCGGCGGCGCAGTCTGCTGGTTGGGGAATCTGGAATGCGGACTCTGACTGCCGAGCGGCACTCCGCGGTGTTTTCGCAGAGCCGGGCGATCCGACTTCTGCCGTTCGCGCTATGCGGAATCTCGTTCTGCAGGAGGAGTATGCCGTCGATTGGCGGGTCGCAGGAGCTTTGATGGAGCTTGGCGTTCCCGGCCGCCCGGCACATCTGGTCATGCGAGTGGTTGACGAGGTGTTCGCTCATGCCCGCGCGATACTTGCGCCGGAGATGGAGAGAGATGTCGACTACGAGCTTGGGAGCTTGGCAGAGCGCCCGCGACCTGAGAATCCGAGGCAAGCGATCGTGCTGTTCTTGCTATCGGCTCTTGATGATCCAAGTGGCCACTTTCGAGAACGCGCGGCCAGCATCGTGCGCTGGTTGCTTGTGTCGGATGCTGCGTTTGATCTTGACCTAGTCCTTGGTCGCGCGCTCAGCGCGCTCGGCAGGCACTCGCGGGAGATCTGCCTGGGAATGCTTCATTCGTGGGTCGTGGCTGACCCGGCCGCTGCCACAGTCGCGATTACTTCGCGGCCCGAGTTTGCGCGGCTCGAGAGCGACCCCAGCTTCGCCGCCCGCTACGTTGCATTGGAGATTCGCCGGAGAGGTGGTGGTGGGGTGCAGGAGTCGAGTCGCGCGGAGGGGCCTACGCTCCTGCACGATGCTGAGTCGGCGCCGCAGCCAGCGCCTCCCTCCGAGCGTCCGCACCTTTGGCGGGACGATTGCGAGGAAATTCTGCGCATCGCAGGAAAGGGAGCGCGCGATGTGGCAGCGCGGCACCTAGCGGATGTCTGTGTTCCCCTTTCTCCCTCGGATGCGATCGGTCTTTGGAGGGTCAGACGCGGGGCGGTGGCCTCGGACGACTTTTGGTCTTCTGCATGTGAGCGGGAGGCGGTCTGGCGAGCAGTCGGGGAGCTAGATGACGACCGCTCTCGACAACTTGCTGACCAACTGATGTGGAATCCGCAGTGGCCTGACGCAACCTTGCAGGCTGGTCATGCGGGCCTCTGCGAGCGGATCTTTGACGCGGTTCGCAACGGGAGGTTCGAAGACTGCTTTGTCGTAGACGACCGCCTCTTGTTGCATTGCCGCGAGGCGATGTTCGATGAGAACGAGCAGGCGGCCTCTCAGTTGGAGATTGTGGCGCTGCTCGTCCCGTCTGCGTACTTCACCGGAGAGTTTGATAGAGAGCTTCTGTACGAACGTCGGTCAACTCACGGGACAACTGCGCCTCGGGCGAGCATCGTTGCGATGCCTGTTGATCCAGCGGTGGCGAAGTTCGCCGACCGACGTGGAAGTATCGGAGGAAGCATGACGCCGGCAGTGCCATCCCGGAGGTTCCTTGAACTGACACGGGCGCCAGATGGCTCCTTCTTTCGCGCGAGCTGGCGGTCGGGTCGCGAATGGGTGCCTGTTGGAGTTGGGCGGCCGGTGCACGACGGGACGCTCCTTGCAATAGACGCGCGAGTCTCATTGCAGCTCAGCGGGATGGATCTCGTGTGGTGCTTCCTACGCGATGGCCGTCGAGTTGCTCTTGTGGACCCAGCAAGGCGTAGAGTACTGGGAGGAGAAGACCTGTGAGGATTCGACAGTCTAAGCCGCCTTCATCGCGTGCGGAGTTCGAGCGAAATCTTTGCTTCCTCGGGGAGGCGATAAATGATGGCCGGTTTCATGTGCAGCCTGGCCTCACGTCCACCATCGATGGCATAAGGCGCGTGCGATTCTTGCCGAATCGCCGGATAGATCTTCTTACTGTTGATGAGACTACGCGCCTCAACGCGAACACGATGATGCAGCTACTTGACCGAGATGGTTTGCAAGGCGCGGCAAGTGGCCATCGGGTCGATGCCGGCGCGACGGAGGATGACGCCCTGGCTGAGGCGTCACAGGAAGACGAGGAGGGCGAGGATGCTTGACCGTGGGGGCGAGATGCTCTTCGACGTTGCTGTCGTCCACCGATCGGCCGGGACTACTGGGTTGGTGCTGCGCGGCGCGCACCAGGGTGGACGAGGGAGACGGGCGCTAGATGCCAGGTGTCCGCATCGAGTGGACGCTACCGCATCGATCAGGTCGGCCGCCGGGATGCTGAACAACCTGATGGAGAGAACCTGATCGGCGAAATCGGCTGCTTCGGCGCACACCGAACGCTAACAGCGTCTCAGACCGCGGTCGCGCCGCTTGGCTGCCGTTCGTGGCGTTATGTAGCTGATTTGCATGGAGTAGTTTCTCACTTTGCGTGACGACACGGTGGGGTCACTCTGTAGTCGGGACCCGCCGAGTGTTGGGACGCCAGAAATGGCCCACACTCGGCGGTTTTCCTTTTCGGCAGGCGTCATCAGCAGGCCGTCGGGGAAGAGCGCCGCCAGGGTCTCTCGCAGGGCCGGGCTGTTCGGCTCCGAGAGCACCTGGCGGAGCTGCGCCGCGTCCTCGCGGATGATGGTCGTGAAGGCGGCCAGGTCGGCGGCCGGTGCCTGGGCGGCGCTCCTGGCGGCGCGCAGGGCGGCATCCGTCCTGCGGATGCGCTCCTTGACGTCGTTGAGGTGGGCGGCCAGCTCGGGCATCTCGTCGCCATCGCCGACGTGGGCGGCAAGGCGCACGAGGTTGCCGCGCTGCTTCTGCAGGGCCGCCAGGTCGCCCTCCAGGCGCTTCAGGTCCTCGGGCGCGGTGTTCACCCGGGCCTCGGACTGCGCCTGCGCCCGGGCCACGACGCCCTCGACCTGCTCGTCCGTGATCACGTGGTCGAGCAGGTATCGCACCAGGCTGCCCTCGACGTCCTCGACCGGCTGGTGGATGGAGATCGGGCAGACCTTGGAGCCGCGCTCGTGGTGGTAGCAGGCGTACGCGGGCACGCGAATGCCGCCGCTCCGCTTGGTGCGTGAGACGCCGATGGCGCCTCCGCAGCCGGCGCACTTGGCCAGGCTAGTCAGGGCGTAGCGCGCCGTCGGCGCCCACGGCCGGCGCACCTGGTCGCCGCGACGCTTCTCGATCTTCGCCTGCACCGCGGCCCACGAGTCTTCATCGATGACCCGCCACTCCGGGATCTCCTTCCGCGTGACCTGCAGCGTCGGATCTGAAGTGGCGCGGACGACCACAACCTTCTTGCCGCCCTTCTTCACCCGCTTCAACTCCCCGTGCGTGTAGACGCCGTGGTAGCGCTCGTTGCGCAGCATCGTCGTGACGCAGCCAGGCGACCACGAGCCGGTGCCGCGTCGGCCCGCCATGGGCGATGGAATGCCATCGTCGTTGAGGCCGATCGCGATCTTCTTGAGGCCGCGTCCGCCCAGGAACTCACGGAAGGGTCGGTGCGCGCCTGTTCGCCCTCTTCATGAACTGTTTCGTAGCCGCTGATAGAATCGTCAGCCTCGAGCAGCTCCTGATCATGAGCCAGAAGCAGCAAGGGATGGTCGAAATGCATGAAGCCCCCCGCAACCAGATCCTCATCTTCTGGTTGCTGGCGGGAACCCTGCACGAAACCGGCGCCGCGCTGCAGGAGCTGTGCTCGGCTCAGGTCGTCAAGAAGATGAAGAAAAAGAAGACGGTCTGGGGTCCCCTCAATAGCCTGCGCGGTGAGTGGAACACGAGCCCCATGGGATCCATGATGCGGAACCAGATCGGCCACCATCTCGGCGAGACGAAGTACTACGAGGCGGGGCTCGCGGCTGTCACCGCACGCCGGAAGCGTCGCGTGACGCTCCTCAAGGCCAGCGGCAGCGCTTACCACGACGGCCGATACGTGCTGGCTGCCGATGCGGTCTTGCTCGGGCTGAACATTCAGAAGGCTGACATGGTTCGGTTCATGTCCCGCGAGAAGAAAGCCCACCTGGCGTTCCCGGCGCGCTTGACCGAGGCCTTCATGGAGGTTCTACGTACGGTCGGGATAGGCTTCGTCGACGCGCGTACGACCTGAGGCTGGTCGCAAGGCCGGCGGCGTCGAAGCAGGCCCCTCAGATGTCGAGCTTGCGCTCGCTGATCCACTTCACCATCTTGGGGTCGCGGTGGTCGAAGAAGCTGCTCGTGCTGGAGTCCAGGGACGCGATCGAGGTCATGTCGGCAGCAGCGAGCTCGAAGTCGAAGATCGCGAAGTTCTCGGCGATCCGCTCCTTGCGGACTGACTTCGGGATCGCCACGATGCCACGCTGGGTGAGCCACCGCAGGACCACTTGCCCGATCGTCTTGCTGTGCTTCTGGGCGATGCCGCGAAGCAGCTGGTTCTCGAACAACCCATTCTTGCCCTCGGCGAAGGGCGCCCACGATTCGTGCTGGATGCCGTGCTCGCGCATGAAGCTCTGTGCTTCGATTTGCTGGTGGAACGGATGGGTCTCGATCTGGTTCACCGCCGGAACGACCTCGTGCTGCACGATGAGGTCCATGAGACGGTCCGGCTGAAAGTTGCTGACGCCGATGGCACGCACCCTGCCTTCACTCAGCAACTCCTGCATCGCGCGCCACGCGCCATGCACGTCGCCGAACGGCTGGTGGATGAGATAGAGGTCGAGGACGTCGAGGTTCAAGCGCTTCAGCGATCGATCGAAGGCCTTCTTCGCCTTGTCGTAGCCAGCGTCCTGGACCCACAGCTTCGTCGTGACGAAGATGTCCGCGCGGGGGACGCCACTCTCCTTGATGCCGCGCCCGACCGCCTCCTCGTTCATGTAGCTGGAGGCCGTATCGAGCAGGCGATAGCCCACGCGCAGAGCTTCGATGACGCTGCGCTGGCATTCTGCCGGGTCGGGGACCTGGAAGACGCCGAAGCCGAGCAGGGGCATCTTCACTCCATTGTTCAGAACAGTCTGTTGCATGAGTCTTCTCCCTGCGGGTGGGTGAAAGGTCCAACTTACTTCTTGGCCGGCGCCTCGACGCCCGAGAAGGCGAGGACGCCATCTGGCAGGCGAGCGCCGCGAACCTCGATGGCAGAGACGGCTCGATTCAGCTTGACGAGCTCACCTGCTGTGAAGCGGACGGATGCGGCTCCGATGTTCTCCAGCATGTGCGGCATCTGAGTGGTTCCTGGAATCGGGACGATCCATGGCTTCTGCGCGAGGAGCCACGCGAGCGCGATCTGGGCAGGCGTAGCCGTCTTCCGTTCGGCCCAGTCTCGGAGCAGCTTCACGAGCGCCAGGTTGTTCGGTAGGTTCTCGGGTGAGAAGCGGGACTCGACCCCGCGGATATCACCCTCGGCGAAACGCGTCTTCTCGTCGATCGCGCCGGTGAGGAAGCCGACGCCCAGCGGGCTCCACGGAACGAAGCCGATGCCCAGTTGCTCGCAGAGGGGGATGACCTCGGCCTCCGGTCCGCGCCAGAGCATCGAGTACTCGTTCTGCACGGCCGTAACAGGGAGTGTCGCGTGGGCGCGACGCAAGGTGTTCAGCCCCATCTCGCTCAGACCCCAGTGCAGTACCTTGCCCTGGTTCATCAGATCCTGGACCGCGCCAGCGACGTCCTCGATGGGCACCTGCGGATCGACGCGATGCTGGTACAGCAGATCGATACGATCGGTCTTGAGCCGCTTCAGCATGCCTTCGACAGCCGGCTTGATGTGGTCCGGACGGCTGTTGAGGCCTGGACCACGCTCGCCGGTCTCGAGATCGATGTTCCAGCCGAACTTGGACGTGATCGCGACCTTGTCTCGGAACGGCGCGATCGCCTCTCCCAGGATGCGCTCCACCTCGAGAGGGCCGTAGGCCTCGGCGGCGTCGAAGAACGTGACGCCGTGGTCGAACGCTGCCCGGATGATCTTGTGCATCTCGGGCCGGCTCGGGATCGTCGTCTGGTAGGTCCGGCTCATGTTCTGCACGCCGAGACCGATGCTCGAGACTTCCAGCGAGCCCAGCCGTCGCCGTCCACTCGATGCTGGTGCTGGCGTGGCCGCAGCAGTAGGGGTGGGCCGTATGCCAGCGGGCGAGCACGCCAGACCACCCAAGAATGGCGTGGTGGCCAACGCACCAGCCGACAGCAGAAAGCCACGCCGCCCCATCTCGTTCTTGCCTTCAGTCGCCATCGTCAGCTCCTCATGACGCGTCCATCACGACGCGCTGCGGGAAATGGGTGGGGGTCACGCCAGAAGCCCGATGCGACGCAGCCATGCCTCGACCGTGGGGCGACTGCTTTCTGCTTCTTCGCCGCGGATCGCGAGGGCTTCGCCCAGCGAAGCTCCGCGGCAAGCGGCGGTGTATTCCTCGACCGCGTGTCCGAGGCCGCTCATTGCGTACGTCGTGAACGGGATCACTTTCTTACCGGTGAAGTCGAAGCGCTCGACGAACGTGAGCATGATCCTGGGAACTCGCACGTTCCAGATCGGGCTCCCGAGGAACACCGTGTCGTATGCAGCGAGCGACTCGGGCAACGCGGTGATGCCGGGGCGCGCGCTCTCTTCTTGCTCGCGGACGTTCCGTTGAACGGTGGGTTCGTAGCGGTCCGAGTACGGATCGGTCGCCTGGATCTGGAAGGCCTCACATGCGAGAGCGTCGTGGATCATTCCAGCGACGACCGCGGTGTTGCCGACCGCGAGGACCTTCCGGCCGCCGTTGAAGTAGTTCTCGCCCGGACGCGAGAAGAACACGAGAAGCACCTTCGCTCGGGCGCCGCCTGGGCTCACATGGGCGGTTTGCTCCCTCTCTGCCAACGTGAGTGAGACAGCAGGCCCCTTTGAATTTACTGTCGAGGGCGAGACCGGCTGCCGACCCGATGACCCGAGCTGAGAAGAAGACTCCGACGCCGCACCTGCACACG
>OBEQ011537107.1_pt1 | contig 13448 bp, 18 predicted proteins | sample 1670901 | NCBI WGS metagenome assembly OBEQ01 (sample SAMEA104232315, study PRJEB22302) | groundwater metagenome | biome: forest; feature: aquifer; material: groundwater | place: USA | collected 2011-08-07 | depth 5.4 m
ATACGATGATCGGGTACTTGCTTAAAAAAATCGATAAATCCTGGTATTTGGTCTTCCATTTTCGGCTTTATCCCATAGAAAAAAGCCCAAGATAATACATCTTTTAGTCATATCTACCTAATTTGTAATGAGGGAGCCCTGGGCCTGTGAATAGGATTATTCTTTCCATAGCGAACTTGGCCTTTTGAACCATTGCATGCTATGCCTTATCGTAAAGCACTCTTGATGCATCATCATGCTTGTTATTGATGTAGAGAATCAATTATTCTTGCGCTAATCTTTTCTAAGATCTTTATCGCATTTTCATACTCTATTGCATATTTGCAGATTGAATTAGTGTTAAAGCAGGTTGAATCATTAAGTTCGGCCTGGTCATTAAATAATGTCGCATTACTTACAAGTTTGACACGAGGTAAAATAAATCATTTATGCAGCAAGATGAGGCTTTTAATTTATTGAAGATGGGAAAGAATATTTTTCTCACAGGCGCGGCGGGTGCCGGTAAAACGTATTTGTTAAACAAATATATTAACTATCTTAAAGAGAATAATGTCAGTGTTGCAATCACTGCATCGACAGGCATAGCTGCAACCCATTTGCAGGGCACAACAATACATTCCTGGTCTGGGATAGGTGTGAAGGATAATATCACTACGAAAGATTTGGAAAAATTACTGACAACAAATCGTATAAAGCGCAATTACAAAAAAACTAAGGTACTGATCATTGATGAAATATCCATGCTGCATAAGCATCAGCTGGATATGGTGGATTCTATTGCTCGTTATATCCTTGATCGCGATAAAGCTTTTGGTGGTATTCAAGTTGTTCTATGCGGTGATTTTTTTCAATTGCCGCCGGTATTTTCAGGTTCTTTTACAGGGGAAAAACAGTTTGCTTTCGAAGCTTTCGCCTGGAAGGACGGAGACTTCCAAGTTTGCTACCTGCATGAACAACATCGTCAAGGCAATGATCCATTGCTTGCTGTTTTAAACGATATTCGTAGCGGTACGGCGGGAGAGCATACAAAAATCCCTTTACGTACCCGTTACAAAAAAGAGCCTCAAGGTGTTACAAAAGCAACAAGATTATATTCACACAATATCAATGTAGACACTATTAATGAGCAGGAGCTTGCAAGTATTCATGGGCAGGAAAAAATATTTACTATGGCAACAGAGGGTTTCAGTGCTTTGGTTGAGGGGTTAAAAAAGAGCTGCCTTGCCTTGGAACAATTAAAACTAAAAATGGGTGCTGAAGTTATGTTTATTAAAAACGATACGTCAGCTAGGTATGTTAATGGTACCCGTAGTATCGTTGTTGGTTTTGATAAAAGTGAAGGTTGGCCTATTGTTAAAACTTACGATAATGAAATTATTATCGCATACCCAGAAAAATGGAAATATGAAGATAGCGGAGTAGTGCGCGCGACCATCACACAAGTTCCACTTCGTCTTGCTTGGGCGATTACCATTCATAAAAGTCAGGGGATGACACTTGATGCAGCAGAAATAGATTTAGGCGATGCGTTTGAGCCGGGCATGGGATATGTTGCATTATCAAGAGTGCGCAGTTTAAGTGGTTTAAAGCTAATGAATCTTAATGAAATGGCATTAAAAGTGCATCCTAAAATCTTTCAGCATGATCAGGTTTTCAAGGATAATTCGTCTGCTATAGTTAAATATCTGCAAACGTTATCTGAAAAAGAAAAGGCAGAATGCCACAGAGAAACGCTCATAAAACGTTTTGGAGGCGGCAAGAGCAAGGCAAGCGGTAAGGAAAAAACTACTACAAGAAAAAAAATAGCAATTTCTACTCACATGACAACATTGGAAATGTTAAAGGAAAACTTACCAATTGAGTCAATAGCTGCAAAACGTGGGCTATCAGTTGGAACTATCATTAGCCATATAGAAAAGCTAAAAGGTTTAAAACAGATTGATAGCTCTCTTCTGGAAAATTTAAAAGATGCACTCCCGAAAAATGACTTCGATATTATTTTTGCAGAATTAAAAAAATCTGAAGATGGAAAGCTAAAACCCCTTCATGATAAATTTGAAGGAAAATATTCTTATGCCTATATCCAGCTTGTGAGATTATTTGTGAGGTGACTACCAATTCAATTCCCATAGGACCGCCTTCGCTTTCTATAAAAAAAGCTGTACCAAGCTGGCTAGCGTTGAAATTATTGGATGAACCGCTGCCACCAAAAACACCAAATTAGTGGATTATCGGTTAGTGAACGGAGATGATGAATTAATTATTTATGAGTGTGAAAAGGTATCTAATGAGTAAATTTATTGTTGAATTACAAGATCAAGAAATTACCGAAATAGGCGTAGATGCCATTATTGATTTCTATCGCACTATGGCAATTGATCAGTTACAACTGCGTGGCTTGAATGCTTTTGTAACGGGAGCTGATTCGGCTTCTCTAAATGCAGGGGTAGATACCAGAAAAAACGGCGGATTTAGTTCTGAAATGATTAATCCCATAACTGATTTTTTTAAAAAGCATCAAGTTCCTTGGGGTTGGTTTGTTACTGCTAAAGCTTCTGCAGATGATATAGAAAAACATGGGTTTACTTTATTGTACGAAACACCAGGCATGTATTTTGATTTGTCTAATGTACTGCCAGAAATTGAAAATGGTGTTGGTATAAAAGAAGCATGTGATGACTTGAGGGGATGGATTGAGCCACTGCTAGAAGGATTTCCAAATGAAAGTGGTGAGAACGATGACGTGAATGATGACGTTTACCGTAAGCTTAATGCGGAATTATTACTTAAAGGTGAGAAAAAATTAAGACATTTTACAATTTATTCAAATAATGAAGCTGCTTGTTCTGGGACATTATTTTTATCTGCTGATTCTGTGATGCTACATAATTTGGCAACTAAAAATAAATTTAGAAAACGTGGGTTAGGAGCCGCATTAACTTTATATATGATGTCTGAAGCTAAAAGATTAGGGTACAAGCATTGTTTTTTAGATTCATCTGATGAAGGGTTTAATTTATACCATAGATTGGGATTTAAAATATATTGTACGACATTAGTTTATGGCAGGGGTGACTGATTATGCTGATCAGGGTTATATGAATGCCGGACTAGAATTGCTTATGAAGAAAATTTTTAAAAAAATGGAAAAGATTGGCATGCAACGAGATGTGAATGGCGATTTTGCGCATCCAAAGTTATCGCCAGATCACAAATTGTCTAAACATGTTTTATATAGAATTAAAAGGACAAGATAATGAGTAAAAATAAATTAATAGTTATATCTGGATGCTCCAGCGGAGGTAAATCTACTTTACTTACTGAATTAAGTAATACCGAATCAAATCCACATTCTGATGATGTGGAACTACTTAATGATGGTATTGCAGAAAATACAAAACAAAAAAAAGAAATGAAGCTACTGGATTTTTTTGCCTTTTTCATCAGAGATGAAAGTGACAAAATTGTTGGTGGATGTGCCGGTGACAATATGTACGGATGCCTATATGTTGGCCAACTTTGGGTGACGGAACAATTGCGTGGTAAGGGTTATGGTATCAAATTAATGAACGAAGCGGAAAATCCTGCTAAAAAGAGTGAGTGCAATTTCATGGCCGTTAACACCTTCGATTGGGAGGCGCTTGATTTCTACAAAAAATTAGGTTTTTACGTTGAATTTGAAAGGCATGGATTTCATAAAGACTCTATTTTTTATTTTTTGCGTAAGGATTTTATTAAATGAATACCCTGACCATTCGTGAGCTTAGGTTAGAAGATAAAGATACTTTTGTTGCTGCTATGCAGCGTAGTCAGGCACTGCATCGCCCGTGGGTTAAATCACCAAAAACTCCGCAGGAGTTTGGCGATTATTTTCAACGTTATCAACAAAACAATCAAAAAAGTTTCTTGGTTTGTGATTCATTAGGAAATATTGCTGGAGTATTTAATGTTAGCGAAATAGTGCGCGGATTTTTCCAGAATGCTTATTTAGGATTTTATGCTGTATCTGATTATGATGGACAGGGTTATATGAGTGCTGGATTAAAATTGGTTTTACAAAAGGTTTTTAATGAAATGGAATTGCACCGGCTAGAAGCGAATATTCAGCCGGAAAATATTCGTTCAATTAATTTGGTAAAAAATAATGGGTTTAGAAAAGAAGGCTATTCGCCACATTATTTGAAAATAAATGACGAATGGTGTGATCACGAGCGCTGGGCAATTACTCACGAGGATTGGATTAACCTTTCTGCATCGCAAAATAAAGGGAAACAAAGCTCGCATGATTAATTTTCAATGGTATAAGTTTTCTGAATTAACGATAGAACTTCTGTACTCTGTGTTAGCGTTACGCGCTGATGTGTTTATTTCTGAGCAAAATAGAGTTTGTATTGATCCAGATGGAAAAGATATTAATGCGCTTCATCTGTTAGGCGTAGAGAATGGAGTATTAGTAGCTTACCTTCGTCTGTTTCTGCCAACAGACATAGAAAATTATATTTCATTTGGCCGTGTAGTTACTACAAGATTTACACGTAAAAAAGGTCATGGGAAGTTATTAATGCAGGAGTTATTAGATTATTGCGATACTAATTTTCCAGGCGTTAGTATTGTATGTTGTGCACAAAAATATTTAAAAAACTTTTATGAAAGTTTTGCATTTAAAATGTATGGTGATGTTTATGAGGTAGATGGAATTTCACACATTTCAATGAAAAAAGAGTCATCTAAGTTGCGGGACACTATATGAATCAACAGCACCTAAATTTTATTTGCGCTGAATTGCAACTAGGCTCACCTGTAGGTGTGGCGACAAGTGTTTATGGTTGTCGCGGAGGTTCTTTTATGTGGCGAGTCAATACAGAGACAAGAACCTATGCTATCAAACAACTGGCGCCTATTGTTGATATAACAAGTGAAAGAATGACTGCTAAATATGAGTTGAGTGAAAGAATCGCTTATCGATTTATTCAACACGGAATTCCGGCAGTTTCTGCAATAGAGAAGTCTGGCAAGCATCTTATCATTATCGAAAATACTGGGTATTTAGTTTATCCCTGGGTAGAAGCATACACCTTAGGTCGAAATGAAATTTCAGAGACTCATGCTTTAAAAATTGCTGAGATAATAGCAAAATTGCACGGCATCAATATGAGTGTGCCTGAGATTAAGGAGCCTCATGTTGATATACATACTCGTGATCGAATTATAGAGGCACTTGATAAAGCGGTGTCATTTAAACATCCTTTTGCACAATCCCTAAAAGATAACCAGAATCTGATTTTATCTTTGAATGAAAACTATCTAGCTATTGTTCCTTTGCTTTTAGAAGATACGGTTGTCACTCATGGTGACTTAGATCAACTAAATATCCTTTGGAATAAAACAGACAAGCCAATTTTAATTGATTGGGAGTCTGCAAGAAAATTGAATCCAACGCGTGAAATTGTTCGCGTAAGTTTAGGATGGAGCGGAGCTGGTACAGAAAATTTTTCATTACCAATTTATACCAATATGTTACATGCATATATTAAATCAGGTGGCACGTTAAAAACAAACCACATGAAATCTGCTTTTTATAGTTCGATTGGGAGCATGGTAAATTGGATGCTTTATAATATTGAACTTGCTTGCACCAGTGACGTTCCGAAAGAAAAAGAGACAGCAGCGGAAGAGATTAATTCGGTAATAACAGGAATGATAAAATTTAAAATGATGGCCACTGATTTACTTAAAATATCATTATGATTTAAGAGAGTTGTAACTATGAGTTTAACAAAGTATCAAGAAATAAATGAACTGTTACAGCAACTGCTCTTGCAAGTACAGTCTATTCTAACAGACCAATTCATTGGTATGTACATTGGAGGTTCTGTTGCAAGTAATCGGTTTCATTGTGAAACAAGTGATATTGATTGTTATATTATTACAGCCAGCACACTTTCCAACGATATGATTAGTAAAATTGAAGAAATGCACAAACAATTTTACTCAAGAAAATTACAATATGCCAAAAAAATTGAGGCTTCCTATATTCCTCAAAAAGACCTTTTGAATTTTGATCCTAATGGTTTGCGACCTTATTTTAATGAAGGAAGTTTTTACCAGGGGCAATACGGAAGTAATTATCTGATTGAAATACATGTGCTCAGGGGAAATGGAATCACAATTTTAGGGCCGGATATAAAAAATTTAATTAAAGAAATATCAACTCAAGATTTGAGAGTGGCGATACAGAAAAATTTGTATGAATATTGGGAAATTGCCTTGAGCGATTTTGCAAAATTCAGAAGAAGCGATTATCAGGCGTTTGCAATTTTAACCATGTGCCGAACCCTTTATTCTTTAGAAACAGGCAGAATAACTTCGAAAACAGAAGCAGCGCAATGGAATAGACAAAAACTTGATACAAGGTGGAAAAACTTGATTGAGTTAGCCATTGCCTGGGAGCCAGGTCAGGAAATAAATAAATTAGAGGAAACGCAGAAATTTGTAAGGCATGTGCTCAGCAAAAATAATGACTATAAATGAGAATACGGATGCGGGAAAAAATGATGAAATTGAATGCTGAAAATATAAAAATAGATAAACGCCGATCTATTTATAGTGCTGTTGCTACAGAATTGGCATTGCTGAGTGATCAACGTCTACTAGAGTTTATCAAAGAGGCTTCTCCAATTGGGACTAGTATTGGAGGTACCGCAGTATTGCTAAAAATCGGTGACACAAACGTTTTTGTTAAAAAAATCCGTCTAACCGATATTGAAAGACAGCCAGAAAACATAATGTCGACAGTAAACTTGTTTGATCTGCCACTATATTGCCAGTATGGGATAGGTATAGTTTCAGGGTTCGTAGTATGGCGCGAATTAGTGTCTTATATTATGACAACAAATTGGATTCTTGCAGGTGAGTGTTCAAATTTCCCACTGATGTATCATTGGCGCTTGCTGCCAAGATCAGCTACACCAACTGCTGACGAGCTAAAAGAAATGGCAAAAACGTTGAGTGCGCGGATGGGTCGCCAGCGGTAGATGCGCGGCGTCAGGCAAACTTAAAAGCCTCTGCTGAAATTGTACTATTTTTAGAGTACTTCCCTGAAAATTTACACCTATGGCTTCGCAAACAAATTGCTGAAGGTGGGGCTGCTGCTGAATCGGCATGTACTATGGTGGAGAGCAATCTTAAAGCTATTACCTCTTTTATAAATTCGCGTGGCTTGCTGCATTCTGATGCGCATTTTATGAATATACTGACCGATGGCCATTGTTTGTATTTGACAGATTTTGGGCTGGCGACTAGCAATCGATTCGAGTTAACAGAAGCTGAGTCTGATTTTTTCAAACAGCATCATAACTATGACCGCTGTTATACTATGGCTTATTTTGTTGAGTGGATATTGACGGAGTTGTTTGGCGCAGAAAATTGGTTTACTGGAAATTACAATGCTGTATTGCATGAATATGCTTCTGGAAAAGGAAGACCGCTTCCACCTGCAATTGAAAAAATTGTTATGCGGTATCTTCCTATTGCGGTTGTAATGAACGAATTCTTTCTTAATCTTAAAGAATGCAAAGCAACACCTTACCCAACCAATGAGCTTGAGCGTGTTTACGCTGCTAATAAAATTTTTGAAGAATAGGTATTGTAATGAAAATAATTGAAACAGACAGAGTGATTTTAAGAACTTGGTGTGATGATGATGTCGATGAGTATTATCGCATCAATCAAGACCCTAAAGTAATCGAGCTTTTACGTGGCTCTTTAACCATGCAGGAAGCGAAGGATTTTATTGCTTTTGTGAATCAGCAATTCGATAAAATTGGGTACACCCTTTGGGCTGCAGAGGAAAAATCCAGCGGGAAATTGATGGGTTTTATAGGTCTCGACCCGCTAAAATGGGAGGCTCCCTTTGGGCCATGTGTGGAAATTGGTTGGCGCCTTGGTTCCCAGTATTGGGATAAGGGCTATGCCACTGAGGGTGCAATGGCAGCCTTAGAGTATGGATTTAATAAGTGTGGCTTAAAAGAGATTGTTTCATTTACTGTGCCTGCTAATATTCGCTCTATTCGCGTTATGGAAAAAATTGGTATGGAGCGTGATTTAAGTGGTGATTTTGCGCATCCAAAATTATCACTGGATCATAAGCTTTCGCAGCATGTTTTATATAGAATTAAAAGGCCACGCTAGTGACTAAAAATAAATTAATAGTTATATCTGGATGCTCTGGCGGTGGTAAATCTACATTACTTGCTGAATTATGTAAGAATCGTTATACCGTGATGCCTGAGGTGGGTAGAGAACTTGTAAAAGAACAATTAGAATTAAATAGCAATATTCTGCCTTGGAAAGAACCCATTCGTTTTTGTGAGTTACTAGTTGAAAAATCAGTTGAGCGATATCATGAGGCAATTAAATTAAAATCCGTAAAAGACAATGCTATCTTTTTTGATAGATGTTTTTTAGAAGGAATTAGTTATTTTCAAACATTAAATATTTCTGATGCGAACAAGTATCATCATTTTGTGGGTGAGTTAAGATATTATTCAACTATCTTTATGGCACCGCCCTGGGAAGAAATTTTCTGTGAGGATGCTGAAAGAAAAAATTCTTTTAAAAATGCTGTAGAAGAATATGATCGATTATTAGAGTACTACGTTAAATATGGCTATGAGCTTGTTATCCTTCCGAAGGTGAGCGTGAAAGAGCGGTATCAGTTTGTCGTGGATAATATCAAATAATAATAGCCAACAATAATTCTCCCGTTTTTGAATATTTATTTTTGTCTTTTCACTGTCATTAACAGCGATTTACCATCAGGGGTGTTTATTTCTCCTTCTTCATGGAAGCCGACTTTTTGATAACAACGTCTAGCGCGATGGTTATTGGGATCAGCTTCTGTGATGATTTTTTGAATTTTAGAATTTTTAAATAAAAATTGAATAAACTCCTTAATCATTAGGGTGCCGTAGCCTTTATTAATAAAATTTTCATCACCAATAAATTGATCCATACCAACGGTGGTGTCATCTTCATTCAGGCACCATCCGTCACCCACCTTGTTTGCCCAATAATATTGAATAAATGCAATGGGTTTATTATCTAGATAAGCAATATAGGGATAAATAATTTCATTGTTTATCCGTTTCCCATATTTTTCTTTAATCTCTTCCGCTGTCAAGTGGTCGTTCCACCATTCCAGTACATGCTGATTTTCAAACCAACTACATAAAATTCCAAGATCAGAATTTTTAAGTGGTTTAAAAGAAAATTTTCTCATCATGATTTTTTTCTATCCTGTAGAGTTTCATCTTTAACAGAATAACAAAAATTAGGAATAATATTATTTTTTTGATAGTTTTCAATGTTATTAGCAATAAAAGGTGAGGCAAGCAATATAGAGAAAATATCATTGGCAATTTTAGCAAAAATAAGCTGCTGTTTTGGCTTCACGTTATATGCTAATGCTAAATAAATTCCATTGCAGGGATTAAATGTATAGAGAGATTCGTAACCGAGTATTCCTCCTGCATGTGTCCAGGCAAGACCATAACTTTTGAAGTACACTAATCCCATTCCATAACCTTCACCAACATCTGATACGGGCATTTTTAATATATTATTTTGCAGGTGAATATTTTTAATGTTGATAGATTTTGCATCTCTTTCCGAGATGATAGTCATCATGTCTTTAAGCGATTTATTTGAAATAATTTTTCCTGAGAAAAGTTGATTTAGCCAATAAATTATGTCATTCGGCGTCGAGATTATTGCGCCATCAGCTTGGCCGCCATAAGACACAAATGTGATATCCTTATTAGACTCAAATGTGCCATCTCTATTGTAACCATGCGCTAGTCTTTTCATGGCGGTAGCTGAGTAACCTGAAGTGGTATAAAAAGTATTTTTTAAATGGTAGGTATGGAAATACTCATTAAAAACTTGCTGTATTGACTTATTAGTTACTTTTTCAATAATTAGACCGAGCAATACATAGTCTGTATTTGAGTAAGAATATTTACTGCCTGGATTGAAAAGATTGTCATGCTGATAAGCGATATTGGCTAATTCAATAGATAACCAATGTTTCTTGGGATTGTTTCGTAATTTATTATCCCAATCTGCGCCATGAGTGTAATTATAAATACCGCTCGTATGATTTAATAAATTTTTTATTTTAATATTTTTCCATCTGGAATATTGAGGTAGCCATTTAATTAAACTGTCATTCAAGGTTAGTTTATTTTCTTCCGCCAATTTTAATATTATTGTTGCGGTAAATGTTTTCGTGATGCTTCCCATTTTGAATAAAGTATCTGGTATTATTTTGTTTTTATTCGGTAAGAAATTATAGCCACTCACATAATTTCTTGTGAAGTTTTCGCCTGGTAGCTTTATGCTGACAGATAAAGCCGGTAGATTATATTTAATGCGTTCCTGATTGATTATATGTCGTATGTCTGAATTTAGAGAAATATTTTGGTTGGCCTCACTTGGTTTTCCAGAAGAACATACAGGGAATAAAAATATTGTAAACCTCGCAAATTACTGCCACAAATCATCAAATTTAGCTAGGCTTAATGTGGATTAAAAGTGAAGAAATTATTATAATTACATTTTCTACTTATTTCGGGTAATTGGTGGGTTCTTTACCAGGCGCTAAAGCGATAGCTTCGTAAATAGACCAGTAAGCCTTGCTTAGACCAATACTTAAAATCAGCATCGCATGCAGGCTGATTGAAGAAACGCTCATTGATCCCCATCCCCAACCTTTTACCTATTCTTTATTCGCGATTCGCGAATAGCGAATAAGATGTTATACTATCAAGATCAAGTTAAAACAGGACTATTTATGCTAAAGCCGCAGGATATAGTGATACTTTTGAAAATATTCTCAACGATAACTTTGCAAAAAGGCCATTCTCTTGAAGAGTTAACTCAAAATGAACTGGCTAGACTTTTATGTATGAGTCCATCAGAGGTAAATGCTGGGATCAAGCGTTTAGTTATGTCTGGTCTATTGGGACCAGTTAAACGATCTAGTCGATTAATATTCTTGCCTATCAAAGCGGCTGTTGAAGAATGTTTAATCTCGGGCGTTAAATATTTTTTTCCAGTCGTTGTTGCTGGCTATACTCGCGGTATTGTGACTAGCTACGCTGCCCCTATCTTTGAAAAACTTATTGTACTTGGTGATGATCCTATTCCTGTGTGGCCATATGGAGAAGGTAATCAACGTGGATTAGCTTTAGAACCACTATACCGCTCTGTTCCACAATCAATTGTTAAACATCCTGATCCACTTTTTTATGAATTATTAGTATTGATTGATGCAATTCGTACAGGCAGAGCACGAGAACGTAATATTGCAATTAAATTATTGAAGGAAAAAATTAAGTGAATAGTAGAAGAGTGCGAGCGTCATCGAATTTAGCATTATTGGAACTTGCAGCGCGAAGACTAGATAACCTTAATAGCAACGTTGTGTATCTAGGTGGATGTGCCACAGCATTATTTATTAATGATCCTTCCGCATTAGATGTTAGGGCGACGATAGACGTGGATTGCATTGTTGATGTTATCTCATTAGTTGAATATCACAAATTTGAAAAGCAGCTTATTAAGAAAGGATTTAAAAAATCCATGGAAGATGATGTAGTTTGTCGTTTTAGATGTGATGAGATTATTTTAGATGTTATGCCAACAGATCAGAAAATTTTGGGGTTTGGAAATCCTTGGTACAAGAAGGCATTACAGCATGCTGTAAATCATGAAATCGCAAATAATTTAATAATTAAATCTATTTCTGCGCCTTATTTTCTGGCAACAAAATTTGAAGCATTTAAAACGCGTGGAAAAAATGATTTATGGGGAAGTCATGACTATGAAGACATTATTTCTGTGATCGCAGGTCGAACCAATATTGTAGAAGAAATAACAATGGCTAGTTCTGAATTAAGAAAAAATCTTAAAGAACAATTTCAACAGTTAATTCGAAATGATCAATTTGAACCAACTTTGCCAGGACATGTTAATGATGGTCCAGCTACTATGGACAATGTACAAGTTGTTATAAGGCGAATTAATCAAATAATAAATAGTAGATAGTTATTATGAAGTTTGCATGGCTAACGGATATACATCTAAATTTTATCGATGATGTTGCACGTCAAAAATTCTACCAAGAAATTATTGGCACGGAATGTGATGGCGTACTAATTAGTGGTGATATTGCAGAAGCATCATGTTTGTCAGACATATTAAATGAGATGGTGGTTTATATTAACAAACCAATTTATTTTGTATTAGGTAATCACGATTATTATAGAGGTCAAATTAATGAAGTGCGTGCTGCAATGACAACTTTAACTAAAGAGCATGATAAATTATTTTGGTTGCCAGCATCAGGCATGCAGAAATTAGATAACGATACAATTTTAATTGGCCAAGATGGATGGGCTGATGGACGTTTGGGTGATTATCAAAACAGTCGTGTCGTACTCAATGATAGCAGAATGATTGCTGATTTGTTTCGAGAAAAAATTCTTGGTAAATATCAATTACTCGATAAAATGCAACAATTAGCTGATGCAGATGCGATGAGATTACAAAATGATTTAGCGCAAGCGATTAAACATCATCCTAAAAAAATAATAGTACTAACGCATGTTCCACCTTTTAAAGAAGCTTGCTTGCATCAAGGCAAAATCAGTGGTGATGATTGGTTACCTTATTTTAGTTCGAAGGTGATAGGTGATGTGTTGACTAAAGTTGCTCAAGAAAACCTCGGGATTAATTTTTTGGTATTGTGTGGTCATACGCATAGTGAGGCTAATTTTCGCTCGATTGATAATTTAATTATTGAAGTGGGTAAGGCTGAATATTATCAGCCAGGAATACAGAAAATAATATGATCCAATATTTGGAGTTGTAACAAGTGGGAAATCTTAAAAAATACTTAATAAAATGTGTTGATATAACTATTGTTTCTGGGATATTTTTTCATAGTTTTTTTGCTTTGATTGGAATAATTTTTACAATTTATTTCGCATGGAAAAATTTTAATTTGACTGACCTAACAAGATTGCAAAATTATGAGATGGGGAAAGAAAATATTTCACTTACTACAAATAAAATGCGGAGCGAAAAATTTCAGGAAAATTTAAAAAATCTTTCATCTGATAATTTGTTAATAAGAATAGGAGCAATTTCAATTTTGGAAAATATGGCAAGAAATTATCCGTCAGAATACTACTGGCCCATAGTCCATTTCTTTCTTATGTGAAGCATAAATGCGATAAAAATATAGCCACCAGAGTTGATCTCGCCCCAAAAGAACGGACACATAACTAAGCGACCATTTGTTCTTCAAAATATGCTGGGCTTAAATAGCCAAGCCTAGAATGAAGTCGTTTGCGATTGTAATACACATCAATATATTCAAACAC
>OBEQ012304922.1_pt1 | contig 13445 bp, 11 predicted proteins | sample 1670901 | NCBI WGS metagenome assembly OBEQ01 (sample SAMEA104232315, study PRJEB22302) | groundwater metagenome | biome: forest; feature: aquifer; material: groundwater | place: USA | collected 2011-08-07 | depth 5.4 m
TGCCTCCGCCGCTTATGTTGCGCAACGCAACAGGGCGGCTGCGGCACCGAGTTGCTGCTGAAAGAGATCAGGGTGATCCTCAAACTTAGGCATTTAGATTTCCGAGGAGCCGCTGCAGATAGAAGTCATTCCAGCCTGCAGATTTTTGGCGTCCTTTGATTCCATCTTTTGAGGTATCCCGTTGGCAATCAGCAAATGCTTCTGCGCAGGCCCGTCCCGAAAATCAGCTATGAGGGATCCATGTTCAATCAAACTTGAAGATGTTATATCTTGCATCCCAAGCTTATGACAAATCTTTTACCAAACCGGAAGTTTTTTCCTACTTCGCCAAAAAAATTAATCAGTTTACCGAACCAATAAGACCCAATAACCCATAAGGCTCTTTCCGTGATGCAGCCGCCCTGTTGCGCTGCGCAACATAAGCGGCGGAGTCACGGAAAGAGCCTTACTGACAACCGATATCTTAATTAAATTTTAAATGCGTAAGCCCTGAACGTAAAACCTGTGGGATCGTTGGACTGCTGCATTGTAGAATTGTTGAATCGTTAAACTGTTGGATTGCAAAGCCTATCACGCTGAGAAGCCCCCTCACACACAACAATTAGTTTTTCTCCAAAAATAGGAGTTGATAGTTTCTATAATAAATTCGATGTCCTTTCCCTTAAGATATTGATGAACTCCGAAATGCAGCCCTGTCCGACCAATCCTTTCCGCAACTGGAAATTGTCCCTTGGGAATCTCGAGAAATTCAAATGCTTTATGCTGAGTAGGCAGACTTCCAAACAGTGTTTTGCACTGGATCCCCTTCTCTTCCAAGAAACGATAAAGCTCATCCACCGGCCGATGGGGATCTCTCATGACCAAGGGGTACGCATGCGGGCACACGATTTCGCCCGGCCCATCCGGATACAAGATCAAATGTTCCCTTAGAGGAGATAAACCTTGATGTAATTGCGCAAGGTGCTTCCGTCGCGTACGAAAAGTCCAATCAAACAGCTTCAATCCCTCCAACCCAATCGCTGCCTCTAAGTCATTCATTTTTGAATTGAACCCCACTCGATCAAAAGCAAAATAGATCTGTCCACCACGGCGTCCATGACTGCGAATTGACCGGCACAACGCCTCAAATTCCGGATCCTTCGTGCAAATCATTCCACCCTCACCACTGCAAATCATGTGGGCAGCATAAAAACTGAATAAGCTCATGTCTCCAAAGGATCCCACCACTTTACGGTGCAAGGTCGCTCCATGAGCTTCACAACAATCTTCAATCACAAAAAGCTTGTGGCGCTTCGCAATCTTCAAAATGAGCTCCATATTACAAGGTCGCCCCATGGTATGAACAACTTGGATGGCTCGCGTTTTCGGAGTCATAGCCTCCTCAATCAAGGAGGGATTGATGTTCAACGTTTCGAGTTCAACATCCACAAATTTCGGGATGAGACCCGCGGCCAAAATACAATTGGCAGTAGCCACAAAGGCAAGAGCCGGCGTGATGATTTCATCACCACGCTGAGCTCCGCGTTCCAATAAGGAAGCAAAAGCCACAATACCAGCATCTGTCCCTGAACTCGTCGCAATACTGAATCGATAACCGAACTTTCGCGAAAAATTTTTCTCGAACCTCTTAACATTTGCTCCCTCAGAAACCCAGTTACGACGGAGCGCTTCTTCCAAGTATTTCCGCGCAATTTTTCCCACTTGGATGTGACCGAAACTCACTCGATATTTTCGCGATCGTTTACGCATGATTTGGAAGATGGTGAATTCTCGAAAATAGTAAGTCGAGAGAACCTAATTCTTGGTCAAAAAGTGAGTAGCACTGAGGGGTCCCCATATCCAGCAACTCTCCGTTGGATCGAAAGACTCGAACAGGGTAACAAGATGGTTTTGGAAAAATGACTTTTTCAAGATCAAACCTACCTGAAGGCCAGTAGTCCATCTCCGATCGCGTGATCGCATAGAGGCCCGCATTGACCAATCCCTCTGTAACCTTTTCTTCCGTAACAAAACGGATGAGATCGCCCTTCGGCCCCATGAGGAGGCATCCCTTTTGATGTGCTCCACCAATTACACGGTTCGGAGCGATAGCCACCAACGTGAAGCTGGATGAATTTTGCCGATGAGCAGCTATGACTTCCACAAGAGCTTGTGAAACATACGAATCGCCATTCGCAGCAAAAAAGGTCGGCGTTTCTACAAAAGAAGCTGCGTTCTTAAGACCGCCTCCTGTCCCAAGCGGTTCCGGTTCTACCACAACATCGATCCTGCCAAAAAGGTGGGCGTGTTCCGCGACAAATTCTTGAAATTGATCCGCAAGATAATGCGTTGCAAGAATGAATCTACGAACACCTTCCCGATGCCACTGGAGTAATAATCGCAAAAGAAAAGGTTTCCCGCCGACCAGCAACAAAGGCTTGGGAGTCGATGAAGTCCGTACACCCAATCGCGTGCCTTTTCCTCCACAGAGAACAATCATGTCTGGTAATGAAGAGGACGGACTATTTTTCATCGGTATGGAAAATGACCTGTGCCCCTGCCCTATCCAACTTGAACGGAACCCAGACTTTGATCTCACCTAAGGCCTGTTTGATCTGCGAATGACGATCGGGAGGAGCGATAAACATAATAAACCCACCACCACCTGCCCCCAACAATTTCCCCCCATAGGCACCCGCGTTGCGTGCAGCTTCGTAAAGATCATCCATGCCGCGTGTGGTGATTCCATTTGCAAGAGAACGTTTTACTTGCCAACTTTTGTGGAGAAGCGCGCCAATTTTCGAAAAATCCGCACCAGACGCGAAAAGATCCAGCGCTTCGTGTGCCATGGAGTGGATCTCCTTCATGGATGAATCTCCATTTTGAATTCGTTGGATCTGGGCACCTGCAAAATCCGTGGCGTTTCGCGTCAAACCCGTAAATCCCAGAAGAATGTGTCCCTCCAAAGTTTGAACATAGTCTGGCGAAAGAATGACAGGCGAGACTTCATAATCTCCATTTCGATCAATGCGAATGGCACACATCCCCCCATGAGCCGCTAGGATTTGATCCTGAATTCCAACATTTTCTTTGAGAATTTCCTGTTCGATTTTAATCGCCTCATCCGCCAAATCTCGTTTGGTCGGCATTCTATGACGTAACGCATGGAGACTAAGGAGGAAACCTACCGTAAATGCTGAACTCGAGCCTAACCCTGATCGAGCCGGAAGATCCCCGTCGTGATGAATCTCCAATCCATCTTTCATCCTAAGATAGGTCAAACAGCCACGAATGGCTGGATGTCGAATCTCCGTTGGATCATTGACACACTCGGTTTGGGAATAAACCACACGAGTCTTGTACTCAAAAAATGGCGGGAGCGGTCTGCAGGAAATATAACAATACCGCTGAAACGTTGTCCCAAGAACAAATCCCCCATTTTTTGAAAACCACGCTCGATAATCGGTGCCGCCCCCGAAGAAAGAAACGCGAAATGGAGTCCGGGTGATAATCATGGGGAGAATTCGTAACTAAAAATTGGAATATTGATTTCGACGGATCACCTGGAAGGCTTTGATCAACTCTCGAATCCCATCATCCATGCTCACCATCGTTTTGAACCCAGTGGCTTCGATCCGCGCGTTGTTCACGATGTAATTCCGTTGATCCGGATCTTTGCCAACTTCTGAAATCATGAACTGGAATTCTGGGACATGCTGCCGAATCACTTCACAAAGTTCCCATTTACTAAGATTCGCTTTGCTGAGACCTACGTTATAAGGGTGTCCCTTCATGGAATCGTAATGCTCCAAGGCATGTAAGAAAACACGCGCTGCGTCCTGAATGTGGAGATAGTTTCGCTTGAAATGTGGTTCAAACAAAACCACAAAATGGTCGGTGACGGCTCGATAAGTGAAATCATTGACGAGTAAATCCAGACGCATTCTTGGGCTTGCCCCAAAAATGGTCGCGAAACGGAGAGTCAGACAATCTCCGCGATCTAGTAGAAAGGTTTCCATCTCGACCTTCAAACGCCCATAGAGCGAGGCTGGCCTCATCGGCGTGTTTTCATCACAGTAAATCCCTTCTTGCCCAATCCCATAACCACTGTTCGTACAGGGGAAAACAAGCCGTTGCTGACGACTCTTCAACTTCGCAATCATTTTAACAGCATCATGATTGATCGCCTTTGCTGCCATCGGTTCCTTTGCACAGAGAGGGGCTCCTGTTAAACAAGCGAGCGGCAGAATCGCATCAGCCTTTTGAACTTGTTCGCTTAAGACATGTTCATCCCTTACGTCACCACGCACGATGTTCAGGTGTTTGTCGAAACAACAATCGAGGAGCGCTGTTTGTTGGTACATGAAATTATCCAACACCGTTACTTCATGCCCTTGCTGCAGAAGTTTTGGCACGAGCACGGATCCGAGATAACCAGCACCACCGGTGACCAAAATTTTCATACTCGTCGATGTTCCAAAAACCACGCATAGGTCTTTTCCAACCCTGCGCTCAAATTTGTCCGAGGGATCCACCCTAGTCCATGGATTAAAGAAGGATCAAGTGCCTTTGCTCGCACACCCTCCGGTTTGGAGGGATCCCAACGGATCAACCCACGGAAACCCACAACTTCAGCAATATTCTGCGCTAAATCTCTTATGGTCCAAAGATGACCTGACCCAATATTAACAGGTTCAGTTCCATGATACTGTTCTAAAAGAAGGAGAACCGCTTCAGCCATATCATCTACATAAAGAAAATCGCGTTTCGCTTTCCCACTTCCCCAGAGGACAATCTCACGATCTTGCTTTTCCTTCGCTTCATGAAAACGGCGCAGCAAGGCGGCAACTACATGGGCGTTTTCCAAATCGAAGTTTTCTCCCGGCCCGTATAAATTACTGGGGATGGCTGTGAGGTAAGAAACTCCGTACTGACGACTGTAAGATCCGCAAAGCATCATCCCCACTAATTTTGCCATGGCATAAGCTTCACTCGTCTCCTCCAATTTCCCTCGCATCAACCACTCTGGGCGCATGGGCTGAGGACATTCCCGTGGATACATACATGCACACCCAAAGCTCAACAATCGTCGAACTCCTGCTTTCCAAGAAGCACACACGACATTCGCCTCGATCATGAGATTTTGGTCCATGAATTCCGCTGGGAATCGGCTGTTGGCAACAATCCCTCCTACTTTTCCTGCGGCGAGAAGAACAAGATCAGGTTTTTGAGTAGAAACAAATTTTTCTACGGACAAACGATCCATGAGGTCCAAATCTTTTCGCCCACAGGTGATGAGTGTTATCTCAGGCACTTTGGATAATTTCCGAATCAAGGCTGAACCCACAAGTCCCGTATGCCCAGCAATCCAAATTCGTCGTCCATGAAGATCCCATCGATTTTTCACATGCGGGTGATTCATGACTAAAAATGTTTTTAGAAAAAGGCTGCTGTCACTCCCTCGAATCTCCCTTTTGCGATAAAACCTCTCCTTTTCTCTTCAACTCAGCAGGGGATTTCGGCGCTCGAAAAAGCATCCCAAGCGCAAGCATTCCATTCCACAAAAGAGAGGCAAACGAACGCGGGCTACGTCTTGGACCTTCCCACGTCGAGATTTCCTCAATCCGCAATTGATGGGCAGCTGCATACAACGAGAGTGCCCAACCTGCCGTAAACCTAGGCGCTGTTAGCGGGAGAGATGGAAGAGCTGTGCGGCGGAGAGCTCGAAATCCCATGTGAGGATCCGTCAAGTTCGTGCGATATTTGAGATTAAAAAAGAGCGACAAAAGCCGATTCCCGAGTCCCTGCGCGGAAAAGATTTGCCCATGATCCGAACGACGAGATCCCGGTAGATAACGAGATGCGATCACCATATCCGCGCCGCGTTTCAGATGAAAAAGCAATCGCTCGCTATCGGTAGGATCTTCCGACCCATCTGCAGAAAGGAAAACGATCCAGTTTGCATTTGTCGCCCGAATCCCTGCAGCAAATTGAGCTGCCCGTCGTCCAGCCGGAACCGAGAGGACACGTAACCCCGCCTCCCGCAGAATATCAGGCGTACCATCGGTGGATGAAGCATCCACCGCAATGATCTCATCAAACGTGTCCTCTGGAATGCGTTCAATCACTCGTTCGATGCCTTCAGCATCATTATGACTCGAGAGAATGAGCGCTGACCGGCCATGGACAAATTGTTGCTGAGTGCCCTTTAGGAAGATTTCGTGGAATGAGCGAAGGATCTGCTCGAGGTCGGTATCAGTAACGTCGGGATGGGAACCAATGTAAAAACCGTTCTGGTTAACTTCGCGCGCGACAGGATAATCTTCCTCTCGTGTTCCATACAACTTGCGGTAGAGAGGCTGGTTTACGAGGGGGAGCATGTCACGGGTTTCGATTCCTCGCTCCTCGAGAGCATGGGTCACTTCTGCCTTAGAACCTTTGCGCAACACCACCGGATACATCATGAAAGAATGTTCGGATCCTGGACGAATACGTGGAAGACGAATGTAATCTTCCAAATTGGAAAGTCCTTCTGTCAACTTGGCCGCGATTGCCCGGCGGGCTGCAATCATCGCCTCCGCCTCCTCAAATTGTGCAAGCCCAAGTGCTCCTTCAAGCTCGGTCACACGAAAAGAATGCCCGATCTCGGTAAAAGAAAAACGGCGTGCAATGACCATTTTGAGTTGTTCCCGTGTTTTATCACGATCGTCATCAATCGAAATGTAGATGGAATCCCGACCATGATTCACAAGCGATCGAACCCTCACTGCAAGATCAGGATCATCCGTAAGTGTGAGACCTCCTACCCCCGTGGTGATGAGATGAGCTACGTACGTCGAGAAAGCCGCTGCATCTCCAAACGATCCCACGGATCGACCGTTGTACTTTGCGAACATGGTTTCACAAGAGTCTTCCAGGACACGCAACCCTCGGCGTTGAGCAATTTCCAAAACCGGCTCCATATCTGCAGATTGACCAAAGAGATGGACTGGTAAGATTGCGCGTGTACGTGGGGTTATGGCTGTTTCGATTTTTGTTGGATCGATCCCATAATAATCTGGTTCGATGTCGACAAAGACTGGCCTCATCCGATTATGAATCACGATATTTGCCGTGGCTACAAAGGTAACTGCAGGAACAATCACTTCATCTCCATCTCCCCACCCTGCGCGCTCCTTCATGGCTTGCAAAGCAGCCTGAAGCGCGCTGGTCCCACTGTTCGACATAATCGCAAAACGAACCCCATGTGCTTCTGCCATCGCTTGTTCAAACCGCTGGACGAAAGGTCCATAAGAAAGCCGTCGACTCGCAAGAACTTCCATCACGTAACGCTCCGCGTTTGCACCAAGCCTAAGACTTCCGACTCCGATCATGGCGAACGCCTCCACGCCATACCAACTCGAGCTTCTCGAACGAGGAATCGGAGAAATTCTATCCCTGTGGACATCGATGAAGCTTTACTCACACCTCCCATCCGATTGCCTTCTTGTGTAGGAATTTCGCGGATCATTAAACCAAGCTTCATCGCACGAATCGTCATCTGATATTCGATTGCAAATCCCAGTGCATCAATTCCTAATCGCTTAAAAACTCTACGGTGAATTGCGCGAAATCCATTAATGGTATCTGTCACATAAGGACCACGGTTCCAACAGCGGTTCGCAACCCAGGTGAAAAAGCGATTGGCCCATGCCCGAAGCGGAAGTGCAGCATCGTCTTCCTCATTTCGCGAGCCTGGCAAAAATCTCGAGGCGATCACTAAATCAACTCCTCCCACTAGAAGATCAAGTAGCTTTGGAATATCGCGAAGATCTTCGTTCCCATCTGGACTAAAAATGACAATGACCTCGTGCTTTGCCATTTCGATTCCTTCTCGGATCGCACCCCCACGTCCTTTGGACTGCTGACGTCGCACTTCGATCCCTCCTTTTTGCAAGAGGGCAACCGTTCCATCAGTCGACCCGCCGTCCACAGCAAAAATTTCCTCTGCATCCAAAGCACGAATCGCTGGCAAAAGGATACGTATGCCCTCAGCTTCATTGAGAGTTGGGAGGATGACGGAGATTTTTCGTTTAGAAACCATGTCAAATCGACTATCTTTGCCGCGTGGGATCATGCCGCCTACAAAAACCGCTATAAAGGATGTAGGCCACATCACCTGACGTGGCGTTGGCATTTTGAACAAAGACGCGTGTAGTTAGGATGATGATAATACCTCCGGATGTTTACGCAACCAGTTTACCGTAAGCTGCAGCCCTTTTCGAAGCGGCACTTCTGCGTGAAATCTAAGCATACGGATGGCCCTCGAAATATCACAGGTGCGCCGCGGCTGGCCGCCGGGTTTTGAAGGATCGAAGCGAAGTCTTTTCTTAACTCTACAAACTTCCAATATTAAATGGGCCACCTCCGCAATTGAAACTTCTTCTTCAGTTCCTAGATTGATCGGATCGGCAATCGGCCCCTGTTCCGCTGCCAATAAAAGTCCATGAACAATATCCTCCACATACACAAAAGATCGGGTGGGCGTTCCATCTCCCCATACCACCAATTCATCTCCCGGTTCCAAAGCCTTCCTAAAAAGTGCAGGAATCACATGCGACGTTACCGGCGAAAAATCATCGCGTGGACCATAAGCATTGTAGGGGCGTACGATGACGATGGACATCCCAAACTCCCGGACCAAAAGTTTGCCGTAGACTTCTAAGACACGTTTTCCCCAACCGTAACCCAAATTTCCCTCTTCAGGATCTTGGAGAAAACCGTCTTCTTCCGGCGTAGGGATTCTTGCATCACGTGGATAAACACAAGCAGAAGAGACCAAGAGAATCTTCTCCACTCCTGCGCGCTGAGCCGCGTGCAGCAGCTGAACTCCCGGAAGAACATTCTCATAGAAAAGAGTTGCCGGATGCGGGAAATTATAGCCAATCCCCCCTACGGTAGCAGCGAGATGAAGAATGATTTCTTGCCCCCGGCATGCACGTTCACAGAATAACGCATCCGAAAGATCGCCGCCGAAATATTCCACGGCTCTACAAATCGAAGGATCCGGATGCCAACGTTTTGGAACATGCCTCCCCACCACACAAACTTTAGCGCCTTGTGCCACCAAATGTTCAACCAAATGAGAGCCAATAAACCCCGTTCCCCCGGTTACGAGTGCTTGCCTGTTCTTCCAAAAACCCATGGGTGAATTCTCCGCCTCGAATGAGTGAGCGCGCATCCTATTCCCCTAATCCAATATAAAACAAGAAAAACCTTCTTGAAGAGAGACCTCTTTCCAGTGTTTGTTGCGTTCCACCGCTAGGGTTCGATATGGTTGACTTATCCATGCAATCTGTAAATCCGCGTAGCCAAGAATCCCATTCCCATCCAATATTCTTCCATTGGGGATGGTTTCTTTCCTTGATCATCTTAGGTCAACTCATCCTCTCGTTCGGTGCTAATTTTGTAGGAGACGGTCATCAAATCTTAGGGGTTTTCGTTGCTTTTACAGGAAGCATCATCCTGGTGCAATTTGCAAAGCCTGCCATTCAAAACTATTGGGACCATCCCATCATCCTCTCACGCCGACAAATCAATGGAATCACTTTTACGGTACTTATCCTCTTTCTCACGATGTCGTTGTTAAATTACTGGACCATTCAAATCGGCTACGATGCAGACGAGATCCTAGAATTTGGCCTAGTGGGTCTTCCCGCTTACAAACACGGCTGGCTTTGGTGGGCAGCTAACGATGAGACACTCACCCACAATATCAACGCCTTTGTGTGTCATCTCTTTTCCATCCGGTTTGGAAGTTTCAAATTAACCGCTCTTTTCTTTCGAACAGGTGCAGGCATCTTTGCTTGGCTTCTCGCTACGGAACTCTTTGGCAAAAAAGTTGGTTTGTGGTGTGGGCTGATCCTGACATCCAGCGTTATGTATCTTTGCTCCTTCGATTCGGTGATCAAAGAAATCTCGGTCCCTATGGTTTTCTTAGCCTGTCTTTTTTTTACCTTTCGCGGATTACGAACTACAGAAGTGTGGTCTCTTTTTGCAGGCGGTCTTTGTGCCGGTTTAGTCCCTTACACTTATGTCACACGCATCGCCATGGCTGGTGTATTTCTATGTTGGCCTTTCCTCGCCCTCATGGATCAACAGAAAACCTATTCTCTCAAAAATCCGGGACGAAAGTTACTCTGGTGGGTCGGCGGCTTCCTTCTTCTCATAATCCCTTTTGTCTATTACCTAGTTAAATACCCTAAAACTCTCATCTGGCAATCCCACGTCCTCTCTCAAAGTGCGTGGTATCATGGAGGTCTCTTTGGCGTCTTCCAAAATATGTGGAGCAATGTTCTTGCCATCATGTTCCAAGGCGATCCGTTCTTTACGCGGAATTTCGATCGTTGTCCTATGCTTTGGTGGCCATGGGCCTGTGCCTTTTGGATTGGCTTGGCTATGATGCTACAACGCATTCGCGAGTCTCGGATGGCCATTCCCCTTCTCCTCATGGCTACATTGATTGGAATGGCCGGTCTCACTTACGTCGGCACACCAAATTTTAAATTCTCCAGAACCGCTATGCTCTTGGCTACCTTCCCAGCAGCTTTGGGAATCGACTTTTTAGCAGTGGAGATCACACGCCGTTTTCGTCGCTCCATTCTCCTGTGGACACCTCTTCTGCTCGCCGCCTTCTCTTTTCAATACGGTTGGCACACCTTGCAAACCGTCATGACCCATCCAGTAAGTTGGTGGTTCCGCGATACCATCCGACCGCGCGAAGCTTTTGTCGATGCCCATCCTCATCACCGAATTTTTGGCGTTGGCTCCTATGTAACGGATATGAGGGCCGAAGGACCCGTCACCGAAGTCTCCAGTCTGCGACAAGTCCTGGAAACACCAGGCGATGGGCGCGATGTGATCTTTTTATTTCCTGATGGACGCGAAGAATGGCAACGTCAAATGCTTACCTTCTGGCAAGCCATCTACCCCGGCGGGCAATTGCAGCGTCATACTGTTCCCGTGTCGAATGGCAACTGGCCGGTCTTCATCTCCTATAAACTCCCGGCTTCCCAGTATTGGTTCCTCCCCTCTGTTCCAACGGACATAAATATTGCTGAGCAAGCTTCGATATGGTGGCAACGAGCTGAACTCCTCCATCGTCATGGACTTATCTTCGAAGCTTGGTGCGATGCACTTCGTGCTGCCCACCTCGATCCTCGCTACTACCCCCGTGCTGATCATCTTCTTGGAAATCAGAATGATTTCAAAGGACGGCTGGAGATTTTAATTCGCGGTAACTTATGGAACGAGGCCGGAACTGAACTCACCCTCTGGGAAAAGAAAACGCCACTTACCCCACAGGAAGCTTCTTGGCTCACCTTCCTCACAGCTCACGGTCTCGAATTGCGGGTTTATTCTACCTACACTGCCAGCGAACCCGTCATTGCCAGCTTCCGTCAATACATGCCCGAGATCCACATCGGGTACACCCAAGCTATTGCTCGAAAGCGTCTCCATTTCGCCGCTCGTGCCGAGGGTCAACTTTATGTCCCCAAAGCTGGCCACTATCGTTTCGAAGATCTCACTAATATCGGGAACGCCCAAACGATTGCCGTTGATGGCGTCACCGTTGTTGACACTTCTACCCATGGATTTGATGTCGCTCAAGCCAATCCCATTTACTTGAAACGCGGTCTCCATTCTTTCTCCGCAGAAAATTGTAGCCCATTCAGGATGGAAGGAGCCGGGAACAAACCCGCCATCTCCATCTGTATTCCCAACTCACTGAGTTATCTCTATGGCTTCGATGCTTGTTGGTGGCTCAAGTGGCAATACGAACAAGGCCCAATCGAGCGGATCCCGCCTGAATACCTTTACGCACCTGGCGCCCACGAGACCCCCTTGCCCAACAAACTTTAAAATCATGCTAGCTTGCATGCCGATGTAGAAAATTGTATGGTTATATTATGGGTAAAGTTTCCTTATCAGAAGTTTTGGAGCTCAGTGTCCCGGAACGGATTCAACTTGTCGAGGACATCTGGGATAGTGTGGCTGCAATTCCTGAAGCTATCCCTTTAACCGATGCGCAACGTGAGGAACTTGATAGACGTCTCGAAGATTATCAGAAAAATCCAAGCGCCGGCTTCTCATGGGAGGACGTTAAAAAACGTCTGCTAGATCGCTGATGCGTCATCAGATAATCCTCCGAGCAGAGGCAGAACAGGATTTGGAGGAGGCCTACACTTGGTACGAAGCCCGAAGCACAGGTCTTGGGTTTGAATTTCTACAGTGCATCGATGCCTGCATCAAATCCATCGAGTGTCATCCAGAAATGTACCCTGTTGTTTATAAACAACTACGCCGAGGTGTCGTGCGCCGATTCCCGTTTGTAGTGCTGTACGTTACCCGACAAGATTCGATTAGTATTATGGCGATTTTCCATGCAGCCCGCGATCCGAAGAAATGGAAAGAACGGGTTTGAAACCAAGACCTTCTTAGTAAATCTCCTCATTCTTAAAATCACACTAACCTCACAAGCTTCCACTCCGAATCGCACGGTTGAGTGCCGCTGTCACTTCATAGCGAGCCAACGGCGTGATGAGGTAAATCCCCCGAAAATGAGCGAGGACCTCGGCTGCGAGTTCTTGAGCTATTGCCAATCCTTCTTTTTCCCCTTCCTCTCCTTGCTTTCCACACATCCGTTCGCGGATTTGATCTGGAATAACGATTCCCGGAACCTCGTTGTGCAAAAACTCCGCATTGCGGGCATTGAGCAAAGGCATCACCCCCACAAGAACAGGAATCCCAAATGAAGTGGTGGTGTCGTGTGTGATTTTTGCGAGAGCAGGATCAAAAATCGGCTGGGTCATTACAAACTGAGCGCCCGCAGCTACCTTGCGCTCGAGTCGCTTCACTTGAATATCAAGATTTTTGACATTCGGATTGAAAGAACATCCCGCAATAAATTGGGTTAGCCGCTTGAGATCGCGTCCTCCAAAAGTTCGTCCCGCGTTCATGGAACGGATTCCCTCCAAAAGCGACACCGAATTCAAATCATAAACACTGGTGGCGCCCGGTGTGTCACCCACTTTGGAAGGATCCCCCGTAAGTGCCAGCACGTGATTCAATCCCAACACATCCATCCCCATTAATTCAGATTGTGTCCCAATAAGATTCCGGTCCCGGCATGCGAGATGGACAATCGTCCGCAACCCCGTTTCTCTCTCGACCAAATGCGAGGCCACCACACAATTAACCCGAAGGATCGCAAGGGAATTGTCCGCCACAGTCAAGAAATCGGTGCCCGCTTCTTTTAAAGCCCGCGCCGCCTGTATCATCTTGTCGAGAAGTAGGGTCTTCGGCGAATCAAATTCCGTAACAACAAGCGTCTGTCGCTTGATCAATTCCACGAGTGTGGGTTGTTTTGTTTCTAGTTTCTGGTTTCTAGTTTCTGGTTTCGAAACTGGGGAACTTTGAACTCGGAA
>OBEQ011015311.1_pt1 | contig 13443 bp, 14 predicted proteins | sample 1670901 | NCBI WGS metagenome assembly OBEQ01 (sample SAMEA104232315, study PRJEB22302) | groundwater metagenome | biome: forest; feature: aquifer; material: groundwater | place: USA | collected 2011-08-07 | depth 5.4 m
CAATATTAGTTTATTGAGAAGGGATTAATAACTTTTACTTGTTTGAATGTCCGAAAGTCCTTTTCATTATCAGTGGCTATCTCGGGGATGCCATGGCTGATCATGGTCGCGGCTAAATAGGCATCAAATACTCGAGCTCCACTTAATTTATGTTTTTTAATCAGTTCCAGGGCGATGCTTAGAGTTTCGTAAATTGGGGTGATGAGTTGGCCGGCGTTAATAATATTAGTGAGTGCCTCCACTGCAGCTAAGGGTGATACGGGATGGGGAAATTTGGGATGACTAACAATTCTTATTGTTTCTAGCACGTTTTGGGGAGCCACATAAAATCTTCCGGCAAGAGTGTTTAAAAACTTTCTGGCAGCCAGGCATTTGGGAGACGAGATGTTTAAAGAGTAAACCAAAATGTTGGAGTCGATCAGCATACTTAGGTTAGCTGTAGTAGTCTTCCCGGATGAGATTGTCTACAGCTACCCCCAAATCATGATCAGCAAAGGCAATCTGTTTAGCTTTACCAATCGCTACCTGGCGCAGTTGTAGTTCCAGGGCCTGATTAAATATATCCTGCAACGTCCGACCCTGTTGAACTGCCAGAATTTCAGCTGCCTTTTTCAGGTCTTGTCTTAATCGCAAAGTCGTTCTCTTCATCTGCATAAATTCAAATTAGCATATGTATGCTAGTATGTCAAGGAAGCGTTTAATTGGGCTGAATCGGCTCAATTTTACCTGAGGTGGCTAGAGAGCGCAAGACAGGCAGCTTTTCTAAGTCGGGCAGTAATTTAGCAGCAGTGGCTTTGGCTTTGGTAATTAAGTCTAAGTCTTGGTAAGTTGCCACCTTGAAGTGGGGTACCCCATGTTGGGCGGTGCCATAAATATTCCCCGCTCCCCTAAGTTGCAAATCCATCTCCGCTAGCTCAATGCCGGTTTGTAATTGCTCCAAGTATTTAAGTCGGGCTGTGGGTTGGTCCGAGAAAAGTAAGCAATACGCCTGTTTGTCTCCCCTGCCTACTCGTCCGCGCAACTGATGTAATTGAGCTAAGCCAAACCTATCTGCTCCTTCAATCACCATAATGGTGGCCCCAGGAATATCTATCCCCACCTCTACGACTGGAGTAGACACTAATATATCAATTTTCCCACTGTTAAAGTTATTTATGACTGTATCTTTTTCTTTGGCTTTCATTCGTCCATGCAATAAGGCTAGTTTAAATTGAGGAAATATATGCTTTAACTTCTCAAACTCGATCGTTGCCGCTTTGACCGAAGTCATAGATTCACTGGTTTCAATAAACGGACAAACCACAAATACTTGAGCTTTGTGGTCAATTATTTCTTGAGTGATCCAGTTATAGGCGCTGGCTCTTTTAGCTTCGGGGACAACCCAAGTTTTAATAGGTATTCGTCCCAGCGGCAGGTCAGTTAAAACAGATACATCTAAGTCACCAAACATGGCTAAGGCCACGGTTCTGGGAATGGGCGTGGCCGTCATGGTCAACACGTGGGGTACTTGACCTTTAGCTGTCAGTAAGGACCGTTGGGCCACCCCAAAACGGTGCTGTTCGTCAATAACCACCAGACCAACTGAGCTTAAGTTTAAAGACTTGGCCAACAATGCCTGGGTTCCAACTAATATGTGCGAGTTTGGCTGTTTTTTTTGAGCTGTCATTAAGCCTACCCCAATTTTTAAAGGAGTAAATAAAGTGGATAAAGTTAGTAAATGCTGTCCAGCTAATATTTGGGTCGGAGCCATGATGACAGTTTTTAAACCATTTAAAAATGCACCATATGCTGCAATTGCCGCTACCACGGTTTTCCCACTGCCTACGTCCCCTTCTAATAATCTATTCATGGGGGTAGTTTGAGCCAGGTCATGTAATATTTCTTGATATGACTGAATTTGAGAAGGAGTCAAATTAAAAGGTAGTTGGGCAACAAATTGATCGATCTGGGCTTGATCAATCGTAAAGGCCTTGGTAGTGCGGCTGACTTGCCATTCGCGTTTACGCAACTGTGAGGTCAGTTGCAACAGCAATAACTCATCGAAGGCTAATCGGTGACGGGCCGCTTCGACTTGGTTCATACTTTCGGGAAAATGGATATGGTGTAAAGCCCAGAGTTCAAACGGATGGGATTGAATCCCCTCCGTGTGGAGAAGAGAATAAATTTTAGTCCGCAACCATTTAGAAGAAATACCGGCAGTTTCTGGGTAGATAGGAACCAGCCGGCGCAAATGAATTGATTCAGTAGAGTCAGTAACTGGTTCGAATTCCGGGGAGATGAGAGTGGGTTTTTTGTTAAAAAATTCCACTTTGCCAAACAAAGCTATTTGCGAGTTAGGTGGGATGGCGCGGGCTAAATAGGTTTGATTAAACCAAATCACTGCCAGTTTCCCTGACCGATCAGTAATAGTTGCAGTTTGAAGTCGTTTACCGTTTTTGGTGAAAACGTTTTGAATAGCCGATATAGGGCCAACTATGACTACACTTTCCCCCACTTGTACTTGCCGGGCTAAACTTATTAACCGCCGATCTTCATAGCGAAATGGTAAATGATACAGCAAATCAAAAACGGACCGAATATCTAATTTCTCTAACTTGCTAGCCATGATGGAGCCAACTCCAGAGATATAAGTTACCGAGCTGCTTAAGTCCATGTAGCTATTTTACTCTGCTACCTAAGAATGTACGGTAGAACGGAGGCGGCGATTAGGGCTAGGGTCGAGATAGCCACTAGGATTACCCATAACTTCTGTTGTTTTTTGTTTAAGATCATATCTGATATATTTAGCTTGTGCGCTTAAGAAGAAGTATATACAAATCGCAACTGGTGGTAAAGCTGGCCAAATTTGGCTTTGTTTTGGCCATTGCGGGCATTTTATTTAGCTTTGGCTTGTTTGCCTACTATGCTAGAGACTTGCCTTCTCCAGATAAAGTGGTGCGCCGGGAGGGTTTTGCCACCAAAATCTATGATCGAAATAACAAATTAATATATGACTTGTTTGAAAATCAAAAGCGCACTCCGGTAACTATTGATCAAGTCCCTCTGACCTTACAACAGGCCACCATTGCTATTGAAGACAAGAACTTCTACAAACATAGCGGCTTTGATGTCGGCGGTATTGGTCGAGCAGCTTTGAGAATGGTGTTTGGAGGTAAATTACAGGGTGGATCGACTATTACCCAGCAGTTAGTAAAGAATGTCTTACTTAGTCAGCAACGCACCGTAACCCGCAAATTAAAAGAATTTATTCTAACCGTTCAGGTTGAGCGGCGCTACACCAAGCAGCAAATCTTACAAATGTACCTAAACGAATCTCCCTACGGGGGTACTGCCTATGGGGTGGAAGCCGCTTCCCAGTCGTACTTTGGTAAACCAGTAGCCGAATTAGATTTGGCTCAGTCTGCAGTCTTGGCCGGCATTCCCCAGTCGCCGTCAATTTACTCCCCTTTCTTGGGGGGTAAGTATGCTGATAGGTCTGCTGAGGTGTTGCGACGGATGCGCGAGGATAGCTATATTACTCGCGATCAAGAAGTAGCTGCCAATCAAGAAATCAAAAACTTAGAGACTGCCTCTCCATCAGGATTATTAAAAGCTCCGCATTTTGTCTTTTACGTTAAACAAGTGTTAGAAGATAGATATGGCAGCGACGTGGTGGAACAAGGTGGATTGCGAGTCACCACCAGTTTAGATTTAGATTTGCAGGACAAAGCGCAGACAGCAGTGGCAGAAGAGATTGCCAAAGTCAAGGCTTTGAAAATCACTAATGGTGGAGCCATAGTTATTGATTCCCAAACTGGGCAAATCTTAGCTATGGTGGGCAGTCGAGGTTGGGAAGATCCCGATTACGATGGCAAATTTAATGTCACCACGGCACTTAGGCAGCCGGGTTCAGCCATCAAACCGGTAGTGTACTTAACCGGGTTACAAAAGGGCTATACCGCCGCAACTCTGTTAATGGACACTGAGACCTCGTTCCCCGGAGGTGACAAACCCGAGTATGTCCCTGAAAACTATGATGGCAAGTTTCGCGGACCTATCTTGGTTCGCGAAGCCCTGGGTAATTCCATCAATATCCCGGCAGTAAAGATGCTGTCTCTAGTGGGTATCAATGACATGATGAGAATGGCTTACGAATTGGGCCTGACGACCCTTAAGCCCAGCAAAGAGAATCTGGCTCGGGTAGGTTTATCAGTAGCTTTGGGAGGTGGAGAGGTGCGGTTACTGGAGTTGGCTTCGGCTTATTCCTCTTTTGCCAATGGTGGTAAGAAAGTCGACCCCGTGGCTATCTTAAAAGTTGCCGATAAAGACGGTCGGGTGTTGGAAGAATGGAAGCCTGGTAACTTACGGCAAGTAATTGCTCCTGAAGACGCTTTTATTATCTCTTCCATTCTCTCTGATCCTAATGCCCGCAATATTACCTTTGGCCCCAGATCAGCTATCAATGTGGCCGGACGTACCATTGCCGTTAAAACTGGGACCACTAATGATAAGCGTGACAACTGGACCATAGGCTGGACAGCCAACGGGCCAGTAGTCGGGGTGTGGGTGGGCAATAATGATAACTCTCCTATGAAGGAAGTGGCCTCTGGGGTGACCGGAGCGGCCCCGATTTGGCGGCGCATTATTCTAGCCTCTTTGGCCAATCAAGGTGATTCTGCCTTTACCCCCCCGGATGGAATTACCCAAATGGAAGTTGATACTATCTCGGGTTACCCAGCTCACGATGGTTTTCCAGCTAAACAAGAATTCTTTGCTCAAGGGACTGAACCGACTGGCCCTGATCCGATTCATAAATACATCAAAGATTGTAATGGCAATCAAGCCGAATACTACGTTTTCCAAGAAAAGGATCAGTTTGAAAAGGATGGCCAAAACAAATGGCAGCTGGGTATTAACGATTGGTTAAACCCCCAAGCCGACCAAAAATCCCACCCCCCCGCCGATGGTGGCTGCCAAGGTGGCAATCAAATTTGGATCACTGTTGCTGAACCGGGAGATCATAGTCAAGTGAGTACCAACGATGTCAGCATCAAACTAGGCATCACCTCTCCCAACAGCATCAAACAAGTCAGATTTAAAGTCGATGGCAACTTGCAAGAGACTCTGTCCTCATCGCCATGGGAAGTAACTATCAACATGGCCAATGGCCCACATCGCATAGATATTGAGGCTGATGATGATCATGGTAACAGTGGCTCTAGGTTTGTAAACATCGGTGTCAACCAGGCCTGGGATGCGTCTCCTTCACCTTAGTTGACTGAACTGATACAATGTGCCAGGGACAGTGAGCAGACGATTACATCCAACAACAGGTACAGCTGGCGGGTTACACCATGAAAGAGAGAGCTTTCGTTCTGGCTGGAATAAAGCAAATGAGTTTTTGACGTCGAGAATCTACCAAGGTGAGATGCCTGAAGCTGACGCAGTGCTTCTGGTTAGGTGGTATGGCATTAGAAAAGAATTGTTAGAAAGTAAAGATAGGACTAAATTTGATAATGAAGTGAAAGCGTTTAATGCCCTTCTCCCAGAGGATACTTCAGCAATGTTAGTAAATGCAATGAAGCTGATTACAGGGTATCTGAGTGAAAATAACGGAGTTAGAGGATAGATTCTAACTTATTGCGAATTGGAGCTACGTTAGAAGATGAGAGTTGTTGCGAGTTACTATGGTAAGTGATGCGTAGAGTAAGTTTATTCTCATACTTATCAACCAGTTCAATATTAGTAATTAAATTACTGAGTTTTTTGATTTTGGTAATTAATTCTTGATAGTTCCCCGTGTAAGTTACATTTACATCTTCAATAATTGGCGGATACTGGGAAATAATTGAGTAAGGATTGGCGAGGGGAGGTAAAGTTTGCATTAGCGAGTCTACATCAATTTCTGCCCAAAAAACTCGGGCAACTTGACCCACTTTAACAGGTAAATTTTCCACTCCTAATAATGCAGCAGCTTTTTGCAACACTCCAGTTAAGTTATGTATGATTATATCTTTCCCGGCCATAGCCAAACCTAACCTTAAATGTTCCGAGTATTTATTCCCCTCTTGAGAAAACACCTTGCCAATTTCAAAAATGGCTACCTGACTTTGTCGCAAATTTAAAAGTCTGTGAGCGTAGTTAACCAGAGATGGATAAATATTGTTTCTTAAGTAACTTAAATCGGGATCAGGTGGGTTAACCAGTTTAATCTCCCCTTGATTTACCATAGTCAAGGTGACTACTTCATCTAAGCCTAAGTGGGTAGCGATATCTCGTAGTCTTTCAGTTGTGGAGAAGGATTGATATGTGTCGGGAACCGGAGTGGCATCGGCAATTGGGGTTGCTGGGATAAGATCATAGCCATGAATGCGGATGACTTCTTCGACCATATCAGCCGACGCTTCAATATCAGTGCGAAAAGTCGGTACGGTCACAGCTAAGGTTTTAGAACCAGTTTTTTTAGTGGCGAATTCTAATTTATTTAAGATGTGGGTGATAGAAGTTAGGGGTAAAGACAGACCAGTTAATCTGCCCACCTCGCCATTTTCGAAGTTAAGCATTTTGGGTTTAACAGGGTTAGGATAGTAGTCAGAAGTTAAACTCTCCACTTTACCTTCTGCCAATTGGTGCAGTAAGTATATGGCTCGGGACAAAGCTAGGGGAACTTGATTAGGGTCTAAGTTTTTTTCGTGCCGGGTTCCGGAATCAGTAGACACCTTTAGTCTTCTGGCCGTGCGCCGACTATTAGCTTGGTTGTAAACGGCTCCCTCTAAGATGATGTGGGTAGTTTCACTAGTTACTCGAGAATTATATCCACCAATCATAGTCAAAGCTTGGGGTCCGGTTTGATCTGTAATAACTAAATCTTCTTCAGACAAAGTTAAAACTTGACCCTGAGCAATTGTGGAAAACTTCTCGCTCTTTTTAGCCCGACGTAAAATCAGTTGCCCCCCTTTAATCCGGTGATAGTCAAAAGCATGCAAGGGTTCGCCAGTTTCCACCATGACGTAGTTGGTAATATCAACGACGTTGTTAATGCTAGTTATGCCATAGCTTGCAAGTCTTTTAACTAGCCACTCTGGAGATGGACCAACTTTGACTGCCAGTTTTACCGCAGTGTATCTGTAAACCAAGTCTTTAGCGCTCGGTTGGACATTGACCAAAGAAGTGTTTTTGTCCACTTTAGGTAAAGTGCTGGTTGGAGGAAGTTTAAGAGAAGTATTAGTAACTACCGCAACTTCCCGAGCCACGCCAATTAAACCAAACATATCAGCCCGATTACCTCTTAGTTCCAAATCAATTACAGTTTCGCCGTCTTTGACAAAAGTTTTGTCCAACATATGTCCCACTGATGTCAATCTGTCAGTCAAAACTTTCAAATCCTTGGGTAACTTAACGTATTCAGCTAACCATTTCAAAGGCACATTCATATTTTTATCTCGGGATATTGTTTGGGGTGTTTTAAATAATACGTTACCCATTCTGAGTCATTTGGTACCTGAACTGAATCTATATAATGCTTTTTTTTAAACGATCCCCTGCTGTGATTTTTTTCTGATTGTGCAAGTGTGAGTTGATGTTTGGAAAAGCCTGAGCTGCGGAGTAAGTTATCAATAATCTCCTGAGTATCAGCTAATTCTGCCAATATTTTATTATCGCTACTGATTTTAAGTAGCTCTTGAGCCTCTTCAAGTAACTTTTTCTTCAGTTCCAAAATATATTTTTTTTGACCAAGTACTATGTATTTGATTTTGCCACCATTTCTGATTACATCAGCAGCAATTTTGTCGCGAACTAATTTTTTGTATTCAAAAGTTCTCATACTTTGTAAACTAAATCGCCATTAAATAAGGACCTAATATCATCAATGTTGTAGCGGGCCATAGCAATGCGATCCAAGCCCATTCCCCAAGCAAAACCGGAGTATTTTTGGGGGTCGAGGTCAACTTTTTTAAAGATGTTAGGGTGAATCATGCCTGCGCCTAGCATTTCAAGCCAACCCCGCTGTTTACACACACTACAACCTTTTTGATTGCAAAACGGACAATCAATATCCACACCCACTCCCGGTTCGACTTCGGGATAGTATTTGCAGCGAAATCTAGACTTGCGCTGGGGGCCAAAGAATTTATGAATGAAAGTGTTAAGGGTCCATTTTAAATTAGCCATGGTTAAATTTTCTCCCACTGCTACTCCTTGGTACTGGTAGAACATATAATGGTTCGCTGCACCCAAGTTCTCATAACGATATACCTTGCCGGGAATGACAAAGCGATATGGTGGCTGCTTGTCCTCTAAGATGTGGGCCTCGACACTACTGACATGAGTGCGCAGTAAGATATCTGGTTCCTTAATGTAAATTGAATCTTGCAAATCCCGAGCTGGATGATCAGGAGGTAAATTAAGGCGGCTGTAATTGTATTCCTCGGTTTCAATTTCCGGTCCATCGGCTATGGAAAAACCCAGCTGTTTAAATATTTCATTCATTTCTCGAGCCGTTTGACTGATAGGATGTAAGAGGCCCACTTGAGGTGAAATTTCAGGTAGGGAGAGATCAATTTTTAAATCTTTGACCGCTTCTTTTACCGGAGACTTAGCATAGAAGGCTTCAGTGATGGCAGTTTTAACATCATTAAATAAAATGCCAATATCGACTTTTTCTTCAGCAGATAAATTAGGAATTTCTTTAGCGGATTCAGCCAAGACCCCCTTTTTACCTAGGTAGTGAATTCTTAATCTTTCAATTTCTTCAGAGTCTTTAGCATCCATGATCATCCCCATGGCTTCACTTTTGATATTTTGAAGTTTATTTTTCATTGGGATTTTGGGTAAATAAACCTAATTCCTTCAAAAGAGCCAAGCTCTGATTACTGGATCTTACTAATGCTGCGGAAACTGGAGGCTGCAGTTTGTAATCTTCTAGAACTTCAGGATTATTGACTAAGATTGGCACCGCTTCGGCAAGTCTCCTAACAGAATCTTTTTGATCTAGGGATATGCTTAATACCGAGAGTAGAAAAACTACTTGCTCAGGTTGGAAATCGCCCTGAGCTAACCTTACATTTGCCGCCTCAACGCTTCTAGCCATTGATAGCTCATCTAGAACAGCGGCTAAGCTGTCTTCGTTCCCAGCTAAATGTGTTAACGTGGTGTGGACCTGTTGCCATTCAGCAGGTGTAAATTTATTTTTAGCCTCAGCCATAGTTTAATTTTACACAAAAAACTCCCCTTGCGGGGAGTATAGCAAATAGCCAGCTTTACTCCCCTACTTTGATTGGGTAAAGCCAGCGGATTTAACCACTTGGGCGAAAGTTGTCGGCTGTTTGACAGCCAACTCGGCCAAGATTTTGCGATCTAAAGTGATATTAGCTTTTTTCAGAGCTGGAATAAAAGTGGAGTAAGTGACGCCTAATGCCCGTAAAGCGGCATTCATCCGCACAATCCAGATTTGGCGTAATTGGCGGCGCTTCAAGCGGCGCCCGGCAAAAGCGTATTGGCCAGCATGAGTGACGGCTTCTCGAGCCACTTTATACAATCGATGCTTAGTCATCCTATAGCCTTTGGCTGCGGCTAGGACTTTATTGTGGCGTTGCCGCCGGGGTGATTTGACACGCATATGTTTATGCTAAACCTAACATTCTTTTAATTTTTCTGGCCCGAGTATTGTCTAAGACCTGAATTTGATTGAATCTACGTTTTTGGGAGTGGGACTTGGCAGCTCGTAAATGCCGGCCAAATGATGCTCTATGCAATACCTTGCCGGTCTTGGTTACTTTGAACCGCTTCATCACTGATTTTCTGGTTTTCTGCTTTGACATGATTAGATTTTTTAACTGGGGTAAAAGTGGCGATATATTGTTTGCCCACCCATTTAGCCGCTTGGTCAATGCCGGCGACATCGCTTAAGGCTTGGACGACTCGGTTCATCACCTGGTCCCCAAATTCGCGGTGAGTTAACTGCCGACCGACAAATTTGACTGTAACCCGTAATTTATGACCTTCTTCTAAGAATTCTCGACCGTGACCAACCCGGTTGGCAAAGTCGTTTTGAGCCATAAATGGCGTTAACCTCACCTCTTTCAAATCTACCTTTTTGGCCGCCGACTTGGCGGCCTGTTCCTTTTTAGCCAGCTGATACAAGAATTTCTTGTAGTCAATCAGCTTAGCCACGGGGGGCTGGGCATGCGGGGCGATTTCAACCAGGTCGGTTTGGGCAATTTGGGCTTGGAAAAGTGCTTCATCACGAGCCACTACTCCGACTTGAGTTCCATCATCACGCAACAACCTAAGTTCTTTCGCTTGGATTTGTTGATTAATGCGGTACCCGAGTGTGCTCACTAGATTACTGCAATTATATCAATTATGGGCCCGAGTCGCAATCTCATCCTTAATTTGGGAGATAAAGTCAGCTATCTTTTGGGTTTGGGTTTCCTTAACATGGCGACGGCGAACCGCTAGTGTACATGAAGCTACTTCTTTATCCCCTACCACTAATATATAGGGAACTTTTTGTACTTCGGCGTCTCTCACTCTGGCGTTTAAAGGTTCATTTTTGTCATATAATTCTACTCTTATGTTTTTCTCTTCCAGTTGTTCGACAACTTTTCGAGTATGTTCTTGATGCTTGTCAGAAATAGGTATGACTACAGCTTGGACTGGAGCTAACCAGGTGGGAAAGGCCCCACCATAATGTTCAATCAGTATGGCGATGAAGCGTTCTGAGCCAATGATCGCCCGATGGACCAGCACTGGAGTTTGGGGTTGGCCTTGCTCGTCAATATATTCCAGTCCAAAGCGCCCAGGCATGTTCATATCCAACTGAATAGTCGAGATTTGCCATTCTCGGCCCAAAGAGTCTGTGGCCATAAAATCCAGCTTGGGTCCATAAATAGCTGCTTCTCCAAGTGCTTCTTTAAACGGTAATTTGGCAGTCTCAACTACTTCCCTAAGTTTAGATTCAGCAGCAGCCCAGACTTGGTCGTCGCCTAGGTATTTTTCTGGGTGCTGGGGATCGCGCAAAGATAGTCTTATCCAGAAATCAAAGCCATAAGTTTGCAAGGCTTCATTAATAACATTTAGGACTCGCGTAAACTCCTCCGCTATTTGATCAGGTCGGCAAAAACTATGGCCATCGTCTTGAGCAAAAGCGCGGGAGCGCAGGAGGCCATTGATCTCCCCCGGTTGTTCATCGCGGTATAGTAGCGAGAAATCAGAGAACCGGATGGGTAGATCCCGGTACGACCGGGTTCGACTCTGGAAGATGACGCAGTGTTGGGGACAGTTCATGGGTTTTAAGAAATATTCTTCTTTAGTGTGGTGCGAAACCACTTGAAACATATCGTCCTTGAATTTGTCGTAATGACCCGAAGTCTTGAATAGTTCCCCTTTGTTCATGCCCGGCAAGAAAGTTTCTTCATAGCCGATCTTTTTATTTAACTCCCGGCTATAGTTGTAGACTTCATTTCTTAAAGCATTACCCTTGGGGGTGTACAAGGGCAAACCAGGTCCGACAGAATCGGAAAAGACGATCAAGTCCTGCTCTCGAGCTATTTTTTTGTGGTCATTGTCTGACATATGTTTATGATACAACGATACCACCTTGTTCGTTACTCCCAGGGTTCCATGTAACTACTTTGGTGGCTTAATTTCCCTTCGACTTCGCTCAGGGTGCGTCTGGCTTTGAGTTTGGTAGGCTCATGCAACCGCCAGAATGAATTATCACTATTGTACCATTAGATAGGTTGGATAGGAAGACCGACGTGGATTTTTATCTGGTCTACTTCTCTTACTAGCTTCATGTGCTCTCGGTCTAAGGCTTTGTCAACTAGATCTACTCGCTTGATTATCTTCCTTTCTGACCTTTTAATTTTTTCATCCATTAGCTTTACTATCCTCTTCTCAGATTGCAATATCTCTGTTTTTAAGTCAGATTTAGTGGGGAAGATTTGTTTCAATAGTTTAATATCGTCTTGGTTTAGTGTGGGTGCCATACAATTATGATACCATGGACTTCAAGACATTAATGTCTTCTTTTCGGGGTCCTTCGCCATCACCCGGCACCTCTAATATGAAGGGCATATTTTTCAGTCTGGGGTCGTTTACAAACATCTTTAAGGCCGTTTCCCCAATTTTGCCTTGGCCTAAATTTTCGTGACGATCTACTCGGGAGCCAAAGTCAGTTTTCGAGTCATTTAAATGGATGACCTGTAACCATTTTAACCCCACGATCCGGTCAAATTGATCTAAGGCAGTGGTTAGATCATAGCCGGTGGCAAACAAGTGCTGAGTATCTAGACAAACTGCGACCTGGCTGCTGTTAACACCGCTAATTATTTCAGCCAGTTCTTCAAAAGTATCACCCACAGCATCTCCCATCCCGGCACAGTTTTCTAAAAAAAGTTTCACTCCAGTTGGAGTTTGTGAAAGGACTATTTTTATGGCGTTTATGACTTGATTAATGTCTTTACCACTACCGATATGGAAAATGGTCCCTACCCCACCAATAGCCCCGGCAAACTTTTGGTAAAAAACTAGCGAGTCAATACTGACTTGTAGGTAATCAGCTTTAGGAGTAGCCAGGTTAACCAAGTACACTCCATGGAAGAAGTGGGACCCTACTTTAAATTCTGCCTTCTTTTTTAAGTAACTATCTATTTCAGTTTGGGAGTACTGTTTAGTTTGCAAGGATCGTGGGGATGAAGCAAAGGTCATCAGACAATTGCCACCTCTTTCCGCAATGCGGTCAATACATTTATCAAAACCTCCCGCTATTGATACATGACAGCCTAAATACACAGGTGGAGCTGACAGGACTTGAACCTGTGACCTCTTCAATGTCAATGAAGCGCTCTAGCCAACTGAGCTACAGCTCCAGTGTGGCAATTTTACCATTAGCCAGTCGTGGTCACCATGTACCGTTCTTGGGACAACAAGAACTTGGTGCCGCTCTTTTGGGCTTGGGCCCAGAAGAAGCCCTTTTGTTTAGCTGCCCGAGCGTTAGTGGTGGCTAGCCAGTGTTTGGATTCTTGGACTTTTTTGCGCAAGTCAGCAATGTAGGAGCGCAGTTGGGCAAAGAAGTTGCGGTGGTAAACCCCGGGGCTGGCAGGAGCTTGCATAGTGGCCACTTGGACCTCGCGGCCCAAATCTCCGGCCGCCTTTGCCAATTGCTGAATTTCTGCCATTAAGGAATCAATTTGGGTTTTCTTGTCGTTCTCAGCTCGCAAGAAGACCAGCCGTTCCTGCTCTAAGCGGTTGGACATCTGAGTTTCTCCGCGTCTTCCCCCCCGCTTCACCGCTGCTTCTAACTCGGTCACCGAGAAAGATTCATTGGGCTGCAAAGTCCCGGAGAAGCCAAGGGCTTCCGGGATATCCTGGGTAATGGCTTTGGTAATATGGATCTTAGCTACGTCTCCCGCATTCTTAGACAAACCGGTTAAGGCTTCCAAGAAATTGGCGGGGGCG
>OBEQ011388562.1_pt1 | contig 13442 bp, 12 predicted proteins | sample 1670901 | NCBI WGS metagenome assembly OBEQ01 (sample SAMEA104232315, study PRJEB22302) | groundwater metagenome | biome: forest; feature: aquifer; material: groundwater | place: USA | collected 2011-08-07 | depth 5.4 m
CAGGAACGCTATGCGGAGGTGCTCGGGAACAACGTGCAGCTGGTTCTGATGCTGTCATCAATGCTGCACAGCATCGGCGTCGGCAACATGCTGCCGTCCTGGGTGCGCGTCGTCTGCGTCGACATCAATCCCGCGGTCGTCACAAAATTGAGCGATCGGGGATCGATGCAAACGGTCGGCGTCGTCACCGACGTCGGACTATTCCTCCACAGGCTCGCTGAGGCGCTGCGCTAACGCGAACCCCCGAACCGTCCGAACCCTAAACAACCGCCCTGGCAGCGGGCGCGCGTTCGGCGAGGGTGTCCACGATGCGTGTGAGTGCCTGCTCGAGGCCCGCGCGAGTGCGTGGCGTCCCGATGCAGAGTCGAATCGCGCGAGGAGGCGGCTGATCGCCGACGCTGAACGCCGTGGACGCGTTCACAAGCACGCCTCGTGAGCGCATCTCGGCAGCAAAACCGTCCGCCGTCCAGCGCAGCGGCAGCTGCAGCCACGCATGCGGGCTGGACGGATGCGTGAGCACTCGAAGACCCTCGAGGAGGCGCCGCGCCATCCCTTGCCTTGCGGCAACCTCGTGTCGCTTCCAATCGATGATACGCGCCGCGGTCCCGTCCTCGAGCCACCCGCAGAGCAGGTCTGCGCCGATCGGCGACGCCATGATCGTCGTCGCCCACACGGCCGCGCTCAGCCGCTCGACGAATGCCGGCGCGGCGACGGCGCATCCCATGCGAAGTCCGGGAAACAGACTCTTCGAGAGGCTCGTTAGGAACACCGTCCGGTCCGGTATCAGCGACGCCAGGCATGACTGTTCCGGCGACAGGAAGCCGTACGTGTCGTCTTCGATCACCGTGAGGCGGTACTTCTCCGCAATTGCGGCGATCTGCCGGCGGCGGCGCTCCGGCATGATCGCGGACGTCGGGTTCTGCAGCCGCGGCATGCAGTACAGCACGCGCGCCCGCGTCGAGCGGCACACAGCATCGAGCACGTCAGGTCGTAGACCCTCGTTGTCCATCGCGACCCCCCGCAGTTTCAGATGGTAAAACTGCGCGAGCGCCTTCATCCCCGAGTACGTCAGGTCTTCGACCAGGACCGTATCCCCCGGTTTGGTGGTCGCGGCGAACGCGACTGTCATGGCGTGCTGCGCGCCGGCGGTCAACACCACTCGATCGGGCGATGCCGGCATCCCGAGCGTCGTCAGCCAGTCCGCGAGCGCCTGGCGATGACGACGGTGGCCTGGCGTCGGCACATAGCCAAGCAGCTGCGTCCAGGGAAGGATGCGACGCTGGAACAGGCGCGGCTCGAACGACGCGACTTCCTTGTCGGGCATCAGGATGTTGATGCTGAGGTCGATCGGGTCGTGCGCCGATGATTCGTCGACCTCGTGGCCGCGGATGAACGTGCCGCGACCAACGTGACCCGAGATGAGACCACGGCGCGCCGCTTCGGTGTAGGCGCGCGTGACCGTGGTAACCGTGACACCCAGGTGATCGGCCATGTCACGGTGGGGCGGAAGCCTGGCGCCCGCGCGGAGGCTCCCCTTCTGGACCTCGTCGTCGATCGCGTCGGCGATACGGCGGTAGACGGGGCCCCGGCGTCCTTCAAGATTCGGCAGCCACATTGTCATGGCGCAATTCTGATATTGAGGACCACACAATGCAAGGAGACAAGAATTGATTGTCATACATTGACCATAAGCGCGTGTTATCCTCGCCCTATGGGTAAGCGCATTTTTCTTTTCATCCTGACCAACCTCGCCGTCGTCCTGACGCTGTCGATCATCCTCAGCATCCTGGGCGTCAACGGTTATGTCGGCCCCGGCGGCCTCAATGTCGGCTCGCTGGCGATCTTCTGCTTCGTCTGGGGCATGGGCGGCGCGTTCATCTCGCTGGCGATGTCGAGATGGATGGCGAAGAGGGCCACGGGCATGCAGCTCGTGGACGGCCATACCGGTCAGGCCGAGTTCGATCGCGTGTACGCGACGATCGCCAACCTCACGCAGCAGGCCGGACTGCCGATGCCGGAGGTCGGCGTCTACGACTCACCCGAGGTAAACGCCTTCGCCACCGGACCGAGCAAGAACCACGCGCTCGTCGCCGTTTCGACGGGGCTGCTGCGTACGATGCGTGACGACGAGATCGCGGGCGTGCTGGGCCACGAGATCACGCACATCTCCAATGGCGACATGGTGACCATGACGCTGCTGCAGGGCGTCATCAACGCATTCGTGATGTTCTTCGCGCGGGTGATCGCCTACGCACTGGCCAACCGCGGCGATTCACGTAACCGCGGCGGCTCGTTCATGGTGGTGATTGTTCTGCAGATCGTTCTGGGATTCCTTGGATCGCTCATTACCGCGTGGTTCTCTCGCCAGCGCGAATTCCGCGCGGACCGCGGCGGCGCGATGCTGGCCGGACGCGACCGCATGATCGCGGCGCTGCGGCGTCTGGCCGCAAATCGCGAACTGGTTGATCCACAGCACCAGGCGCTGGCGACGCTGAAGATCAACGGCACGCGCAGCTGGATGGTCTTGTTCTCGACGCATCCCCCGCTCGAAGCGCGCATCGCAGCGCTCGAGCGTATGTAGGTAAATCCCAAGAGGGTTTTGGGATTTACCTAACGCCCGATCACAAAATCGAGCTGGGCGTCGAGGTCGCTGACGTTCACGTCCGTTTGTGGGGGCTGCGTGGCGATCACGTCGCCGCCGCGCAACTCCACCTCCAGCCGGTATTTCCCTGCAGGCACTTTGATCGTGTACCCGCCGCTGTCGGCGGTCGTCGCGTCGTAGTGCGCTTCGGTCGCCATGTTGATGGCGCTCACCCGGCGTCCACCCAGTGGCGAGCCGGTCGCCGCGCGCAGGGTGCCGGACACCGTGTCCGTTCGCTCGGGAGTCGTGCTCCCACCCAGGACCGGACCCCCGTGCCTCGCCGCGCATCCGCTGCCCAGCATCAACAGCACGACCATTACCGCGGCTGCTCTCAAGGTCATGGATAACTCCTCACGCCGTCCGCGCAATGCCGGAGCCACGAGTGCTTGATAAGCTAAGCAGCGTGCCGCCTCACACGACGATCATCTCCACCGAAACGCTCGCATCGCACCTCGCCGACTCCTCCTGGCTGATCGCCGACTGCCAATACAACCTCAAAGATGAAGGCTGGGGACGAGCGCAATACCTAGGCGGACATATCCCCGGCGCCGTCTTCGTCAACCTTGCGCATGACCTCGCGGGGGCAAGAACAGGCACCAACGGACGGCACCCACTGCCGTCGCCGGAGGCGATGGCCGCCACCTTTGGGCGCCTCGGCATCGGCGCCGGCACGCAGGTGGTTGCCTACGACCAGGACGCAGGACCGTATGCGAGCCGTCTCTGGTGGATGCTGCGTTACCTGGGACATGACGCGGTCGCGGTGCTCGATGGCGGGTTGGCCAAGTGGATTCGCGAAGGACGTCCCACTCGCTCGGGCGAAGAGCAACGCCCGGCGGCCACATTCACCGCGCGCCTTCGGAAAGACATGCGCGTCACGGTGGACGAAGCAACGAAGCGTCTCGGCGATCCCGGCGCCCTGTTTGTCGATGCACGCTCGCCGGATCGCTTTGACGGCAAGCCCGATCCGCTCGACAACGTGTCCGGCCACATTCCGGGCGCGCGCAATCGTTTTTACAAGAACAACCTGGCCGAGGGTGGAACGATGCGCCCGGCGGACGCGCTGCGTGCTGATTTCACCCGCGTCCTTGGCGACCGCTCAGCCGATCAGGTGGTGATGTACTGCGGCTCCGGCGTCACCGCCTGCCAGAACCTGCTTGCCATGGAATATTCCGGGCTCCGCGGCGCGAAGCTGTTTGCGGGATCCTGGTCCGAGTGGGAAAGCGATTCAAAGCGGCCCGTTGAAAGAAGTTCGAAGTCCGAAGGTCAAAGTTCGAAGTAAGTTGGAAGTAGCGCGGATGTACTTCGAACTTACTTCGAACTTCAAACTTCCAACTTCGAACTTTGTATGGTCACAGTGAAGCCGTCCTGATTCGGCGCGGCGTATTGACGATGATGACTGATGCGCGAGTACGGAATCTTCACGAGCACGTTTGCGTTGGGTTCCGGCTCGGGGCGAATCTGAATCGTCTGCTCGCCAGACGCTGATTCGAGCTTCGCCACCGTATCCCCGTCGGCGAACCCAATCACGAAGACCTCGCCGCCGGCGAGCTTGTGCGTCTCATAGCTGCGATAGCGGCGCACGGCCCAGACGGGCGCATTCGGCAGCGCCGGCGAGTACGTGAAACCGTAGACGCCACCCGGCAGCGCGTTTACCCCCATTCCTTCTTCCGCTGTTGTGACGACCCGCACCGCGTGAATCGATCGCAGCGCTTCCTGGTCAAGGGTCGCTGGCGTGTTCGCATACGTCACTCTGCTCATGGCGGGATTATAACGTCAGGCGTTTACGCCAACAGGGCATGTCACGCCGGTTCCACCAAGCCCGCAGTACCCCGCCGGGTTCTTCGCGAGGTACTGCTGGTGATAGTCCTCCGCGTAGTAGAACGGCGGCGCGTCGGCGATCTCGGTGGTGATGCGGCCGAAGCCTGCCACGGTCAGACGATCCTGAAATGCCTGCCGCGACGCCTCGGCTGCACGCTCCTGTTCGGGTGAATATGTGTAGATCGCCGAGCGGTACTGTGTGCCAACGTCATTGCCCTGCTGCATACCTTGCGTCGGATCGTGATTCTCCCAGAAGAGTCTCAACATCGCGTCGTACGACGTCACTTTCGGATCGAACACAACGAGTACGACCTCAGCGTGCCCGGTCATTCCCGAGCAGACCTCGCGGTAGTTGGCATTCGGCGTGTAACCACCCGCATAGCCGACGGCGGTGGAGTAGACGCCCGGGGCCTGCCAGAACTTCCGTTCCGCGCCCCAGAAACAGCCCATGCCGAAGACGGCCTGCTCGAGTCCTGCGGGAAACGGCGGCGCGATCGGATGGCCGCTCACGTAGTGAGTCGCGGGAATGGGCATTGCCTCGGCGCGCCCGGGAAGTGCCTGGTCCGGTTGTGGCATTCTGAGCTTCATATCTTGATTATTCACTTTACCGCCAATCGTGGCGACTCGTCCCTGCGGCTCGACCAAATGCTGGTGCGGCGCGTAACGGACGTGTCACGGATGTCGCGGACACGCGCGCAATCCTGGATCGCCGACGGTCTGGTGAGCGTGGACGGGCTCCCAGTCGCGCGCGCGTCTGTGAAAGTTCGCCAGGGCGCAGCGGTCGTGGTCACGCTGCCAGCCGCCACGCCGCTTCGCGAGGCACCGCGCGCGGAAGAGCTGCCGCTGGAAATCATCTACGAGGACGATGACCTCCTTGCGGTGAACAAGCCGGCAGGGATGGTCGTGCACCCGTCGTTTCGAAATGTGTCTGGCACGGTGCTGAACGCAGTACTGTGGCGCCTTCGTAAAAAACCGAATGTGCGTCCCGGGCTCGTCAGTCGTCTCGACAAGGACACGTCGGGCGTGCTGCTGATTGCGCTGTCGTCCGGGGTCCACGCGCGCATTCAGCGCGACGCGAAGGCCGGACGCGTCACGAAGGAGTACGTCGCGATCGTGCGCGGAACGCCGCTCCCGCGGCAGGGCACGATCACGCTCCCGCTGAAACACGACCCCACCGACAGGCGCCGCATCATCGTCGCTGATGATGGCGCTCCCAGCGAAACGCGCTACCGTGTCGTGTCGAGCGGAGACGGGTACTCATTTGTCGAGTGCGAGCTCGTCACCGGGCGTACCCATCAAATCCGCGTGCACCTGGCGGCGAGCGGCTGGCCCGTCGCCGGCGATCGCGTTTACGGGTCGCCGGATCCAACGATCGGGCGGCAGGCGCTGCACGCGTGGCGGATGGCGCTGCCCCATCCGGTGACTCGCGAGCCGTTGCGATTGGAAGGCCCGTTGTCACACGACATGCAGACGCTGGCGGAGCGGTGTCAGAGCACGTTGTAAATGATGGCCACGGAAATTCCCAGCATGATCACCGCCACGGCGATGAACATCCAGAAATCGGCAGGGAGCCGTTCGAATGCCGAGAGGCTGTCGACACGCTTCCTCGAGCCGCGATGGGCGGTTCCAGGGAACGCGTTTCGGGTGTGCGGGCCGTCGGAGCGTCCCATGGCGTCCGCCGACGCTACGTAACATCGGCATTGGGAACGCGGCCTTTTCAACGAATTGACGATCGGAAGCAACGAACGGAGCGTTTGGCCGGACAGCCGGTCAACCGCGTTCACAGCTTGAGCAGGCGTTCGCGCAACACGCGCGACTGGATGCGGCTGACCGGCAGCTTCTGGCCGTTCCCGAGGATGGCGACGTGCGTTCCGCCCGGCATCACGGCGACCTTGCCGATCTGATCCACATTGGCCAGCGTGCCGCGCCCAAGGCGGATGAATCTCGCGGGATCGAGGAGCCGCTCGAGATCCTTCAACCGATACGTGATCGTGTGGCGCTCGTTGCGGGTCGTCGTGATGTTCAGCAGCTCTCCATCGGCCACGATCGAGGCAATCTGCTGGACGGGCACAATCACCACCGCTTCGCGGTGACGGACGGGAATCCTCTCGAGGTACGGCGGCCGCGCCGACGACTCGTAGGTGTCGAGCGCCTGCCCGACGCGTGACGCCTGCTCTGCGACGATTTCGGCGTGCTCCATTCGGTCCTGCGCGCGGTTCAGGGTGTCCCGCAGACGCGCCTTGTCCACAGGCTTCAACAGGTAGTCGACGGCATTCACCTCGAACGCACGCACGGCGTACTCGTCGTACGCGGTCACGAACGCGATGAGCGGCATCGCCTGCTTCTTCAGCTGCCGTACGACGCCCATGCCATCCAGTTCCGGCATCTGCCAGTCGAGAAACGCGAGGTCGGGCTTCTCCTTCTCGATCATCGCAACGGCCTCGCGACCCGACGACGCCTCCCCGACCACCGCCACGTCTTCGAACGACCGCAGCAGCGCAACGAGGAAACTCCGCGCCGGCCGTTCGTCGTCCGCGACGACGACGCGCAGACGTGCGCTCACACGGCGACCTGTTCGGCAGGCTGATCGCGCGAACCCGGTGAGATGGGAATGCGGACGTCGACGTGGGTGCCGAGGCCAGGCGCGCTCTCGATCGACAGCGACGCGGCGGCGCCGTACTGACCCTGCAGACGGCGCTCGACGTTGCGGAGTCCGACACCCTCCGCGCGACCTCGCTGCAGCGTCTCGGTCGACACGCCGGCACCGGTATCGTGGATGCGGATCGCCAGGCGGCGGGCACCGCCTGGATCGTCTTCAATCCGGGCGCGGATCGTCACCTCGCCTCCGGCCTCGCGTTGGGCAACGCCATGCTTCACGGCGTTCTCCACGAGCGGCTGCAGGACGAGAGGCGGAAGCCGGATGTGGCGCAGCCGAGCCGGCACGTCGATCGAGACACGAAGCCGCTGCTCGAAGCGGGCCCGTTCGATGTCGAGGTACGCCTCGATCACGTCGAGCTCGCGCCCGAGCGTGGTGAACTCGCCTTCGGAGCGGAGCACGCCGCGCAGCAGCGACGTGAGCCGCAGCAGCGTCTGCAATGCGCGCGGCGGAGCCGTCTGAATCAGATAGCCGATCGTCGTCAGCGCATTGAAGAGGAAATGCGGATTGATCTGCGCGCGGAGCGCGCGGAGCTCCGCCTCGGTAGCGAGGCGCCCCATCTCCCGCTCGCGGATCTCGCGCTCGTGTCGTTCCTGCGTGATCCGAATCGCGTCGACGCGCCGCGCTACCATCGTGACGATCGCCTCGAGCGTCGCGATATCGTCCGACAGGAGGCGGCGGCCGCGCGTCAACGGCGCGATCGTGAGCGCGTAGCGCGGTGCTTCTCCCGTCGGTACGACCGCATGCGTCACGCCGTCTGCGCTGCGCGCGACGAGAGGACCGAGCGGTTCCTGAGAGCGTGAGGCATCCCACTCGTGCCACGTGACACGAGGGGAGCTGAGCGACGGCTTCACCAGGTCGCACACCGTGGACAGCAGCGTGGGCACGTCGTCAATCGTCTGGGCGATCGCGCTGATCGACGCACGTAACGCGCGGTAATTCGGGCGGCGCAGGAGGACGGCGTCGACGAACCACGCGGTCGCCGCGCGCATCGTTGGATACAGCAGCGCGGTGGCGACCCACAACGTCATGAGCAGCCCGAACTGCCGCGGATCGCGCTCGATGAACTCCGCGAACGCGACGGAACGGTCGCCGAACGTCGCGACAACGACAAACGCAATGGTCACCACGGCAAGCAGTGCCAGCGCGCGCTTGAGAAATAGGTCGGCGAGCGCGAACGGGTAATCCTGGTACAGGATGGCGAGCGCCAGTGGCAGCGAGGCATGGTGCCCGAGGAGTTCCACCGGCCACGACGTCTCTCCGCTATGCAGCTGGCTCAGGTGCAGCGCCGAGACCGCGAACACTGCAAGCGCCGCGACCCACAGCGCACGCCGCGAACCCGGCTGGCCGCGCGTGGCGCCGGCGAGTGGGATCACGAGCGCGACGAAGGTGTATGTCAGCAGCCGCATGCCGTCGGCGGAGGGCACCGGCGCTCCACGCCACGCAGCCGCAAGATGCAGGATTGCCGCGAGCGCGCTCACCGCGTAGGCGACGACGCCGATGATGCGCTTGATCACGCCGCTGACGCCGTCGCGTCCGCCGCGCAGGACCGAGTGCACGACGACCGCCGGCAAAAGCCCAAGCGCACCGAATCCGATCGCCGACAGAAACGGGAACGGCCCCTCTACGCCAAATTTCGGCAGCACGTAAGCGGGCAGCGCGCAGAGATTCCAGAGCAGGCCGAGGATCGACGTCAGGAGCAGCAGCGGATCGAATGCCGAGGCGTCGCCGGCCGTCCGGCGCGCCCGGACCACCATGGCGAGGAGCATCGCGTAGAGCACCACGCCGGTGCTGAGGCCGACGAGATTCAGCAGCTCGCCAAGGTTCACGGTCGACACGGTACGCTCCTGGGTAAACCGGCAGAATCAGAAGCCTACAGGTGGCTGTTTTCGGCCAATGAACGGTCGGAGCGACCAACGAACGGCAGCCGTCCATTCATCTGGTATTCAGCGACACTCATTCTGCCTGATCGACCGTTCATTCGCTTCTGTTCGTCTTGCGCGTTGCAGTTTAGTACGGTCCGACGCGAGGAACCTTGATGAAGGCGAAACTAATTTCTGTACTACTGCTCATCCTGCTGGCTGGACTTCCGGGCCGGGCCGGCGCCCAGACAACCAGCGTCTCGGGAGCGCTGACGAATGCACTTTCGGGCGACACGGTCCCGAACGCCGTGGTCACCCTGCAATCCGCCGCGCTGTCGCGGCAGACGCGAAGCGGTCCGGATGGCCGCTATTCGTTCTCCGAGGTCCCTGCGGGGATGTACCAGCTCACTGTGCGAGCCGACGGCTATCTGCCTATGCGAAGCGATGTCACCATCGCCGCGACGCCGCTCGCCAGTGATCTTCAGCTCAATCCGGAGCTTCACTTCAGCGAGGTGACATCGGTGAGCCCGGATGCGAAGGATTCGTTCTTGTCCTTCCAGTCCACGGAGGCACTCGGCGGCCAGGCGCTGACCAAGGAATTGGCACCGACGCTTGGTGCGACGCTCGAAAACCAGGCGGGCATCGCTCTGCGGAGCTTCGGCCCTGGACCTGCACGGCCTGTCATCCGCGGGATGGACGGCGACCGAGTGCTGATTGTCGAGAACGGCCTTCGCATGGGCGATTTATCGAGCCAGTCCGGAGACCACGGCGTCAACGTGAATCCGGCGTCCGCGGAGCGAATTGAAGTCGTACGCGGGCCCGCCACGCTGCTCTATGGCGCCAACGCGATCGGTGGGCTTGTCAACGTCGTGACGAACGAGATTCCGACTGCTCCGGTGACGAAGGCGACGGGGTTGTTCACGCTCGACGCCGCATCAGGAGCACCGGGAGGTGGCGCGGCCGGCAACGTGACGGTCGGCAACGGAAAATTTGCGTTGAACGTGGCCGGAAGTGGCCGCCGCCAGGATGACTTCAAGTCGCCTGAGGGGACGATTCCGAACTCCTTCAATCGAGCCACCATGGGGCAGGTGGGCGCCGGTTACACGGCCGACACTGGATACTTCGGCGCCAGCTACGGGTACGACAAAACGCACTACGGAATCCCGCTCGTCGAGGACGGCAACACGAATCTGAACCCGCGGCGTCAGAACTTCACGGTGCGCGGTGAGAAGCGCGGAATGGGCAGCCTGTTCGATTCGTTCCGGGGATCGCTTGGCGTGCGCCGTTACAAGCATGAGGAGCGCGCCGGCGAGGAGGTCGGCACCGCGTTCCGGAACGACACGTCCGAGCTGGAGCTTCTGGCCCATCACGGCGCCGCACGAAAGGTGCACGGAGCCATCGGAGCGTCTGTGCTCACGCGTGAATTCGAGGCAAGCGGCGAAGAGGCATTGTCGCCGCTCGTCGATCAGAAGGGATACGCCGCGTATCTCTACGAAGAAGTCGCCGCCTCGTCACGGGTGCAGGTGCAGTTCGGCGGCCGCGTCGATCGCGCGAAGTTCACCCCGGTGGCAGACGAGCCCTCCACAGACTTCACCAATGTCTCGGGATCGTTTGGCGTGGTTGTCACCCCGACCGAGGCGACCTCGATCGCGCTGAGCGTCGCCCGCGCATCGCGGAACCCGGCACTCGAGGAGCTGTACTTCCATGGGCCTCACCCCGGCAACAATGCCGTGGAGAACGGCAACACGGATCTCGACTCCGAACACGCGCTTGGCTTCGACGCGTCGCTGCGGTGGCGGAATCCGATGGCGTCGGGTGAGGTGACGTTCTTTGTGAGTAAAATCAACAACTTTATCTTCCGCAGATTCTTAGGCACAGTGGAAGATGATCTGCCAGTCACCGAATTCGATCAGGCGGGTGGGCGCATGGCAGGGATGGAATCGCACATTGACGTGCGCGTTGGCCCCATCGTCTGGCTCGAGGGCGGGCTGGATTACGTGCGTGGGGATCTGACCAGCCTCGACTTACCGATGCCGCGCATACCACCCCTCCGCGGTCTCGCGGGTCTCCATTTACGGAAGAACGCCTTCGAAGCCGGCGTTGATGGGACGTTCACGGCAAAGCAGGATCGCGTATACGCGCAGGGATTCTCCGGCACCACCATCGGCGAAACGCCGACCGAAGGATACAACCTGGCGAAGTTGTTCGCGTCGTACTCGTTCGGGTCCGGCACGATGGTGAACACGATCACCGCTCGCCTCGACAACGCCGGGAATACGCTCTACCGCAATCACCTGAACTACCTGAAGGATCTGGCTCCCGAAATGGGACGGAGCTTCGCGGTCGTCTACAGCGTGAAGTTTTAGGGGCGGGCTGGGTCCGAAAGGACCCAGCCGTCCACGCGCGCGGTGTTCGACGGAATTGTGCTCATCAGTGCATGCCGTTGCGCTATCGGTTGCGCGAACCATCCCTTACAATGGGTTTACCGGTTTGAAAGAGCCGGCACTTCCGAACCAAACGAATTTTCCCCTGGGCCGTCTATTACAGAACCACGGCGGAGCTACCGACGTCTTGATACAGGAAAGGGTTCAGTTTCATGGCTTTGAATAGGATTCGCATCCGGGCGTTCGGAGCTCTGCTGTGCGTGCTGTCGCTGGCCGGTCCGGCGCTCGCCCAGACCGATTCGCATGGGGCGCCTGTCACCTCGACCGCTGCCCTCAGCCGTATCCGGATCGACAACTTCGGGGAAGATCAACGACAACTACTATCGCGGCGCGCAGCCGAAGGCGAGCGACTTCGCAGACCTGTCGGCGATGGGCATCAAGACCGTGTTAGACCTGCAGAAGGACGGCCGCTCTGATGAGCCCGGCCTCGTGCAACGGGCGGGAATGCAGTTTTTCCGCATCGGAATGACGACGACGGACCGTCCGACGGAAGCGCAAATCGCTCAGTTCTTCAAGATCGTCAACGACCCGGCGAACCAGCCGGTGTTCGTGCACTGCGCGGGCGGTCGCCATCGCACTGGCACGATGACCGCGCTGTTCCGGATGACGCAGGACGGATGGAACGCCGATCGCGCTTACGGCGAGATGAAGCAGTTCCATTTCGAAGGTTTCCCCGATCATCCTGTGCTGCGAAATTTCGTCTACGCCTACAAGCCGATCCCGGTGACTGCGCCGCCGACCGTGCTCGCCACGACCGTCGTAACGACAAAGTAAATCCTTTCGGGGTCGGGGACCCGGGATCGGGGATCCGAACGCGGTGGGGGTCCGAACCTACGGATCCCGGATCCCTGATCCCTGATCCCTGATCCCCCGTTCGTGATTTGATTAACGCGTGACGCCGCTCACGCGCCGCCAGTTTCTCTGGACTACGGCCGCATCGAGCCTCGCGTGGCCGCTGCTTGCGCAGCAACAGCGCGCGACAGCCGCCGGCAGCGCGCGATTTCAGCATGGCGTGGCAAGCGGCGACCCGCTTGCCGACCGTCTGATCCTCTGGACGCGGGTGACCCCTTCCGATCCTTCAGCTACGCAACCCGTTGACGTTCGTTGGCGCATCGGTATCGATCCCGAGCTGCGCCGTGTCGTGTCGAGCGGCACCGCCCAGACTGCCGCTGCGCGCGACTACACGGTGAAGGTGGATGTCGGCGGCCTGGTTCCCGGCGCGACGTATTACTACGCGTTCGACGCGGGCGGCGAACAGTCGCCGATCGGCCGCACCAAGACCTTTCCGATCAACGGCGCCGACCGCATGCGCTTCGCGCTGGTGTCGTGCTCGAACTCCCCTGCCGGCTTCTTCAACGTCTACCGCCGCATCGTCAACCGTCCCGATCTAGATGCGGTCGTCCACGTCGGCGACTACATCTACGAATTCGGCGAAGGCGAATACGGAGCCGGCGTCGAGATCGATCGCGTCCCGAAGCCGCCGCGGGAAGCGGTCACGCTCGCCGATTATCGACTTCGCTATGCCACCAACCGGACCGATCCGGATCTGCAGGAAGCGCATCGGCAGTTTCCATTCGTCCTCGTCTGGGACGATCACGAGATGACCAACGATGCGTGGTCGGGCGGCGGTGTCAATCACAATCCCGAGCGCGGCGAGGGTGACTGGGCGACGCGCAAGGCCGCGGCGTATAAGGCGTACCTCGAGTGGATGCCGATCCGCGAATCTCAGGAACCGGGCATTCACCTCTATCGCACGTTTCGTTACGGGACGCTCGCCGACCTCGTGATGATCGATACGCGCGGCCTGCGCGATCGGCAGGTGGCCGGCAACGACGTCGCCGCGCTTGCCGATCCAAAGCGCACGCTGATGGGCGCAGCGCAGGAGGCGTGGATGTTCGATCAGATTCGCGCGTCGCAGCGGGCGAACACGCCGTGGACGCTGCTCGGCCAGCAGGTCCTGTTTGCCCGGGTCACGCTTCCCGGCGCAGCGGTGACCAACCCTGATGCCTGGGATGGCTACC
>OBEQ010249699.1_pt1 | contig 13441 bp, 12 predicted proteins | sample 1670901 | NCBI WGS metagenome assembly OBEQ01 (sample SAMEA104232315, study PRJEB22302) | groundwater metagenome | biome: forest; feature: aquifer; material: groundwater | place: USA | collected 2011-08-07 | depth 5.4 m
AGTAAAGTCCCTCACAAATTTCGCGTTTTCGATATTGATGCGGCCGCGCTTAGTGTAGAGCGAGCCGTTTCGAGCGAGCCGTGTGGGAGCAACACAATCAAACAAATCACAGCCGTTTTCCACCGCTTCAAACAAGTCTAATGGCTCGCCGATGCCCAATAGGTGCCGCGGCTTCTCCTCTGGCAAAATTTTGTTGACCCAACCGACAGCAGTAGCAATATCTTCTTTATCAAACGAGCCGCCGATGCCGAAACCGTCAAAATCCATTCCGCCTATTGTCTTCGCGCCCTCCTTACGCAAACCTTCAAATCGCCCGCCTTGCACAATGCCGAAAAGGGCAACCTTTGACCGTTGACCATTGACCGTTAACTTCAGATGTTGCGCGAGCGAGCGCTCTGCCCATCTGTGGGTGCGAACGAGCGCCTTTTTTTGATATTCAAAGGACACTTCAGGCGAAGTGCATTCGTCAAAAGCAAAAATGATATCCGCTCCTAGGCAGTGCTGAATCTCAATACTTTTCTCCGGCGTGAACCGATGCCTGCTTCCGTCTATCGGCGATTTGAACGTCACCCCATCCTCATCAATTTTTGCCAGCGTCTTCTCTGACAACATCCTTACAAACTCCAGTTTATAAGGATGTTGTAACTGTGGATTAGTAATTTTTGAAAGCTTCTGACCAAACGCAGCGCCAAGAGAAAATACCTGAAAACCGCCGGAGTCCGTCATGGTCGGACCTTGCCAGTTCATAAACTGATGAAGACCGCCCGCAGACTTAATAATCTCCTCGCCCGGCTCAAGATAGAGATGATAGGTGTTGGCCAAAACCGCCTCCGCGCCAAGGTCTTTAACCTGCTCCGGCGTAAGAGCTTTAACCGTTGCTTTCGTGCCCACAACGACAAAAGCTGGTGTTTCAATCGCGCCGTGCGGGGTTTCCAAAATCCCCGCCCGACCGAGCGCGCCCTTAATTTTCTTTTCAACAGTAAATTTAATTGCTGACATTTGTTACACAATATAGTGCTCGGGCATTATAGGCAAGAGTGTGAAGCCTTTATATGGACAAAAAAGCTAAAGTAAGTAATATAGGAGACAGAGTTATTTGAAAGCAGTTAGGAATAAACCCTAAACTAAAGTACAGACATGAGCTCAAAGAAATCGACCTACGAACGTCGAGGCGTCTCTTCTACAAAAGCTGACGTCCACGCCGCAATCGCCAAACTCGACAAAGGCCTCTTCCCGAATGCCTTTTGTAAAATCCTGCCGGACATTCTGGCCGGCAGTCCCCATCACTGCAACATCCTGCACGCCGATACTGCCGGCACTAAAGCTGGTCTTGCCTATCTGATGTATTCGGAAACAGGCAACCCGCGTTATCTCAAGGGTGTCGCAGTTGACGCCTTGGTTATGAACATTGATGACGTGGGTTGCGTCGGCGCAACCGACAGACTGCTCGTTAATCAGACCATCGGTCGGAATGCCTTCCTCGTCAAAGACGAAGCCATACAAGCTCTAATCGAAAGTGCCGAGGAGTTCTGTCAGTTGATGAGGGATTGGGATATCGATTGCCGTTTCACTGGCGGTGAAACCGCCAGTGTCGGTGACATTGTGAGAACTCTCGACGTGGGGTCAAGTGTGGCCGCTCGGATGAAGCGGGCCGATGTCATTGACGCCGGTAATATGAAGCGAGGCGACATCATCGTTGGCTTCAGTTCTACTGGCACAGCGACATGGGAGTCTTATAAGAATTCTGGCATCGGTGCCAATGGTCTCACCAACGCTCGGCATGACACGCTCGCGGACAATTACCGCAAGCAGACCGAAACCTTCGCGCCTCAAATGCCGAAAAAACTTGTCTACCGCGGGAAATACCAGTTGACGGATTTCCTCCCGGGAAATGATGAGTTCTCAATTGGAGAAGCATTACTGTTTCCGACAAGAACATACCTGCCAATGATAAACCGAGTCCTCAAGTTGGTTGGAAGGAAAAATGTCCACGGTATCATCCACTGCTCCGGTGGCGGACAGACCAAGATTATGCAGTTTGGCGGACACGGAAATCGGTACGTGAAAGATAATCTCTTTCCAATCCCACGAGTCTTCCAGATGCTGAAAAATGTTTCTGGGCTATCATGGCGAGAGATGTATGAGGTCTACAACATGGGCCATCGGCTCGAGATAGTCGTGCCTGAAGTAAATGTTGCCCTAGCTATCATCAATTGTTCTATGAACTGCGGCATCGAAGCTCAGGTGGTCGGCAAAGTTAAGCCCAAGCTCGGGCCGGGACCAAACAAACTGGTTATTGATTCGCCCTACGGGACGTTAGAATATCCTTAACTGCATAAATGTAATCACACCAGAACAGCGATGTTCTGGTTTTTCTTTACAAAACAAGGCCGATGCGTTTGCATCGGCCTTCAATCAAAACAAACATCATCTTTCTCCGGGCAACAGCGGATAGCTGCCGCTCTCGATTGCCTCTCGTGACAAACTGACTACTGCTTGCGCGGTGTTGAAAGTCGCTACGAGAGTGTCTTCAAAACTATGAAAGACACGCGGAATAAAGAGATGAAAAATGATAATTACCAATACTCCGTCTTGCGGCAGTACCGGAACTCGGGGTCGCAGTAGACTGCCCCCGCGTAACATCCGTTCTTGATGTTTGGGTTCTTTGAAAAATCAAACTGCCGAAAAACAATAAACCGAATACGACAACCAGAGTCACACCGACCGCAATCGCCTCTTTCTTAGATAATTTTTTCATCTCTTTTGATTTATTAAATTCTAATATACTTCAGATTATAGCAAATTCTATAGTAAAAAGTAACGGTTCGGTTTGCAAAAAGAAGTTTTTGCCGTACAATGTTGATAACCCTTAACGAATAGGGCATGCGAATAGGAAAGCAGAATTATATTCGTAGCATTCGCCCGCCCGCCATCGCCTGAAGCTCAGGCTTTGGCGGGCAGGTATATTGGCATTATATTTATGAACGAAAACCAACACGAACCGCTACCCAAAGAGCTTGAACTGGAAGCAATTCATCGAATTATCAAGGTGAAAGTCCACCGAATCGACCGAGAGTTCACCAAAGCTTTTGAATTCATAAAAAATTACGAAAAGTCGGTCACTTTTTTCGGCTCGGCGCGCTTCACCGAAAACAATCCCCACTACCAAAAGGCCCGCGAGCTGGCCAGAAAAATTTCGGAACTGGGTTACACCATTTTGACTGGCGGCGGCGGTGGCATCATGGAAGCGGCCAATCGCGCCGCTTTTGAAGCCGGTAGGCAATCAGTCGGCCTTAACATTCGCCTGCCCCACCACCAAGTTTTAAACTCATATACCAACGATTCCATTCAATTTGATTACTTCTTTGTCCGAAAATTGGCGCTCTCTTTCGCCGCCGAAGCCTATATTTTCTTTCCCGGAGGCTTCGGCACCCTTGACGAGTTCTTTGAGATTTTAACCCTCATCCAGACGCACAAAATCCGCCGTGTGCCGATAATTCTCGTCGGCTGTGATTACTGGAACGAGCTCCACAACTTTATTAAAAACGTCGTCTATGGAGAGCATAAGGCGATTGACGCCTCGGATATGGAACTATACACCATCACCGATGATGACGAAAAAATTTTAGAAATCATCAGGCAGGTGCCGATTAAGCCTGTGATACGCAAAAACGGACAGTGAGAATTAGCTCAACTAATTAATAATATGAAGCAACATAATATAGCACTTGGTATTGTTGGGCTGGCCGTTCTTACGGGGACTCTTTTGACATCAGGTAGAATTTTGCCTCCCGCAATGAATATGGCCTCTTCGAATAATTCAATCTTATACGCGGCATTGCTCGCTACCAAAAACAGTATCCCAACCGAGGCCGGAAAAAATGACTTTCTAAAACAGAGCAACAACCTGACTCAAAGAGTTGATCCCGAACTCGTCGACTTGGATAGCCAGATTATCACCTGCGACCCCGGCATTGATAGTATACTCTCCGGCTCACCAAACTATGGCGGAAGTTGCGTGTCGCCGACAGGCGGAACAATAGCTAACATGCAAGGAAAATACTTGGGTGGGCAATGTTGCAGTGCCCTCTCAGATACGAAAAACTATCATGAGAATTTGGAAAAATTGCAGGCGTACAAAAGTATGCCTGACATTCCGCTTGACCCGATGCATACGCCAGTCGAGATGGCTAAAAAATGGATAGCTTACGACAAGAGCACAATACTCACGTCTGACCAGCAAAAAGTCTACGAGGAAGCTTATGCAATGTCCAAGGAAAAACCTTGCTGTTGCAAATGCTGGCACTACTTCACCAATGAAGGTATTGCAAAAAAGATAATTAAAGATGGAAAGTTTAATGCGGAGCAAATTGCCGCCTATTGGGACGCCTCGGATATTTGCGGAGCCTAGTTAAAGCTAAATTACGAGGTTTTCAACATAGCCAAAATTTCGGAGAGTTTGGCGGTGGCCACTCCGACTACCGAATCCGCCGCGCCGTAGTAGAAAAACAAGGTATTGCCACGCTGAACAACGCCGCACGGAAATACCACGCCCGGCGTAATTCCTTTCCATTCATAATCTTCAACCGGCTCGAAGATGGGAAAGGCACTACGACTGATGACTCGCGTGGGGTCATTGCGGTCTAGAAGAGCAACACCGACACGGTAGTGCGTCGTACCGGATACACCGTGGTAGAAAAGAAGCCATCCATCCTTGGTCTCTATGAGCGGGCAAGCTAGCCCTATCTTGGCACTGTCCCACATGCCGGGTCTTGGATGGATAATGGGAACGCAGGAGCGCACCGGTTCATCTTTCCATTCAAGTGTGTTTACGAAATCAGCGCAAATCATATCATCAAGCCGGTGAACAATCATATATTTTCCGTCTATTCGACGTGGTAAAATGCAAGCATCTTTATTGCTAATAGAGGCAAGAGTAATAAGCTCCGGCATGTCCCATTGCCAATTCCGTTTTAGGAGATTCTCAATTGATATAGAGGTAGCGACGACCCGCGGGGTGACACCGTCATAGGCGGTATAGAAAATCAAAACAGCGTCCCCGATTAGCGTGGCTCGAGGGTCCTCGCAGCCGTTTTTTTCGAAATCTACCCGTGGAAAATAAACCGGTGTGTCAGACCTCTCGTCGATACAAAAACCGTCTTTACTCGCGGCAAAACCCCATGTCGAGATATTTTCATTTGAAACCGCTCTATAAAAAATATGTACCGAACCCTCGACATCCACCGCCGCCGGATTGAAAGTGCCGCGGACTTCAAAAGCTTTGCCGGGACGCGGCCGCAGGATTGGATTGTTCGGAGCGCGTTTAAATAATTGCTTTTTTCCAAGGAGAGCGTTTAGCAGTCGCTTCAAATTAACTCGAGCGATACAGCAATGGGTGTCCGCGGCGCCGTAGTAAATCTCAAGGCTCTCTCCCCTAACAGCGGCGCCTGTGGGAAAAACTACGTTTGGCACCTGGCCGACGCGTTCGTAATATTCCTCCGCCACCATAAACGCGCCTTGTGTTCGTCCGATAACTTTCCGAGGATTTTTCGTATCAAGGAGAACCGCCTCAATACCAAAAGTTCGATTGCCGTGAAAATAACCTTGGATATGGGAATAAATAACGAGCCAGCCTTCCGATGTTAAAATGGGAGGAGCGCCGAGTTCAACCTGCTCATTGTCGCTACGGCGAATCTGAAGCGTATGGCTGGAAATGTCCGCTTTCCATTGTTCCCAAAATTGAGGCGACCAGATGTCGGACTCGCGCTCAAATTCGACATAGCATATCTCGGAAGGCGGTTCGTCGGTGCGGATGGTAAGAAGGGCCGCGAATTTTCCGTGTATCTTTTTTGGAAAAAGCGCCATGGCTTTGGCGTTAAACGGCGTGACAGGATGTTTCTCGATGAGACGCATCTTGTCGTCCGCTTTGGCCAGAGCCACCTTGATGCCTTCGGCTCTAAACGGGTACGCGGAAAGGGCGGTATAGAAAATATAGTGGGTTTTGCCTAAAGTGGTGACGCGAGGGTCCTCGCAGCCGAATTTTTCCCAATCATGCTCGGGTTTTATAAGCTCTCGGCGGTTGTCAAAATGGACTCCATCGGCGCTCTCCGCCAATCCGATTGTGGAAACCGAGCGGCGAACGCCGTCCTGAAGTTTGGCTTCGGACTGGGCTCGGTATAGAGTGCGCGTCACGCGGGCTTTGCCGCTCCCGCCGACCGGACACCAGTTGAAAGCGCCGGCGGCTTCCCAGTCATGCTCCGATTTTGGCGAAAGGATTGGATTGTGCTTGTCTCGTTCAACGATAAACATAAATATATCATACAGGCTTCAGTTTGTTGAGAACTTTTTTAAGCGGGGCGGTGGCCACGCAGACATGCTTGTCGCCGCCGCCGTAATAGACAAACAAAGTATCGTCTTTGATTACCGCACCGCAGGCATATACAATACCAGGCTTCCAGTCATTTTCATACCACATGTCAGGGGCAAGGAAAGGCGTCGGCGCTCGCGCGATGACCTTCCTCGGGTCAGCGAGGTCTAAAAGTAAAGCTCCTAATTTATAACGATTAGGGTCTTTCCGGTCGATGGCATGATACAAAACAAGCCAGCCTTTCTTGGTTTTAAGCGGCGGTGGTCCGACACCGCGTCTAAAACTATCCCAACCTTTTTGAGGCCGGCTATGTCCGAAACGTCCCTTGATTACGCGCTTTCCCGCCGCCAGCTCCTCAAAACGGTCAACATAGTCAATGGCAACCTCGGGTGAAACGCTGTGAAGTATGGCGAACTTGCCCATGATTTTTTCCGGGAAGAGCACCCAATTTTTATTGATTTCATTTGCCGAAGAAATGAAAAGCGGCTTGCTCCATTTCCATCTTTTTTCAAAAAAATCATTTTCGGCTATGGAGGTGACGGCCATGCGCACGGAGTCCCAGCCGTCAAAGGCGTTGAAGGTAAGATAGATTCGGCCGTCAAGGCGCACTAAGCGCGGGTCTTCAGAACCGCCCCAGCTGCCGCCGGAAGGATAAAGAATAAAGTCGTAGCGGCGTGGGGTTTCGGGCAGATTGGAACGAGGATTTGGCATGGCGAAAACAGGATAGGGCACCGGCTCATTAAAATGAAAGCCGTCTTTGCTCAAAGCGTATCCGATGCGGGAGACGCCGTCAGAGCCTATGGCTCTATAGAGAATATGGATGTTACCGTCATCGTCCTGTATGGCTCCGGGATTGAACGTGCCTTGAGACTCCCAATCGTGTTTAACATTCGGAGAAATAATCGGATTGCCCTGGTAGCGCGAGAGAACGTGAGATTTTAGCCCCCTATGCCTTTTCCAAAAAAGACTGACCGCAACAAATAAAAAAAGAGCGATAACAATAAGAACGGCAAGAAAAACGAGAGATGTGGCATTAAGCGAGAACATTAAAATAGAAATTAGCCTCCGCTAGCGCGGCCGTACTTGTCCTCAAAACGGACAATGTCATTCTCGTCAAAATCGCCCCGAGAAACTTCTAAAATCACGACAGGGTGAGAGCCTGCTTCAATGCGATGCAGAGTGCCTTGCGGTATCTCGTAGCCCCCTCCCGATTTAATCGCCGAGCGTGTATCACCGATAGTAATGAAACCGCCACCGGAAATAATGCGCCAAAATTCGTCGCGCTTTTCGTGAGATTGCAAACTGAAAGCCTCTCCGGCATTGACTGTAATAATTTTGACCGTTACAGGCTCATTGTCTGTCGTAAATTTTGTGAACGACCCCCACGGTCGTTCTTCCGTATATGTATCGTGATGTGTTTTATTCATAGGTGTGTTTTGCGCTTTAATTATAGCATCCTTATCTTGTGCGATAAAAGTTTATCCCCGCTTTCGTCAAAGCGAAATTCCGCTTCAAGAAACTCTCCGGCTAAAACCTTGGGCAACCAGTGGGGGTCGTCAATCCACATTTTTTCAAAAGGCAGTCGGGCAACAGGAAACCATTGTGGTTTCATTTCTTCCGTCTCTCTCGGCTCGCCTTGCCACTTTTTGGCGACAAAAACATGGCACTCCTGATTCCACTCGGGCTTGCCGTCAAAGTAGAAGAGGAGCCTGCTCAAGTTTTGCTTCGTAAAATTTGGGCAGACAATTTTCACTCCAATCTCCTCCTCGGCTTCCCGAATCATCGCTTCTAATACAGATTCACTCGGTGTAACCTTGCCGCCGACGCCGTTAAATTTGCCAACGCCAAATCCCCGCTTCTTCATGGCTAGAAGCACTTTATCAGCGTGGACAAGAAAGCAAAGGGTTGTTAATTTCACCACCATATGATAGCCTGTCTGTAGAAAAAATTAAACTCGTTCTCTAAAATATGAAACTCACAATCTGGCAGTGGCTTGGGCTCATTCTTTTCACCTTGAACTTCTTAGTACTGATGTTCGCGAGCAGGTACGGAGCTCGATGTAATGAGCTGATAGAATTCATTGAAACCTCTCCGAAGAAAAAAGCTAAAGTGCAAGCTTGGTTTGAAAAACGTGGTGGCTACAACCCGGAAGCTCATGCCGGCGCGATTATAGCGACGCTGATAAGTTTGTTTCTTTTTATACTAATCCCATTGCTATTTTTACGATAAATGGCTTCATCTGGCTCCGATTGAACATCGGGGTCATTTTTTTAAATCGAAAAAACCATAAATAGAATAAAAAACGAAAGTGCTAAAACTAAGTTGAGAAATACCCCAGTGATAGCCCCTGCAAGAGAACCTGCGGCCGCGCGGAGCGCGGCCGCGTGACTTTTATCATAAAACAACTCCGCAACAAAAACCGAGAGAAAAAGGCCCAGAATCCCGCCAAACGGCGGAAATAAAATACTCCCGATAACAAGTCCAACGAAACCCCACATGATTGATTGCTTTGAAGCCCCTGCATACTTCGCACCCAAAATTCCCGCCGAGTAATCAACCAAAAGCGACAAGCAAAAAATTCCCGCTAGTAAGCCGAGCTCCCAACCCTGCAAATGCTCAAAGTGGTCAAGAACTCCATAGAGCACCGACATGGCAAAAAGATACGACATCGCCGGCATCATGGGAATAAACACAAGAAAAACTGCCGGAAACAGCAGAAGGGCAAAAAGGATTGTGAGAGCGAAATGCGACACAAAATTAACAGAAATGAATACCAACGCAAGTAAAGACTACTTGTCCGGATAGCATTGTTTGCAGTATTTGTAATTTTGAGAGTCCGAAGAACCGACATAGGAACAGCTTGGCACCGAAGCGAACGCGGAGCATTGGTCTTGTGGCATTTGTTGCTGATAATATGACGGTTTTTGTTGCTGGTCGCTCGTAGGATAAGAACCTGATGAAGGTTTCTGGCAAGTTTTCCCGTCCCACACGCCTCCATACTTGGCGCATTCCGCCCCAGGGTCGCTTCCTTGATATTGGGACCCGTTACCGGTATCCGTTCGAGCCCCCGAAGAAGGCGGGGGTGCGCCTTGGCATTTATCGGGATTTTTTATGCAATAAGTTTGACATTCTTCCTGGCTCTTGCAACCGCCCGGGCCGCCCTGAAATCCTTGTTCACCACCGGCACCACCAGACCTTTCGGGTGACTGACTGTTGAATCCGCTTTGTCCGCCTTTTTGTCCGCCTCCTGATGGATTCTTGCAAACACCCTTGTATTGCACTCCTCCGCCCGACTCCTCCGCGTAACACGCGCTCACCCAGTTATTGTTGTCATTTCCGCAGACAGGATCCGCGATATCCGAACACGGTTTGTCCGGCTGGCCGTTTCTTACGCAAACACCGGCGTGGAGAACCTGCACATTTGATTGTTTCGCATGACATTCGTTAAAATAAGTCGTTTCAACCCCTGGTCTGGCATTTTTACCATTTATTCCGCAGACATAATCAGCTTTTTGTCCCGCAGTAATACAGCCGCCAAAGCCAGCACTGGATTGCTCACTTGACTGCCCCCCACCGCCCTGTCCACTTTTTTCAGGTCTAAATTTCTGGCACTCTTCTTGATGGCTCTGACAATAAGCTTGGCATTCTTCCTGACTTTTACAACCGCCCGGGCCTCCCTGAAATCCTTGCCCGGCACCCCCACCAGAACCGCCAAGTTCCGATTCCAAGCCGTGCTCCTTCGCCCAGCTCGCGCACTCCTTTTGGTTTTGCTCACAGTAACTCTGGCACTGCTCCTTGCTATGGCAACCACCCGGTCCTTTGCCGCCGGTTTTCTTCATCATTTCCGCGTCTTGCGGAGAAATCATGCCGGCTTCTAAACCAAACTTCATGCACTCATCCATATGGCTGTCATCACCGCAATACGCTTCGCATTGTTGTTTGGTCTTACACGCGCCCGGTGTTTTGCCTGCTTTGAGCAACGGTAAAACTTTTTTCGCCTGCGCTAATTCTTCTCCCGAAAGAAAACCGGCCTTTTCGGCAAAATTAATGCATTCCTCGGCATTGTCCGGATTACTGCAGTAGGCGTCACAAGATTCTTTGGAAGAGCATTTACCCGGCGTTTCCCCGCTCTTGCGAAGCTCGGAAAATTTTCGGTACTGCTGAATTTCTTCAGGAGCCAAGAAACCGGACTGCTCGCCGAAGCTTAGACACTCGTCAACGTGAAGAGCGTCGTTGCAATAAGATTCACAGGACCGCTCATTGTTACAACCACCGGGCAATTTGGCGCCTGATTTTAGGGCTGTTTTAATCTTTCCTACCTTATCCCTATCCTTCTCGGAAAGAAGATTGTGCTTATCGGCAAAGGCAAAACATTCATCAATTTTATCTATGTCACTGCAATAATTTTCGCATGATTTTTGAGAACTACAACCACCGGGACCATCGGTAACACCGGCCAATTTCCCCCGACTGTCCGCTTCTTCAGCCGATATTATTTTATTTTTCTTGGCGAATTCAATACAGACATTGGCGTGCGCCACATTATCGCAATACGAAACGCACTCCGCCTCGCTTTGACAGCTGCCAAGTTCGGCAACCGGAAATTTAACACCAGTCAAAATTTTACTCTCCGGTTTTGATTTGGTTTCGCTTGGCGCGGGTGTTGCCGACGGTGTTGAAGGAGTTTCCGATGCTACCGGCAGAACGGGCTTTCCGACTGTCTGTCCGTCTTTTGGCGGAAGCAGTTCAAAATCAACGCTGGCATCGTTACAATCGGTGATGGTCGCCAACATCTTGGGAGTAAAATCACCCGGGTCGCCAAAAGAAATGTTATCGCTTTTAAAAGTCGTAAGGCAGCCGCCCACTCCCCCGCCATAAGACGATTTTCCGGAAGGATAAAGGACGAACTCTTTGATGCCGGATGAGGCCTTAATACTTAAAGTGAAAAATCCACTGATTTTATTTTTTTCCAGACTAACCGACATAGAAGAGGTCGCCGCGTGAGTGATAACACCCGCGACCGCGAAACTGGATGCGATAATCAACGCCGCCAAAAAATTTTTGTTGAGAAAGATTTTTTTAATCATTTTGAGAGAGGATTCTTATATTTAAAAGGGTTGGCTTGCTCGGCTGGATTAATTGCGGGAACTTTATTCTCAATCGGATTATTTTGTATCGTGACCTGCGGCACCGCCAAACCGGTTGAGGTGGGAGTTTGCGCTTTCTTTTGGCCGAACCAAAAGTAAACGCCAAGAAGCACAGCGATGACAACCACCGCGATAATAACGGGAATGAATTTTTTGATGTCCGTAGTGTCCATCCCGTTTAGAAGCAGGTCGCAGTCAGCGCACTCTTGCTACAGTTTAGTTGATAAATGTTTTGACTAAGTTTCATTTTATATTTTGGTTATTTATTTAACCGTGACCGCGGCCCGCCTGCCATCGCTCAAGCACATTCAGTGGTTACTCTACATTGTAGCGTTATCATAATTTTCTATCTGTGTGACTACTGTCGTTGCTCTGGCTTTGGCGGGCAGGCTTCTAACGGGATCCATGCTCAAATTATAACAAATCTCTCCTAGCAAGCACCATCTACCGGAGTGGATAAGACAATTATTCCAAAAACAAGCCTCTGCATAGGCATTGCCTATGGGACATATCGGTACATTCACCCATTCGTGAGAATGAGAGAATGTAGCGCTATAATCTTTCTACAATCACAACATTTGTCCTGTTTTGTATATACCCCTTATTCGTGAGATAGGGGTATATACAAAAAGAAGAATTGCTGGAAATTAAGAGGGCGGCGAAAAGGGTTGTGAGGGGCAAGGTGGGACATAATTTCAGGGTTTAAAAAAACTATTGTTTGAGTTTATTTGGGAAGCCAATGTATGCTCGAATAACCTTTACTCCTAAAACAGCTAAGGCAATTGACCTCATGGAACCATCATCTATATCACCTTTCAGACGCCTTTTCAAACCTCTTCTACCATTAGTGCCTGTGGCATGTTTAAAAATAATCGGTAGCAAATATTTCTCTTGCTGAAGTAGAGACACATTTGTCTCTAGTATATTTATAATGGTGCGCCTCGCTCTATGAGTAAGGAGTTTTGGGTTTATTTCAAGGGCGTGTTTTACTTCTTGAGCCGTTTCTTGGAGTGACCCCTTGGTCCACGATAGCGGTAATCCTCCCGCTCGCTTCCAAACACCGACCTCACGATTGGAAACTCTGCCAAGATACCACTCACTGTTGTTATAGGCATTGAGCCTTTTCATATACTCATCTCCGATAATCTTATCGAGTTTAGACTGCCGTAGCGCAAGAACTTTTTTGCGAGCATGTCTCAATCTCTTCCTGAAATAGCCTTCTGAAATCAAGCCGAGATATCTTTTTTTATTTTTTGGCAAACGAATAAATTGAGCAACGACGAATGCTCGTTTTATCTCAATTCCAGATACTTTTCTGATTAATTTCATGGATTTTCTATCGCCTATTAATATGCTCCCACGCGTAATTTCTATCGGCGCCGACTTTTTTGCCGGGGTTGAAGATGTTGAGCGGGTCAAAGATTTTTTTGGTTTCTTCAAAAAGTTTAATGATTTCGGGAGAGTACATGAGCGGCAGAAATGAACTGCGAATCAAACCATCATTGTGCTCGCCGGTAATCGAGCCTTTGAAATCGAGAACGAGCCTATAGACCTTATCGGAAAGTTCTTTAATAATTTCAATACTTTCGGGTGTTTTAAGGTTCATAAGAGGAATAATGTGAAAGTTGCCGTCGCCGACATGCCCCGCCACTGTGTAGGTAATTTTGTATTTCGCGAGAATGGCGTTAAGCTTCGGCAAGAACCCCGGCAAAAATTCCGGGCGCACCACGAAATCGTCAATAAAGGGCGCAGTGCGCAAGTTCTTCATGTGCTGACGCAAGAGATTGAAGCTCTCTCGCCTGAATGTCCAGTATTTTTTCGCTTCGGCTTCGTTTTTGGCGAGCTTGGTTTTGAGATGGAAAGGCAGAAGGGACTCACAGGCGGCGGGCGCCTTCACGGCCGGCCGCCCGCCCCTGTGCCCCCCGGA
>OBEQ010464517.1_pt1 | contig 13438 bp, 18 predicted proteins | sample 1670901 | NCBI WGS metagenome assembly OBEQ01 (sample SAMEA104232315, study PRJEB22302) | groundwater metagenome | biome: forest; feature: aquifer; material: groundwater | place: USA | collected 2011-08-07 | depth 5.4 m
TCCTCGGAGGGGGGCGGCGCCCCCCTTCCGAACCTCCCCCCGCGGGATGGCGCCGGCAAAGCTGGCGCTCGAACGGTCGGTGCACACTCGCGAGAGAGGAGTAGCCCGGTGATCGGCGCGGCCCGGGGGGCCCGACGGGGAGTGGCGCTGGCCGCAGCCGGGGCGCTGCCCGCCGTGCGGCCGGGGCCCCCCGCCCGGGGCCCCCGCGCCCCCCCCGCGCCCCCCGCCGAGCGCGTCCACGTCGTTCGCGCCGGGGAGACGCTCAGCCAGATCGCCGCGCGCTACGGCGTCACGGTGGCGGCCCTGGTGTCGGCCAACAGGCTCAAGAGCACCCACGCGCGGCTCCGCCCGGGCCAGCGTCTCGTCGTCCCTCGCGCCGGGCCGTCGCGGCGCACCACCGCGCGTGCCGAGCCGGTCGTGCGGGTCCCGTACAATCTCGTGCTCTCGATTCCCGACTTCGACGGCCGGCTGGTGCCCTTCGAGTGGCCGGTCGAGGGGAGCGTCATCTCGCAGTTCGGGCGCCGGCGCGAGGGATGGCACCGGGGCCTCGACATCAAGGCCGAGATGGGGATGCCGGTGCTCGCCGCGGCGCCGGGCCTCGTGGTCGGCAGCGACTTCGACCCCCGCTACGGCAACGTGGTGAAGCTCCTGCATGCGAACGACTTCATCACGGTCTACGCGCATCACCTGCAGAACTTCGTCAGCGCGGGCGACGCGGTCTACCGCGGGCAGGTGATCGGCCAGGTCGGGCGCACCGGGCGCGCGACGGGGTATCATCTGCATTTCGAGATCCGGTACGCCGGCAGCGTTTACAATCCGCTGTACCTCCTACCGGCGCCGCCCCGGATGACGGAGATCGAGGACACCGAGGTAGAAGCCAACGATGATGAGTGAGACCGAGGAGTTGATCCCCGACGAGCCCCTCGAGCCGCTGCTCGAGACCGCCGACGACGAGGTCGAGCCCCCGTCGCGCGACGCCAGCCGCGCGAACCTCGCCCTCTACTTCAAGGAGATCCGGCGCATCGCGCTCCTCGGCCGCGACGAGGAGGTGGCGCTCGCCCGGGGCCTGCGAGCAGGGGACGAGGGGGCGAAGGCGCGGCTGATCGAGGCCAACCTGCGCCTGGTCGTCCATATCGCCCGGCGCTACATGAACCGCGGGCTCCCCCTCCAGGATTTGATCGAAGAGGGCAACCTCGGTCTGATCCGGGCGGCCGAGAAGTTCGACCCGGACCGCGGCACACGCTTCTCCACCTACGCCACGTGGTGGATCCGGCAGGCGGTAACGCGCGCTCTCGCCAACCAGGCGCGCATGATCCGGCTGCCGGTGCACGTAGAGCTCCTGCTCGGCCGGTACCAGCGCGAGCAGCACCGGCTGACGCAGCAGCTCGGACGGACGCCGACGCGGGAGGAGGTCGCGCGCGAGCTGAAGATCCCCGCGGAGCAGCTCGCCAAGCTGGAGGAGATCCGGCGCCCCCCGCTCTCCCTCGAGACGCCGGCCGGGAGCGCGGTGGCGGACCCGAGCGGCGACCCCGCCGCGCGCCTGCGCCAGTTCCTGCAGGAGCGCCGCGAGTTCGCGGGGCTGCTCGGCGACCTCGCCGAGAACGAGCGTCGGGTGCTCCAGCTCCGGTTCGGGCTCGACGGCGAAGAGCCGCAGACCCTCGACGGCATCGGCCGCGCCCTCGGGCTCACGCGCGAGCGCATCCGCCAGATCGAGACGGCGGGGCTGCGCAAGCTCCGCGTGATGCTCCCCGCCCGCGGCGTCGACGCCTCCGACCTCCTCTAGCGGCGCCGCTCCTCGAGCAGGTGCGCCTCCTGGCGGGCGCGCAGCTTCGAGACCAGCGTGTCGTATCGGGAGGTCAGGATGATGCGGTCGAACTGCGTCCGGTAGTTGCTGACCAGGCTCACGCCCTCGATCAGCACGTCGTAGACGAGCCAGCGGCCGTCCTGCCGCTCCATCCGGTACTCGACGGGCACCGCGGTGCCCTGCTTGGTGACAATGCGGGTGCCGACGGTCTTCTGCTCCGCGTCGCCCGACTCGCCCACGTACTCGATCTTCTCGCCCTGGTACTGCTCGATCCGCCCGATGTAGGTCCGCTCGAGCAGGTCGGCGAAGAGCGTGACGAACTCCCGGCGCTGGGCCTCGGTCAGGCCGCGCCAGTGGCGGCCCAGCGCGCGCCGGGCTGTGTCCGTCCAGTCGAAGAGGTCGTCGGCGACCCGGCGCAGGCGCTGGCGCCGCTCCGCCTCCCGGGCCGGCGCCTTGAGCGCGGGATCGTCGAGGGTCTGCACGACCTGGTCCACGTGCGCCTTGAGCTGCTCGGTCGCCGGTCCCGCCCCGGCCCCGGCCGGCAGGAGCAGGACGGTGACGAGGCCGCTGATGAGTCTGCCATGTCGGCTGCGAATCCCCATACCTCCTCCGATCCTCCCGGCGGCCCGATCGACGACACCGCCGGGCGTGGTGTACAAGGCTCGTCGCAACGCCTGTGCCAGACGCTTTCCTGGCCGAGCTCGTCGCGGGCCGAGGCGGAAGGCTCGAGAGGCCGGCAGGTGCTAGAATTGAGCCTGCGCATGTCGGGTTCGCCCCCGTAGCTCAGGTGGATAGAGCAGCAGTTTCCTAAACTGCGTGTCGGGTGTTCGAGTCACCCCGGGGGCACCAACTACTTCGGTGAGTCAGGCGAGCAGGGTCTCCGGCGAGGCGAGATCGTTTTGCGCGGGCGTTGCGGACTCTTGAGTCTTCGATGGCCGCCGCGAGCCCCTCCGCGTGGTTCCGGTCGGCAGTGTGGTTCCTCGCCAGCGTCCTTGGCGTCCATCCCTTCCATAAGCGATCCGGGGGCTCTTCGGGCAGAAACGAGGCGGTCGTCATGGGGGGCCTACCTCGTTGCTACGACTGACCAACAGCTCGCCCAACGCGGCCGGCGCCCGCCTGGGTACGCCACCGAGAACAGTCTCGTCCTCGGTTCGGCTCGCCGGCCATGCGAGTGTTAAACAACCTCCTCCGCCGGGCCAATGGGCGCCTGAGCTACACCGGGCGCGAACCATTTCTGCCCGGTGCGGGGACTCGGGTGTGACGAGACACCCAACGCGATGTTCGCCACAGGGCGATCCCGCGGGAGGCGGTCAAACGCTGCCGCGAGGGCCTCACACGATCCGGCTTGCCGAAGGAGGTCCGCCGTGTAGAGGACCGCTTGCTCCTCATCCGCTCCACTGAACGCCAGGACGGTTAGGCCGGTCGCAAGCAAGGCCCGGCTCAAGGCGAGGCTCACCGCTCGCGCCCACTCGGCCACCGCGGTAGACCGACACGCGGGCGAGAATGGCTGGCGCAAGGGAGAAGGGCAACCGCATGGATGACCGAGTAGGATGGACCTGGATGCCTCAATCATGACTCATGCCATCGTGGGCGGAGCGGCCGCTGCGCTGGTCCCGTTGCGGCACCGCCCGGCGGCTGCTCTGGTGGCTCTCGGCCGGCCTCACCGCGCTCCCGGATCTTGATGTGGTCGGCGTGTACTTCCCCATCGCCGGCGGCTCCATGCGGGCGCATCGGGAATCAGTCAGCAGCGCCGGCGCATCCTGCAATCGCCCGCGCCCTCGGCCAGCATCGCCCAGCCCGCACCTCCCCCCGTACCACCCGACCAACAAGCCGATCTGCTCTCCCGACAGCTTGCCCTTGATCGTCGGCCCGAACGCCTGCTCGTCGGCTCCGCCAGCTCGCCGGATACGCCCGCCGGGTCGGGGCGCCGCGAGAGGGAGTGGAGAGGTACAACTGCCCGTCGTTGTGGTAGAGGTACAAGCAGCTTCACGCGGCGCATGTCCCGACGTTGGGGAGCGTGGACGGGGTCAAGCCATGCGTATACGTCTATGCATAGTGCTTCTCTCGCTGCTCGTGGTCCTCCCGCCCACGGGGTGGGCGGACGACGGCGAGAGGATCGCCATGGCCCGGGTTCGTCTCACGACGGAGGCCCAGGCGATCCCGCCGTTCTGCGTGTTCCTGGGAACCGTTAGCGACGACTCCGTGAAGGACCTTCGGAGAAAGATCGTTCGCGTCGGAGGCGACACCGGGTTGCTCTCATTCGCCAGCGACGACCTGTCGATCATCTTCGCCAAGGTGTACCGCTGCCCCGCTGGGCCTCCGCTCCCTCCGCCGCCACCCCCTCCGCCACCGCCGCCAACGGACCACTGAAGGGGCGAGTTGCACCTTAGGTTCACAGATCACGGAGAGCGAACGGCCTCGGGAGCGGCTGCTCGGCTCGCGATTCGCGACAACAATTGGGTTGGCGCTCGAAGTCGTCGGAGACTCTCCCGGAGTCGTGGACGGATTCATCCTCATGCACGCCGGCGGAAAGCCCGGAGGGCGCCGAGGCTTGCGCCTCGACGCCCTGGGGGGCCTGCCATCGGTCTCTCGACGATGTATCCGACCGGGTTCGGGTAGTGACACCCGGCCCGGCCAGAGCCGACGAGGAGGAGGGTGACAGGCGAAGCGTCTCGTTCGCATTTCCTGTGCCACGTCACGACGAGCGCGAGGAATGCGGTTCGGCCTCGCGCCCGCTCGCGCGCCGCCGAAAGAATCGTAAGGCTTCCTGAACACCGCGGGCGCCGGCCGCGGGGAACTGTTTGATCGAAAACTCTTACAGTCTCGAGCGGCGACCACCACGGCTCGCCCGCAAGTCTCGAATCTCGAATGCCTCAGCTCGCCTGGCACGAAGGATGCGACCTCAGCCGGGCGGGGGCTGCATCTGGCGAAATCGCCAACATCAAGAGGAGGGTGCTTCGATGAAATGGGCTTGCCTGTGCTTCGCCGTTCTCCTGGCCGTCGCCGTCCCGCTGGCCGTGCCGCCGACAGCGGAGGCGGACAGCATCATGGTGTCGCTCTCGAGCGTCACGCCGCTCGGTCCGTCCGACTTCCTCTACACGTACAGCGCCGATCTCTCCAATCTGGAGAAGCTCGACCTGTCGCACAACGCCGGGTTCTTCACGATCTACGACTTCGCGGGGCTCATCCCGGGATCGCAGACCGCGTCGGGCGGCATCTCCGGTGACTTCAGCTTCTCGTCGGCCAACCTCGGCCAGAACCCCGCATTCACCGTGCCGCCCGACGATCCGTCCGTCCCGAACCTGACGTGGACCTACAACTCGTCCTCCGTGGTGAGCGGGCCCCTCTTCCTCGGCCTCTTCGGCGCCCGGTCGACGATGGGCACCACCCACCTGAGCGCGTTCGGCGCCCAGGCGACGCTGATCTCGAACAACACGACCGCGAGCAACGTAGGCTTCGTGTCCACGCCGGTGTCGGGCGTGGCCTCGCTGACGCTGGTCAGCCTCGGCGGCGCCCTCGCCGCCTCCGGGCTGCTCCGGCGCCGTCTCCCGCTCTGATCCGCTGAGTCCGTCCCGCCAGCGCCCGGTGCGGCCCGCACGCCCCAAAACGGGCGAGGGGGAGCGACGGCTCCCCCTCGCCCGTTTTTCTGGTAGGCTCTCCCCGGGAGGCGCCCGTGACCCTCGACAAGCTCGCGCTGCACACCTGGACGCTCGACACGACCCCGCTCGCCGACGTGCTCCGGATCGCCAGACTGACCGGCTGGAGCGCGATCGAGCTTCGCCGGATCGACTTCACCCGCGCCGTCGAGGCCGGTCACAGGCCAGAGGACGTCCTCGACCTGGTCCGGGCGGGCGGCCTGCCAGTCGCCGCCGTCGGGGTCGAGTCAGGCTGGATGTTCGCGGCGGGCGATGAGCGGCAGCGTCTCCTGCGCGTCTTCGCCGACTCGTGCCGGTGGGCGGCGGCCCTGGGCTCCGCCACGGTGATGAGCCCGGTGGACCGCGGCCGCGGCCCCGCCGACCAGGCGGCGGCCAGCATCCGCGAGGTGTGCGACATCGCGGCCAAGCACGACGTGCGGCTGGCACTCGAGTTCAACTCCCAGGCCGAGCAGCTCAACACGCTCGCGCGGATCCGCGAGGTGGTGGCGCAGGCCGGCCACGCGCACTGCGGCCTGCTGCTCGACACCTACCATCTGCAGCGCAGCGGCGCCGACCTGCGCGCCATCGAGGCCCCCGCGCCCGAAGAGATCGCCTACTTCCAGTACAGCGACGTGCCCCGCAGCGGCCTCGAGCCCGGCAAGGCGCTCGACCGCCTGCCGCCCGGACAGGGCTGCGTCCCGTTCCGCGAGATCTTCGGGCTCCTCGCCAGGAAGGGCTACGAGGGCTATCTGAGCTACGAGGCGCCGAACCCCGCGGCGTGGGCCCGGGATCCCGCCGCGGTGGCGCGCGAGGCGCTCGAGGCGACGCGCGCGCTCCTGCCGTAAAGATCGACCGCCTGTCGGAAAAATTGGCGATGTCGAGCGCGGGCCGCTGCGCCCGTGGCGCGCCTTCGCGCGTCACCTGGCTGGCAGTGAACGTGCACGGTCTCCCGCCGGACCTGAGGGTCGAGAGCGACTGCAGGAGGCCCGGACCGTGCCGTGGGATTCCGTCTTCGAGATCGTCCTGACCTTGTCGTTCGTCACGCTCATCATCAGCGGCGGGCTCGCCGCCCGGCGCCGCCTCGGGGGCCCGGAACGCCGGCACCTGCGCTGAGAATGTGAAAAAGCGGCAGGCCGCTCAAAAAGCCCCAGATGCGTGGCCGTGCGAGTCGAGCGGCGCCGCCGCGAGACAAGCTTCCGACTGATGCGCCGGTAGTCGCAGGGAGGAGCGCCCGAGCCAACGACCGCACTTCGAGCCGAGCGGCGTCGGCGAGAGCAGTTGGCGAGACCGCCGTGAGGCGAGGCCCGGGTTGATCGGGCCTTTTTCAGCGGCCTGCTACCGGCACCCGCAGGCGGCGCGGAGGACCGCCTCCACCGACGGCGCCCACGTCAGCGTGCCGCCGGCGCTCACGTACGCGAAGCGCCGGATCAGCATCATCCCGGCCTCGCCGATCTGGACGCGCACCTCGGCCGTCCCGCCGCCCTCGCAGCGCGCGGCGAACGAGACCGTCTCGATGTAGTCCCGGGACGCCTCGGGTCCGGCGGGCTCGACGGCGGCGAGGGCCCCGCAACCGGCGAGCGTATAGCCCGCGTAGGCGGCGGCGTCCTCGGCGCGCGCGGGCGCGACGCCGCCCAGCCATCCCGTCGTCAGCGTCATCGCCAGGGCCAGCCCGATCCGTCCGCCGCCTACCAGTGGAGCGTCTCGCCGGGGTGGAGGATCGCGATCCGCGCCTCAACCGCGCGACGGATCGCCTGGCGGAGCAGGCGGTCGGGCGGCTCGGGGAAGGGCTCGCGGTTGAAGTCGAAGGTCCCGTAGTGCATCGGCACCATCACGCGCGCGCCCAGCTCCTGGAAGAGCCGCACCGCTTCCTCGGGGTTGAGATGGTTGGGATGGTGCGTGGCGTAGGCGTTGTAGCCGCCGATGGGGAGCACGGCGAGGTCGAAGGGGCCGAGCCGCCGGCCGATCTCGACGAGGCCGGGGTAGTAGCCGGTGTCGCCGGCGAAGTAGAGACGCCGGCTCCGGCTCGCGATGACCCACGAGGCCCAGAGGCGGAGGTTCTGGTCGCGCAGCCCGCGCCCGGACGAGTGCTGGGCCGGCGTGCACGTGAGCGTCAGGCCCCGGACGCGCGCCGAGTCCCACCAGTCCAGCTCGACCGCCTCGGTGATCCCCACGCTCGCGAGCCACGATTTCAGGCCCAGCGGGACGACGAACAGCGGGTGATGCTCGCGCAAGATGCGCTCGACCGTCGGCGCGTCGAGGTGGTCGTAGTGGTCGTGGGAGATGACGACGACGTCGATCGGGGGCAGATCGTCGAACTGCAGACCCGCCGGCACCAGGCGGCGGGGGCCGGCGAACCCCACGGGGCTGGCCCGCTCGCTCCAGGTCGGATCCGTGAGGATGTTCACGCCCGCGATCTGGATCAGGAAGGTCGAGTGGCCGACCCAGGTGATGGTCGGCTTGAACCCGTTGGCGCGCAGCTCCACTCCGTCGTTGGCGACGACGGTGGGCGCGGAGCCGCGGGGAGGCGCCGCCTTGAGCGTGAGAAGCCGCTTCGTCCGCTCGAGGAGCGAGTAGTCGTAGCCCGGCTCGACGTTGCGGAAGCCCCGCTTGAGGTGGTGGGCGGGAAGCTCGCCCGCCGGAGTCGGAGCCGTCCACGCCGACAGCCCGACCACCAGCACGAGGGAGACGAGGAGGGTCGACAGCACAGCCCGGTGGCGTGGCGAGGGAAGCCGTGACACTGAGGCGATAGTATACCGGAGGCGGGGAGGAGGACGAGCGGGAACTCCCGGGCCGGGCCGCCCGCCGGGCTCGCCGAGCGGCGGGGGGAGAGAAGGCGGCGGGCGGCGGGGGGGGTGGTCCCCGCGCCCGCGGGGGCCGGGGGGCGGGGATAGAGAAGCCGACGGCCGGCGGAGCGGATGCTCGCCGGCCGTCGGGAGCAGGGTCAGCTTGCGGTGGGCGTCAGCGCGTGCCGCTCGTCGAGGTCTGAGCGCTGCCGCCGGCGCTGGCGGACGCGACCTGGATGTTGTTCACCACGTCGGTCACGCCCGTGACTTCGCGCGCGACCTGCTCGGCCCGCGCTTTCTGATCGGGCGTGTCCACCGTGCCCGTCAGGTACACGGTGCCGTTGACCGTGTCCACGCCCACGCGCGTCAGGTTCGAAGCCTTCTCGCCGACCAGCTTGGCCTTCACCGACGCGGTGATCGTCTTGTCGTCGATGTTCTGACCGAGGCTTCGGCCCGTCATGGACCGGCAGCCGACGGCGACCATGGCGACGACGAGAATGACTTCCAGGATCTTGAGTCTCATGTTCGTGGCCCCCATATCAGTGTGTGAGTGATGCGACTCTGCGCATCGTGCTCATGCATTCGGGATGCCACGAGCGGCCCCGACCATGGCGGGTCAGCCGCGGCGGACGAGCTTGCCGACGACGTAGCCGAGGGCGAGCCCGGCGACCGCGGTCTGGAGCGGATGACTGCGGATGTACCCCAGCATCTCGTCCATCCACCCCCCGATGGGCCGACCCGTCATCTGCTCGATCGTATCCCCGGCGCGCTCCATCGCGTCGTGCGCGTAGTCGCTCGCGCGCGCGGTGACGCGCGCCGCCGCCTCCTGGGCGCGCTCCGCCGCATCCGCCGCCGTGTCCTTCAACCGCCGGGTCTGCCCGCTCATCGAACCGGTATGCTCCATCATCTCGACCTCCCTAACGGGTTGTCACGCCCGCGGACCGCTCAGCGGACGGCAGGCGCTCGTTGCGGGCGCGCACCCAATCGCCGACCTGCCGCTGGGTCGCGGCGAGCGTGGTGGCGAGTGACACGCCCTTGTGTACGGTCCGGGCGCCGGCGCCCATGAGGACCAGGATTCTCAGTACCGGGATCTGCGCGAAGAGGAACCCCGCGGCGAACGCCCCGCCGACGACCGCGTAGGGCGTCCAACACCGCCGCGGGACCCGTGCCTGGAGCGCGTCGAGGTGCGCCTCGATCGCGTGCCGGGTCAGCGCAATGTCAGCTTGGATCTCAGCTGTGCTCCGAACCATCGCCTCGTCTCCTCGAGCGACCGCACCGTCTTTTCCGGCCACCTGATGTGCTTGACTCTCCAGACACTCCACCCGATACCGGCCGCGGAGAGCAGCAGGAAGCCGCCGCCCGCCACCATGAAGTGTTCCCACGGCGCGCCGAAGAGCGGAGCGAAGGCGCCGGTGACCAGCACGACGATCGACGCGAGCTGGACGATGAGGCTCGCCACCGCTACAGCGGCCGCGATCGCCGCCGTGAGGGCGATCTGCCGGAGCTCGGCGAGCCCGAGCTCGATCTCGAGCCCGAGCAGGTGGAAGAGCCTGCTGAAGACGACGGACAGTTCGTTCCGGCCGTCGATCCCCGCGCCCGTCGCTCCCGCAGCACCCTGGGGCCTTGTCTCTCGGATCGCCATCACCACTCCACCGTCATTTGACGTTTCGGGCAGGTAGCAATTCGAGTGCCACCACTTTGTCCTGCCGTCGATGCTGGCACATCAGTTGCTTCGCACGAGGGGCCAGACCACCAGCTCCGCGAAGTAGTCCCAGCGCAGACCGGCTGACGGCCGGGGACACGCCACGGCCGCGGCCCCCGCCTTTCTCGCTTCGCTCTTCGTCCTGCGGGGTCCGCAACTCTTGCGCGACCGACGTCCGGGGCGCGGTGACGCTCCCCCGAGCGCGCCGCCTCGGTCGGCGCGAATCCTGGTCGCCCGGCCGGGGTCTCAAGTGTACGAGAGACCGACCCTCGCGCCAGCCACGCCGCGCGGGAGCCGATCAGGCGAGGGTGAGGCCGGCGATCGGGCCGATGCGAGGGCGCGTGGCATCGAACGTGCACCGCGCGACGATCGTCCCGTCCCCGTAACGTGTCCCAGTCTCGCATCGAGCAGGTGCACCATGAGCCATGAGCATCGGGAGAGCGAGCCATGAACCCCGCGACGGCGATCTGCGCGTGCGGCGGTCGCTTCGGTCTGGACGTCCAGTACCTGTTCGACGCACGCCGCTACTGCGTCCTCGGTCAGGTGCCCATCCTCTGGCGGTGCCGGATGTGCGGCCGCTCGCTGATCGACCAGCACTCCGCCGTCTTCGAGGCCTCGCGCGAGCATGCCTCGCGGAGGCGAGGCCATCGCGTCCGGTGGCGCCGCTCGCGCCGTCTCGTCGCGACGCGCCCGCCGGCCGCGCGCCCGTCCGCGCGCGCGATCGATCGGTACATCGACTTCTTCGGGAACGGCGTCGACAACGCCTCGCCCGGCGCCGCCGATGCCTGCGGCGAGCGGTTCCTCGAGTCCCTGGACCCCGCGCTCCCCGACGCGCGCCCGCTCCGCCCGCGGGCGAGCTGACGCCGGACGCCCGCTCCGCCAACGTCCGGCGGCTCGTCCCGAAGTGGTCCTTCTCGCTCGGCACCCTGGACGCGCAGAACACCACCCCGCTGGTCAACCACGGCGTGATGTACGTCACCGCCGCCCACAGCCACCTCGACGCCGTGGACGCGCGGACGGGCCGGATGATCTGGAAGTACGCGCACCCGGTGGCCGAGGGGGTGGGGAAGGTGCTCTGCTGCGACGCCGGCAACCGCGGCGCCGCCCTGTACCGCGACAAGGTCTACTTCGCGACCCTGGACGCGCACGTGGTGGCGCTCGACGCGGCCAGCGGGAAGGTCGTGTGGGACACCACGCTCGCCGACTGGAACAAGGCCTACACGATGACGGTGGCGCCGCTGGTGGTGAAGGGGAAGGTCGTGGTCGGCATGTCGGGCGCGGAGTACCCGACGCGGCTCTTCATCGAGGCGCTCGACGCCGAGAGCGGCAAGCAGGTCTGGCGTCGCTACACGATTCCCGCGCCCGGGGAGCCCGGCCACGAGACGTGGGGCCAGGCCGACATGGCGAAGTACGGCGGCGCCTCGGCGTGGGATCACCGGCTCCTACGACCCCGACCTCGACATCCTCTACTGGAGCACGGGCAACCCGAACCCCGACTGGGACGGGGAGGACCGCCCCCGGCGACAACCTCTACTCGAACAGCACGCTCGCCCTGAGCCCCGACACCGGCGAGATCAAGTTCCACTTCCAGTACACGCCCCACGACGTCTGGGACTTCGACGGCGTGAACGAGACGATCCTGGCCGATGTCGGCGGCCGCAAGGTATGGCTGCACGGCGACCGCAACGGGTTCCTCTACTCCATCGGCCAGCTCGTGGCCTTCGACGCGGCCACCGGGCAGAAGAAGTGGGTCGTGAAGGCGCCCTCGCCGTTCATGGGCGGCGTGCTGTCGACGGCCGGCGGGCTCGTGTTCACCGGCACGCCGTAGGGCGAGTTCAAGGCCTACAACGCCGACACCGGCGAGGATCTGTGGGCCTACCAGACCGGCTCCGGGGTCTCCGGCAGCCCCATCGCCTTCACCCTCGAGGGCAAGGAGTACATCGCCGTGCCCTCGGGCTACGGGCGGGTGGACGGGCTGGGCCACGATCGGCGGCGGCGGCGCGCCGCACCTGAAGGACAACCGCAAGGGCGGCACGCTGTTCGTCTTCGGGCTCTTCGAGGACTAGGTTAACTTGGGAGGGGGCCTCGACGGCCCCCTCCCAACCTCCCCCCAGAAGGGCTGCGCCGGCGGAGCCGGTGCTCGAACAGGGGCTCAGTGCCCCGCGCATGAGGACCGCACCGTGAGTCGATCCCTGAGATGGGCCGGCGTACTGCTGGCCGCTGCGGCCGAGCTATGCCTGGCCGCGGGCCCCGTCGCGCAGCAGATGAAGAACCCGTACACCGGAAACGCCGGGGCGATCGAGGAAGGCCGGCGCCTCTACCTGAAAACCGGCTGCTACGCCTGCCACGGCCCCGAGGCGGAGGGCGCGGTCGGCCCGGACCTGACCGACGACGTCTGGGTCTACTCGCCCACCGACCCCTCGCTCTTCAACACGATCAAGAACGGGCGGCCGGGCACCGTGATGGCGCCCTGGGGCGACCAGTTCTCGGCTGAAGAGATCTGGAAGGTGATCGCGTTCATCCGCCCGAAATACCGGGGAGATATCACCAAGATAATCTGGTAGCCCGGCCCGCGTCGTTCCTGACAGTGTCCTGTCAGCCGCCGGGCCTTCAGCTCCGGCTCGCGTGATGCAAGTGCCTGTTTTTTCACCAGTCCGGTCCCGGTGGCCGCGTGGCACGCCCGATGCTGTTGCCCCCCTCATCGAAGGAGGGGATGGTCATGGCCCGGACGTGGATGGAAGTGATCCTGCCGCTGTACTCTGTCTTCGCGGTCTTCATGTACTTCCGCCCCGGCACGCTGCCCCTGGACGCCGAGCAGCAGATCGGCCAGCGGATCCTGATGTGGCTGATGTGGGCGGGCGTGGCGGCGCTCACGGGAGTCCTCGCGATCTCGGCGCTCTTCCTGACCTTCTACCTGCTCTACTCCCCGTTCTACCTCGTCGGCCAGATACGGCGGCTGGGGGGACCGACCAAGTGGGTGGACAAGCGCGAGTTCCGCTTCTATGTCTGGTGCCTGACGCTGCTCTGCCTGCTTTCGGGCATCGCGATCCTCAACCCGGTGGCCGCGGCGGTGACCTTCACGCTGCTGGCGGGGTCGTCCCAGTTCCTCTGGCGGGCCCTGATCTAAGCCCCTGGATTGACAGGCCGTCATCGCCCTACTATCCTAGTCGGGGACTATGGATGAATATGCGGTACTGGTGCTCAACTTCACGTTTGAGCCTCTGCATTTCACCAACGCCAAGCGAGCGATCACCCTTCTTCTCAGCGGCAAGGCCGAGAGCGTAGAGGCCTCGCCCCGCGTCATCCGCTCCCCGTCGACGACGTTCGCGCTGCCCGCCGTGATCCGGCTCGCCGTCTACATCCGCAAGCCGTTCCTCGACCGGGTCGCTTTTAACAAAAAGAACATCCTCCGGCGCGACAGCTACACCTGCCAGTATTGCGGCCGGCGGGGAGAACGTCTGACCGTGGACCACATCCTCCCGCGCTCGCGGCGCGGGGGGACGACGGGGACGAA
>OBEQ010250248.1_pt1 | contig 13432 bp, 12 predicted proteins | sample 1670901 | NCBI WGS metagenome assembly OBEQ01 (sample SAMEA104232315, study PRJEB22302) | groundwater metagenome | biome: forest; feature: aquifer; material: groundwater | place: USA | collected 2011-08-07 | depth 5.4 m
CCACCCCAGGCCGGACAGGGAAGCAACCCGCAGCGCCCCCGGCTGCCGCTTCGCGGCCAGTGATCCTCATCGGCGCGGGGGACATCGCCAGTTGCCGCTCCCCGCACGGTGCGGAGGCGACCGCGAAAATCATCGAGAAGATTCCTGGAACTGTTTTCGCGGCAGGCGACCTGGCCTACGAGACGGGGAGCAGCCGGGATTTCTCCGCTTGCTTCGACCGGTCCTGGGGGCGTTTTAAGTCGCGCACCCGGCCTGCACTCGGGAACCACGAGTACAAGACCCCCGGCGCTTCCGCCTACTTCCAATATTGGGCCGAGAGGGCCGGGCCGGAGGGCAAGGGTTATTACAGCTACGACATCGGCGCCTGGCACATCGTCGTGCTGAATACCAACTGCGACGCGCCGGGCGTTGGAGGCTGCGCCGATGGTTCGGAGCAGGAGCGATGGCTAAAGAACGATCTGGCGGCGCACACGGGGGTCTGCACACTTGCCTACGGACATCACGCGCTGTTCAGCAGCGGATTGATTCCCAGCCACGCCGTGCATCCCGAATTGAAGCCTTTGTGGCGCGACCTCTATCAGGCTCATGCAGAGATTTTCATCGCGGGCCACGAGCACTCCTACGAGCGGTTCGCCCCGCAGGACCCCGACGGACACGCCAATCCCGAACACGCCATCCGGGAATTCGTCGTGGGCAGCGGAGGACGCAATCACACACCGCTCGGCCTGGCGACTCCGAACAGTGGAATCCGAAACTCGAATACCTTTGGAGTGTTGAAGCTGACGCTCTATCCCGGCCGGTACCGCTGGGAGTTCCTTGCGGAGGAAGGAAAGGCATTCACAGATTCAGGCAAAGGTGTGTGCCACAAACATTAAAATCGCGCCCGCCGCGTCCCGCTCCCGCGTAAACTTTGCAAGGCCCCCGCACGCCGGCTGAGTTAGAATACCCGCGGCGTGCAGCCGGCATGAAAACGTCCATCGCCATCTATCCTGGCTCGTTCGATCCGGTCACCAACGGGCACCTCGACCTGATCGAGCGCGGCGTGAAGATGTTCGACAAGCTGATCGTGGCGGTCCTGCGCAACGCGGAGAAGCAGCCGCTGTTCTCGGTGGACGAGCGGGTCGAAATGCTCCGTGAAATGACCAAACAGTGGCCCGGGGTGGAAGTGGATGTGTTCGACGGGCTGCTGGTGGAGTTCGCGAAGCGCCGGGAAGCGGGAGTGATCCTGCGGGGGATCCGGGCGATTTCGGATTACGAATACGAGCTCCAGATGGCGCTGATGAACCGCAAGCTCGCCCCCGGCGTCGAGACGGTGTTCATGATGCCGGCGCTTTCGTACAGCTATCTGAGCGCGCGACTCGTTCGCGAGATCGCGCAACTCGGCGGCCCGCTGGCCGGCCTAGTGCCGCCGGCAATCGAGGCGCGGCTGCGGAGCAAAATTTCGCAGACTTAAGAATCGCCTCGCGCGAGGGGAAGACCGTGCAAACGCAATTGACCGACCGGATCAACCGCATCTCCATTTCCTCCACTTCCGCCGTCATCGCCGAGGCGGACAAGTATAAGTCGCGCGGCGTGGACCTGGTGGACTTTGGTCCGGGCGAGCCGGACTTTCCGACGCCCGATCACATCAAGAAAGCGGCCATCCGGGCGATCGAGGAAAACAAGACGAAGTACACGCCCACGGCGGGCATCATGCCGCTGCCCGAGGCGATCTGCGCGGGGCACAGGCGGGAGCTGGGCTCGGGATTCGAGCCGAAGGAATGCGTCGTCACGGTCGGCGGAAAACATTCCATTTTTGATGCCATTAGCGTCCTGATTCAGGCCGGCGACGAAGTCATTATCCCGGCGCCGTACTGGGTGAGTTTCCCGGACATCGTGAAGTACGCGGGCGGAAAGCCGGTTCACGTCGCCACTCGGGCGGAGAATGGTTTCACGATCCACGCGGCCGAGATCGAACAGGCGATCACGCCGAAGACCCGCGTAGTGCTGATCAATTCACCCTCGAATCCCACCGGAGGCGTGGTTCCCCCGGCAGAGTTCGAGAAGATCCTGGCTCTTTGCAAGCAGCGCGGCATCTGGCTGATGAGCGATGAGTGCTATTCGCATTTTGTCTATTCCCCGCATTCGCCCTATTCCATTGCCAGCGCGGCCAACGCGCGGGAAAACGTGATCGTAATCGGCTCTGTCTCCAAGACGTTTGCCATGACCGGCTGGCGCATCGGCTATACGCTGGCGCCGGAGACGGTCATCCACGCGATGATCAAGCTACAGAGCCAATCCACTTCGAATCCCGCTTCGGTTTCGCAGTATGCGGCGCTCGCGGCTTTGACCGGCTCGATGGAATCGGTGCCGGCCATGCAGGCCGAGTACGCGCGGCGGCGGGAGCGAATCCTCGCGGGCCTGCGAGCAATTCCCGGCGTCACCTGCGCGACTCCCGGCGGCGCCTTCTACGCATTCCCGAACATTGCCGCGCATCTGGCGAACGGGACAGCTGGCTCGCAGTCGCGGCCGAAGGATTCCCTGGAGATGGCGCGGCTCCTGCTCGAAAAAGCGCACGTGGCTTTGGTCCCGGGCGAAGCCTTCGGCGCTCCCGGCTATCTGCGCATCTCCTATGCAACGTCAATGGAGCGCATCGAGGAAGGTCTTCGCCGGATCGAGCGCTTCCTGAGCCGCGCGGAAGCCGCTTCGTAGATCGTGGACCGGCCCGGGCTAACGCGGATCGAGCCGCTTTTTTTCTCCCGCATCTGGGGCTCACGCTCCCTTGCCCCTCTGTTTCCGGAAAAGACCGCCCTGGCTGAGCCGATCGGAGAAGCCTGGCTGACCGCCCGAGAATGCCGCATCGGGTCCGGCGCTTTCGCGGGGATGACTCTGCAGCAAGCGTGGCAGAGGATGGGAGCTTCCTGGCGCGGTTCGCGGCACGCAGCAGACGCGGAATTTCCTCTCCTGTTGAAGTTTATTTTTCCGGCGGACAAACTTTCGATCCAAGTTCACCCGGACGATGCCTACGTCGCGCGGCATGAAGCCGCGGCAGGCGGCCGCGGAAAAACGGAGATGTGGCATGTGGTCTCCGCCGATCCCGGAGCTGCCGTTCTGATCGGGCTTCGGAAGGCTGCCACCCGGGATATTTTTATCCGCGCGGCCGCAGATCACAAACTCGAAGAACTTTTTGAGCGCTGGCCTGTCCGGCCCGGCGATTCCTTTTTTCTTCCGGCGGGAACTCCCCACACGATCGGCCCGGGCATGATCCTCTGCGAAGTGCAGCAATACTCGGACGTCACCTATCGCGTTTACGACTACGGCCGCGTGGATGCCGCGGGAAAACCCCGCGAATTGCATCTCGAAAAAGCGCTGGATGTAATCCGCTTTGATTCAGACGCAGGAGGTAGAACCAAGCCAGTTGATTTGTCTACGCCGGATATGAAGCGCACCCTTCTGGCCGCCTGTCACTACTTCGCCGCCGAGCGATGGGATGCGGATCGTCCGGCGGCCTGGACGTCCGAAGGAGAGAGTTTTCAAATTGCCGTTGTCCTTGCGGGAACTGGGACTCTGGAAGACGGAGATTCGCGGCATCCTTACAAATCGGGCGATACGTGGTTTGTGCCGGCCGGCATCGCGAGAGGCCTCATCCTCCCCGGCTCGCCAACAAGCATCCTGGTCGCGTATGTGCCGGACATGGCAGCGCTGCGCAAAACTCTGAGCGTTGCCGGTGTATCGCCCACTGCCAGAGAGGGAATACTATTTGAGTAGGACGATGGAATCGTGAGCAAATCCGAACTGCCGGTGCATGCCGTGATTCTCGCGGGGGGACGCGGCACGCGGTTCTGGCCGCGCAGCCGCATCCGCACACCCAAGCAACTCCTGAACATCGTCGGAAAAACGACGATGCTGGAGCAGACCGTTGCCCGGCTGCGTCCCCTGATTCCCGCGAAGCGAATCTGGACCGTCACCAACTCCGAGCAGGCTGCGTCGGTCCGGCGACTGCTGCCCGCGGCTGCGCGACCCAACGTGATTTCCGAGCCGGTCGGGCGCAACACGGCCGCAGCCATCGGCCTGGCTGCCCTCCATGTGCGCAGGGCAGCAGGCGGTGATGCGGTTTTGGCGGTGCTTCCGGCCGACCACTTCATCGCGGATGCGGAGCGCTATCGCAGAATCGTCCGCGCCGCTCTCACCCTCGCTCGGCAGGCTGGACGAATGATTGTTCTCGGCATCCCGCCGGCGTATCCGGAGACGGGTTTCGGCTACGTCGAGCGCATGGGAGATCCCACGGGCGCCGGGGATTTTCCCGCATACCGCGTCCGGCGGTTTACGGAAAAGCCCGATCGGAAGACGGCGGAGGGTTTTCTTTCCTCGGGCAATTACCATTGGAACGCAGGAATGTTTTTCTGGCGCGTATCCACCTTTCTGGAAAATCTCCAGCGCTATTTACCCGGCACGTTTGTTGCTCTCGAAAAGCTCTCCGCGCAAATCGGCCGGCGCGGCTACGGTCGCGCCCTGGCGGCAATTTACCGGAAGCTGGAAAACATCTCGGTGGACTACGCCATCGTGGAAAAGGCAGCGGCGCAGCAGGGTGATTCTGCCGTGTACGTCATTCCGGCTCAAGTTGGCTGGAGCGACATCGGTTCGTGGGCTGCGGTTTACGATCTCTTGGCTGCGGGCCCGGGCGATACCGTTTCCGCCGGGCCGCACGTGGCGCTCGACGCGGAAGGCAATTTTCTCTGGAGTCCGGGGAAATTGGTCGCCGCGATTGGCGTTAAGAATCTGATCGTCGTGGAAACGCCCGACGCTCTCCTCATCTGTCCCCGGGACCGCGCGCAAAACGTCGGCCAAGTCGTCCAGTGGCTGCAGGAGCGCAAGCGCCGGGACCTGCTCTGATCCTTTTCTGACTAGAACTCAGCAACCGGCTAAACCGGCTTTTTGCCGTTTTGGCAATTCGCGTATACTCCCGAGACGTGACTGCAATTCGCTTTGGCACCGATGGCTGGCGTGGCGTAATCGCCGAAGACTTCACGTTTGAAAACGTGAAGGTCGTCGCCCAGGCCATCGCCCGCTACGTGGTGCGGTGCGAGGATTCCCGGAAAGGCGTCGTGGTCGGATTCGACCACCGATACGCTTCGGACCGTGCCGCCGCTCTCGTCGCCGACATCATCAGCTCGTCCGGCACACCCGTCTGGCTCGCCGACAAGCCGTGCCCGACTCCGGCTGTCTCGCTGCTGGTAGTCCAAAAGGCCGCCGCGGGAGGCATCGTCGTCACGGCCAGCCACAATCCCTATCGCTGGAATGGAATCAAGTACAAGGCGAGCTATGGCAGCTCGGCGCTTTCCTCGATCGTCGCGCAAATCGAGCAGGAACTGGCGCACATCGCCGCGAACGGCGCTCCTCCGCTCCCGCCCCGCAAGTATCTCATCCGCCAGTTCGACCCGAGAGCCCCGTATCTCGACACGATCGAAAAACTCGTCGACTGGGACCGGCTCCGCGCCGCCAAGTTCCGTTTCCTGGCCGACCCCATGCACGGCTCCGCGGCGGGGCTTCTGCGCGAGCTCTTCACTCGCAACGGTGTTGGTTGTGACGAAATTCGCGGCACCCGCGACCCTCTCTTCGGCGGCGTCAACCCGGAGCCGATCGATCCCCACATCGCTGCGACCCGTGAAGCGGTGACGAAGGGCAAATACGACGCGGGCTTCTGCGCGGACGGCGACGGCGACCGCATCGGCGCCGTGGATCGCACCGGGGCGTTCATTACGCCGCATCAGACTTTTGCCCTGCTCTTCCGCCATCTCGCAGAGACGCGGCAACTGCCCGGCGATGTCGCCAAGACTTTTTCGGTGACCAAACTCATCGACAAAATTGCGGCCAAACTCGTGCGCAAGCTGTACGAACTGCCGATCGGGTTCAAATACGTTTGCGAGCTGATGCTCGAACAGAAGATCCTGATCGGCGGCGAGGAAAGCGGCGGCATCGGCACGAGTCTTTATCTTCCCGAGCGCGACGCAACGGTCTCCGCTCTCCTGCTGGCGGAGCTGATGGCCTGGCACAAAAATACGCTCGGCGAGCTTGTCGCTTCGCTCCACGCGGAATTTGGCGAGCACTACTACGGCCGGGTGGACCTCGAACTCAAACCCGGCCAGAAGGAAAAGGCCATCGCGCACTTCTCCGCCGAGGGCCTGCAGAACTTTCTCGGCTGGCCCATCGTCCGCCGGGAAGAAATTGACGGCATCAAGCTCTATCTAGGCGACGCCGGCTGGGTGCTGCTGCGCGCGTCGGGCACGGAAAATCTCTTGCGAATTTATGCCGAGACCTCGCAGGAACGCGTGACGGCGCGTATCCTGCAGGAAGTTCGCCGCACGGTGGAAGATTTGTAGCCGGGTTCGAAAGGCGGGATTCGCTGCGAACTCCCGAGTCTCTTCATCCGCTCCGCGCGGGGAGAAGGAAAACGAATGGAACGCCGCTTTCACACTCTCGATGTCTTCACCACGACCCGGTTCGAGGGCAACCCCTTGGCCGCCGTCACCGACGGCGACGGCCTCTCGCAGGACCAGATGCAAGCCGTCGCCCGCGAAATGAATCTTTCCGAAACCGTTTTCGTCCAGAAACCCACCGAGGACCGCGCCCTGGCCCGCTTGCGCATTTTCACCACACAGGAGGAGCTGAAGCTCGCGGGTCATCCTGTCATCGGCACGTGGTTTCTTCTCGCGAGTCTCGGCGTGGTCCCCGCGCAGGAAGGCGGGGTCCACATTCTCCAGCAAACCGGCGCCGGCGTCCTGCCCGTGGAAATCCAGTTTCGCGACGGACGGCCCCTCCTGGTTACCATGACGCAGAAGGAGGCGTCCTTCCGGCCCGCAAAGATACGCAAGGCCGCCCTGGCCGCCGCGCTGGGCGTCCGCTCAACGGATTTTCATACCGACCTCGAGCCGCAATTTGTTTCCACTGGGATATTCAATCTGATGGTTCCTTTCCGTAACCGCGCCGCCCTCTGCCGGATTCAGGCAAATCCCTCCGAGCTTCGCCGCGTTCTTGGCGGCACGGCCACCATGGCGTACTGCTTTGCCCTCGGCGGCAAGGATGCGGCGTTCGCCCGCGGAATGCTTCCCTGGGCGCAGTACGAAGACGCCGCCACTGGTTCCGCGGCAGGAGCTCTCGGCGCCTATCTGGTCCAGCATGGGAAACTCGAGCCCGGCCGTACATTGAGCATTTTGCAGGGCGAGGAGATGGGCCGCCCCAGCCACTTGCAGGTTTCTGTCTCCACTAAGGGTAAGAAGCTCGTATCACGAGTCAGCGGCGCTGCGGTGCAGGTCTTCGAGGGCACCATCCAAATCTGAGTGCTCTCTATCCTAATTCCAAGAAACAATAGGGCCGTCCCGGAATCCGGGGCGGCCCTATCGTTCTTGAGACTTGTTCCGCTTATTTACTTGTGCTTGCGATCCTTGTGCAGGTCGTTCCGGTCCTTGTGCAGGTCGCGCTTGTCGTGGTTGATGTCGCGCTGGTCGCGGTTGCGGTCCTTGCGGTCCGCGCGGAGGTCTTTCTTGTCGTTGTGGAGGTCGCGCACGTCCTTGTTGCGATCCTTCACGTCTTCTTTCAGGTCCTTGCGGTCCTTCTGTAGCTCTTTCTTGTTGCCTTCCTTCTTGTCCTGGACGATTTCCTTCTTGTCTCCACGGATGTCCTGATTGTCCTTGTGGATGTCGCGGCGGTCGTGCCGGACATCACGCTTGTCATGGTTGATGTCGCGCTGATCCTTGTTCCGGTCGCGGCGGTCTTTATTCAAGTCCCGCTTATCGTGCCGGATGTCCTTCTTGTCTTGTTTGGTGTCCTGCGACTTGTCGTCGCTGCCCTGCGCCGCTGCCCCAGCGGCCACAAGTCCAGCGAACGCCAAACCCAGCAGTGCTCGTCGAACGATGCTCTCGAGGCTCATTTTTTATCTCTCCTGAAGATTGGGTTTCCGTTACCTAACCGGATTCTGAGGGAGAAACACGCGGGCCGCACAAAAGTTTCTTTGAGGTTTGCCGGGGAATCTAATGACAGATACGAAACAAGCGGGATGGTCTAACTATTTCGCCTTCAATGACTTAGCGACCGAGTCCAGGATACCATTCACGAATCCCCCGGCCTCTTCGGAAGAATACTTTTTTGCCAGTTCGATTGACTCATTGAACACAACTTTTTGCGGCGTCTCGCCCCGCTGCAGCTCATACGCCCCCAGCCGCAGGATCGCCTTGTCGGTCGCCGAAAACCGCTCCGTCCGCCAGTTTTCCGAGTGCTTGGCCAGTAGCGCGTCCAGCTTGGCGCTTTCCGCCGCCGCCCCCTCAAACAGCGCGTTGGCAAATTTCCGGGTGGACTCCGCCGCGCGCGCCGTTCGCCAGAATCTTTCTTCCAGTTTCCGCGGCTCTTCGGGACTCATCTCCCACTGAAAGAGCATCTGCAGAGCAAATTCACGCGACTTGCTCCTCAGCGACATGTCAGCGGCGCCGCGATTTCTTCGTGGAGGAAGCCGTTCGCTGGCGGCTGTCGCCGGACAGTTTCCGGGAAAGGTGCCCCATCTCGATCGCCGCCAGGCCAGCCTCGAATCCCTTGTTGCCGCCCTTCAGCCCGGCACGGTCAATTGCCTGTTCCAGGGTCTCGCACGTCAGCACGCAAAAGATCACGGGAACTCCCGTGTCCATCTGTGCGAGCTGGATTCCCCGCGCCGTTTCCGCGCACACATGATCGTAGTGCGTGGTCTCTCCGCGGAGCACGCAGCCGATGGCAATGAGCGCGTCGTAGCAACCTGCCTCGGCCAGCTTGCGCGAAGTCAGCGACAGCTCAAACGATCCCGGCACGTGCACCACGTCCACTTGCCGGTCGCTCGCGCCGGCGCGGCTCAGCGCATCGAGGGCCGAAGCCAGGAGCCGCTCCGTGATGAAGCTGTTGAACCGGCTGACGACGATCCCGAACCGCAGATCGCCCGCCGCCAGTTCGCCGCAAATCTTTCCGGGTTGCAACGATTCCATCCTTCCGCCGCTCTACTTCCCCTTGAACTGCGCCGGACGCTTCTCGAGGAACGCGCGGGTGCCCTCGCGCATGTCTTCGGCCGCGCAGCAGAGCCCGAACAGGGTCGCTTCCAAAAACATTCCTTCTTCTTGCGGCATCTCCACGCCCCGCTCGATGGCCTCCATGCAGTACTGGATGGCCAGCGGCGCCTTTTCGATGATCTTTTTCGCCATCGCTTCGGCTGCAGGGAGAAGTTCCGCCGGCTCGTAGATGTGATTGACCAGCCCGATGCGCTGCGCTTCTTCCGCCGAAATCATCTCTCCGGTCAGGCACAGTTCGTGCGCCATCCCCTTCCCGCACAACCGCGCCAGCCGCTGCGAACCGCCGTAACCGGGAATGATCCCAAGCTTCACCTCCGGCTGGCCCAGCTTGGCCGTCTTGCTCGCCAGGCGGATCGAACACGAAAGCGCCAGCTCGCATCCGCCCCCCAGCGCGAACCCGTTGATCGCGCAAATGGACGGCTTCCCAATGGTCTCCAGGAGGTGGAAGACGCCCTGGCCGAAGAGTGAAAACTCTTTTCCGTCCACCGGCGTTTGCTGCGCCAGTTCGTTGATGTCCGCGCCCGCGACGAACGCCTTTTCGCCCGTGCCCGTAAGGATCAGGACGCGGACCGCCGCGTCGCCCCGCGCATCCAGAAGCGCTTCGCGGAGTTCTTCCACGGTCCGCCGGTTCAGCGCATTCAGCACTTTCGGCCGGTTGAATGTGATCCAAGCGATTCCGTCTTTCTTTTCGTACAGCAGATTTTCAAATGTCATTTTTCCCCCATCCCGATCGTATGTGGGAAGTGCCGGCTGCAGGGCCGATTTTCTACAAGCTCATCGGTTTCGGTTTCTGCGGGTCGGTGTAATCGTAAAAACCCCGGCCGGACTTCCGCCCGTTCCACCCTGCCAGCACCATCCGCTTCAGGAGCGGTGGCGGCGCAAAACGCCGTTCGCGAAATTCGTCGAACATGATGTTCGCGATGTAGTACGTCGTGTCCAGCCCCACAAAATCCAGCAGCGTTAGCGGCCCCATGGGATGGGCGCAGCCGAGCTTCATCGAATTGTCGATATCCTCGATCGAGCCGGCGCCTTCCTCGAGCGCGCGGATCGCGTCCAGCAGGTAGGGCACGAGCAGCCGGTTCACGATGAATCCGGTGCTGTCCTTGGCCCGCACCGCCGTCTTCCCCAGCTTGGCTCCGAAGGCCACGATCTCCTCGTAGATCGCCGGGTCGGTCGAGATCGTTCTCACCACTTCCACGAGCTTCATCACCGGCACGGGATTGAAAAAATGCACCCCCACGAACCGCTGCGGCCGTTTCGTGGCCGTGGACATCTCCGTGATCGTCAGCGAGGAGGTATTGCTGGCAAAAATGGCCGCCGGTCCGCAGAGTGCGTCCAGCGTCGCAAACAGCTCGCGTTTCGCCGGCAACTGCTCGATGATGGCTTCGATCACCAGGTCGCAGTCCTTCAGATCCTCGAGCCGCGTCGTTCCGCTCAGCCGTCCGCGGACTTCGCCCTTTGCCGTTTCGGTGAGCGTTCCCTTTTCCACCAGCCGCGCCAGATTTTTCTCAATCCCCTTGAGGCCCTTTTCGACCAGGTCCGAGCTCACCTCGCGCACGATCGTCGTGAACCCCGCTTGGGCGCACACTTGCGCGATCCCCGAACCCATCAGGCCGCACCCTACGACCCCGACTTTCTGAATCGGCATGCCATCCCCCGTGTATTCCCGTCGGGGGTTCCCCGGCGGGAAGGCGAAAAGTCTATCAGATTTGCAGGCGGAGCGTTCCGGAGGGCGGCCGGATCAATTCTGCAGCGCTTCCACGATCATGGCAATGCCCTGGCCGCCGCCGATGCAGGCTGTGGTAAGCCCGTAGCGGAGGTTATTGCGCCGCAACTCGTTGAGGATTGTAATCACCAGACGCGTACCGCTGGCGGCCAGAGGGTGGCCGAGGGCAATGGCGCCGCCATTCACGTTGGTCTTGTCGCGGTTTAATCCGAGCCCCTTTTCCACGGCCAGGTATTGCGCCGCGAACGCTTCGTTCACTTCCACGCGGTCCATGTGTTCCAGCTTCAGCCCGGCTGCCTTTAGTGCCGCCTGCGAAGCCGGTACCGGCCCGATTCCCATGATGCTCGGATCGACGCCCACCGCCGCCCAGGAGACAATCCTTACGATCGGTTTCAATCCCCTGTCCTTCGCCGTCTTTTCCCGCGTCACGACGACGGCGGCTGCTCCGTCGACGATTCCGCTGGCATTCCCTGCCGTCACGATTCCGTCCTTCTTGAACGATGGCGGCAATTTGGCCAGGATCTCGATCGTCGTATCCGGCCGCCGGTGATCGTCCTCGCTCACCACAACGGATTTCTTTCCTTCCTTCACCTCCACCGGCGCGAGTTCCTCTTTCATCCGGCAGGCCTTGTACGCCGCCTCCGCTGCCTGCTGGCTCCGCAGCGCGTACGCATCCGCGGCTTGCCGCGTGATTCCGTACTGTTCCGCCAGTTTCTCGGCCGTCAGCGCCATGGGCAGTCCGCAATAACTGTCCGTCAGCCCCGCCATCAGGGAGTCTTCCAGCGCTCCCCCGCCCAGGCGCAACCCGGTGCGCGCGCCGCGGATCACGAACGGCGCCTGCGTCATGTTTTCCATGCCGCCGGCCAGAACCATCCGTGAATCGCCCAGAAGGAGCCGTTGCGCCGCCTGCGTGATGGCTTCGATTCCCGATCCGCAGAGCCGGTTCACTGTCACCGCCGGCGTTTCCGTACGCAGCCCCGCCTTCAGTCCCACATGCCGTGCGCCGTAGAGCGCGTCGGCGCTCGTCTGCATGACGTTTCCCATGATGACGTGATCGAACTCCGCGGGATCCACGCCGGACCGCCGGATGGCCTCCCTCGCCGCATGTGCACCGAGTTCCAGCGCGGAGACGTCCTTGAACGCCCCTGTATAGCGCGCCATCGGCGTGCGCGAGCCCGCCACAATCACCACGTCTGTCGGAAACATTTTGCCCTCTCCTGAATCTCAGGCTTTCGGAATCTCGCTCGCGACAAGGACATTGCCGCCCTGCCGCTGCGCTTCATCCAGCGACATCTCCGCGCGGTTGATCAGGTCCGTCACGGTGTCCTCGCTATCGAATTCCTGCCGCGCCGCGGCTTCCACAATCGCCGCGCTGATAGTCAGATTCCCGCCGTCCCAGGGCACCCGGACGTTTGTCGCAGCGCGGCGCAGCTTGCCCGCGAGGATTCGCGCGCCCTGTATTCCCGTGTCCGGCAGGATGAAGGCCAGCGACCACGCCGTGTATTTCACGGCCACATCATTCTGCCGCACCATTGGCTGCAGCGATCGCGCTACCTGCTCCACGTAGCGATCCAGCGCTGCTTCTCCCTGCTGCCTCATGATGTCTGCTCCGCGGTCAATTTGAAGAATCGTCAGGGACAGTGGCGTGCCTTGCGACTTCGCCCTGTCCGCTTCCGTCAGCAGACACCCCTGGTAAGAACTGCGGCTCAGGAGTCCCGATTTATCGCCGGAGACTCCCATGCGCCGCACTAGCGCGCGCAGCCGCGTATGGCTGACGCTCATCAGCATCTGGTCGCCCACGGCCTGCAGAAAATAGGTTTCGTTTGGCTTCCACACGTGCGGCCCTGCATGCGCCACGATCAGCATTCCCGCCGGTGACTGCGTCTCCTTGTCCGTTAAGATGACTCCCAGCGCCGTCGCCAGGCCCATCTCCTCCAGTACCTTGTCGTTCGGCGAATTCAGGATCTGCCCGCCCAGCGAGTCGGGCGCTGCCATTTCCAGCTCGCTCAGCAGGAGAACGACTTGCGTGCCCGGCGCGGGTTTCACACCCGTAGCGCAGTACTCCGCGGCCATTTCCGGGGGCTGCCCGGGCATGCCCACGACCGCGAACGTCCGCGCGGCGTTCAGGTGTGCTCCAACTTCGTTCACGGCCGTGCTGAGCATCGCCCGCGGCGTCTGCTGCCGATAAATCTTCTGGGTGATCTCCGAAATCTTCGTCAGGTCACGCAGGGTTTCCGCACTGTAGACGCCGGTCTTGCCCGGCATCGGCACCGGCTGCGCTTCCACCACCGGCTCCGGGGAAACAGCCGAGGGCGTCTCGGGCTTTTTCGCACCCGGGGGCCACCACTTCGCCAGTACGTACAGGCTCCGGAGACGCATGTTGCGCTCTTCTTCTCCGGGATGCATTTCCGCAATCTTCTGCAGGCGCTCCAGCGCCTTGCTCTGCAGCGAATACTGCAGAAAAATCTCCGTCTGCACGATCAGGTCTTCCAGTTCCTGCTGCAACCGCGCGGCTTCCGCGGGCGGCGCAGCCGGTGGTGCGGCCGGAGTCCGGCGTTCCGGCGGAGAAGTGGTGGCGCCGCCGCGCGCCAGGCGGCCTCCCAGATTCTTCAGGTAGGAATCGTCCACGCGGCCGCGCAGGCGC
>OBEQ011295342.1_pt1 | contig 13432 bp, 16 predicted proteins | sample 1670901 | NCBI WGS metagenome assembly OBEQ01 (sample SAMEA104232315, study PRJEB22302) | groundwater metagenome | biome: forest; feature: aquifer; material: groundwater | place: USA | collected 2011-08-07 | depth 5.4 m
CTGCTGTTTGCGCGCACCATCCCCACTGCTGGCGAAGCTTTTAGTCGGGCCATTGAGACCAGCTTAGGATTGGATCGGACGCAAGCTGAAAACTACAAAAATACCTATGGTTTTTCGGCAGCCCAGCTCGAGGGTAAACTGGTTGGGGCGATGAAACCAGTCATGGCTGTAATTGCAGCTGAAGTCCGCAAATCTATTGATTTTTACACCGCTAAACATCCGGGGGAAATGGTTAAGTCGGTGGTTATTTCAGGTGGGGTGGCGGCTCTCCCCGATGTCATTTCAGCTTTATCTACAATTTTGGGATTGGAGGTGGTAGTTGGCAATCCCTTAGCCCGAGTAGAAGTGAATGCGGCCCAGGCTCAAGCCTTAAAAGGTCACGAGCCCTTCTACGCGGTGGCTATTGGTTTGGCCGAAAGAGATGATTAATCTTTTGCCCACTACTGCTATTGCTAGTACCAACTTAGCCAAAATTAAACATGGAGTGATGACTAGCACTACGGTGGTGTTAGTGATTTACATTGTTGGCTTAGCTGCAGTCCGGGGGCGAGCTTGGTATTTGGATAATCGTAATAAAGCCGTCAATAGCCAAATAGCCCAATTGACCGACCAAGTTAATAAATTAGCCACTGTGGAAGCAATCATGCGCCAGCAAGAAGATCGGATCAATCTCATCCAGCAGGCGCGGGTCAATCGGGTGAGTGTGACCAATGCCGCAGGACTAGTGCAGACGGGACTGAATATCTCCCACTGGCTATATAGCCCCCCTTTGTCTCAAGCCGTAACCGCGATTGATCCCTCATCCCAGACGTTGGAGAATTACGCCAACAGCTTAATTGGTAAATTTAAGACAGTGAATATCGCTTCCCTGACCTATCATCCGCCTCAGGATTGGGAATTAATACTAAAACTAGAACCGGGAGGCCAAAAATGAGGCAGTGGTTGTGGCTAGCTTACCCACTGGGTGTGATTTTGGTGTTATTTTTAAGCACCAAAGTCTTGTTTGGTGCTACTGGCGTTCTTGCTCTCCTGGATCAGAATCAGACTCACCTGCAACAGCAACAAATCACTTCTAGTCAGTTAAAAGCTAAACTGGCCGTTCTCCAGGCGACTAATTTGGATAGCCAGCAGCACAGCTTGAATTATTTACTAACTATTTTGCCAGCTAATAAAAATTTGCCCTCACTTCTGGCCCAAATCCAACAAGCAGCTTCCAACTCGGGGGCAATTGTTCTTGGCTTTAAGGGCCAAGTTGGTCAGGTAAGTGCCACTGACTCTGCCTCAGAGGTCGACAATAAATTAGCTCTAGCAGTAGATTTATCTATCACCGACATGGCCCAATTACAAACTCTACTTAATTATTTAGAAACATCTCTGCCTCTAATCCAAGTCAACAAAATTAATTTAAATAATGGTAAAGCCAATATGGTGATTGAGGGTTTGTGGAGTCCGCTAACTAAATTACCAGCTGGAGCTGAACATGCTGTAACTGATGTCCAACCAGAAGTGGCAGAGCTTAGTGATCGTTTCAAAAACTACTGGCAGATCTCTCCGGGTGCAGCCCTGCCGGATACGGGAGTGAACTCTACTCCTTTTTAAACTTGAGGTTCGGTTAAGGTAACCGCGGTAAAGGGTAAATTGTGACCAATACAGTAAGCTCGCACTAAATTGCGAATTGCCGATATCACCGATCCGCCCTTACCAATTACCCGGCCCATATCCGCTTCAGCCACGCCAATAGTAACATTAGATTGAGCTACTTGAATAACTAGCTGGTCGGGAACTGACAGTAAGGGGGTGATCAAGAATTTTAAGTAATCTTCCATTTAAGCTTGTAACAACTTGCGCAATCCGGCGGTGACTTGGGCCCCTTTACTTTGCCAAGCGCTAATTTTGTCTCGGGCCGCATCTAAAGAGGATCCTAAATTTTCCACCACCGTACCAGTGAGTTTGGAAATTTCTTCCATGACCACAATGCGGTACTTCACCGCGTTGCGTTTACCCAGGGGTTGTAATTTAATCTTTAACACAGAGCAAATTATATCAATTTGGCCACAAATTAGCCAGGGCAGCAGTAGCAGCAGCGGCTTCGGCCCGTTGTTTACTACTGCCTTGGCCGCGGCCTGCCTCTTGATTATTGACGTGGACGGAGATGGTAAATTTCTTGGCGTGATCGGGGCCAATGGCGTGCACGGTATTATAGGTAGGTGTTCCCCACCCGGCAGCTTGCGACTTCTCTTGGAGCAGGGATTTAGGATCTTTAAAGTCGGCTGAGGTTTCCAGTTCTGCATCGGGAAACACTTGGCTTAAATACTCAAAGCAGGTCTCTAAGCCCTGATCTAAATACAGTGCTCCCAACACCGCTTCAAAAGTATTAGCCAGTAAGGAGGGGTTACTGCGGCCGCCGCCGTCTTCTTCACCCCGACTGAGGCGCAGTAACTGGTCTAAACCTAACGCTTGAGCTTTAGCAGCTAAAGTAGCAGTTTGGACCACCACCGAGCGGCGGGCAGTTAATTCCCCTTCTGCCCGGTCAGGAAACAGTTGGTACAGGCGATGGGAGATGACTAAGGACAAGACTGCATCGCCCAAAAACTCTAACCTTTCGTTGGAAACCAAGCCGGGATGCTCATTACAATACGACCGGTGGGTCAAGGCCTGGTCGAAAAGTTGGGCCTTTGTGAAGTAATCCTTAACCGCTTTCATGCTTCAGTTTCTTGGTCTCCTGCCGCGGCCAATACATCACCTACAGTTTGGATATTACTCACTTGATCCTCGGGCAGTATGATGCCCAAAGATTCTTGCATTCGTTGTAGTAAATCGCTTTGTTGATCAGGGGTGACTCCCAGTTCGGCAAAGGTAGTCTCGGCAGTAATTGCCGCCACGTCTAGATGGAGCTCGTTGGCTAAAAACTCAATGATGGCTTGGTGGAGGCGCATTTTGGACGATATTGCCTAATACCCCATTAACAAAATTGGGGGAACTGGAACTCCCAAACTCTTTAGCAAGTTCCACTGCTTCATCAATAATAACCTTGTACGGTTCCCGCTTGTCAACCACCAACTCAAAAACAGCCAGTCGCAGAATGGCTAAATCGATATGATTCAACTTGTCTAATGGCCACTCAGGTGCAGCTGTAGCAATCAAAGGATCAATGTCCCCCAACTTGGCCCAAATAGCTTTGACTTCGTAGTTGGGTGCGTGCTGAAAGTCAGAGGCAAATAGTTGCTGGACTAAATGTTCCCGGTTCTTGTGCCGGGGATCTGAAACAGTTTTCATTTAGTGTACCTTTTTCCCTTTGTAGAAGCCACAGTGAACACAAGCTCGGTGGGGCCGGGTCGGTTGGTGACAGTTGGGACAGGCAATCAAAGCTGGCAGGACCAGCTTGTGAGCAGCTCTGCGTTTACCTTGGCGGCGAGTAGACCAGCGGCGTTTTGGTAGTGGTGTCATATTAATTGGGCTGAATCAGCTCAATTTTACCTGAGGTGGCTAAGGAGCGCAAGTTAGTTTATTGAGAAGGGATTAATAACTTTTACTTGTTTGAATATCCGAAAGTCCTTTTCATTATCAGTGGCTATCTCGAGGATGCCATGGCTGATCATGGTCGCGGCTAAATAGGCATCAAATACTCGAGCCCCACATAATTTATGTTTTTTAATCAGTTCCAGGGCGATGCTTAGAGTTTCATAAATTGGGGTGATGAGTTGGCCGGCGTTAATAATATTAGTGAGTGTATCCACTGCAGCTAGGGGTGATACGGGATGGGGAAATTTGGGATGACTAACAATTCTTATTGTTTCTAGCACGTTTTGTTGAGCCACATAAAATTTTCCGGCAAGAGAGTTTAAAAACTTTCTTGCAGCCAGACATTTGGGAGACGAGATATTTAAAGAGTAAACCAAAATGTTGGAGTCAATCAGCATACCTAAGTTAGCTGTAGTAGTCTTCCCGTTTGAGATTGTCTACAGCTCCCCCCAAATCATGATCAGCAAAAGCAATCTGTTTAGCTTTACCGGCTGCTACCTGGCGCAGTTGTAGCTCCATAGCCTGATTAAATATATCCTGCAGCGTCCGACCCTGTTGAACTGCCAAAATTTCAGCTGCCTTTTTCAGATCTTGTCTTAATCGCAAAGTGGTTCTCGTCATCTGCATAAACGCAACTTAGCATACGTATGCTAGTATGTCAAGGAAGTGATTAGTTAGGTTGAACTAGCTCAATTTTACCTGAGGTGGCTAAGGAGCGCAAGACAGGCAGCTTTTCCAGCTGAGGTAATAGTTGAATGGCCGTTTCCTTAGCTTTGGCAATTAAGTCTAAATCTTGGTAAGTAGCTACCTTGAAATGTGGTACCCCATGTTGGGCCGTGCCATAAATGTTTCCCGCCCCTCTGAGTTGTAAGTCTATCTCTGCCAGCTCGCTACCGGTTTGTAATTGTTCCATATATTTTAATCTAACAGTAGGTTGGTCGGAAAACAGGAGACAATAGGCTTGCTTGGCTCCTCTCCCCACTCGCCCTCGCAACTGATGCAGTTGAGCTAGACCAAATCTATCTGCACCTTCAATGACCATGATAGTAGCTCCAGGAATATCAATGCCTACCTCTACCACCGGGGTGGATACGAGGATGTCTATTTTGCCAGTATTGAAGTTAGCAATCACGGTGTCTTTCTCTTTAGCTTTCATCCGTCCGTGCAACAAAGCCAGCTTAAGTTTAGGAAATATTTGCTTTAACTTCTCAAACTCTACTGCAGCCGCTTTAACTGAAGTTAAAGACTCACTTTCATCAATAAACGGGCAGACTATGAATACTTGGGCTTCATGGCCTTCAACTTCTTTGGCAATCCATTTGTGGGCTCCAGACCTCTTTGCTTCTGGGACTACCCAGGTTTTAATTGCTAATCGCCCTGATGGTAAGTCCGACAAAACTGACACATCTAAATCACCAAACATGGCCAAAGCCACCGTTCTGGGAATAGGTGTGGCTGTCATAGTTAAGACATGGGGTACCCCTTTAGTAGTTAACAAGGTGCGCTGAGCTACCCCAAAACGATGCTGTTCATCGATAACTACTAACCCTACTCCTTTCAAGTTTAAGGACTTGGCCAACAAGGCCTGAGTGCCGACAATTATTTCTGCTGCAGATTGTTTTTGCGCGGCAGTCATTATCCCCACCTTAATGTTTAAGGGTGCGAAGAGAACAGTTAAAGTTTGCAGGTGTTGGCCAGCTAAGATTTGGGTTGGAGCCATGATGACTGTTTTTAAACCATTTATGTAAGCTACATAGGCAGCTATAGCAGCTACAACTGTTTTACCGCTTCCGACATCCCCTTCTAATAATCTATTCATGGGGGTAGTTTGGGCTAAATCATTTAATATTTCTTTATATGACTGAATTTGAGAAGCAGTTAACCTAAAGGGTAAATGATTGATGAAATCATCTACTCTAGTTTTATCAATAGTGAAAGCTTGGGTAGTGCGACTGGCTTGCCACTGCTGTTTGCGTAACTGTGATGTCAGTTGCAGTAATAATAACTCGTCAAAAGCTAAGCGATGGCGGGCCGGGTTTACTTGGTCTAAGTCTTGGGGAAAGTGGACATTTAATAAAGCTTGTTTCCAAGGCAATAAACCAGTTACATCAGTTAGTATTTCTTCGGGAATCGAATTAGTGATTAAGGTAGACATTTTTGTCCGTAGCCATTTGGAAGAAATACCAGCTGTTTCTGGATAGATGGGAACTAATCGCCGTAAATGGATGGACTCAGAAGATTCAGAAACTAATTCAAATTCGGGGGAGATGAGGGTGGGTTTTTTATTAAAAAATTCCACTTTGCCAAATAAAGCTATTTGAGAGTTGGGAGTAATGGCCCGGGCTAAGTAGGTTTGATTAAACCAAATTACGGATAATTTTCCCGACTGGTCAGTAATAGTGGCGGTTTGCAAGCGTTTACCATTTTTGGTAAAGATATTTTGAACTGCGGAAATAGTACCAACTACGACAACGCTCTCACCCACTTGCACCTGGCGGGCCAGACTAATTATCCGCCGATCTTCATATCTAAATGGTAAGTGGTACAGCAAATCGAAAACAGTTTTAATGTCAAGCTTCTCTAACTTGTTGGCCATGATTGAGCCAATTCCAGGAATCAAAGTTACCGAATCAGTTAAATTCACTAGGTTATTGTACTATCTGAGGATATAAGGGAGAACTGATGCAGCGATTAGAGCTAGAGTAGAAACAGCCACTAATATTACCCATAGCCGTTGTTGCTTTTTGTTTAGAATCATCTAGTTTGTTATATTGGACAGTAATGCGCCTGAGAAGAAGTATCCACCAATCGCAGTTGGTGGTCAAGTTGGCTAAGGTAGGTTTTATTTTAGCTATTGTGGGTATTTTGTTTAGTGTGGGCTTGTTTGCTTTCTATGCAAAAGACTTACCCTCCCCAGATAAAGTGGTGCGTCGGGAAGGCTTTGCCACCAAAATTTATGACCGCAATAACAAATTACTGTATGACTTGTACGAAAATCAAAAACGTACCCCGGTAACCATTGACCAAATTCCCCTGACATTACAACAAGCCACCATTGCCATTGAAGACAAGAATTTCTACAAACACAGCGGTTTTGATGTCGGGGGGATTGGTCGGGCTGCTTTGCGTATGGTCTTGGGGGGCAAGCTCCAAGGCGGATCGACCATTACCCAACAATTGGTCAAAAACGTACTACTCTCCCAACAGCGCACCATCACGCGCAAATTAAAAGAGTTTATTCTGACAGTTCAAGTCGAGCGGCGCTACACCAAGCAACAAATCCTGCAGATGTACTTAAATGAAGCTCCATATGGCGGCACTGCCTATGGAGTGGAAGCGGCGTCCCAATCATACTTTGGTAAATCAGTATCCGAATTAGATTTAGCCCAAACCGCTGTCTTGGCCGGTATTCCCCAATCCCCGCCCACGTACTCACCTTTCTTGGGAGGCAAATATGCTCCCCGGGCGGCTGAAGTGTTGCGGCGAATGCGCGAAGACGGATACATCACCCACGACCAGGAAATAGCAGCTAACCAAGAGATCAAAACTTTGGAGATTGCTTCCCCATCGGGACTATTAAAGGCTCCCCACTTTGTCTTTTACGTCAAACAACTTTTAGAAGACCGCTACGGAACTGGTGTGGTCGAGCAAGGTGGGTTGCGAGTGACTACCAGTTTAGATTTAGATTTACAAGACAAAGCCCAGACTGCCGTGGCCGAAGAAATTGACAAAGTCAAAGCTTTGAAAATTACCAATGGCGGGTCAGTGGTCATTGATTCCCAAACTGGGCAAATCTTGGCCATGGTGGGCAGCAAAAGCTGGGAAGACCCCAATTATGACGGCAAGTTTAATGTGACCACCGCCCTGAGGCAACCTGGCTCGGCTATTAAACCAGTAGTGTACTTAACTGGGTTACAAAAAGGCTATACCGCCGCAACCTTACTTATGGATACCAAGACCTCCTTCCCTGGAGGAGACAAACCAGAGTATGTCCCCGAAAACTATGACGGTAAATTCCGTGGACCAATACTCGTGCGGGAAGCGTTAGGTAACTCTATTAATATCCCGGCGGTGAAAATGTTATCGCTGGTGGGAATTTCCGACATGATGAGCACGGCCAATGAAATGGGTCTCACTACCCTCAAACCTACTAAAGAGAATTTAGCCCGGGTAGGCTTATCGGTAGCTCTGGGTGGGGGTGAGGTCAAATTGTTAGAACTGGCTTCAGCCTACTCGGCTTTTGCCAATGGGGGCAAAAAGGTCGATCCAGTGGCAATACTGAAAGTGACTGACAAAGACGGTCGGGTGCTGGAAGAGTGGAAACCCAGTAGCCTGCGCCAAGTAATTCCAGTTGAAGATGCCTTCATCATCTCTTCCATTCTCTCCGATCCCAATGCCCGCAATATTACCTTCGGACCAAGATCAGCTATTAATATGTCTGGACACACCATTGCGGTTAAAACTGGAACTACCAATGACAAGCGCGACAACTGGACTATTGGTTGGACAGCTAATGGTCCGGTAGTGGGCGTGTGGGTAGGTAATAATGACAACTCGCCCATGAAAGAAGTGGCTTCAGGGGTGACCGGAGCCGCTCCCATTTGGCGGCGCATCATCTTGGCTGCCATCGCTAATCAAGGTGATGTGGCTTTTACGCCTCCTGATGGAGTAACCCAAATGGAAGTGGATACTATATCTGGCTATCCAGCTCATGACAGCTTCCCCGCCAAACAGGAATTTTTTGCTAAGGGTACAGAACCGACAGGTCCGGATCCGGTTCATAAATACATCAAAGATTGTAATGGTAACCAAACTGAATATTACCTATTCCAAGAAAAAGATCCCTTTGAAAAAGATGGCCAAAACAAATGGCAGCAGAGTATTAATGATTGGTTAAATACTCAATCAGATCAGAAGTATCACCCCCCCGCCGATGGTGGTTGCCAAGGTGGCAACCAAATTTGGATTACCGTCACCGATCCGGGCGATCATAGTCAAGTAAATACCAATGATGTGGCAATAAAATTGGGTATTACTTCTCCAAATAGTATTAAGCAAGTCAGGTTTAAAGTAGACGGGGCCTTAAAAGAAACTCTCTCCTCTTCCCCTTGGGAAGTAACTATCAATATGGCCAATGGCAGCCACCGCATTGATATAGAAGCCGATGATGATCATGGCAGTACTGGTTCAAGATTTGTTACCATTGGTGTCAACCAGGCCTGGGATGCGACCCCTACTCCCTAGTTGCATGAGGTATTATAATGGTGGTAGTGAACACATCTGAGCGTCCGTGTTCAGGATTAAGTGAGGATGACTATAAGATAGCTGAAACGGGAGTGGATCAAATGACTTGGGGGGATCGACAACGGGTGGTCGTGTATTTTAAACTCCATCCCAAAGATAAAGAAGGAACGATGACAGTTTTAGTTGATACTAAGGAAGCATTGAAATTTATAGCTCTTCCAGTATTGTGTGTATTAGAATTAATCGACAAATTATTTGCTCGGGAAAAAGCAGAACAACGGGCTAAACAAGCGTCTGAAGCTGTTGACGGATACTAGTGATATCTGATGAAGATAATTGCCGATCAGGTGAATGGAAAGTAAGTCTTAATGTTAATTTGTTGTCGTAATTATCAATTAATTCAATATCAGTAATTAAACCACTTAGTTTTTTGATTTTGGTAGTTAACTCTTGATAGTTACCGGTGTAGGTGACATTTACATCTTCAATAAGGGGTGGATATTGGGAAATAGTTGAGTAGGGATTAGCGTAATCGGGCAAGGATGGCATCAATGTATCCACATCTATTTCAGCCCAAAAGACTTGGTTTGACTGACCCACCTCTACTGGTAAGTTGTCTACTCCTAAAAGGGCAGTGGCTTTTTGTAGCACACCTGTCAGGTTGTGAATTGTTACATTCTTTCCCGCCATGGTGATACTTAACCTCAAATGTTCAGAGTATTTGTTCCCTACTTGGGAGAATACTTTGCCAATTTCAAAAATTGCTACTTGGTTTTGTCTTAAATTTAATAATCTATTGGCGTAGTTGACTAATGAAGGATAAATACTTGATCTTAAGTAACTGGCATCTGGGTCTGGTGGATTAACCAGCTTTATCTCCCCCTGATCCACCATGGTCAGAGTAACTACTTCATTTAAGCCTAAATGAGTGGCCACATCGCGCAACTTTTCAGAAGTTTTGAAAGAAACATATGTATCAGGAAGTGGGGTCGCATCGGTAATGGGGGTGCTAGGGATGAGGTCATAACCATGGATGCGAATAATCTCCTCCACGATATCGGCAGGACCTTCAATATCAGTGCGGAAAGTAGGTACAGTTACGGCTATGGTTTTGGGACCAAGTTTTTTGGTTGTAAATTCTAGTTTGTTTAAGATGTGAGTGATATTAGGCAGTGAAACAACTAGACCTGTCAGGCGGGCAACTTCAGAAATTTCCAAGTTGATTACTTGGGGTTTAACAGGATGAGGATAGTAATCAGAAGTTAAACTAGTAACTTTGCCCTCAGCCAGTTGCTGTAGTAAGTAAATAGCGCGAGATAAAGCCAGTGGGACTTGGGCAGGATCTAAGTTTTTTTCGTGCCGAGTTCCAGAATCAGTAACTACTTTTAATCTTCTAGCCGTGCGTCGACTATTGGCCTGGTTATAGACGGCTCCTTCTAAGATTATCTGGGTAGTATTTTCAGTAACTTTTGAGTTAAGGCCACCAATCATGGTTAGGGCCTGAGGACCTATTTGGTCAGTAATGACTAAGTCTTCTTCGGACAAGGTCAGGACTTGGCCTTGGGCGATGGTGGAAAATTTTTCGCCTTTTTTAGCCCGGCGGAGAATGAGTTGACCGCCTTTAATTTGGTGATAATCAAAAGCATGTAAGGGTTCGCCAGTTTCAACCATGACGTAGTTCGTGATATCGACTACGTTGTTGATACTGCCAATGCCATATGCCGCTAATCTTTTAACTAACCACTGAGGGGACGAACCGACTTTTACAGCCAGTTTTAAGGCTGTATATCTAGTCACTAAATCTTTGGCACTGGGTTGGACATTAACTAAAGATGTATTTTTATCCACCTTAGGTAAAGCTGAAGTCGGAGGCATTTTAAGTGCAGAATTAGCAATGACGGCCACTTCCCGAGCTACACCAATCAGTCCGAACATGTCAGCCCGATTACCCCGCAGTTCTAAATCGATGACTGTTTCGCCGTCCTTGACAAAAGTTTTGTCCAACATATGACCAACTGCAGTTAACTTGTCAGTCAAAACCTTAATATCGCCAGGAATTTTGACATGTTCAGCTACCCACTTCAAAGGCACATTCATATTTTTATCTCCGGATACTGGTCAGGTCGTTTTAAAAAGTGATCTGCCCATGCTGAGTCATCAGCGACGCTTACATGGTCAATGTAGTGCATTTTTTTAAACGAGCCCTTTTTTTGGTTTTTACTCTTTTGGGCTTGAATTAACTTCTGTTTTGAGTTTCCTGAGAAAGCAAGTAAGTTATCAATAATTTCTTGAATATCAGCTAACTCATTTAACATTTCATCCAAATTGGTGACGTTTATTAGTTCTTTGGCCTCTTCTAGTAGTTTTCTCTTTAATTCAATAAAGTAGCTAGTCCTCTTAAGGATTTTGTATTTAACAGTTCCTCCAGTTTTAATCACATCTTCGACAATTTTGTCCCTCACCAGTTTTTTGTATGCAAAAGTTCTCATACTTTGTAGACTAAGTCACCGTTAAACAATGATCTAATATCGCCGATGTTGTAACGAGCCATGGTGATGCGATCCAGTCCCATTCCCCAGGCAAAACCGGAATATTTTTGCGGGTCTAGTCCCACCCGTTTAAAGATGGCAGGGTGGATCATGCCCGCTCCTAACATTTCAATCCAGCCCCGTTGTTTGCACACACTGCAACCTTTTTGATTACAGAAAGGACAGTCAATATCTACTCCCACTCCTGGCTCAACTTCTGGGTAGTATTTACATCTGAATCTAGTTTTTCTATTGGGGCCAAAGAATTTATGGATGAAAGTGTTTAGGGTCCACTTTAAGTTGGCCATAGTGAGATTTTCTCCTACTGCTACCCCTTGGTATTGGTAGAACATATAGTGATTAGCGGCACCTAAGTTCTCATAGCGATACACTTTGCCAGGAATAACAAAACGATAGGGCGGTTTCTTGTCTGCCAGAATATGAGCTTCTACACTACTGACATGGGTGCGCAGCAAGATATCTGGTTCTTTAATATAGATTGAGTCTTGTAAATCCCGGGCGGGATGGTCAGGGGGTAAATTTAGGCGGCTGTAATTGTATTCCTCGGTTTCAATTTCTGGTCCATCAGCGACCGAAAAACCTAAGTGCTTAAAAATGTCATTCATTTCGCGGGCGGTCTGACTGATGGGGTGCAAAATACCCACCTGAGGAGAGATACCAGGAAGTAATAAATCGACCCTTAAATCTTTGGCTTCTTCTTTTGCTGGAGACTTGGAATTTAACGCCTCAGTAATGGCAGTCTTAACATCGTTGAATAAAACCCCAATATCTACTTTTTCTTCGGCAGATAAATTAGGAATTTCACGAGCTACTTCAGCCAGTACCCCTTTTTTCCCTAAGTAATGAACTCTTAATCTGTCTATTTCTTCAGCGTCCGTTGCATCCATGATCATCCCCATAGCTTCACTCTTAATGTTTTGGAGACGAAGTGAGTCTAAGGTACTCGAGGAATCATCTCTGGGCTTTGATTGCTCTGGTTTTGCTGTAGAGAAATTAAGACGGTAAGAAATTTTTGTATTACCATCTATGGTTTCTACGGTAATATTTTCAAATTTAGCTATCTCACTTGTGGTCCTCACTTGGGTTCCCCCATCGGGAATTGGTTCATAACCTTCAATCCACATAATTCTTAACGGTTTATTAGTTGGAAGTTTGGGAGGGATCCATGACGCTCTTTTTTTTAGTTCATCTAAGGCTACAAATTCGGTGTGAACTTCTAAGCTAGAATCAATGATGTCGTTGGCTTTGCTTAATATTCTACTTTCCAGCATCTTATCTATTTTGCCTTCGTAGACAAAATACGCTTGTTTACCATGTTGAGCTTCTAGGGGATTGCAATCAGGTGCAAATGTTTTGACCGCCTCATGCAGAACATGGCCTGCAGTATGTACCTGCATGTTTTTAAATCGTCTATTCCAGTCTAAGTGACAGATGACTTCGTCACCTTTATTCACTACTCCCTCAACTTTGCCCTCATGAATTATCTGATCTTGCTTTAAATAAATGCGCTCAACTTCTATGGTGCCATTGCTTGTTTCTATTCGTCCTTGATCACTAGGTTGTCCACCTCCCTCGGGATAGAAAGCTGTTTGATTAAGAATTACCTGACAGTTTTTTCACTTGACTTGGATGGCTTCAACTTTGGCTTGCCAACTTTTGGTATAGGCATCCTCTAAATATAGTGGTTTTGTTTGCATAAGATGTGATATTGAGTTTAATTATAAGGCAGATTTTAAATTTGTGAGAAGGCGAGGGAGATCCCCCACCTTCTCACCTGCGACTTATCCCTCTCTTTCTCTGAGAACTTTAAGCTTGGCTACACTCCCCTCAGCTTTTTCGTAATCCTGCTGAGTTCCGTCTCGTCTGACTCTTGTTAGCCAGTCGTCTAGCCACTCGTTGCGGAGACGACGAGATGATCTACTGACCACTTTGCCTTCTTCAAGCTGAGCTATAGCCTCATCGATAATTGGGATAATTTTTTGGCTATGTCTTGCCATATGATTCACCTCCTTTTGCCACTAAAAAACCCCGCAACTGCGGGGTATAGAAATAACACTCTACCCCGCCGTTACGAGGTAAAGTAAAATACGTAATTTAATTTTCGGGTTGCTATCATA
>OBEQ013061347.1_pt1 | contig 13430 bp, 12 predicted proteins | sample 1670901 | NCBI WGS metagenome assembly OBEQ01 (sample SAMEA104232315, study PRJEB22302) | groundwater metagenome | biome: forest; feature: aquifer; material: groundwater | place: USA | collected 2011-08-07 | depth 5.4 m
AAGAAACATCGGGGCAATTGGACCAAGAACTTTCTACGTGGCAAAAAAAATTAAATGTTATTTTAAAAGAGCCAGCAGGACGTGAAGGGATGGCCAAACATGTCCGTTACTGGATCGAGAAACTTTGTCATTGCGAGGAGCCGCAGCGACGAAGCAATCTGAGATCGACTTAGATTGCTTCGCTCGCTAAAAGCAGCGAGCTCGCAATGACAACAATGAGGAGTTTATGTCAGACGAATTAAAAGACAAGTGCGGAGTTTTTGGAGTTTTTAATCATCCCGATGCGGCGTATCTGACCTATTTGGGATTGTATGCTTTGCAGCACCGCGGTGAAGAGTCGGCGGGCATTGTTGTTTCAGACGGCAAAAAAATGATCGCGCACCGCGACATGGGCCATGTGCAGGAAGTGTTCGACGGTTCAGTTCTTGAGAAATTAAAAGGAGACCGCGCGATTGGCCATGTGCGGTATTCGACCACGGGTTCGAGTAATTTAAAAAATGCCCAGCCGATCCTTGTTGATTATTCCCGCGGCGAAATAGCGCTCGGCCACAACGGAAATCTCGTCAACGCCAATATTTTGCGCTCGGAACTCGAAGCTTACGGCTCCATTTTTCAAACGACCACCGATAGCGAAATTATTATTCATTTGATGGCGAAACCTGCGCTGCGGAACATTCAAGAGGGCGTCGTCGAAGCGTTGAGTCGTGTGAAAGGCGCTTATTCGCTTGTTTTTTTGACGCATAATTTTTTGATCGCCGCTCGCGACCCCCAAGGCTTTCGTCCGCTTTGGCTGGGAAAATTAGGGAATGCGACCGTGATTTCGTCCGAAACCTGTGCGTTTGATCTCATGGATGCCGAAGCCGTACGCGAGATCGAACCCGGGGAAGTGTTGTTTATTTCGAGCGGCGGTTTTAAGTCCGAACAGATCCCTTCCGACGAAAAACGCCATGCGCATTGCGTTTTTGAACATGTTTATTTTTCACGTCCTGACTCCAAAATTTTTGGTGAAAGCGTGCACCGCGTGCGTGAAAAACTGGGACGACAGCTGGCCAAAGAATCGCCGGTAGAAGCCGACATCGTGATTCCGGTGCCAGACTCGGGAAATTCAGCGGCGCTCGGTTTTTCCCAAGAATCCGGAATTCCGCTCGAAGTCGGCATCATCCGGAATCATTATGTGGGACGAACGTTCATCCAGCCGAGCCAGGGCATGCGTGATTTTAAAGTGCGTTTGAAATTTAATCTCGTCAAAGAAGTTTTGAAGGGAAAAAGAGTTATCGTCGTGGACGACTCAATCGTGCGTGGCACGACTTCGCGAATGCGCGTGAAAAGCCTCCGTCAAGCAGGAGCCAAAGAAGTTCATTTGCGCATCAGTTGTCCGCCGCACCGCTTTCCGTGCGCCTACGGCATTGATTTCCCGACGAGAGAAGAATTGATCGCCAATAAGTACAACGTCGAAGCGCTCAAAAAATATCTCGATTGCGATTCGATCGCTTACCTTTCGCTCGAAGGCATGCTTTCGTGCGTGAGTTATCCGAAGGAAAACTATTGCACGGCTTGTTGGAGCGGAAGTTATCCGATCCCGTTTGAGGCGATGGACAAATTTCATGCGGAGAAATGTTAGCCTGTCATTCCCGCGATTTTTAAGCGGGAATCAAACGTATGATCCCCGCTCAAAGATTGCGGGGATGACAATATTTATTTAGGACGGTAACCATTAAAACTTCAATCACCTATAAAAAATCCGGCGTCGACATCGATAAAGCGAATAGTTTTATTGAAAGCATCAAACCGTACGCCCGCATGACGCGTCGTCCGGAAGTGGTTGCCGGGATCGGCGGCTTCGGCGCGCTTTGCAGCCTTCCGAATAAAAAATACAAAGACCCGCTTCTTGTCAGTACGACCGACGGCGTGGGGACGAAACTCAAAGTGGCGCAGCAAGTGCGGCATTTTGAAGGACTCGGCATCGACTTGGTTGCGATGAACGTGAATGACATTTTGACATTGGGCGCTGAACCGCTTTTTTTTCTGGATTATTTTGCCGTGAGTAAATTAGAACCGGAGATGATGCGTGACGTGGTGCGCGGTATCGCGAAAGGCTGCAAGGAAGCCGGCTGCGCGTTGATCGGCGGCGAAACAGCCGAGATGCCCGGCGTTTATTCGCACGGCGATTTTGATATTGCCGGTTTTTCTGTCGGCGTCGTTGATCGAGAGAAAGTGATCGACGGAAAAAAGGCGGCCCCCGGGCATGCGATCATTGGTGTGGCTTCGAGCGGTATTCACTCGAACGGGTTTTCGTTCGTGCGCAAAGCTTTGAAACCCGCTTTTATTGCCGAACATGCCGAAGAAATTTTAAAACCCACGAGAATCTACGTGAAACCCATTCTATCGCTAATCGAAAAAGAGCCTGTCTATTCGATGGCGCATATCACCGGCGGCGGATTTTTTGACAATATCCCACGGGTTTTGCCTAAAGGCGCCGGAGCTAAAATTCAGCTTGGCAGCTGGCCTATTCCGCGCGTGTTTAACTGGCTTCAGGAAAGTTCCAAAGCTTCGGCCAAGGAAATGTATCGTACCTTTAATATGGGCGTTGGTTTTGTGCTGGTTACTCCGAAGGAGCGGGCTTTGAAAGTGATTTCGCATTTGAATGGATATGGTGAGCACGCATGGGTGATCGGAGAAATTATGAAAGGGAAGGGAGTTTCGATTCAATGAAAGTCTTAGTAATCGGCAGCGGCGGGCGTGAGCACGCGATTTGTTGGAAATTGGCGCAAAGCCCGAAGCTAAAGAAACTATATGCAGCGCCGGGTAATGCAGGCATCGCGGAAATCGCACAGTTGGTCGATATTCCCGCGAAAGATCAGGAAAATCTTTTGAAGTTCTGCAAAAAAGAAGCGATTGATCTTGTTATTGTCGGGCCTGAAGCGCCGCTCACGGAAGGCATCGTCGATCGTTTTCAAAAAGAACGCATTAAGATTTTTGGTCCTTCCAAATTTGCAGCGCAGCTTGAAGGTTCGAAAGTTTTTGCAAAAGAAATGATGAAAAAGCTTTCGATTCCCACCGGCGAATTCGAAGTTTTTGAGTTGCCGGAGAAAGCCATGGATTATGTTGCCAAAAAAGGCGTGCCGATCGTGATCAAAGTCGACGGTCTTGCCGGTGGCAAAGGCGTGGCCGTGGTGACATCGATGCCAAAAGCAATGGAAGCGATCCATAAGGACATGGTCAAAAAAGTGTTTGGAAAAGCCGGCGAAAAAATTGTGATCGAAGAATGTCTCGAAGGCGAAGAAGCCTCGGTGATTGCGATCACGGATGGCAGCACCGTGCGGCTTTTAGCGTCGAGTCAAGACCATAAACGCATTTACGACGGAGATAAAGGGCCGAACACGGGTGGAATGGGGGCTTATTCTCCAACACCGGTAATTACTGAAGAAGTTGAAAAGGAAATATTGAACAAAGTTTTTCTGCCGATCGTGAAAGAATTTAAGCAGTTGGGTCAGCCGTTCAAAGGTTTTTTGTATGCTGGTATTATGGTCACTAAAAAAGGTTTTCGTGTGCTTGAGTTTAACGTGCGTTTAGGTGATCCGGAAACGCAGGCGATTTTGCCGCGTCTTGAAAATGACTTGTTAGAACTCTTTTTAGCGACTGTCGAAGAACGCTTAGCAGAGGTAAAGCTTCAATGGAAAGAAGAAGATTGCGTGTGCGTGGTGATTGCTTCGGAAGGCTATCCCGAAACTTACGAAACTGATAAAAAAATCTCAGGCATTTCGAGTGCCCAGGAAATGGCAGGAATCCAAGTTTTTCACGCCGGCACCAAGCGGGTCAAGAATGAATTGCTGACATCCGGCGGCCGGGTGTTAAATGTGGTTGGTAGCGGCCGGGGTATTTTCGAAGCGCTTTCAAAAACTTATTCCGCGGTGGACAAAATTTTCTTCGATAAAATGATTTACAGAAAAGATATTGGTTATCATGCAGCGAGGGTGATGAAGTGAAGCAATCTAAGATTGTCATCCCCGAATGCTTTTATCGGGGATCATACGTTTGATCCCCGCTTTCCGCCGAAGGACGGATCCGCCTCAGGTGGAAAAGATTGCGGGGATGACAAAAAGGAGTATCTATTGAAACCTCAAGTAGCAATTCTAATGGGCAGTGACTCGGATGCAGAACTCTTAAAACCTTGCGGGGAAGTCCTGAGAAGTTTTAGAATTCCATTCGTGGCACGAGTGCTTTCGGCGCATCGTACGCCGAAAGACACGGTGCAATTTGTTGAATCGGCGAAAAATGAAGGAGTGCGCGTGTTTATCTGCGCGGCTGGTGGTGCGGCTCACTTGGCGGGCGTTGTGGCCGCTTATACGGAACTTCCCGTAATCGGGATTCCCGTGGAAAGTTCTTCGCTGAAAGGTCTCGATTCTCTTCTGTCCACCGTGCAAATGCCAGCCGGAACGCCTGTCGCAACCGTGGCGATCGGGTCGGGCGGCGTGCGAAACGCGGCTTTTTTGGCTGCCAGGATCCTTGCACTTTCGGACAAGAAATTAGAAAAAGCATTGGCGGAATATAAAGAAAACAATCGAAAGAAGATCTTAAGTAAAAAAGTGGATTTGTGAAAAAAAACATTCTTTTTGTCTGCACCGGCAATAGCTGTCGTTCCGTGATGGCCGAAGGTTATTTCAACCGTTCAGTGGAAGAGCAGGCAAATAAATTTTTAATCGGGTCGGCCGGAGTTGGTGCCATGGATGGTTATCCAGCTTCCGAAGAAACCATACGTGTGATGCGCGAACATGACATCGATGTTTCCGGACATCGCAGCCGTCGGCTGACAGCGGCGATGGTGCGCGCGGCGGACAAAATTTTTGTCATGGAAGCCATGCATCGAGAAGCTATTTTGCATGCGTGGCCTGAGGCGGCGGAGAAAGTACATCTTTTGACCGAATATTCGCCCGATGATTTTAAAAAATCGTTCGACATCGACATTCCCGACCCGATCCGAATGTCAGATAATTTTTATGACAATGTTTTTCAGGTAATCCGTGAATGCGTGACGCGAATTGCCGAAGAAATGGGCGTTAAAAAAGAAATAAAATAATTACGCTGATTAACAGCAAAACTAATCTGCGTAATCATATTTGAAATCAGCGTAATCAAGATTTATTTTTTTAATAGGAGAGATCTTATGAAAATCGCGCTCGGCGCCGATCACGGTGGTTATACGCTGAAAGGCCATTTGAAAAATTTTTTGGAGTCGCAGGGATTCTTGCTCACCGATTATGGCACGCATTCGTCCGAACCGTGCGATTATCCTCAGTTTGCCTACAAAGTCGCAAAAGCCGTTTCGGAAAAAAAAGCCGATAAAGGCCTTTTGATCTGCAAAAGCGGCAACGGCATGGCCATGGTAGCCAATAAACTGCCGAACGTGCGTGCTGCAATTTGTTTCGACAAAGATGTGGCAATGCTCTCTAGACAGCACAACGATGCCAATATTCTTGTGCTGGGTTCCGAACATTTATTCGACGATCCGGAACTGATCGTGAAAGACTGGCTCAGGGCTGGCTTTGAGGGCGGCCGGCACTTACGCCGCGTGAAACAGATCGCGCAAATCGAGAAAAAAACCTTTATCCAAAAGTTAAAATCAAAGACTCCAAAAAGAAAGGCCAAAAAAAGACCATGAGTGCATTGTCCCAAACGGACCCTGAAATTTTTGAGGCAATTTCAAAAGAAACCCATCGCCAAAACGACAACATTGAACTGATCGCAAGCGAAAATTTCACGAGCTTGGCTGTGATGGAAGCCGTCGGTTCGGTGCTCACGAACAAATACGCCGAAGGTTATCCTGAGAAACGCTGGTACGGCGGCTGCGAATTTGTAGATATTGCCGAAAAACTTGCTCAGGAACGCGCCAAAGCGCTTTTTGGCGCCGAGCATGTGAATGTACAACCCCATTCCGGGTCCCAGGCCAACGCAGCGGTTTATTTTTCGGTGCTTTCTCCGGGCGACACCGTGATGGCAATGAACCTTTCTCACGGCGGACATCTGACGCACGGCCATCCGATGAACTTTTCGGGTAAATTTTTTAAAATAGTTCCGTACGGCGTTAGCCGAAGAGATGAGCGCATCGATTACGATGAACTGGAAATGCTTGCCGTTGAACATAAGCCAAAAATGATCGTTTCCGGTGCCTCAGCTTATCCGCGGATTATTGATTTTGGACGGATCCGTCAGATCTGCGACAAAGTGGGCGCACTCATGTTCGTTGATATGGCTCATATTGCGGGACTTGTGGCGGCCGGACTTCACCCGAACCCCGTCCCGCATGCCGAATTTGTGACGACCACCACACACAAAACGTTGCGCGGTCCACGCGGTGGCCTGATATTTTGCAAAAACGATTTTGCCAAAAAAATAGACTCGGAAGTGTTTCCCAGCTGGCAGGGCGGTCCGCTCATGCATGTGATTGCGGGGAAAGCGGTGGCTTTGAAAGAAGCGCTTGAGCCCGGTTTTAAAGAATACCAAACGCAGATTGTCAAAAACGCCAAAGCAATGGCGGAAGACCTTGTGAAGCTAGGCTTTCGTCTTGTTTCGGGAGGAACGGACAATCATCTGATGCTGGTGGACGTGAACCAAAAAGGACTGACGGGCAAAGATTGCACGGAATGGCTCGACCATGCGGCTATCACGGCCAATAAAAATGCAATTCCGTTCGACACGCAAAGCCCGTTCAAAGCCGGTGGCATCCGGCTCGGCACACCGGCTGTCACGACGCGCGGCATGAAAGAAAGCCAGATGCGTGAGATCGCTGGATTTATAGCAGAAATTCTCACTTCAAAAGGCGAGGCTTCGGTGGTCAAATCGGTGCGTGAAAAAGTACGCGAGTTGGTCAAAAAGTTTCCTCTTTATCAGGAAGAGATTAAAAGAATCGAATCCAAAAAAGCAAAGGCTTTGATTCAATAATGAAATGTCCCTTCTGTTTGCATGACGATGACAAAGTGATCGATTCGCGCGCCTCGAACGAGGGCAAGAGCGTGCGTCGCCGCCGCGAATGCACGAAATGCAAAAAACGCTTCACGACTTACGAATATGTGGAAGAAGTGCCGCTGATGGTAATCAAAAAAGACGGCCGCCGCGAATCATTCGATCGTAACAAGATTATCTCGGGGATAGTCAAAGCCTGCGAAAAAAGGCCGGTCAGCATGGAAAAAATTGAGACCGTCGTGGACCGGGTCGAAAAAGAGCTGCAAAAGAGTTTTGACAAAGAAGTGAAAGCGCAGGCGATCGGAGAGCTTGTGATGGACCATATTCACAAGCTCGATGAAGTGGCTTATGTGCGTTTCGCGTCGGTTTATCGGCAATTCAAGGACATCAATCAGTTTATGAAGGAATTGAAGGATTTGTTGAGTAAGAGAGGATAAAAACAAAAATGTCATCCCCGCAATCTTTAAGCGGGGATCAAACGTTTGGCCCCCGATTACAGATTTCGGGGGCGACAGATTTTTGTTAAGTCGGGAAGATTTCTTTCATCCGTTCAAGATTGAGTGAAAGATTTTTACGCAGTTTTTCGAGCAGTTCTTTCATGTCGTCAGCGTATTGCTGTTCGAGCCTTTCTTTTTTAAACGCCTCTTTTTCTTCTTCGAATTTTTTCTCGTCCACCGGATAAACCTTCACGGCTTTCACGATCATTGCGCCTTTCGATATTGCAAAGGGCTCGCTGATTTCGCCTTCCTTAAGGGGCGCAGCTGCTTTTTCCAGACTTTCGGGAGGATAAATCCCGGCCGGAGTGCTGCCAGCGCGGTATTTCTCAAGCGGCGTTACGACGATATTTTCTGCTTTTAAGATGGCCTCAAAATCGGTGCTTTTCATCTTGTTTTTCAATTCCGACAGTTTTTTGACGACCAATTCCGACGCTTTCTGGTGCGCATAGATTTTTTTGAGTTCTTCGCGCGCTTCGTCAAGAGTCATCGGGCGTTCACTTTTCTTATCAAGCACTTTTATTTTGTAATGACCCGTTTCCGTTTTGGTCCAAGGACTTTCTTCGCCGGAAGCCAGCGTAAAAGATTCGGCCAAAACTTCCGGTTCATTTCCAAGATCAGGGACCGCGTCGTTTTTGGAAAAATATCCGGTTTCTTTCAAGGGTAGATTGTATTTTTTAGAAATCGAATCCATCGTTTGCGTTTTGTCTTCAAACGTTTCTTTGAAATCCGCACTTTTTTCTTTGGGAACAAAAAGATAAGAAACTTTGACTTGCTCCGGCGTGGTCAACTTCTCTTTCACGATCGCGTAAAGCGCTTCGATGTCCTTGTCCGTCACTGCGACTTTGTCTTTTTCGGTTTCCCAAGGCAGAACGGCATGCAGCAGGTCTTTTTCCGTTTTTTCTTTTTGATAAAGTTCTTTTATTTTTTTGTCATCCCAAGAAGGTTTTGATTTGACGGATTCCTGGACTTTAGCGATTGTCAGCATCTGCCGGATTTCTTCTTCAAACGCGCGCGGCGTCGAGTGAAGTCCCCGCTCAATATAAAGTTCGTAGAGCTTTTCGTCGAATCGGCCTTTACTTTGGAAAGCCGGCTGTGAACCGATCCACTGGACGACTTCGTCATCGCTGGCATGGATATTTTGTTTTTGAGCATAATTCAACAGAAGCAGACGATCCCACGCTTCACCTTTGAAATTGATGCGGCCATTCATTTCATTGAGTTTGTTCCCGTAGACCATCGATGCCTGGCGTTCAACGGCACGGTAACTGTCGAGGTAATCATGAACCATGATCTTGTGTTTGCCGATCGTGGCCAGTGCCGTCGTGTTCTTATCGTCCCGGCTCAAGAGAATTCCTGACACGACGAACGAAATAACAACCCCGATGGCTAATACAATATAGATCTTCTTTTGAGTGCTTTTGTGGCGGAGCGCTTTTAACATAGCCGGCATTATACCTGTTTTTCTCATAAATTGACAAGTGGGTTTGTGCTATGTTAAACTTTTGCGATCATTCATGGCTGGATAGGCTCTTTTTTTTCCTATCTTATTGAACAGCCATAACATGCAATTAAAAAAGATTTTCGAAAAAGGTGGCCGGTGGCCGAAAAAAAGTTAAAGTTAAGGTTGGGTCTCCCCAAGGGAAGCCTTCAAGAGTCTACCTTCAAAATTTTCAAAAAAGCCGGTTTTAATATCACGGTCGGATCGCGTTCTTATTTTCCTTATATCGATGACGCTGAGATCGAGCCGGTGCTGATTAGAGCTCAGGAAATGTCTCGTTACGTGGAAGACGGAGCATTGGACTGCGGTATTACGGGCGAAGACTGGATTTTGGAAAATAATTCCGATGTGTCGCGGATTCAAGAGCTGGTGTACGCAAAAACGGGCATGAATTCCGTGCGTTGGGTACTGGCTGTTCCGAACGATTCCTCGATAAAATCTGTGAAGGATTTAAAAGGCAAACGGATTGCCACGGAACTCAAAGGTTTTACGGAGAAATACCTGAAAGACCACGGCGTGAAGGCGGAGGTGGAATTTAGCTGGGGCGCCACCGAAGCGAAGGTTTCGACGGGTCTTGTGGACGCGATTGTTGAGCTGACCGAAACCGGTTCCTCATTGAGAGCCAATAATTTGCGAATCGTTGAGACGCTTTGTTATTCGACGACCCAGTTTATCGCGAATAAAAAGGCCTGGCAGGATAAAGAAAAAAAGCAAAAAATGCAAAATATCGCGATGCTGCTGGTGGGCGCGATTCAGGCCGAATCGAAAGTTGGGCTCAAGATGAACGTGAATGAAAAAAATTTAAAGCGCGTGATTTCGATTCTGCCCGCAATGAAAAAACCGACTGTTTCCAATTTGGCTTCCGAAGGCTGGGTGGACGTGGACACGATCATCGATGAAAAAATTGTGCGGGATTTGATCCCCAAACTCAAAGCGGCGGGTGCCGAGGGAATTATTGAATACCCTTTAAATAAAGTGATTTACTAATACAAGGAGAAGTTCATGCCCTGTGGGCGCAAAAGAAAACGCCATAAAATGGCGGTTCATAAAAGAAAAAAGCGTCGTCGTCGCGATAGACATAAGAAGTAAAATAAGATTAGATTACTCTTCATCCGCCGATAGTTTGACGGATTGACAATGAAAATGAAGTGGTGAATAAAGCTGTGTCATTGCGAGAAGAAGCGTAGCGACGACGAAGCAATCCGTGTTTAGCATTGATTGCTTCGTCGACTGCGGTCTCCTCGCAATGACAAGATAGAAAGGATTCTACCGTGCCATTCTGGAAAAAATTAAAATTATTTTGGTGGAACCATTGGGTCAAGATTGTTGTCATTGCGTGGACGGTTTTCATTTGCTGGATTCCGATTGCCGCACTCGGTTCGATTGATTCGTACCAGCGTTCTTATATGGTGGCGTGGCTGTCCACGATGGGACTGCAGGCCACGATCAGCGCTGTGATTTTTGTCGTGCTTTATTCCTGGGTGTTGCAGGGCGGCTTGCAAAAACTCAAGAAAAAGCAGGTGAAAAGCGACATGGTCAACATCAAGTGGAAAGACGTGATCGGAATGGAAGGCGCGAAGCTCGAGGCCAAGGAACTGGTCAGTTTGATCAAAGATCGCGCTCGAGTCAAAAAAATCGGCGGCAATGTGATTCGCGGCATGTTGATGATGGGTCCTCCGGGTTGCGGAAAAACTTATATGGCGAAAGCCATCGCGACGGAGGCGGCGATTCCGTTTATTTCGATGTCAGGCTCTGAGTTTGTCGAAGTGTTCGTCGGCGTCGGCGCCTCACGCGTGCGTCAGCTTTTCCAGCGCGCAAGGCGTTTGGCCTATGCGTATGGCGGCTGCATTGTTTTCATCGATGAAATTGACGCGGTCGGTCGTAAGCGCGTGTTCTCCGCTTTTGGCGGAACCGAAGAAACCAATTCCACTCAAAACCAGCTTTTGGCCGAAATGGATGGATTGGGCGAGCACGAAGAAAACGGGATCGGGATCGGCGCGACGAATGCCGCGGAAAATACCATGGATGAAGCGCTCTTGCGTCCCGGACGTTTTGACAGGAAAATTTACGTGGAAAAACCGGATCTTTCCGAACGCGAGGAACTTTTTCGTTATTATCTGACGAAAGTCAGCGCGGATCCGAATCTCGATGTCGCGCGTCTTGCCAGAAAAGCCGTGGGAAAAAGCCCAGCGGATATCTCCAATCTGGTCAAAGAAGCGGCTTTGATTGCCACACGCGGCAAGGAAGAAAAGGTAAATTACAATAATATTTCCGAAGCGTTTGAACGCGTGGATCTGGGTCTGAAACGGACCACGAAAGTGAGTGAAAATGATCGTGTGGTGACGGCGTTCCATGAAGCCGGCCATTTGATGGTGCTTTATCTATTGCATCCGACCGACGACGTGTTTAAAGCGTCCATTATTCCGCGTGGCAGTGCGGGCGGAGTCGTGTATCATTTGCCGGGCGAAGATACATCGCATCATAACCGTGACCGCGTTATCGCAAACATCAAAGTGGCTTTGGCCGGCTATGTGGCCGAAAAAGTGAAATTTGGCGTGACGGCCACCGGTGTGTGCAGCGATTTCACGAATGCGATGTATTGGGCGCACAAAATGGTTTGGGAGTGGGGCATGGGCAAGAACGAATGGGTGGGTGATTTTTCCCATATCCCAGCCGAGCAGCTTTCGGACAATATGAAAGAAAAATTAAATCTCGAAACGCATGAAATCATGCAGTCCTGCTTGAAGGGCGTGGAAGAATTTCTTCGCAAAGAAGTCGTGATCTTTGAGCGTTTTGCCAAAGAACTTCTGGAAAAAAGTGAATTGGATTTTGACGAAATCGAAGCCATTTTCAAAGAATACGGCAAGTCCAATCCTCGTGTGGCTGCAAAGTATGTCCCGAAATAAAGAAAAAAAGAGAATGGAGAATGGAGAATGGAGAATGGAAAAGAAAATCTTCTTCAGTTTTCTTTTTTTATCCATTCTCCTCTTTCCATTTTCCATTTTCCTTTTTACGGGTTGTGGTCCTAAATACACCTATCCTGCCGATACTGTTCCTAAATCCATCGAAGACATTTGCAGCAAGGAAAATCATTTGGATGTTTCGGCCCGCGTGGCAGGCAAAACGGCGGGCGCCATGATTTACATCGATAATCTTGTTGACGAAAAAGGACAGATTCCCAAAGATGTCCATGAGAAAATGGGGCAAATCATGCAGGCAGTCACGCGTGTGGCTTTGTCCACGGACCGTGATATCGATTTTTGCGTAGTCGTGATTCGTGATCGTGCGAATAAAAATGAACTCGTGGTGACCCGCTCTCTGGATGATACGAAGCGGGCCAACAGCGACGCGATCGGGATCGAAGAGTCGATCAACCGCACGTTGTTCAGCCAAGGCAAGTACCAGCCGTCGCCGGAAGGAGAGAAAAATTTTGTTTTAAAAGAAGTGAAATTCGAAACTTTTCTCGCCGAACAAATCGCGCAGAGAATCCGCTTTAATTTTTCGAAAGATCTCAAAGATACCAAAGAAGAAACGAACCAGGCGTTCGTGCTGGTCGATGGATTGTACGACGCTTCCCCCGATGCTCGGCGTTTTCGATTTGCTCTTTTGTCGCTGAAGACGGCGCAGCCACGCGAAACGATAGCCAATGTTTTAAAAACGGTCAGCGCTGTTTTGGGCGGGTACCATTTCACTGATTTCAACGAAATGGAAATTCTTGATTATTTGAACCGTCAAAAACTAGTCATTAACGAAAAAACGCTTGAAGCGTACCAGGCGAAAAAAATCACTGAACAAGAAATTCTCGACCGCTATTTGACTGAGTCTCAATCCATTCAAGAAGCTTTCAAGCTTTTTGGATTTAATCTTGCGGATTCTTCGGTCGATAACGCCGAAAACCCTCCGATCGCTGCTGCGACCCCTTAGTTTCGTTTGAAATTTTTCTCTCCAGCCAAAGTCAATTTATTTCTAAACGTTTTGAATAAAAGACGCGACGGGTATCATGCGATCGAGACGTTGTTCGAACGATTGGATATCGGAGATACGATCTATCTTGATTCCATTTCATCCGGGATTGAACTCAAAGTGCATGGCGACGAAAAAATTCCGGGCGATTCTACGAATCTTGCCTGGCGCGCAGCAAAACTTTTACAGGAAAGCTGCGGTGTTCGCCACGGGATCCGGATCCGCATCCTAAAACGAATCCCTGTGGCCGCAGGCCTCGGAGGCGGCTCTTCGAATGCTGCGACGGTCCTTTTGGGCTTAAACTGGCTTTGGAATCTCCGTTTATCCAAAAAAAAATTAATGACACTCGGTTTAAAACTTGGCAGCGACGTTCCTTTTTTTGTTCTCGAAACTTCTTTGGCACTCGGCCGAGGTCGCGGAGAAATTCTCAGAAAAATATCAAAACCCAAACGACGATTATGGCATGTGCTGATCAAACCTTTGTTCGGAATTTCTACTAAAGAAGCCTACGA
>OBEQ010072193.1_pt1 | contig 13429 bp, 10 predicted proteins | sample 1670901 | NCBI WGS metagenome assembly OBEQ01 (sample SAMEA104232315, study PRJEB22302) | groundwater metagenome | biome: forest; feature: aquifer; material: groundwater | place: USA | collected 2011-08-07 | depth 5.4 m
CCGACGCCACGTGCGGAACCGACAAACAGAAGCGCATCGCCGCTTCCGGCAGGCGATCCCACGATCCACCGGCGAGGAGGTCCCGCGCGCGCGCGGCTGCATCGCGCAGCGGTGCGAGCGGCTCGGGAAGCCACTGCGCTTTCGGCGTCAGCGCGCCCTTGAGAAAGGCCGATCGCACAATGACGCCGATGCCGGCGGCGGCGGCAGCCGGCATCACGTTGGGGAGCATGCGCTGGTCGAGCGCGTTGAGGGCGACCTGCACCAGGTCGAAGCGGCCGTCGCGGATCACCGCCAGCGCCGCGTCCTCGTCGTAAACCGTCGCACCGATGAACCGCAGAATACCTCGCGCCTTCGCTTCCTGCAGCTCGGCGGTGGCAACTCCTTCCTCGATAATCGCGCGCGTGGCGTTGCGGATCTGGACAACGTCGAGGACGTCCTGCCGCAGCACGCCCTGGCTCGCTTTGAGCGAGGCGGCGATCGCCTGCGGCAGCGTGAGGTGTTCCGTCCCCGGCGCCATGCCCGGCCCGGCCCAGACTTTCGTGGCGATCGTCGCGCGGCGATCGCCGCCCAACGCTTGCCCGACGAGGCGTTCGCTCTCGCCATAGAAGGGCGACGTATCGACGAACATCACGCCGCGATCGACCGCTTCGCGCAGCAGCGCCACCGCCGCATCATCGTCCGGGCGGCCGTAGGCGCCTGGTGTGTGGATACCGTAGTCGATCCCGAGCGCGACCGTGCCGAGCGAGAGGGCGGAAACCGTCAGGCCCGTGCGACCTAATGGGCGGTATCTCACAATTCGGAATTCGGAATTTGGAATTTGGAATTCGTACGCATTCTTACTTCCAACTTCACAATTGCTAATTTCTACGAGGTCAGCCTGTAAAACCCGCGGCGCGCGCACGGACCGTTGAGACGCGCCGCGTAGTCGCCGGCGCGGATGGCGTCCGCGATCATCGAGAAGCTGGACTCGACCGCCTTCATGTAGTCCGCCACGTGCGACGGCTGATGGGCGAACGACGGCTTGAACTGGCTATAAGCGAGATAGCCGCGCTCGAGCATGTCTTGCGTGAAGAGCGTCGTGAGCAGCGGTTCGTCCGCGTGCTCGAACCCGAAGTGCGTCAGGCTCGGCAATCCTTCGGTGTGCAGCGCCAGCCCGGTCATCACCGCGGCGCGCTTCCAGCCGTCGAACGTCAGGTTGCCGATGGTCTTCAAGTGCTCGGCGACGCGCTGGCGCCGGAACTTTCGGATCGTGGCGAGCGCGGCCACGGTGCCGACGCGCTCGGTCCAGTTGGTGCTGCTGATGAAGGTGGACTGCGCCGCCTCCATCACCACTGAGGTGCCGATGATCGCGGCCATCGGATACCCGTTGGCCATCGCCTTCGCGAAGACCGCGATGTCCGGATTGACCCCCAGCAGCGTGTGAATCCCGCCGTTGGTCATGCGCCAGCCGGTCGTCACCTCGTCGAAAATCAGCACGGCGCCGATTTCCGTGGCGATGTCGCGTACCGCTTCGAGGAACCCGGGGGCCGGCGACTGTCCGCGTTGTGGCTCCATCACGATCGCGCCGAGCTCGCCGCGGTTGGCATCGACGATCGCTCTCAGCTGATCGAGCCGGTTGTAATGGAACGGCAGCGCGGTGCCTTTGAGGCCGCGCGGCACACCGGCGGGATCGAGCCCCGGCATCAACTGCCCGTCGAGCGCTGCTTCGTCGGCCAGGTTGGCGGCGAGATACCAGTCGCACCAGCCGTGATACCCGGAGAACGCCACCTTGTCGCGCCCCGTCCGCGCGCGGGCGATGCGTACGGCGATCATCATCGCCTCGCCGCCAGAGCGCGCGTAGCGCACCATCTCCGCCCAAGGATGGAGTTCGCACAACAGCTCGGCGAGCTCGACCTCTTCCGGCGCGTTCAACGTGGATACGGAGCCGGCGTCGATCGCCGCCTTCACGGCGCCGTCGACGTCGGGATCGGCGTAGCCGAGCACGCACGCGCCGATCGCCATCATCGACATGTCGACGTACGTGTTGCCGTCGACGTCGGTGACCTCGACGCCGCGCGCGGTCGAGAAGTACGACGGCCACTGATCCGGGAGGAACAGCTCCGGACGTTTCGAGAGTAATTGGGTGCCGCCAGGAATCAGCTTCTTGGCGCGGCGATACAGATCCTGGCCGTTGGCGGTCGACAGTTTGAGATTAACGGTCATCACAGGTCTCCACCACGGAGGACACAGAGGACACGGAGGGAAACACGCCACAGAGTCACGGAGACGTTGCACGCAGAGACCGCTGAGACCGCGGAGCAGAGCGCGGCTCAGTGGTTCGGCGGGCGCCGCAAAGCGGCGCTGCAGCCGGAGCCGGGTCGACACACGAACCAGACAGCGTCCGAAAGGTTCGTGTGTCGGCCCGGTCCGGCTGCATTCATCGGCCTGCGTGGCAGGCCGGCGCGCCGAAGTTACCGCCGCGCCTCTGTGGCTCTGTGACTCTGTGGCAAATCTTCTTCGTGCTTTCGTGTCTTCGTGGCCCTAGCTCTTGCCTTGTTCGCTCCCTTGCCACACCTTCAAGTATCCCTCTTTCCCGATGAACGCTTCGTTGGCCGCCGCGAGCTCCGGATGCGCGCCAGAAACCGCCCCGTGGCCTGGTGATGGCGTCACGGGGTCCACGTGCTCCGGATCGATCGCATCGGCCGCAGGCCGTCGGCAGGATCGGCACGCCACGGGCGATCGGCAATCTCGGCCTCGACCGGGAGCTTCTCGCCGGTCCCGTCGGCCGTGGCCCCGACGCGGATCGCCTCGATGACCGGCGCGATCTGGTCCGGCAGCCAGCAGTGGCCGGCGCTGTACTCCGCGCCCGTGCCGTCGAGATCGAGGTGAAACTCAACCATCTCAGCACGCCAGCGGTGCACGGCGCGATAGATCACCGCGGGGCTCACGCTGTGATCCGACCAGCCGGCGCGCACGCCGCCCGTCGCGGCGCGGATCGTCTCGATCGCGGCGAGGTTGCACTGCTCGACCGGCGTCGGATACCCCGACGTGCAGTGCATCACCACGGGATCGGCGCAGCCGGCCGCGCGCAGCACTCCGGCGGCGCGCACGACTTCCTCGATCGTGGCCATGCCGGTCGCGATCGCCACGGGCTTCCCTGTCGCCGCGCACGCGCGCAGCAGGTCGTCCCACAGCAGCTCGTACGACGCGATCTTGTAGAAGTCGACGTGCGGCCGGAGCACCTCGACCGCCCGCAGCGAGAACGGCGTACAGGCGAACTGGATGCCGAGCGCGCGGCTGCGCGCCGCGAGCGGCGCGAGGAACGCTTCCGGCAGCTCCCACTGCGACCGCGCGCGGTGCAGCGGGCTCTTTGCGAGGATCTCCGGTGCAAACAGCTCGTCCACGCGGAAGAGCTGAAACTTGACGGTGGCGCAGCCGATGCGCGACGCGGTCTCGACGAACGCGAGAGCGCGCGCGAGATCGCGGTGGTGATTGCTGGAGACCTCGGCGACGAACTCGGTCATGGCCGGAATGCGGTCACGACCTTCGTCACCGCCTCGACCACGTCCTGCACGTCGCGCGCGGTCATCGCGGGGAACATCGGGAGCGTGATCACTTGTTCGTACGCCGCTTCCGCGACCGGACACAGACCGGGACCGAAGCCAAACCGCTGGCGATAGAACGGATGCAGGTGCACGGGGATGTAATGCACGTTGACGCCGATCCCCTCGCGGCGAAGCGCGCCGAACAGCATCGCCCGATCGCAGTCAAGCTTCGAGGTATCCGCGCGCACGACATACAGGTGATAGGCGTGCGACACATCAGCTCGCAGCGCCAGCGGGCTGACCTCGCCGATCGACGCGAACGCGCGGTCGTACTCGCGGGCGATGGCCTGGCGCCGCTCGATCCGCGCGTGCAACTTCGACAATTGGCTGAGGCCGAGCGCGCACTGGATGTCGGTGAGCCGATAGTTGTAGCCGAGCTCGACGATCTCGTAGATCCACGACGACTTCTCGCTCCTCTGCCGGTGATCGGTCGTGATGCCGTGATTGCGGAACGTCCGCATGCGCGCGGCCATCTCCGGATCCGCCGTCGTCACGACGCCCCCTTCGCCGGTGGTCACGTGCTTCACCGGGTGCAGGCTGAACGCGCTGAGATCGGCCAGCGTCCCGACCGGCCGGCCGCGTTCGCGCGCGCCAATCGAATGGCACGCGTCGGCGACGATGGCGATACGGCGCGGGCCGATGACCTGTGTGATCGCGTCGTAGTCGCAAGGCTGGCCGCCGTAGTCGACGGCGACGATGGCGCGTGTCTTCGGCGTGATCGTTGCGGCGACTTTCGCCGGATCGATCAGCAGCGTGCCTGGGTCCACGTCGGCAAAGACCGGCGTACCGCCTTGGTAAACCACCGCGTTGGCCGACGCAGCAAAGGTCATCGGCGGGACGATCACTTCGTCGCCGGGACCGATGCCGAGGGCGAACATGGCCGCGTGGAGCGCCGCCGTACCGTTACTGACCGCGACGGCGTACTCGGCGCCGGTCAACCGCGCGAACGCCGCTTCGAACTCGGCGACCAGCGGGCCGCTCGTCAGCCATTCCGATCGCAGCACGCGTGCCACCGCCGCCACATCGTCGTCGTCGATCTCGTGACGGCCGTACGGCAGAAGCTCGGTGCGGACGGGCGCTCCACCGTGCAAGGCGAGCTGGGCGGTTTTCAGATCCTCAGGCAAGGGACTGTATAGTTTATCAGGTGCATCGCCTCTTCGCGCGGCTCGGCGTCCACCGCCGCGAGCACGTCTCGGTCGCGCGAGACTTCAGTTTTTCCAGCGCCAACAGCGTCTCGCTCGTGCTGCTGCTCGGCACGGGGTTGCTGCTACGGCGGTACCTCGGACCATATCTCACGGGCATCTGGGTGGGGCTCGAACTGCTGCCGACCTACGTCGGCACCTACGGCCACTTCGGCGCGCTCACGGCGGCCGAACGCGAACTGCCGTTTCTGCTCGGCGCGCAGCGCGAAGCCGAGTTCGATCGCGTCAAGAACACGCTGTTCTGGTTCGTGCACGGCGTCGGCGTCGTGCTCGCCTCGGGCCTGATTGCGGCGGCATTCATCCGGCGGCCGCGCATCAGCGAGCAGACGTTCACCGGCATGCTGCTCTACGCGCCGATTCTCTGGGCGCAACTCGCCGCCACCTACTGCGTCGTGCTCTATCGCGCGCGCAAGCGGTTCGGGGCGTTGAGCCTGCGCCAAGGCAGCACGAATGCGATCAAGGCGCTGCTGCTGGTCGCGGGCGCGTACGCCTTCGGCCTGGCCGGCGTGCTCATCGTCGAGCTCGGCGGCGCGCTGCTGCTCGCCGCCGTGTTGCACGTGGGTTTGCGCGAGCGCTTCGCCCGCGTCTTCGACGCGTCGCTGCTGCCGAAGCTCGTCGCCGACGGCGTGCCGATGGTCGCCGGCGCGATCGCGTTCGAGACGCTGCGTGGCGCGGATCAGTTCGTGATCCTCGCGACGCTGGGGCCCACGATGCTCGGCGTCTACAGCCTGACGTCGATCATCTGCAACGGCATCTTCTACATTCCGAACGTGCTGTCGACGGTGATGTATCCGCGATTCCAGGAACGCTACGGCGCGACCGCCGACGCGCTGTCGCTGCGCCGGTTCGTCGAGTTGCCGCTCGAGGTGCTGGCCGACACGCTGCTGGCCTTGACCGCAGGGCTGCTCATTGCGCTGCCACCGGCCATTGCGGTGTGGTTTCCGAAGTACGTCGACGCGATCCCGCCGCTGCAGGTGATGCTCATCGGCACCTATTTCCTCTGCCTGACGCCGCCGGCCGGGCAGCTGCTGCTGACCGTCCGGAAGCAGGTGCGGGCGCTTGTCATCGGCGTGCCCGCAGCCGCGCTGGCGTTTGCCGCCGCGTATGTGGGGTCGCGCTACGGCCTGGTCGGCGTCGCCACGGGCGTCTCGATCGCGTGCTTCGCAGAATTCGTCGCGGTCAACGCCTACGCGTTCAGTCACTTTTGCGGCGCGCGGGACATCGTCGTCCTGATCGCGCGTCTGACCGCCACGGCCGCCGTTGTCGTCCTCGTGACGATGGCGGTCGAGCGCTTCGTCCCGGCCGGCCCGCCGCTCATCGCCTGGTTCGGCGGCTGGCGCCTGCTCGTCATCGGCGGGCTGGCACTGCCTCTGCTCGCGCGGGCCGCGCGCCGGATCTGGGGCCTTCAGGCTCCCGATTTGGTTGACAACGTGACGTCCGGACACTAAGATTTCGAGAACATCCTGGCGCGCTAACCCATTCAGTGACAAGACCTTTGACTGATTCGAAACACGCGGCTCGCGTGTACTGCGGCTCGTTGAACACCCGCCAGATCGCCACGGGGCGCTTCGACGGGCAGTCCGTTCTGGTGACCGGAGGGACGGGTTCGTTCGGGAAGAAGTTCGCCGAAATCGTCCTCAAATACTCGAACCCGAAACGGCTCATCGTGTTGAGTCGCGACGAGATGAAGCAGTCCGAGATGGCGCAGCAGTTCGACCACGATCCCCGGCTGCGCTTCTTCCTCGGCGACGTCCGCGTCCGTGATCGCCTGCACCGCGCGTTTCAGGGCGTGAACACCGTGATCCACGCCGCGGCGCTCAAGCAGGTGCCGGCCGCCGAGTACAACCCGTTCGAGGTGGTGAAGACCAACATCATCGGCGCGCAGAACATCGTCGACGTCGCGCTTGACGCCGGCGTCTCGCGCGTCGTGGCGCTGAGCACCGACAAGGCCGCCAATCCGATCAATCTGTACGGCGCGACCAAGCTCTGCGCAGACAAGCTGTTCGTGGCCGCCAACTCGTACGGCGGCGGCACCGGCACGCGCTTCGCCTGCGTGCGCTACGGCAATGTCGTCGGCAGCCGCGGCAGTGTCATCCCGTTCTTCGCGTCGCGGCGGTCGACCGGCGTCCTGCCGATCACGCATCCGGACATGACGCGGTTCTGGATCACGCTCGATCAGGGCGTGTCGCTCGTGCTCGCGGCGATCGGCTGGATGCAGGGGGGCGAGATCTTCGTGCCGAAAATCCCCAGCATGAAGGTTGTCGACCTCGCGAAGGCGGTCGCACCCGAATGCCGGCTCGAGATGGTGGGCATCCGGCCCGGCGAGAAGCTGCACGAGGGGATGATTCCGGGCGATGAATCGCGCAATACATACGAGTTCGACACGCACTACCTGATCGCCCCGGCCTTCCACGAGTGGAGCATGGCGGATTTCCGGTCGAGCGGCGGCCGGCCTGTCGCGGACGGGTTCACGTACTCGAGCGACGGGAACGACCACTGGCTCACGCTCGACGAGCTGCGTGAGATGGCCGGCGAACCGGCCGTCGCAGCGCGCGAAGCGTAGCCGATGCCCGGGTCATCTTCCCCCCAGCACACGCTCGCGCCCGCCGAACAGTATTTGCGCGCCCTGTGGGACGCCCGGTGGCTCTACCTGGCGATTGTCGCCACGTTCGTCCTGGGTGCGGTCGTCATCACCGCGCTCCTGCCGAAAACCTATTCGTCCCAGGCGATTCTCAGCGTGCGTCAGTCGCCGAGCATTGGCGCGCTCGGCCTGTTGTACGACTCGGTCACCGCGCCAGGCGATGGCACGCCGATCGGCGGCCGCCAGGAACTGGTGCCCATCCGGTTCGCGAAGCGCCTGCTCGTCAACCGCACCGTCACGCTCGCCGCGCAGGATGCCGGCATCATCGACGCGAGCACGCTGCTGGACGAACGTGACATTGCGAAGTGGGTGGACGCCGATCAGCTCGAGCGAACCGACCTGCTCTCGCTGACCGTCCACCAGCCGACCGCCGAGGGCGCCAAGAACTTCGCCGAGAAGCTCCTGGCCCGGACGCTGGAATCGAGCCGCAAGGAGAACAGTTCGGGCGATACGCGCCAGATGCTCACGGCCCAGGTGGCGCGCACCGAAGCAGCCTTGACGAAAGCCGAAAGCGACGCGGCGGCACTCGCGGCGGCGGGCAATGGCCCGGCGGCGACGATCCGGCGCGATCGCGCCGCCCTCGACGTGGAACTGGCGCGCAAGGCGTACGAGCCGCTGCGGCGCCGCCTCGACGTGATCGATCTGCTGCTCGCCGAGCAACGGTTTCAGCTCTACGTCGTCGATCCGCCGACGCTGCCCCTTCGCCCGTCGTTTCCGCGTCCCGTGCTCAACGTGAGCATCGGCCTCATCCTCGGCGTTCTCGCGGCCACGTTCATCGTGATTGTGCGCAGCATCTTCGCCGCGCGCGATTCACCATCGCGGTAAGACGCGCGGTGCCGCGGATCATCCGCGGTCGCTGCTGAACCGTTCATCATGGGCATTGCGGTCCGCCTGGTCCTGCTCGCGCTCGTGCTCGCGGCCGCCGTGTACCAGGTGGCGCAGGTGCGGCGCTTCTGGGCGTTCCTGTTCGTCTTCATCGTCCTGTTTCCGAAGATCGGCCTCGCCGCCGTGCCGGGCAACACCACGCCGATCCGCGTCGACGATCTCGTGCTCGGCCTGGTCATCGGCGGCTGGCTGATCCGCGAGGCGCTGGTCGCGCGACGCGACGTGCTGCCGCCGTCGCCGGTCATGCCGTTTCTGGCCGGCTATCTCTTCTGCGCGGCCGCGAGCACGCTTCTCGGCATCGCCGCGCTCCGCATCACCTGGACCACGGCCGCGGCGCATTTCCTGCGCATCTCGGAATACATCCTGCTCTACGCCTACTTCTATCGGGCGATCGATCCAGCGGAACTGGGACAGTTCAAGGAGCTCTTCCGCAACACGTGGCTCATCGTCGCCGCGATCTGGATCGCGCAGCACTTCGTCGGCGCCAGCGTGCAGATCCCGGAAGCGATCATCGATCAAAGCTCCTACGCGCCGAGCTTCTCGGCCAGCTACGACTTCGGCGGCTACGCGATGATCGCCACGGCCGTCTGCTACGGGCTCTGGACCGACTCGCGCACGCGCGGCTGGCTCGTCACCGCGGGGCTGCTGTCGGGCCTCTACATCGTGTTCAACGGCGACTCGCGCGCGGCGTTGCTCGGCCTGGCCGCGGCGATCGTCTTCGACCTGTTCCTCCGGCTGCGGGTGAGGGTCGCGTTCGGACTCCTGGCCGTGGCCGGGGTCGTGCCGTACTTGATCAGCTCGGAAAAGATGGTGCGGCTGTTCGATCTGCTCGGCCAGTTCCTGGCCACGAGAGACGTCGCGGCGGTGCAGCGGGCGTTCTTCGACGATCCGAGCATTCTCATCCGCCTGCAGAACTGGCAGATCGCGCTCGAGCGCTGGCGCGCGTCCCCGCTTTTCGGCGACGGCCTCGGCGCGTTCCTCCAATACGTGCGGATCTACGACGTGCAGGGCACGCCGGACGGGTGGTACATCCGGATGCTCGCCGAGGTCGGCATCGTCGGCCTCATGGCGTTCGTCATGACGATCGGCTGCCTCCTCTGGACCCTGTTGACGGCGTACCGCGAGATCGAGGAGCCCCTTCCACGTGCTATCGTGTACGCGGCCGCGTTGACCGTGATTGCCACTGCGACCGACGCGCTGCTCATCGACACGTTTGTCTCGTACAAAATCATGGGTGTGTTCTGGATGGTGATGGCCGTCGGGACGCATGTCGCCGCGAGGCGGCCGCGGATCGATGACGCGCGCGCGCGGCTTCGCCCGCCGCGCTTGACGTCGCCGGTCCATGGGGGCGCTCTGTGATCCCGACGCCGCGCGCCCAGATGACGCTCCGCACGGCGGCCCTCGTCCTGCTCGATGCGGGCGCGCTCTGGGCGGGCTGGCAGTTCGCCTCGGCGTGGCGGTTCGGCACCTATTGGGGTGTCGAATTCAGGCTGCAGCACCAGCCGGCGCTCATCGCCCACGCGACGGTGTTCCTCATCGTCAGCATCCTGTTCGAAACGTACGATTCGCGGCGGCCGTATGCGACGTGGGTCGAACTGCGAAAGCTGCTCGGCGCCTACATCGTCGCGGGGCTGATCGAGTTGCTGATCTTCTTCTTCCGGCCGGAGCCGGCCGTGGGCCGCGGCGTGTTCGTCATGAACATCGCCGTCTTCTCGGCCATCGCGATCGCCGGACGGTTCCTGTACAGCCTGGTCGGCACCGATTTCTTCAAGCGGCAGGCGATCGTGGTCACTTCGGGCGACGTCGGTGCACCGCTGCTCGGCGAACTGAAGCGGGCGGCAGCCGCGGTGTACCAGATTCAGGGCTACGTGGCGCCCGGCCGCGACATGAGCGCGCCCAACACGGCGCCGTGGCTCGGCGACGGCGCGGACCTCACCGATCTCCTCGAGCGCCGCAAGATCGACACCGTGATCGTCAGCAGCAGCATGGACTGCTGGAACCGCTACCTGCAGCCGCTCATCGCGGCGCGGAACAACGGCGTGGAGATCGTCGACCTCGCGAGCGTCTGCGAGCGGTTCCTGAATCGCATTCCGTGCGATCAGATCACCGAGCTGTGGCTGCTGTGGGGGCTGATGGGACGCTCGTCGCTCTACGTGACGAAGCTGAAGCGCCTCGTGGACTTCGTGCTCGCCGCGGTGCTGATCGTCGTGCTGTCGCCGCTGCTGCTCGTCATCGCGTTCGCCATCCGCTTCTCGAGCAAAGGGGCGATCCTCTACAGCCAGGAACGGATCGGCCTGAACAACCGGCCCTTCAGCGTCGTGAAGTTCCGCTCGATGGTGCCCGGCGCCGAAGATCGCTCCGGTCCCGTGTGGGCCAGCGTTGAAGATCCGCGCGTCACCGGCCTCGGCAAGTGGCTGCGCCGTTGGCGGATGGACGAACTGCCGCAGCTCTTCAACGTCATCAAGGGCGAGATGAGCCTCGTCGGTCCGCGGCCCGAGCGCAGCATCTTCGTCAACGAGTTCCTCACGGCCGTGCCGATGTACAACCAGCGGCACGGGCTGCGCCCCGGCATCACCGGTTGGGGGCAGATTCACTACGACTATGCGGCGTCGCGCGAGCAGACGCGGGAAAAACTGGAATACGATCTGTTCTACGTCAAGAACGCGTCGTTCCTGCTCGACCTCGCGATCCTGCTGCGCACCACGCGGACCCTTGTCGGCGCGCGCGGCCGGTAGCGCGAATGAAACTCTCCATCGTCATCCCGACCTACAACGCGCACGAGTGGATTCAGGGCTGCATCGACTCCATCCGGCTCCATCACCCCGCGTCCGACTACGAGATCATCGTCGTCGACGATCGGTCGACCGACGATACCGTGGCCATCGTCGGTCAGCAGTATCCGGACGTGCGCCTGTTCGCGAACGAGACGAACGTCGGGTTCGGGAAGACCGTGAACGTCGGCCTGAAGGCGTCGGCCGGCGACTACCTCCTGATCCTCAACAACGACACCTGGATGCACGAAGGCGCGCTCGACGCGATGACCTCGTATCTCGACGCTCACGCGGACGTCGGGATCGTCGGACCGAAAGTGTTGAGCGGAGACGGATCGCTGCAGCAGCAGTGCCGCCGGCGCATTCCGACACCGATGGCGGCGCTCCTCTATTTCGCCGGCATCGCGAAGCTGTTTCCGAAGAGCCCGAGCGTGGCGGGCTACCTGATGACCGCGGCCGATGAGAACGAAACGACCGAGGTCGACTCGGTGTCAGGCGCATGCCTGATGGTGCGGCGGGCGGCGCTGGATCAGATTCATGGCTTCGACCCCGAGTACTACCTCTACGGCGAAGACATGGATTTCTGCTGGCGGACAAAGCTGGCGGGATGGAAGGTCGTCTACTACCCGGGCGCGGCGATTACGCATTTCGGGGGGCAGGGCGGAACGGGGAAGAAAAAGATCTACGCCACGATCGAGTGGCACCGCGCGATGTGGATTTTTTATCGCAAGCACCGCGCGCCGAACGCCGCGATGCCAGAACGCGCGCTCGTCTATTCCGGCATCGCCGTCAAGACGGCGATCGCCGTCGCGCTCAACGCCATCCGCCGATCCGGCACGCCCGGGACGGCGAAGCCTCAATAGCCCGCCTGTCATGTCGTGACGCGGCACTTCAGCAACACGTAGAGCGCGTCGACGCCGTCAATCCAGCGGATCTTCTTCCCTTCATCCGCGCGTCTCGGGTGATAGCCGATCGGCACTTCGACGATGCGGCGGCCTGCCCTGAGGAGCTTGGCGGTGATCTCCGGCTCGAAGTCGAAGCCCACACAGCGGAGGCGGATGCCTGTCAGCGCCTCCCGCGTGAACACCTTGTAGCCGGTTTCCATGTCGGTGAGCCACGCGCCGTAGAGCAGGTTGGTCGTCCACGTCAGCAGGCGGTTGGCGACGACCGTCCGTAGCGGAAGCCGAACGCGGCTCCGCAGGAATCGCGAGCCATACACGACGAGAGCCCGCCCATCGAGGATGGGCGCCAAAAGGCCGACGTATTCCCGCGGATCGAGTTCGAGATCGGCGTCCTGAATCAAGATCATGTCGCCGGTCGCGTGCGCGAGACCGAGCCGGATCGCCGCGCCTTTGCCGAGGTTGATGTCGCTCTCGTACACGCGGACGCGCGGATCGCGCCGCCAGACGCTCCCGTCGATGACGCGGCGCGTGCCGTCGCTCGATCCGTCGTTGGCGATGATGATTTCCTTCTCGATAGCCCCGATGTCGACGGCGCAGATCCGCTCGACGACCTCGCCGATCGTCTGCTCTTCGTTGTAGACCGGCACGATGACCGACACCTTCATGACGTTTCCCGGCCGACCCATCCGCGCGACCAGTAGTACGCCCACGCCAGGTATTCATACAGCGCGGCGTCGGCAAGCCTGATCGACTGGCGACTGAGCGCGAGGCTCCACGACATCTTAGCGGGATCGCGTCGTGGCTCCGACGCCGAGAACACCGGTTTCAGGCCGACGGCGCGAAACGCCGCGAGCGATCGGCTCATGTGGAGCGGCGACGTCACGAGGACGAACGTCTCGATGCCGCGAGCGTTCAGCAGCCGCTTGACGGCCACCGCCTGCTCGCGCGTGGTCATCGACTCGGTTTCTTCCAGCACGCGCGAGGCCGGCACGCCAAGCGCGATGGCGGCCGCGCGAAGGGCCGCCGCCTCCGTGCGCGGCGGGTCCAGTTCCTGCGTGTTGCCTCCCGAGACAATGAGCAGCGGCTCGCCGAGGAGCTTGTACACGCGGACGCTCTCGATCAGGCGCAACGCACTGGCGTCGAGATCGTCGATGGTCATCCCGTCCGCGGTGTGACTGATAATGCCGCTGCCGAGCATCACGACAGCCTGGGCGCCGTTCGCTTCGGCCATCGACGACAGGTGCGCCTGACGTCTCGCCAGCGGCAGCGCGACAAGCCCCGAACCCATGGGCGTCGCCAAAAAACCGTAGCTCAGCAAGACTGTCGTGAGCCAACGGCGACCCCACGAAGTACCGCGCCGGGTGTAGAGCAGTACAACACCCGTGCCGACGAGCAGCAGCACGAGCGACGGGGACGACAACCGCCAGTTGCTCTTGAGGACCGA
>OBEQ011549676.1_pt1 | contig 13428 bp, 7 predicted proteins | sample 1670901 | NCBI WGS metagenome assembly OBEQ01 (sample SAMEA104232315, study PRJEB22302) | groundwater metagenome | biome: forest; feature: aquifer; material: groundwater | place: USA | collected 2011-08-07 | depth 5.4 m
AGCTGAAATCCAATATCAAACACCAGCGTTGGATCCCAAAATACCATAGCATACCCGGCTATAAAAAGACCATATGAGGCTAAGTACTGACGGCCCGCAATCTGTGCACCAAATGCCATTATGCCCATAATTGCAGCCCGAACAATAGATGGTTCTAGCCCTGCAAGCAGCGCATAAAAACAAATGCCAAGAATAGATACAAGCAGCGCATACTGTCTTCTTAAGAAAAGTGCAAAGAAAGTTACGAGTAATTCCCCTACCATGCTTACATTCATTCCCGAAGCTGCAATAATATGTAGCACGCCTGCATTTTGCAGTACGGTAAAAAAATCTTTACTAATGCCCTGCTTAATCCCAAAGACAATACCAAGCATAAGACTAGCCGACCGCGGAGGCAAGACAGAGGCAAAAATGCTTGTCGTCTTTTGGCGAACAAACGATGTTAGTGCCAATGCAAAATTTGTCTTATTTTTATCTGCTTCGATTTTTGGCCAATAGATTGTTAAACCGGGCTGTTCAAACCCTAGCAGTTGCGCGACTGCATTGCCAGAATTAGCCACAGACCTTGCAGGTCTAACGCCCTTGACCTGCGAGGTCTCCCGGATTGTGCCTGAAATATGCAATGTATCTCCATAATGAAAGCGGGGAAATTGGGGCACACGTACAGTTATCTTGTTTCCCGATGTGTCAAAGGCGACAATTTGCTGCCTTCCAGAAAAAACAGTCGGTTCCGAAAGCAATGTTGTTGTTATCTCCACCTGCTGTGAATTGATATATTTGGATGTATTATGATAGATATAAAGTGCTCGGGAAAGAAGAATGAATCCTAAAATAGTTCCTAATATCAGCAGTCTAAGATTCATGATGTTCAGCTCAAATCTCAAATGACAAAACTGAAAGCCATAACTCAAAACTAAAAAGCTTTAAGCTTTGCGCTATTGTTTTGAACTTTGAACTTTGCGTTTTGAGCTTTAATATATTGTGATCTTGTCCTTTATCTTCTCAAACACACTGTTCCCGACAACTTTTTTCTTTAGCAAATCTTGCACATCGGCATATGGCCGGTTGTCTATAATCTTTTGCGCTGTTACTGCCCCAACACCCGGCAGAGAATCCAGTTCCGACGCCGTCGCGGTATTAATATTAATTTGAGAGTCTACTGAAATAGTACTTCCCTCTGTATAATTTTGAGTTTTGACTTTTGCATTTTGATTTTGCGATGGAACATACACCTTTGCTCCATCCGTCAGTTTTTGTGCAAGGTTTATTGTCTTTGCAACAAACCCTCTATCCGCATCCAACGACAAACCCGATGCAGCAATTAATGCATCTTTTATTCTGGCATCCCCGGACAGCCTATAGACTCCAGGCTTTATAACTGCTCCTTCGACGTCTACGACTATGACAGACCCAGTATTTTGGGTCGTTTGCCCCAACACAGAATTTTGACTTGTTTTTGTGTCTTCAAAAACAATCTGGTCTTCCGTATGTAAGCCTGATAAAGATATCAAACCATATACAAAAAATATCAATCCTGCAGCAGCAAAACAAGACGGAATGGGATATTTTCGAAAAACAGCAATCGTGCTTGTGAAAATTTTCTGTGAAAATTTTGGGTAATTTTCGACCATGATTTTAGCAAACAAAGTAACACTCTGCTACTGAGTCACGACAAAGCTTATAATTTTTCCCGGAACATAGATAACTTTTTGTATTTTTCCTGTCAAATACTTTTTTACTTTCTCACTTTCCCGCACTTTTTCTTCTATTTTATTCTTGAATCTTAAATCATGAATCTTAAATCTTATTGTGTCCCGCATTTTTCCATTTACTTGCACAACAATAGTTACCTCATCCTCTTCCAACATCTTTGGGTCATACGTTGGCCAGGGTTGCTGGTGTACCGACCAAGCTTTGTCATCGCGAGGAGCCGCAGCGACGTGGCGATCTTCCAGAGATTGCTTCGTTTCACTCGCAATGACAGTTTGGTAAAGTTCTTCTGCAATAAAGGGCATAAAGGGTGCTAAGAGCTTGACATATACCTTCGCTTCTTCCAGAGATATTCCCTTTTTCGAGGCTAAATAGTTGTAGTACGTCATAAGTTTTGCAATTGCCGTATTGTACCTTAACCCCTCTAAATCTTCTGTAACCCCTTTAATAGCCTTATTCATCTCCTTTTTGTCATTCTGGAGCGTAGCGATAGAATCTTTTTGAGATCCTATCGGTCGCTTCTCTCCCTCCAGGATGACATTTTCAGTGATTAGCTTCCAGACCCTTTTTAGGAACCTACTCATCCCTTCAATGCCGCTATCCCTAAAATCCCCTCCCATATCAAACCGCCCAACAAAACGCAGGTATGCCCTAACAGTATCTACGCCATACTTTGATATATATTCATCTGGATTGATTACGTTTCCTTTGCTTTTGCTCATCTTGGCTCCATCTTTTACAATAAGCCCATGGGCATAAAAGCGTTTGTATGGCTCTTCAAAAGCAATAAGTCCCATGTCTTTAAAAACCATTGTAATAAAACGGGAATATAATAAATGCAGCACCGAATGTTCGGCGCCCCCAATATACATAGTTACTGGCAACCATTTTTTTGTCCGTTCAATGTCGAAGATTTTGTCTTTAAACTCAGTAGATGTATATCTAAAGAAGTACCACGAACTATCAAGAAAGACATCAGAAACATCTGTTTCCCGGCGGGCTTTTCCACCACATTTTGGACATGTTGTATTAACAAATTCTTTAATGTTTGCAAGTGGGGACGTCCCTTCTCCTTTTGGTTTCCAGTCTGTAACATCTGGAAGCAGTACTGGTAACTGGTCATCTGGGACAGGAAACCAGCCAGCCATATTGTTTTCTGTCATTCTGGCTTGTCCAGAATCAGATTCTGGAGTCGCACCGCTCCCCAGAATGACGTTTTTATCTGCACATGATTGGCAGAAGATCATAGGAATTGGCGGACCCCAATAGCGCTGGCGGGAAATAAGCCAATCACGAAGATGATACTGTGAAGCTCTTTTGCCCCAACCGTTTTTTTCTATAAAAGACAAGATATCTTCCCTAACTTCTCCCCATTTTCTTCCCTTAAACTGAATCGGCTCTTCCAAAATACCATCGGGAGCGTGATGATAACAATACTCTAAGTTTCTGACCTTCTTAGCTTCAATCGGATCTTTTGGAAACATAACCGGATGAAGCTCTAAATTGTATTTTTTGGCAAATGCAAAATCACGTTCATCGTGCGCACTCGCATTAACAACACCACTACCATACTCGGCAATAACAAACGACGCTACCCATATAGGAAGTAACCGCTTTGCCGGAGGATATTCTATATATCTACCCGTAAATATACCTTCTGGTTCTTTTTCAAGGTCAAATTTTTTCGTTTTCTTCTTTTCCTTTATTTGTTCGACAAATGCCACAACCTGCTTTTCGTATTCTGTGCCTTTAACCAATTCGTAAACCATAGGATGTTCAGGAGCAATAACAGTAAATGTCTGGGCCATAAACGTTTGAGTAACCGAGTCAAACATTTCAAAGTGCATATCCATATCTTTTACTTTAAAACTCAGCATGGTGCCCTGTGATTTGCCGATCCATTCTTTTTGCGCGATTTTTACCTTGTTTGTCCAATCCAAATCCGGAATGTTATTAAGCAATCGCTCTGCATAGTCGGTTATTTTAAAGAACCATTGTTCAAGCTGTCTTTTTTCAACGACACTAGAACATCGTTCGCATTTACCGTCGATTACTTGCTCGTCCGCAAGTACAGTTAAATCTTTTGGGCAAAAATTAACAGACGCCTTTTTACGGTAAGCTAAACCCCGTTTGAATAACTGAATAAAAATCCATTGCGTCCATTTGTAGTAGTCGGGGTCGTATGTTTCTAGCTTTCTGGACCAATCAAAACTGTTCCCAATTGATTTTAGTTGGCGATAGAAATTTTCCTGTGAGAGTTTTGCCTGTTCTATTGGGTGCCTGCCAACTTTTATGGCATAGTTTTCGGAATGGATCCCAAAACCGTCAAGGCCCATTGGTTGGAACACATCGTATCCCTGCATTCTTTTAAATCTGCCATAGGTATCGACGCCGGTAAACGTAAACACAGACCCAACATGTAATCCCTCGGCACTTGGATATGGAAACATCATAAGATTATAGAAAGGTTTTTTAGCTTTATCCAGATCGGGCTGGTAGATTTTTGACTCCTCCCATTTGCTACGCCATTTTTTTTCTATCTCCGTAGGATTATATTGACCATTTGTTTTCATCTTATCCTGATTTTAGTTTGTTTGACCTCATAGGTCAAGGGCTTTAGACCTGCAAGATCTTCTCTTGGAATATTGTGAAGCTAGAGTATTATGTCCAGTGAGTACTTGCGCTCAAGAATTGACTACGTTAAACGTTGCTGCGGCAAAAAGCAGAGACAATATGCAGATTAATGATTTTTAATGGTATGAGAAATAGGAGGACCTTTTTTAGAAGACTTTTCAGAAAGCTTGAAAGCAATATAAACTAAAGCCCCTGCAATTAGAGTCAGGGAAAAAGCTATAGCAACTTTGGTATTAAGATCGGCAAAATCAATCATTTTTTAATTCTCCTTCGTAGTTTTATCGCTAAATATAAACATATAATAGCAAGCATAATATCAAAAATCAATATACCAAGTTTTAAAACAATACTTGCTTCAGCCAAAAAAAGTACTCCATACGCTGCTCCAAACCAACCCGCGGATATATTAATAAAAAGATCGGCTATGCTTGCCCTAACAATCTTATCCATAATTCTATGCTATCTATTCTCTTTTACCCTGTCAATCTTCAGGCATGCAGACATCATAATTATTCAGACCGTCATATCAACCTTTATAAGGACTGTCTTTATAGAGGTAGACAGGACAAGCTAATTTAGCCCAGGTGTCATTCCCATGCTCCACCACGAAGTGGACAGCCCCCTTGGGGGGACAATGGGAATCTATATTATAACTATCTGGATTCCAGATCGAGTCCGGAATGACAAAAACCCAAGACTCGTATATAATACAAGTATGAAGCTTGTTTCTCAGTCTTTGCTTCTTATTGTCTCGTTTGCATTTATAATTGTATGGTTAAACACTTCCCTTTCCGGATACACGTATTGGGTGCTTGGTGTGTTTGGAGTGGTATACATTATTTTGGCAATTCGAAAAAAGAATTTTGACATTATTTCTTCTATGAAAAACGACCTTGTGGGACTAACCGTACTTAATACTATTATTGTCCTGGTTATTATGTTAACCGGTGCATTTTCTTCCCCGTTGTTTTTCTTGCTCTACTTTTTGGCATTTGGCATTGCATTTGCGTACGAACCGGGCATTATTTTTATATATATCATAGGAATTGGCATACTTCTGTATCCGGAAATAATAAAAGAAGACCAAACCAGAAATATGCTAATGCTTGGCTCCCTTGCAATTATGTCCTTACTCGCATTCTTCTTTGGACAGACGTACTTAAAAAAGAAGTAGTTACTCTTGTCATTCTCGTGAAAACGGGAATCCAGATAAAACCCCTGGATCCCCGATCAGGTCGGGGATGACAAAAAAGAAGGAATGACAAATGATGATTATACTATTTATCTTCATACTGCTTACTATTACTCCCAAGGCGTATGCCGAAACCCTGCAAAATGGAAATTATTCTATCGATTCGTATGGTATCAATCTACAAAATAAAGCATCAAAACAAACCTCTTCCGTCGAAACCCACCTTCCAGGTGTCTTTGTCCACCTGGAAGGTGAAGCCCCTTTTACCTTTTCTCTGTCTTCTTTATTTGTTAACTTTGGAGAACTTTCCCCAACAAACCCAACAACCCGGACATCAAAAGTAACAATAGTACCAAGTTCGACTGTTGGATACAGCCTACAGGTTTTGGAAGAGAAAGAACTTGTTTCTCCACATGGATCTATTATTCCAGATACAACCTGCGACAGCGGCGCGTGCAATGCACATTCTTCGGCGACTTGGGAAAGTTTGCTTAGTTTTGGACTGGGGTATCGGTGTGACAACATACAAGGGGGTGCATGTGTTAACGACTTCCAAAACACAATGCTTTTTAAAGCATTGGCAAACAAAGCAAAAGGACAATTGCCTGTTGTTGTTATGGAATCACAAGATAATAAAAAAAGCATAGGAGAGATAACATATAAAGTTAATATTTCTACTACAAAAGATATAGGAACATATAAAAATAAAATTAATTACATAGCTATCCCGAATTTTTAATTGTAGGCTCTTGTCATTCCGATCCGCCAGCTGGCGGATCGGAATGACAGTCAGATTAATATGAAGCATAAACTTTTCTTTTTATTACTTGTTACTGCTTTATTATTGAGGACATCCTCAGGGGTTTATGCGGAGGATTTTTCTTTGCGTGTTTCCCCCGCTACGCTTACCATACAAACAGATGCACCAAAGATAATCGAAAAATATATTACTATAACAAATAACACCAGTACACCTAGTGACCTACAAGTTATTTTTCAGCCATTTACCCAAGCAGATACAAATAGGGGTATTGTCACTTATTCTGTTAACAAAGATATTTTCTTCCATACTGACCCGTTAATTTTTGAAAAGATACAGCTATACGACGGGGATACTGCAATAACCGGCATAACGCTTGCACCCAAGGAACAAAAGAAGCTAAGATTGCACATTGCTCTTACCGAAAAAGAGAAAAATGCAGACTACTACTTTTCTATACTATTAGTATCAAATCCCTCGTCATTACCACTGAGTGACTCTCTTGTCATTGCGAGTGAAACGAAACAATCTTCCACAAAAGAGATTGCCACGTCGCTCACTGCTCCTCGCAATGACATACTCGCGCAAAGCATAATTAAACCCGCCATAGGCATGAATGTTTTATTGTCTATTTATTCAGGCAAGAAAACGCCGGAAGGCATTATAGATACCTACAGTGCTCCGCTTTTTATTCCCCATGGCCCGGTACCGCTTTCTGTAATATTTAAAAACACAGGGCCGTACCTGCTTATTCCCCAGGGAACAATACTTATAAGAAATATGTTTGGTCAAGTAGTTGGGAACGTTATTATTCCACCAGCGAATGTACTAGCCAACACGCAAAGAATACTCCCTGCCATATGGAAAGAACAGTTTCTTCTTGGTCCTTATACTGCAGAACTGCATTTGACATTTGCAGATGACAAAAGTGTTTCATTTACCCGGTCTATTATGTTCTTTGCTGCCCCAACAGAGCAAACAATTAGTATAATATGCCTTATAGTCATATATATCCTAATAAAAGGACGACTTAATAAGTACAGAAAAGAACATATATAGGCCTCCACTCTTTCTTTTGTCTAAAATAAGTAACACGTATAATAAATACAGGATTTTTAAACAAGAGCAATGCATAGCAATCTAATTAGAATAATTACTATGTCTGGCACTTAGATAATTTATCTGCTAAATTGTGCTATATGTACTTTTTCTATTTTACCTATAAGTATTTATTCTTTATATAGGTAAAAAATAAGCTGTGATATTTGAAAAAATATCGAATAGCAGGTAAGCAAAGTAATAGAAAAACGGTGTTTTCCTATAGGTCTTCTATATCCTATTTACGCACATACAAAAACAAGTCAATCTATATTAACTAAATATTTATCGAATGTAGCTTCGGTAAATATGTTTCACAAATAATTTTTCTTTTTTTCACACTCATTTTCGATCAAAATAAATATATCAAAACATATACTTTATGCCTATGCAGTTTACTCTAAGTTATTGACATATATGTGCGTGCAATCTATGCTGGATATACCTACAGAACTACCTGAACTGCCTGCGGGCAGAGAGATAAATCGTATAATGTGTATAATCTCGAAGCTAAAGTTTGTAGGACAGCATTTATGGATTTATTAACTCTTTTCGACACATATCTACGTCAGCAAAAGGCTGTACCATCGAATACAACAATCAAAAACTATAAGTCTGACATAAGGACGTTCATAGCGTGGTATGAAAAAGAGTTTTCTATTGCTTTTACCGCTCTTAGTGTAACTCCACAGATTATAGAAATTTATAGAAAACGCTCCGCCCCGCAAAGCTCGGGCGAAGTTGGATCAAGTCTCTCTCCCCGGTCTATGGAACGACATATATCGTCGCTGCGAAAGTTCTTCTTATTCTTAGTTGAAAAAGAGCATATTGTACAGAACCCTTTTTCACAGATTCAAGATGCAAGATTTAAGGCACAAGGCAGCTTAGACACCTGGAAGCTAAAGGGGTTTAAAGACTATCTGTATGCCGTAGATGCATCCCCTCTTACTATAAAATACTACATCAATGATATACAGCAATTTACTGTGTGGGCAGAGCGAGTAACAGACCTCGATAAACATCATTCTGGCTCCCCTCGGGGTATCTTCGACTTGTCCAGAATAGATTCTGGAGTCGTCGTTGCTACTCCTCCCCAGAATGACAACGCACTATATGCAATAACCCAGCCGGTTATAGAGGAATATAAGCATAGACTAATCCAAACGGGATTTTCGCCTCGCACTGTCAATAGAAAACTATCGTCTTTGCGAAAATATTTTGTCTGGCTCCAAGACACAGGAATCCTTACAAACAGCCTAGTTATAGAGGATATCAAACTACCAGAACTTGTATCAGAAACAAGGCAAGCACAATATAATTCTTTCCCTCCACTCCGTCTTTTACAAAAGATACAAACAGGAAGCGCTGTAGTTTTTGACAGTATTATTACTGCACCCATAAGCAGCATTATTGATTTTTCAAACCATGTGCTATGGCTGGAACAAGGAAAACCAGTATTTAGAAATTTTGGCAAACGGTTTGTGCCTGCCTGGAAAGTAGGGAGCCTGCCAAAAGCATTATATGCACCATTATCTATTTCTATGCAGTCTCTTAGCTGGCAGAAAAAAACAATTCATTATGTAAAAAACTATCGTCCTTTGTGGTACAAAAAGTATCATTCATATGCAATTACCCACTATGTCCATTTGGCAATCCTTATACTTTTTACAAGTACCACCGGGTTACTTTTGTATAATACATTCATGCCTGCATCAAAAAATCAGGCGGTGCTTGGACAGTCTGTGGATGCAAAAACAACAAGAACCCTTTCGTTTTCTGGAAATCTTTCGGATAGTTCCCATACCCCCATTACAAAAAGCACCCAGGTTCGCTTTGCTCTGTATCCAGACCAAACAACACCGTCTCCGATGTGGGAAGAAAATCAGACAATTACCCCAAGTAGTACCGGCGACTTTACCGCAATCCTTGGCAACAACGATTCACTACCAAGCATGCTGTTTTCCCAAAATCCTGCGTTGTATATGGGCATAACCATTGCAGATGGATCAGAACTTTTACCGCGTAAACAAATACAAACAACATCATATGCAGACACTGCAAGAACATTACAAGGGTTGCCTGTTATTACGGAAACCAACACGAGTCAAAATGCTATCTTAGCCCTTGATTCGTCGGGTAATTTAACCTTGGAAAAATCTAGCCCGTCTACATTCCAGGTAACAAACGGAACATTTACGTTACTTGGAAAATCTTTGGTGTTAACGACTGCGCCTGGATCGAACGGAGATGTACAAATTTCACCAGATGGAACAGGACAAATAGATATCCAAAGCCCGATACATAATACATCAAACAATAGCAGTACTGGCGGGGTACCTGGGGCAGTAGAAATTGCAGATTTGTTGTCGGTTGTAGCAACCAGCAGTAGTCAATCGGCCTTTACCATAAATCAAAACGACGTTGGGCCAATCATTAGCGCTAACAGTCTGGGTACTGCTAAATTTACCGTAGACAACAATGGATCTGCATATATTGCAGGCAATGTTGGCATTGGATGGCAAAATGCAATAGCAAAATTGCAAGTTGCAGGCACTATTGCGCCCGCGAATAACAATACATACAACATTGGATCTCCAGCACTAAGGTGGAATACGTTATACGTTAATAACATTGTTGCGTCGTCATCGGGAACACTTGGATACTGGCAACGAAACAGCAATGGTATTGGTCCAAATACAGTTACGGATGCTGTATATATAGGAGGAAAAGATAAAGACTCATCTAAAGTATATCTATCTGCATCCAATGACCCAAGTTTTGTTCGGGGCAATTTTGCTATTGGAACAAGCTCTACCAATGCCAGGCTACAGGTGCAAGGATCTGGAACAACAACAGGGACAACACTTGTAATATCCGACAGCAATGGCACGCAACATGTTGCCGTGATGGATAACGGGAACGTTGGCATTGGAACAAGCTCGCCTAATTACAAACTTGAGGTTGCCGGCAATATCTACGCTTACAACACTAGTCTTCAGGCTGCGGATTTAGCAGAAAATTATGTGTCTTCGCAGATACTGGAACCAGGAGACGTTGTAATACCTGAGGGTGCTTCCAGTCATTCTGGCACCCCTCGGGGCATCTTCGACTTCTCCAGAATCGATTCTGGAGGCGCTGACGCTTCCCAGAATGACAAAAATAATAATGCTGTGGTTAAATCGGAAACTCCATACCAACAACAGGTTCTTGGCATTATTTCTACCCAGCCCGGAGTAACGCTTAATTCTCATGCAGCAACAGATAGTGCCCACCCAAACTTGTATCCGTTGGCCCTCTCGGGACGAGTACCTGTAAAAGTGACAAACGAAAATGGCGACATTGCGGTTGGCGACTTATTAACCTCATCAAGTATCCCTGGGTATGCAATGCGGGCAACAAAATCTGGTAGTGTTATAGGAAAAGCATTGGACTCATTCTCTTGTGAAGAGATTGCCACGTCGCTCACCACCCCTGTCAAGCAGGCGGGCTCCTTCGCTAATGTTCAGTCCGCCCCTCGCAATGACAACATTGTATGTCAGGGAAAAATACTGGTTTTTGCTAGTTTGTCTATGCATGATCCAGTAAAGCACATCTATATAGCCCAAAATACAACAGATACACAACTAAATACTATATTTAATACCATACATCTACAAATAAATGCAAAAGACATAGTGAATACATTAAACACAACAGGACAACATGCCATAACGGTTATTGCAGAAGATTTGGTTTCTGCCCAAACAATTGTTGCCAATAGCATAGATGCAACAAATGCAACATTTAAAACACTGACAACACAAACACTTGTTAGTCCCCTTGCCCAGATTGACGAGGTACAGACAAATGTCTTAAGTGCGTTAACTCCCAATACTGATCTTGTTATAAAGCTTGCATCCAGTTCTGGACAAACAGGAGGTAAACTCGTTGTCAAAAATGCAAGTGGCAGCGCAGTTGCTACTATAGATAGTATAGGTAACGCTTCGTTTTCTGGCACTTTGGAAAGCAAAGCGCTAGCAGTGCAAACAGATGCAAGTGTTTCCGGAACCCTCCGGGCAAAAAAGATTATTGCCGATCAGATTGACCTGCCCGCAAACGCTATGCGCGATGCATTGCAGGCGGGCGGGATAAGCCAAAATGTAACTAATGTTACGAATATTTATCAAGCGTCTAGTTCTGGAGAACTTGCTTCGCCATCTGCATCGTTTGCTTCCTTGGATGCTCTTCCGGGTTTAGGAAAATTTGAGCAAGGCTTAATTGCACTGGGTCCGACAAGCTTAATAGATACTACTATTAGTGGAAATCTTAGCATTGGCAGAAACATGGTAATACATGATAATTCCCTTAATGTGTACGGTGCAGATTTTGAAATCCAACCATTCCGTCAAGGTGGTGTGTCGTTTCTTTCTGGCCTGATGCGTATTGACCAAGATGGCAATCTTTCTGTTTTTGGCAATGCAACCTTTGCGCAAAATGTAGACGTTAAAGGAACCCTTTCTGTTGGAGACATTATTGCTTCCGGCACGGCCACACTCAAAAAGCTGAATTTTGGCAGTGTACCCCAGGCGATTGCTATTTCGGATACAGAAGTCCAGGCATCTGGTGCAGCAGGCGTCGCAACCATATCCGCAAACAGAAATAGCTTGACCATTGATAATCCAATGGTTACAGACAAATCGCTTATTTACATTACTCCAAGGACCCAAACGAATAACCAGACGCTGTTTTTACAACGTATGGAAGACGGTGTATCATTTACGGTTGGCATAGAAAACAAACCATCCGCGGACGTACCATTTAACTGGTTGATTGTAAATTGATACAGTTTTTTCTGGTTGACAAGAATATTTTTATATTGATAGGATAAGTACATGCAAACAAAAAATGAAATAAGTTTATACGTGGAAAACGTAGGCATTATATTTCTTGGTATCCTTTTTCTGCTTTTTCCGTTAATTATTACCACCCTAACCACAGATGCATACCTGCTTCCAAAACAAATTATTTTAGTAGGCATTGTCTTACTTACAAGCATACTGTTGGGAATAAAAATGATAACAAGTGGTACAGCAAGAATTCGCGTAACCCCCTTTAGCATTCCCATTATTTTATTTACCATTATTACCTTAATTTCGTCTATCTGGGGGGTAAACCGGGCAGATGCACTTATGGCATACGTCCCTCTGTTTATTAGTGTTTTGGCATTTTTCCTGATTGTAAATTTTGTTAAAAATAAACCATCCCTTAATTTTATTATTGTGTGTTTTGTTTTAGGAGCGGCTATTGCTGCACTGCTAACTGTGCTTTCGTTCTTTAAAATATATATCTTGCCCTTTCCTTTTACTCATGTACAAACGTTTAGTACACTTGGGTCGCTTCTTGACGAGATTATATACTTACTTATTGCCGGGGGCATTGCCGCAAAAATAGGAGCAAGCTTTTTACAAGGTTTGTCTGTAAAGGAATCTTCAGGGCAACAAGACCCAATAAGAGGTGTGCTCTTTTCGATTTCTACTATTCTTATTATGGTTGGGATTATTGTAAGCATATACGAACTCTTTGTGCTAAAACCAGCCGGAGGATTGCTATTGCTTCCCTTTGACGTTGGATTCCAAACGGCAATGGGGGCAATTTCCCAGGATACCGGACGAGTATTGCAAGGATTTCTTTTTGGAAGCGGATTTGGCACGTTTGTCACAGACTTTACCAGATTTAAACAAGGAACACCGTTTAACCTAAACCAAACACTATGGTCGTTAACATTTATCAGGTCTTCCAGTTTTTTCTTGGAACTTTTGGCAACCACAGGGGTTTTGGGTCTTATTTCCTACCTGTTTATTGTTTTTAAAGCAGTAAAAAACATAACCGAAAAACAAACAAAAGCAAATGCAGTGTTTTATGCTGTCCTTGCCCTGGTAATAATAAGCTTTTTGCTTCCATTTTCTGCGCTTATCCAAACAATGTTCTTCTTAATACTTGGTCTTTTTGCCGCAGAACAAGGGATACGAAATCACCATGAGTATTTTGATATGGA
>OBEQ012093606.1_pt1 | contig 13424 bp, 11 predicted proteins | sample 1670901 | NCBI WGS metagenome assembly OBEQ01 (sample SAMEA104232315, study PRJEB22302) | groundwater metagenome | biome: forest; feature: aquifer; material: groundwater | place: USA | collected 2011-08-07 | depth 5.4 m
GCCTTTTTGCGGTTTTTGTTTTGCTTATTATTATTTTTGGTCTTGTTATTCCAAATATTGGGAAAAAAGAACAGAAGTCCGAATTAACTTTTTGGGATGTTTCCGATACCAATATTCAAAGTATTTTACCGGATTTCGAGAAACAGAACCCAAGCATAAAAGTTAACTATTCGAAGCAGGATATCAAAGATTATAAAGATCGTCTGGTGACCCGTTCCAGAAATGGGACAGGTCCTGATATTTTCAGGTTTCATAATACTTGGGTTTTGCAGCTCTCCGATATTTTGCTTCCTATACCTTCGGATGTAATTACGAGAGACGAATTTAATAGAGTCTTTTATCCTGTTGCAAAGCACGATCTTGTAAAAAACGGCGCAATCTACGGGATTCCTTTGGAAATTGATACACTTTCTCTATTTGTAAATTCTGCAATGCTGAAGCAATACAACGTTTCTGCTCCCACAAACTGGAACGATTCTGTTCCTAGCGCACGCGCCCTGACTCTGAAGGATCAAAACGGTAAAATTAAATCTGCAGGGGTTGCAATGGGCACTTTTGATAATATAACTCATGCTCCGGATATCATATCGCTCCTTTTTGCGCAGGATAGTGTAAATCTGGATGACATTTCCCAGACCAAGTCAAGGGTCGTTGATGCTCTGAATTTTTATACTGCTTTTGCAAAGGACGAGGGAAGCGTTTGGGATTCAACACTTGAGCCTTCGCTTATCTCTTTTTCGAAAGGAAATTTGGCAATGTATTTTGGTTATTATAAAGATCAATTAATGATAAAATCAGCAAATCCTAATATTTCATTTGATGTACTTAATGTGCCTCATCTCGCAGGACAAAACACAACGATAGCAAGTTATTATCCGATAGGAATATCCTTGAACAGCAAGCATCAAAAAGAGGCGCTCCTTCTTCTTAAATTTTTATCTCAAAAAAGTGTAGCTGAAAAATTAACATCCTTGCCTTACGCAAGGATGGATTTGCCTGATAGGTCCAAAGGGCAAACAAAAGATTCTGTTTCAAGCTTTTTCTCGGGAGAAACTTTTGATAATGGTTTAAATTCTCAGCTTAATTCCCATCTTTCTAATGCTATATCATCAATTCTATCCGGAGGAAGCTCTGATTCGGCTGCAGATAATCTGATTTTAGGATTTTCACAGGTATTAAATCAGTTTCTCCCTAAATCAAAATAAGCCATTTTTGAGGCTAATTTACGACTCTAGGCTTATTGACAAAAGATATCTTCTAGAGTATTATGCGCTTGAACTTATTATTTTATCCCTCAACACATCTGAGGGATTTTGTTTTAAAAGACTATGGACGATAAAAAAATTTACATAACAAAAAACGGCCTATCAGAGCTTAAAAAAGAATATGAAGAGCTCACTAGTGTAAAAAGGCCGGATGTTCTGTCAAGAGTTTCACAGGCGAGATCTTTAGGTGATCTCTCAGAAAACGCGGAATACGTCGCGGCACGCGAAGACCTTTCTTTTATAGATGGAAGAATTGACGAACTCGAAGAGCTATTAAAGCAGGCTATAATTATCTCTGAATCGCACAACAACCACATGATAAAACTCGGTTCGAGAGTAACATTGCACGCTCAGGGAAAGAAATTACTATACACAGTAGTTGGAGAATGGGAAGCAGATCCAACCGAAAAGAAAATTTCCCACAAATCTCCTTTAGGGGTTGCTCTAATGGGTAAAAGAGTCGGGGAAAAAGTCGAAGTAGAAGCTCCTGCAGGAAAAATCCTCTACACCATAAAATCCATAAATTAGCTAGTAGAAGGTTATAATCTTGCACTAGATTATCCAAGTATCTATAATAATAAACGCATGTTAAAAGACTACGAAAAAATAGCGCGTGAGGTAAGAAGAAAGGTCTTAACCATGATTCATAAAGCTCAAACAGCCCACACAGCAAGCAACTTCAGTGTTACAGACTTAGCTGTTGTTATCTACGAAAATCTTAAACCTGAAGATAGGGTTATATGGAGTAAAGGATGGGCAGCAGCTACTACTTACGTACTTTTTGCTAGACAAGGAATTATTCCGGAAAGTGATTTAGATATTTTTCCTAAAAAACCTTACCTTAATTTAGTAGAGACGGGTGTTAAAGGAGTTGAAACAACAGGCGGATCAATGGGACATGGACTCCCTGTATCTATAGGGATTGCTTTAGGTCAGAAGAAAGCCGGAACACCAGGAATGGTGTATTGTATTATGTCTGATGGGGAAATGAATGAGGGCACAACATGGGAGAGCGCAATGGTTGCAGCCCATCATAATTTGGATAATCTCACGGTGTTTATTGACAGAAATACATGGCAGGCAATGGGTAGAACTGAAGATGTTTTAAGGCTCGAGCCTATTGAGGAAAAATGGAAAGCTTTTGGTTGGGATACATTTAGAGTAAATGGTCATGACTATGAAGCTTTGGAAAAAGCAATTCTAATTCCTACAACAGTTAAGCCAAAAGTAATAGTTTGCGATACAATTAAAGGCAAAGGCGTTTCATTTATGGAAGATTCTCTTGTTTTCCATTATAAAGTTATAGACAAGGATACATATGATAAGGCAATGGATGAACTTATTGATGATAAAGAATATAAGCAAGCTTTGAAGGAGCTAAAATAATGGTAAGAAAACCCTTTATTGAAAAAATGACTGAACTTGCCCAGAGAGACGATAGGGTTCTACTTGTAATTGGAGATATGGGTTTCACCTACATGCAGGATTATATTGATAGGTTTCCAAAGCAATTCTTAAACATTGGTGTTTTAGAACAAACTATGATGGGAGCAGTCTATGGACTTTCTATAGCCGGGTGGAAACCTTACGTTTATACCATGCTTAATTTTATAATATTTCGTCCTTATGAGCAGGTAAGAAATGATTTATGCCATCAAAATGCTAATGTTAAGCTTTTTGGAATAGGTGGAGATGTGGGTTACAATTTTATGGGATTTGGACACAATGTAGAGAAGGGCGAGGAAGAACAATTATTGTCACATTTGCCTAACTTGAATAGATATTATCCTACAACCGATAAAGAAACTAAAGAAATTATGGAAAGAGAATACAACCGACAAGGTCCTTCATTCATGCGCCTCTAGCTTGTATAATAATAGTGTGTTCTGAGACATTCTAGATTATGAAAAGATGTGATTGTTTCCTTTGTAAATTTAATAATCCAAAGCCTTCAACAGCCGGAATAATAATTAAGGATGGAAAGCTCCTTGTGGCAAAAAGACTAGAAGAGCCTTATAAAGGACAGTGGGATTTTCTGGGCGGTTATGTTGGAGAAGGCGAAACTCAGGAAGAAGCACATAAAAGAGAGATTAAAGAAGAATTGGGCGTTGATTGCGAAGTGAGCCTGCTCGGATCTTTCCCCGGAACCGCACAGTATAAAGATTTTGAATATCCTGTATTAAACTTTGCTTATTTGACAGAACTTAAAGGGGATATAAAACTTAATGATAAGGAAAATTCTAGGTTGAAATGGGTTCCGATAAAAGAATTAAAGACAATTGCATTTGACTCAAATCAAAAAATCTTAAAATATGTGCAGGAAAAATTTTCCTACGATTTAGCCAACATAAAAGAATTGGTTGGTCAACTTGATTCCTCGGCTGTGGTTAATGAACAATCATTATACAAAGCTATTTTAGACGGATATATAAGTAAAATTGAAAAAGATGGAGAAATAATGGGAATGGGATGGATTTTTCCAAGGCAAACATTGCTTCGTCGTCAAGCAGTTGTTGAAGACATGATAGTTAACGATAAATATCGCGGTCAAGGCTTGGGCGAGAAAATATTACTTGATTTAATTAATTGGGCTAGGAAACAAGGAGTTGAAGTAATAGAGTTAACAACAAATCCGAAAAGGGTAGCAGCAAATAGTTTGTATCAAAAGGTTGGATTTGTACTTCATCCTACAAATCACTATCTTCTTAAACTTTAATTCTACATTTTTACAAGTTGTATAATAGTAACCTAATTATTATATGAAAAAATATCATCTTGTTGCGTGCGGGGGGACGTTTGATCACCTGCATCGCGGACATAAAGATTTTTTGAATTTTGTTTTAGAACTTGCAGATAAAGCTATTATCGGTTTAACATCAGATCTCTATGTTCAAGTCTTCAAGAAAGGTCAGGGAATAGAATCGTTTGAAGTAAGGAAAAAAGAACTCTTAAACTATATTGATTCTATAGGAAAGACAGGGAATACAGAGATAGTTTCGATTGATGATCATTTCGGGCCGGCAGTAACTCAAAAATATAATTTTGATTGTCTTACGGTTACAGATGCAACGGACAAAAACGTAATGTTGCTTAACAAAATGAGAAGAGAGTCAGGATTAAAAACTCTTCCCGTCGAAGTTTTTAGACACACGGTTGCTCAGGATGGCAAAACTATTACGTCAACAAGGATAAGAAAAGGAGAAATCGATCGCGATGGAAAACCTTATATCAAAAAAGAGTGGCTTAATCGTAATTTAGTTCTGCCGGAAAAACTTAGGCCCGAGTTGCAAAAAATCTGGGGGCAGCTAGTCGATATCAAAGATGTCCAAATAGATGCCCAAAAAACAATTACGGTTGGGGATGTAACTACGAAAAACTTCTTAGATAAGAATATAGTTCCAATTCTTGCAATTGTAGACTTTAAGGTTGAGAGAAAACCAATTAATCACACGGAGTTTAAAAATGTAGAAATAATTAATTCAATAAATCCTCCCGGAGTAATTTCTTCGGAATTATTGAATGCAGTCAGAAACTCTTTCGAGGATTTGAGCGAAAAAGTAATAATAGTCGATGGGGAGGAAGATTTGGCAGTTTTGCCGGCAATTATTTATGCACCTTTGGGATTTGAAGTTTTTTACGGGCAGCCCGGTCAGGGATTAGTAAAAGTAGACGTCAGCGAAGAAAACAAAGAAAAAACTTATAAATTGATAAATAAATTTAAAGCTATTTGACAGAATACTTGCCATTTGTTAATATTATAAATAATGAATTTGAGTTTGTTTGTTAAAAAGTCCAAGAAATACCTCGCATAAGCGGGAGTTTTGTCTTGGTGAAAAACAGAACACCCGCGAAAGCGGGTTTTTTAGTGGGAAAGGGGAAAATTTATGGAAGGAAGACTAGGAAGACAAGCGCAGGTTGTAGTAGAAGGAGTAAACATTAGAGGAACTAATCCTTTAGTTCATGATCATCCTGTGTTTCAAAAACTTGCAGAGGGGGTTAATGGAGATACTGATAGAGCAATGAGATTATTTTATAATAAATCAGGGGAATTAAGAAAAATAGGGTTTGTTGCCCAAGCGCAAGTCTTTAAGCACGCAGACAGGTCACGCGTTTTTGTGGTACAGAGCACAGATCCAAACCCAAGCACAAGAATAAGGGTTGCTTTCAGGCAGGATGGCATTTTGGGCATGTGGCATGCAGATAAAGATAAAGATAAAAAAGCTTTGGGCGCTTTAAGAAGTATGGGCTATAGAACTTAGTGTTTGAAGAGCGTTTATTGTAGAATAGGACTATATGTTTTGGGCGGATAAGGTTGCCTCTGATTTAAAAAAAAGAAAACTTCCTCTTGAATGGGTAGATGACATGAAAACTCCTTCGGGAAAGATTCATGTTGGTGCTTTGCGTGGAGTAGTAATTCACGATTTGGTTTATAAGGCTCTTGTTGATCTAAAGGTTAAAACAAAATATACATATATTTTTGATAACCACGATCCGATGGATGCTCTTCCTGTTTATTTACCTCCCGAATTTGAAAAATACCTGGGAATGCCTTTATATAAAGTTCCATCGCCTGTTGAAGGATTTAAGAATTACGCAGAATATTATGCCAAAGATTTTATCGATGTATTTACCAAGATTGGTTGTAATCCTGAAATTTTATGGTCAACTGACTTATATTCTTCCGGGAAAATGAATAAAGTTATAAAAGAGTGTTTGGATAAGACGAATATTATAAAAGAAATTTATGAAGAGGTTTATAAAAAGAAATTGTCTTCTGATTGGTATCCCTTCCAGGTTTATTGTTCAAGCTGCGGAAAAGTTTCAACAACCAGAGTTACGAATTGGGATGGCGAAAAAGTCACGTTTGTCTGTGATGTCGAGAGATTAAAATGGACAAATGGTTGTGGTTTTGAAGGAAAAGCTTCGCCGTTTAGTTCAAAGGAAGGGATTGTAGGAAAACTCTCTTGGAAAGTAGAGTGGCCTGCCAAATGGAAAGTTATTGGAGTAACCGTTGAAGGTGCAGGAAAGGATCATATGTCAGCTGGCGGATCCCACGATATCGCATCTTTAATTTGCGAGAGAGTTTTAGATTACCCTGTTCCATACCCAATTGCGTATGAATGGTTTTTGATAGGAGGAAGAAAAATGTCTACTTCAAAAGGCGTTGGGTCATCGGCAAGCGAGATGCTCGAAATACTTCCTCCCGAAATTCTGAGATTTTTAATGGTTAAAACAAAAATTAATCAGGCAATAAATTTTGATCCGTCAGGTAACACAATTCCAAATCTTTTTGATGAATATCAAAAGTTTGCCGTCTCTAAAAATCCTGAAGAAAAAAGAATTTTTGAATTATCTCAAGTAATAAAAAACCCAAATCCTATCCCAAAAATACGATTTATTGATTTAATTCAAGCTATTCAGTCGCCCAATATTAAAATTGAAGAAGATGCAAAAGTCTGGATTCCTTATGCGAAGATTTGGCTTGAGAGATTCGCACCGGAGGAGATCAAGTTCAAGATAACTGATACTCAAGTCGAGCTTTCCTCAGATCAGAAAAAATATCTTTCAAAAGTAGCGGACGAACTTGATAAAGAATGGAAACCTGATGAACTTCAGACTAAGCTCTATGATTGGGCTAAGGAATTAAATATTCCAACGCATAAAGCATTTGCCGGAATTTACTTATCTCTTATTGGAAAAAAATACGGACCTAAAGCCGCGTGGGTTATTCTGGAGAATAAAAAATTAATTAAAGAAAAGTTTTCTTAGTGAAAAAGCTTCTAATCGCAACAGGAAATAAAGGTAAAGTACAAGAGCTCGAGGATATTTTAAAAATTCCGCTTGAGATTGCAAATGTCGAGATCGATGAAGTTCAAAGTATGGATTTGGAATATGTCTCCAAGAGAAAAACTGAAGAAGCTTTCAGAATACTTAAAAAGCCCGTAATAACGGATGATGTGGGAGTTTTTATAGAAGTATGGAATAATTTTCCGGGACCTTTTATAAAATATGCCAACCAAATTCTTGGACTTAAAAAAATTCTTAATCTTTTAAAGAATGAAAAAAATAGGAATGTTGTCGTAAAAAGTGCAGTCAGTTATCATGACGGGAAAAAAGTTCACACTTTTATAGGAGAAGTTAAGGGTACGATAGCTCTTGAAGAAAGAGGAACCGACGGTTGGGGATTCGATCCAATTATTATTCCAGATGGTGAAACTCAAACCTATGCAGAGATGGGATTTAAAAAGAAAAATCAATTATCGCACAGAAGAAGAGCATTTGATAAGTTTAAAAAGTTTTTAGATAGTCAAAAGAAATAAAAAGATATATAATTTCAGTGAAATGATTGATATTAAGTTATTGCGGGAAAACCCTCAAGTAATTCAAAAAGCTGCGAAAGATAAAGGTGTTGAGATAAACGCAGAACATATTTTAGAACTTGATAATAAAGTTCGAGGATTAGAGCTAATTGTTCAAAAACTTCGAGAAGAAAGAAACAAGATCTCCAAAGAAAAAAACATAGAAAAAGGAAAAGAATTAAAAACAAAACTTGGAAAAGAAGAAAATGCATTAAAAGCTGTTTCCGAAGAACTAAATAATGAGCTTTTAAAAATTCCAAATCTTCCCGCGAAAGATGTCCATGCTGGCCGTGATGAGACTCAGAATAAAGAAATTAGAAAATATGGTACGATTTCTAAATTTTTATTTACTCCGAAAGATCATTTAGAACTTGGTGAGTCATTTAATATTATTGATGTTAAATCAGCGGCAAAAGTTTCCGGTTCAAGATTCGCGTATCTTAAAAATCAAGGAGCTCTTTTGGAATTTGCATTAATTCAATATGCGATAGACTTTTTAGTTAAAGAAGGATTTATTCCAATTGTTCCTCCAGTTCTTATTAAAAGAAAAATGATGGAAGATATGGGTTATCTAGCATTGGGAGAAGATGAGATGTTTAAAACAAAAGACGAAGATTTATTTTTAATAGCAACAGCAGAACACGCGATCGTTCCAATGCATGCAGACGAATTATTTAATAAGAAAGAAATGCCTCTAAGATATGTCGGTTTTTCAACTTCTTTTAGACGAGAAGCGGGGAGCTATGGAAAAGATACAAGAGGAATTCTAAGAGTTCATCAATTCGACAAAGTAGAAATGGTCTCATTTACAACAGGAGAAGAGGACGATCGTGAACATGAATATCTTTTATCTTTACAGGAAAAATTATTTAAATCTCTGGAAATTCCATATAGGGTTGTAAAAATGTGTACTGGAGACTTAGGATTTCCAGCAGCGAGAAAATATGATTTGGAAGCATGGATTCCTTCGGAAAGAAAATATAGAGAAGTAACCAGCGTTTCAACAACTACAGATTTTCAAGCGAGAAGATTAAATATTAAATACTTAGATGGAAATGAAAAAAAATTAGTTCACATCTTAAACGGGACGGCGTTTGCGATTGGGAGAACATTGGTTGCTATTTTAGAAAATAATCAAAATGAAGACGGTTCGATAAATATTCCAAAAGTTTTGCATAAATATTTAAATTTCAAAAAAATTTCTTCAAAAAAGTAATAATTATTACATAAATGTAATTTTTTTAAAAATTGCGTAAGAAACTAAAAAAAATGTTAAAAAATATCCATTGTGATTTTAATTGTTATATCAATCTAAACAAATACTTTTGAAGCTAGCAATAAATCTTGACAAAATAACAAAAATGTTTCATAACATTATTATTCACAACAAATATTTTTGAGTACTTAAAAAATATTGAAGAGGAGGTGAATATTTACATGGCAAAGAAAAAGAAGAAGAAAAAGAAGAAATAAAATTGGTAAGCAATTTGGAGCATTACCAATTGCAATTGGTACCCCTCACCTAAACGGTGAGGGGTTTTTGCTGTATGTGATAAAATGTTACTATGCTAAATTTCTTATCAAAATTTTTTGACTCAAACGAAAAGGAAATAAATAAACTCCAGCCAATTATTGTTGAAATAAATAAGTTGGAAGAAAAAATTACTACTTTAAAAGAAGAGGACTTTCCAAAAAAAACTTTAGAGTTTAAAGAAAGAATAGAAAAAGGAGAATCTCTTGATTTAATTTTACCCGAAGCCTTTGCTCTTGTCCGGGAGGCTTCAAAGAGAACAACAGGTCTTAGACCATTCGACGTACAGTTAATGGCGTCAACGGTACTCGCTTCCGGAAAAGTTGCAGAACAAAAAACCGGAGAAGGAAAAACATTATCTGCTGTTCCTGCACTTTATCTTCATGCGTTAACCGGAAAAAATGTTCATCTTGTTACAGTTAATGATTATCTAGCACGCCGTGACGCGGGTTGGATGGGACCAATTTTTAAATATCTGGGCCTTTCTGTCTCCTCGCTTATAAATCAACAGTCATTTATTTTTGACCCGGATTATAAAAGTGAATCTTTAGATTTCAGACTTTCTCATCTTAGACCTATTAACAGAAAACAGGCTTATGAAGCAGATGTCGTTTATGGAATTAATTCAGAATTTGGTTTTGATTACCTAAGGGATAATATGGCACAGGATTTATCGGAGGTAGTCCAGCGGGGTTTTTATTTTGCAATTGTTGATGAAGTTGATTCTGTATTAATCGATGAAGCAAGAACTCCTCATATAATATCAGCACCCGACGCGGCTCCAACGGAGAAATACTACGAATATGCAAAACTGGTTTCGCAGCTGAGTCCTGACATTGATTTTAAAGTTGATGAAAAATTAAGAACCGCTCATCTGACAGATCATGGAATAAATAAAATTGAAAAAATGTATAACGTTTCGGATATTTACGAAAAAGATTTTGATACTGTATATCATCTCGAAGCAGCTCTTAAAGCTCAAACACTCTTTCATAGAGAAAAAGATTATATTGTCAAAGACAATGAAGTAATTTTAGTTGATGAATTTACAGGAAGGCTCATGGTTGGCAGAAGGCTTTCGGAAGGTCTCCACCAGGCGATTGAAGCAAAAGAAGGAGTTACAATCCAACGAGAATCCAAAACTTTAGCAACAGTTTCTTTGCAGAATTATTTTAGGATGTATGAAAAACTTGGGGGTATGACAGGGACTGCAGCAACAGAGGCTGAGGAATTTCACAAAATTTACAAGTTAGACGTCGTAATGATACCGACTCATAGAACAATGGTAAGGAAAGATAATTCTGATGCAATTTACAAAACAGCAGGCGCAAAATTAAAAGCAATTGCCGATGAAGTTGAAAAAGCAAATAAAATCGGGCAGCCGGTTTTGGTTGGAACAACGTCGATTGAAAAAAATGAAATAGTTTCAGAAATTCTTCAGAGACGAGGAATAAAACACGAAGTCTTGAATGCAAAAAATCACGAAAAAGAAGCAGAAATAATATCAAAAGCAGGAGAGGCCGGCGCTGTTACTATTGCGACAAATATTGCAGGGCGGGGAGTAGACATTATTCTGGGTGGAGATACCCCTAAGGGTGAAGACGGGCGTGAAGAAAAAGATACTTCAGAATGGAAGAAATGGGAAGAAAAACATAATAAAGTTGTAAACGCAGGTGGCTTATACGTTATTGGAACTGAAAGACATGAATCAAGAAGAATAGACAATCAACTGCGTGGAAGATCGGGCCGTCAGGGGGATCCTGGTAAATCCTTATTTTTTGTAGGACTTGATGATGACATAATGAGAATTTTTGGAGGAGATACAATATCCGGTCTTATGACAAGATTTAACATGCCTGAGGACATACCAATCCAGCATCCCTTAGTCTCCCGTGCAATTGCACAAGCCCAGGGAAAAGTTGAGGGACACAATTTTGATATCAGGAAACATTTGGTCGAGTATGATGACGTTTTAAATAAGCAGAGAGAAATAATTTATAAAAGAAGAAGAAAGATTTTAGAAGGTAAAAATCTTAGGGAAGAAGTTATAGATAAATTGTCAATTACAATTACAAATTTAGTTATGCTTCCGGATCCAAATACAGAAGATTATTCATTAAAATTAGCGCAGGATTTTTCTACGATTATTCCTTTCGATGAGCAGTCTATAAAACAAATAGGAAAGCAGCTTGACACCCTTGCTTCCCAAGCAGATAAAATTGATTTTTTGAATAACTTAGCATCGGATCTTTACAAAAAAAAGGAAGAAGAATTGGGAGATTTAATGAGACAAGTCGAAAAATTCGTAATGCTTTCTGTGGTCGACAGATTTTGGATGGATCATTTGGACGCGATTGAAAATTTAAGACAAGGGATTGGTCTTAGAGGGTATGGACAAAAGGATCCATTAGTTGAGTATAAGAATGAAGCGTTTAAAATGTTTGAAAATTTGATTTCTCAAATTGATGATGAAATTGTACATACTATATATAAAATACAAGTTCAACAGCCACCTGTCGGGCAAGCTAATTCTCCGCAGGGTTCTGTTCCTCACGTTCATCAAATTAAAAATACTGTAGAAAATATCCCGCCTGAAGAGATAAGTTCAAAACTCGTTCAGCCTTCAAACAAAAAACCCGGCCGCAACGATCCATGCTGGTGCGGAGCGAAGAAACCAGACGGAACTTCAATTAAGTATAAGCATTGTCATTACCCAAACTAAATTTTAATATTAGAGTAAATCTGCTTGATAAAAGGCAGCAGCTTTGTCTTTAGTTCCTCTCTATTTGTAATGCGTGCAAGTTTTCTAGTAATCACCTCATGACAAAGTGGACAAAGGATACACCAGTGTTCCGGTTTTGTGGACTTCGGTACAATATGATGCCATTCACATATTTCTATTCCACAAACTTCACAACTTTTTCCATATAACCTGAGGGCTTCTCTTCTATAAGTAGATTTAGCAGTACCTTTCCTATTTTTCCAAAGATTATAGTTCATTCGATAGTATTTAATTACAGTTTCTGTCACTCCTAACTTCTGAGCAATTTCCTTGTCAGTCATTTTTCTCCAATTAAATCTTATAAAAGACTTTTCTCCTTTCATTAACTGATGTGTTTGAGGACGAATGCCAGCTTCTTTTAAAGCATTTGACCAGGAATTAAACCTTCTGACAACTGTGCGTGGAGATGGCCCAGGAAATTTATTTAAATCTCGGAATGTTGGAGATTTATTTAGAATCTTGTATGCTCCTTTCAGATAATCTAGAATGTCTTTCTTAGAATAGTCTTTTTTGAAACGTTTATCTTTTGTTCGTAGTGCCACAAATTTATTTAATCAATAAATATGAAAATTGTCAATAAAATACAAAAAATGCCACTATCCAAATTAGATTTTATGGGCGGAGAAGAAGGAATCGAGAAGAAAATGGTTTACAAGAGCAGTTATTTTATTTTTTGTCCTTTTTTCTTTATTTAACCTATATAAGTCTTCAGATATTTTGAGTTTGTACCTGCGTGTAAATGAGCTTGATCTTTCTCATCTTGAGATCGGACAATTTGTTTCGGCGATTGTGGCATCTCTTGTTGTTATCTTGGGAATTATCCGTATGGAGTTCTCCGTATCTTCTGGCTACCGATTATTGAAAGTCTCGCTTTTAATTTCTATTTTTCTTACACAGTTTTTTGATTTTTATAATCATCAGCTCGAAGCTTTTTACGTTTTGGCATTTAATATATTCGTACTATTCATATTACAATATATAATTAAAGAAAAGAATTTGGCTTGACATTCAAGGATGTATGCGCTAGTTTGAAGATATGGATCCAACTCAAAACCCCTTGGATAATCTTGAGCCCAACTCGTCTCACCTCATTCGAAATGTCCTTCTAGTTGGTGTTTTAATAACTGTAATTTTGGTGGGAATTGATTTGTTTCTCGTTTTTAAGAATTTGGCAAATAGCGTGAACAAATCGATTTCTGCTTTAGAGCCTACAAAACAAGCGAATATTACTCTTAAGAGCCAATACGAAAACCCGTTTGATAAAAATACACAGTATTCCAATCCTTTTTCGCAGTCTCAAAATCCATTTGATAATTTAACACAATGAAAAAACTATTATTGTTTGGTTGCTCAATCGTTTTATTGTTTGTATCTTTATTTTTTGGAGTGTCACAATCATTTGCGCAAACTACACAAAAAACTCCTGATCAAATTGCAAAGGAAAAGGGAATAACTTTTCCAATCGCAGAGCTTGGTAGTTGTAAAAA
>OBEQ012143291.1_pt1 | contig 13424 bp, 9 predicted proteins | sample 1670901 | NCBI WGS metagenome assembly OBEQ01 (sample SAMEA104232315, study PRJEB22302) | groundwater metagenome | biome: forest; feature: aquifer; material: groundwater | place: USA | collected 2011-08-07 | depth 5.4 m
ATTCCGGGCAGATGCCGTGGCTGAACTCCAGCTCCGAATGGACCTGGAGGTAATCCTCGATCCGCTTCCAATAGCCGTTGACCTCGCGGATGCTTTTGCATCCCGAACAGATGGGCAGCATTCCCCGCAGGATCTTGATGCTCTGCTGCGCGTCCACCAGGGATTCCGCCAGCGCGTGCTTCTGGATCAGTAATTCCTTTTTCTGCGCGGTCACGCGATGCACCAGTTCCGCCAGCAAGGCCAGGGTGGCGATATGCGTGGCCATCCCCATGCACAATCGCGCCTTGCTGATGGAGGCGGCGTCCAGGCCCATGATGAACCCATGCGCGATGGGCATGGTCAGGGCGAGAGCGAATCCCCAGTACCGGCCGGACTTGTAGGCCGCGAACAGCACGGGCACGATGAAGAGGGAATGCACGTGGATCATGCTGTTCATCCGCCAATCGATCCAGATCGACACGGCGAAAACCAAAACCCACAAGGGACCGACCCACTTGATACCGCGCATAACCACCTCAGGGAACAGAGTACAAGGTTGGACAAATGGATACGTCCAACCGGCGCGCGGAAAGTTTCACGGGGAGGTATTTTCCCTTTTTTTGACTCTGCTATGCGTTATTGGGCCATTAATGTGAAGGACTCCCAACCCGAAATGTTGGCCCGGTTGGCCTTGAGCGGATTGGCGCCTCCACCCTCGGCCACCAGATGGGCGTTGGTTCCCAGGTTCTTGAACGAAACCGAACCGTTGGCATTGTCCACGCGGATCCATTTGGCCGCATTGGAACCGACCGCCGCCGCATCGCAGGTCACATCGGCCGCGGCCGAAATCGCCTGGCAATAATTCCCGTTGCCGAGGGACTTGATGTACATGGTCGCGTCGCCGTTGCTTCCCACCTCGAGAACCTGGTTGACTCCGGCCACCGTCGCCGAATTCGGTTGCAGGCGCGCATCGGCGAGCAGGGTAACGTACATGTTATTCACCGCCTTGAATGCGTAGCGCGGCGCCTGGGGCGGGTTGGGATCCACGGAGAAATGCGCTTGCGCGGTTCCGGCCGCATGCACGTTGATCAACTGGGTGCTCGCGCTTCCCGCGTTCGCCAAAGTGAGTCCCGCGGAGGCGTGCCAATGTTCGAACAACCAACCCGGCTTGGGCACCGCCGTGATCGTCAGGTTCGCGCCTTCGGCCACCTGCACAGTCGTGCCTTCCGCCGGAGAAAGCGTTCCGGAACCCATTTCGATGCTCATGGCCACGGCGTATTGCGGGCCCGGAGGCGTTTGCGCCAGCAAGGTGAATTTCTCCCAGCCGCCGATGCCGCCCCGGTTGGCCTTCAAGGGCGCGGCTCCGTTGTTCTCCGCCACCAGGTATTGGTTGGTGCCCATGTTCTTATAGCACACCGTTCCATCGCCGTTGTCCACCTTGGTCCATTTTGTCGAGGCCGCGGCAGGGGACGCCGCGTCGCACGTAACGTCCGCGGCGGCGGACACCGCTTGGCAGTAGGCGCCATTCGCCGTTGACTTGAGGAACCAGGTCGCGTCCGCGTTGGTCCCGATTTCGAACAACTGGGTATTGCCGGAAACGGCTCCGGGGTTGGATTGCAAGCGGTTATCGGCCAGCAGGGCCACATACTCGTTGTCCACGGCCTTGATGGCGAACAGGTTGCCCGTGGGCTGAGGCGGAGGAGGCGTGGGATTCACGATGAAGAAGGCGGTGACGGTACCGGCGGCCACGATGTTGGTGACCTGGGTCGCGGCGCTGTTCGCGTTCGCCAAGGTCAGGCCGGAAGAGACGGTCCAATGATCGAAAAGGTAGCCCGAGGACGGGACCGCCGTGACGGACAGGTTACCCCCTTGCGCGACCTGGTTCGCGGTTCCCGCGGCGGGAGTCAGCGTTCCGGAACCGGATCCCACGGCCATGGTGACCGCGTATTGCGGGCCCTGCGGGACCTGGGGAACGAAGGTGAAGCGCTCCCAGCCGCCGATGGCCGCCCGGTTGGCCTTGAAGGGCGCTCCGCCCCCGTTTTCCGCGACCAGGAATTGATTGGTGCCCATGTTCTTGAAGGACCAGGTCCCGTCGCCATTGTCGACCTTGGTCCATTTGGCGGCCGTGGCGGAGGATGCGGCGGCATCGCAGGTGATGTCGGCCCCGGCCAGAGCCTGGCAGAAGAGCCCGTTGCCCACGGCCTTGAGGGCGTAGGTACCGTCCCCGTTATCCCCCAGTTCGAACAGCTGGGGATTGCCGCCCACGGTTGCGGTGGTGGTTTGAACGCGGTTGTCTGCCAGGAGCGCGGCGTACTTGTTGTCCACGGCCTTGATGGCATAGACGGGATTGGGCACCGCACGGTAGTTGGCCGTAAAACCCGCCGCGCCCGCGCTGACGGTGAAATTCTGGAAGACGTCGGTGGCGTTGAGCCCGGCGGCCACGTCCCCGGTAAAGGACCAGTGATCGAAATCGTAGCGGGTCCCATTTAAGATCTGGGGCGTGTTGCCGTTGATGCGGGCGGAGTTGCCGATCACGGCCTGGAAGGAGGTGTTGGTGGTGACCTGATCCATGACCACGATCTTCAGTCCCGGCGGCGTCGATTGCGCGTCCAGGGTGGTGAGCCGGGGATAGACCAGCAAGGTGTCCTTGTCCGTATTGCCGGAAGCATCGTTCACGGTGAGGATGAAGAGCAGCCACACTTGCGGGCTGGGTTCGCCCGCGACGGTGCTGGGAAAGGATCCGGACCTCACGCCGTCGTAGGTGGTGACCGGATGGGTGTGATAGGCTGTGGCGGAAGTGCGGTGTCCCAGTTCGATGGCCCAATGGAAGGCGCTGGCCGGCAGCGTCCCGTCCTCGGCATCGGTCGCGGTGGCGGAGAAGTCGATCGTCTGGGGCACGGTGAAGAGTGATCCCTGGGCCGGGGAGACGAAGGTGATCACGGGCGAAGCGTTGGCGGCGGTGACGGTCAGGATGGCGGGATTGCTGGTGGCGGATCCGGCGGTATTGGAAACGACCACGCGGTAATGCCCCTCCTGGGCCGCGGTCGCGGTGATGGATAAGTTGGCCGTGGCGGTTCCGGAGTAGGCCCCGCCGTCGTTGATGGGGGCGAAGGAGGAACTTCCCGGGGCGGCGTACTGCCATTGATACGCCGGAGTGGTGCCGCTGGTCACCACACTGAACGCCGCCTGATTGCCGGAGGAGACGCTGGTATTGGCGGGTTGGGTGACGATGGCCGGAGCCGTGGCCGTAACGCCGTCGTAACGTACCTGCCACAGGCCGCCCGCCCCGTTGTACCGGCAATAGTACAGGTTGCCGTCCACCTTGCCGAAGGTGAGACCCAGCGGCTGATGATCGATATCGTCGAAGATCTGCCCGTTGTTCTGGCCGATGGACGTGTACTTGATCCAGGTCCCGTTGTGATCCGAATAGAATACGGAGTTCAGGTAGGCCGCGGGCCAGTTGCCTGCGATATTCCGCTTGACCGCCACGCCCGTGATGGCGCCTCCGTCGTACCAGGCCATGGGACAGACGTAAGCCGCGTCCGCGCAGTTGTAAGCGCCGGAATTCCCCCCGGCGCCCCAGCCGAAACGCTTGCCGCCGTGCAGGGAAGGCGTGACGCGGTTGACCTCTTCGGTGCCGCCTACGTCGCCGATGTAGATGTCCTCGCTGGAGGGATCCTTGGCCATGGACCAGGGGTTGCGGAAACCATATGCGAAAATTTCCGGTTTGGCCAGCCCGGCGTTCCCGGCCGGGATCCCGTAATGCCCGTTGACCTCATCGCTGCTCGCCGAAGCGGCGTGGGCGTCGATGCGGATCAGCTTTCCGAACACGTTGGTGGTGATCTCGGCCTGCTCCTGATGCTCACCTTCGCCTTTGGAGATGTACAGGTTGCCGTCGTTGCCGAAGACCATCTGGCCGCCGTTGTGGCGCGAATCGCCGGAGGGCAGGTTCGGCATCCGGTATGTCAGGTATTCGCTGCCGGCCACGTATTGGGGGTTGCCGCCCAGGGGAGGCGAAATCGTGAACCGCATGATGACATGGTAATCCTGATCCGCGCCGTTCACATACACGAAATAATGCGCGTACATCCAGCCGTTGGTCGCATAGGCGGGATCTTCGGTGATGGCGAACAGCCCCTGCTCGCTGCGGGCATTGCTGGTCGGGAACTGATGGAGGGTCGTGGCGACGCCGTCCTTATAGGTCTTGAGAGCTCCGCCCAGTTCGGCGATGAACAAGCGGCCATCGGATACCTGCACGATGCTGGTGCCATGGGTTATGGTCGGGAGGATATTGGTCAGGCTGAAGTTCGGCGGCAAGCACCAACCTTCCGTCATGAAGCCCAGAAACAGGATGGCGACGTACACGGGTTTCCAACCGAAGAAACGCTTTTGCATTTTATTTCCTTATCTGATCAAATGGCCTCCCCCATTCGCACCCACGAATGCGGATAAGATATGGTTGTAAACGATGGCGTGAAAGGAATTACAATCCGGTTACGGGCCAACTTGACCCCAGCCCTCAAATAGCTTAGGGGTCCCGTTTCCCGTGTGAACGGGTAAAAAATTGGGACATAGGGTGAACGGAGTCGCAACGCTCGCTTTTTAACAACGGAGAAACGGGACGACGTTGCGCGGAGCCCCAAGCGATCGAAAGTCCCGCGATCAGGGCACCGCGATGCGGATGAGTTGGGAAGCCGCCGCTTTTACCCCGCACTTACGCCGGAATTCGTTTACAAAAGTAAACGCAATCGGCAAGGGTCGCTCTCCCTGCCCCGGGGCCGGCAGTATGTTCTACCCGGGCCATCCCATCATGAACGACATCTATGCCTACTCTGACTATCGCGTCTTCCTGAAGGATTATTACGAACGGAAGAAGTCGGGAGAGGCGCGTTATTCCTACCGATCCATGGCCGAGTCCGCGGGCATCAACTCGTCTCCGTACTACAAGTTCGTCATCGAGGGCAAGCGCAACCTCAGCAAGGCCACCATCCTCAAGACCTGCATCGCCCTGAAGCTGGAGGAAAGGGAGACGGAGTACTTCGAGAACCTGGTCTTCTTCAACCAGGCCAAGACCACGGAGGAAAAGAACATCTACTTCGACCGCCTCGTCTCCGCGCGCAAGGTCCGCGCCTTTCCGCAGATAAAGAAGGACCAGTTGGAGTACTTCCAGGAATGGCACCACTGCGTGATCCGCGAGCTGGCGGTGATGTGCGATTTCGGCGGGGACTTCACGCGCCTGGCTAAGCTGGTCAATCCCCCCATCACCGCGGCCAAGGCCGAAGCTTCGGTGGATCTGCTGCTGGAACTGGGGTTGCTGACCTTGCAAGACGGCCGCTACAGGCAGGCGGAGCCCGTGCTCACCACCGGCCACGGGGTTACGGACTATCAGGTCATCCGCTACCAGATCCGCATGATGCAATTGGCGGCGGAAGCGTTCGAGCGTTGCCGCGCCGGCGAACGCATGGCCTCGTCCTCCACCCTGGGCGTCTCCCTGGTCACTTTCGAGCGCGTGGTGCGCAAGATGCGGGACTTCCGCGCCCACCTGATGGAACTGGTGAACCAGGACGAGCGTCCGGAAAAAGTCTTCCAATTGAACATGAGCTTATTTCCCCTGAGCCACAAGGTGTTGGACAAATGAACCGCCTGCGCCGATTCCTCTTTTCGGCCTGCCTGCTCTGGCTGACGGCCTGCAACCGCGATCCCAAGACCGTCGCGGGAGGATGGACGGACACGGATACCGGAACCAAGGTCACGGGAATCATCCTGCGGGGTGACGGACGTCCCGCAACGAGCGCCCTGGTGCTCCTGCGTCCCGAAGACTACCTCGCGAAGAATCCAGCCGCGGCCGATTCGGTGGGCAAGTCCCTTACGGGCGGAACCATCCTGGACGGCCAATGCGATTCCGCGGGAAGATTCGCGTTCGACTCCCTGCGCGCGGGCGGCTATTCCCTGGAAGCGCGCGATCGCGAAATCAACGGATTGCGCATCCGGTTCACGGCCTCCAAGGATGCGGAGCGTCTGGATCTTCCGTCCACTTCCGTAAAGGCCCTGGGATCAATCATCGGCCGCGTGGCCTTCGCCGACAGCGTTCCCGGCCCCGTGTTGGCGCGCATTTACGGATTGGAGCGCGCCGTACTGACCGATCCGGCCACCGGCCGGTTTGCCTTCGTCCATGTCCCCGCCGGCCGCTACACCCTGCATTTCTCCGGACTGGAACCGTTCGTCCCGTCCTTGGACAAAACGGACGTTCCGGTCGCGCCGGACTCCCTGACCGATGCCGGGGAAATCCTGTTGGCCCGCGATCTGAAACAGGATTTCCGCATCGTGGACGGCCACCTGGACCTGCCCGGCGTGGACTCGACCAATCCCGTCATCTATGAGAACGGCGCCTTCATCAATCCCGTGGACGGTGCTTATCTGTGGGCCAAGGCGAGCCTGGGCCGCCTCAACCTGCGCGGCGTCCTCGTGAGCTACGGCAGGGACACCGGAGCGGCCGCCTTGGAGGTGAACCGCGCCAATTGCCTGGGCCTGATGCGGCTGGCGCGCCTGAGCGGCATGCGCGGCGTTCCCGATCCGGTTCCAGGGGCGAGCGGCAAACTCCAGCGGCCACCATCCGGCAGTCTCGCGGAAATCCAGCCCTGCTCCAGCGAGGGCGCGCGCCTCCTCATCGCGGAAGCCCGTCTCGCCACCCCCGACAAGCCGCTCCTCGTCATCAGCGGCGCCAACCTGACCACCGTGGCCAGCGCCCTCATCCTCGATCCCGGCATCTCGAATCGCATGATCGTCTTCGGCACCAACAACGGCAACTTCAACAAGGATGACTCCCTGGCCTTGGCCGTGGTCGCCAAGAAGGCGCGCCTGGTCGAATGGGCGCGCAACTTCACCTGGGCGGACGCCATGCTGCCCACCAACACCGATTCGCCGCGCCTGGGCAACCGTTACGCCCAACTCCTCCGTGCCGAACGCGAAAAGGACCGCACCCCCAACCTCTGGGCGCTGTCCTTCTTCGCGGATTTCGGCGCGGCCACCTTCCTGTATCAACGCAAGGTCTGGCGCGACGCGGACGCCGCGCACTGGATCGCGCCGCCCATGTCCACGGCCGCGCCCGCGGGAAAACCGTTCGACTTCGTGGACGTGCCCCTCGCCGCCACGGACTGGTCCGCCATCCAGGGGGAATTCTACGCCTGCATAAACGACCCGGCCGCATACCATCCCTGGCCGGTCGCGGACGGGATCATGGCCGAAGCCTTCGCCGCGGATTCCGCCGTCACCGTCTCCCCCGGCCTGGACGGATCGGGCGAGGCCGTGATCTGGAAGGGCCCGGGAAGCTGGGTGGAATACGACGTAGCCACGGACACCATGGGAACCTACGCCTTCGACATCCGCTATCAGAGCGCCACCGCCGCCTCCCTGCGGATCGGGGAAACGGGTTCGGCGAACCTGGTCCTCGCGGCCTTCCCGGCGGGGATCGGCTGGAATACGCTCACCGTGGCAATCCCCATGGGCGCCGCAACACGCAGGTTACGGGTGGAATGCGTTCAAGGTTCCGTGACCGTGGACTGGCTGCATCCCCGCGTTCCTTGAGCGCAAAACGGCTTTCCCGCGCGGAAGGCCGCGGAATGCGCTTTTCCTCCGAATCCCTTCCATTTCGCCTTCACGTCCTCTTTTGCGCCCGCGCTTCCACCAGGAAACATAAAAGTTACGGTAATATCAAAGTTTCCTATTCCATTCCCATTGCCGCGACCTATCGGTAACCAATGGGATTAAACCCCGAATTCGACCCTTTCCCAGCCATTCCCCTCCCGCCGGAGATATTCCCCCCGCGGGGGTCGTTATAATCTATGTTGGGGTAGAACCGAAACCAAGCGCGTACGCTCCGGAGGTATTATTAGAGTTACCGTTGCACCTAATCCGACCCTTGCACACCCCTCCACTTCAGCATCGACCCCCAGCGTCGCCCCCCACGGAAAAGAAATCGCAGTAAAGCCGGCACGGGAAAATCCCCGCCCTAAGGCCCTGAAATTCATCTGCACCGAAGACGCCGAGACCGCCTACATGGAGTCCATCCGGAACTCCAAGAAACTGAGCCGCGCGGAAGAGCGCGAAGTGGCCGACCGGATCCAAATGGGCGACAAGCGCGCCATCAACATCCTCGTCAATGCCAACCTGAAATTCGTCGTGTCCGTATGCCGCAACTACCGGAACCAGGGACTACCTTTCGGTGACTTGATCAGCGAAGGCAACCTCGGCCTGATCCGGGCCGCGCAACGCTTCGACGCCACCAAGGATTTCCGATTCATTTCCTACGCCGTATGGTGGATCCGCCAGGGAATCCTCGTGGCGCTTTCCGAACAAACGCGCTTCCTCAAAGTCGCCCCCGGCCGCGTGCATGCCGTCCGCAAAATCGGCAAGACGACCCGTAAGCTGGAGCAACGCCTGGGACGGACACCGTCCGTCGCCGAGATCTCCGAAGAAATGGGGCTGAGCGCCGAAAAGGTTACGGACTTCTTGCAGTTGGCGGTGAAATCCGTTTCCCTCAGCACGCCCGCCATCGATGGCGGGGGCGGACTCGAGGAAACCCTGGAAGACCAGGCCGGCGTCCGTACCGACGACCAAGCCGACGACTTCCTGCTGCGCAAGAACACGGGCCTGCTGCTGGACACCTTGGACGAGCGCAAAGGCGAAGTCCTGAAACTGTATTACGGCATCGGTTCGGAAATGGCCTTGTCCCTTTCGGAAATCGCAGGCAGGCTCAACCTCACCCGCGAGCGCGTAAGGCAAATCAAAGCCAATGCCCTGACCCTCCTCCGGCACCCCGCCCGGGCCGGATTGGCCGCGACTTTCAAGCCCTGATTCCCGCCATCCAGGCTGCACCCCGCCTCAGGCAGGGTGCAGCCCTCTCCCCACTTCCCCCATTCCCCCTTTCCAATAACCGCCGCGCCCTGGTCGACCGGCAAGGTGTACCTCGCTTTTCCAGGCTGCCGTTACCTTACGCGCAAATCGTACGCAAGGGAGTATCGATGACCCTCCCGGAATTTTTTTACTCCCGGCTTGCGGGAATAATTAGTTAATGGCTTTCAGGAATGCCCTTCACGCAATTCATCGACTGGCCGGAGGAAGGCTTCGCCGGAAAGGAGGCTCCGTTGGTTTTGGCGGTTTTGGGCCTGGATCCCTTCGGCCCGTTTCCGGACCGGGTGGTGCGCGCGAAAAAAGAGCGTGAGCATGCCAAGCTTTTGCGCCTTGCCGATATCGTCGCTTCCGCCCGGGATGGAACATGGATTTCCCCACCCTCCCTCCGAGTCCCTCCCTGAGGTAACATGCGGGTTCCGGCACAGGCGAGACTCATCATCGTGGACGACGAAGTCGCCCAATTGAACGCGCTATCCTTCACGCTCAACGACGCGGGTTATTCCGTGCGCGGTTTCACTTCACCGCAGGAGGCCCTCGCCTGCTTGGCGCGGGAACGGTTCGATCTCCTGCTCACGGATCTGAATATGCCCGGCTTGGACGGCATGGACTTGATGCGGGCCGCCCAGGAACACGATCGGGATCTGGTGACCATCGTGATGACCGGCAACGGCACCATCGACACCGCCGTGGCGGCCATGCGGGGCGGCGCCCTCGACTTCATCCGGAAGCCCTTCAAGCTCAGCGCCATCCTGCCTGTGCTGGAGCGGGCCATTTCCGTGCGCCGACTGCGGCGTGAAAACGCGGAGCTTTTGGCCCGGGTCGCGGAACGGACAGCCTCCCTGGAAGCGGCCAACAAGGAACTGGAGGCGTTCTCCTACTCCGTTTCCCATGACCTGCGCGCGCCCCTGCGCCATGTGCAAGGCTTCGCGGCCCTGCTGCAAGGCAAATTCTCCGCCGACCTGCCCGCCGAGGCCCAGCGACATCTGGAAACCATCATGGACGGCGCCCGGAGGATGGGCCGCCTGATCGAAGACCTGCTCGCCTTCTCCCGCTTCAACCGGCAGCCCCTCTCAACGCAACGCGTCGACATGGATGCGATTGTCGGTCAGGTGGTGGCGGAGATGAGCGCGGCGAACCCGGACCGGACAATCGAATTGCGGATTGGCGGACTGCCCGCATGTCATGGGGATCCGGCCCTGCTGCGGCAGGTATGGGCCAACTTGATCGGCAACGCCTGCAAATTCACCGGCAAACGGGACAACCCCGTCATCGAGATCGGCTCCCGCAGGGAAGACCGGGATACGGTCTATTTCGTGCGGGACAACGGGGCCGGTTTCGATATGCGGCATGTCGAAAAGCTCTTCGGGGTTTTCCAGCGCTTCCACTCCGAGGAGGATTTCCAGGGCACGGGAGTGGGCCTGTCCATAGTGCAGCGCATCATCCTGCGCCATGGCGGCCGCGTGTGGGCGCAATCCGCCGAGGGCGAAGGCGCGACCTTTTCCTTCCAGTTGCCCCTTTACGTTGGATGAGGTCCAAAGGGAGCCGGGAATCATCCTTGCCATAAAGAGGAAAGTGGATGAGAAACGGAAAGCCGGAATGATCCTTTTGACCACCTCCGCCAACCTGGCTTTGATGAACAGCGTTTCGGAATCTCTTGCAGGTCGATCACTTTACCTGGAGCCGCCTCCCTTCTGCCCTACGGAATGGGCATCAAACTCCAAGCATCCCTTCGCACCCCTGGAAAGCCTTTTCAAGTCGGACTTCCGGACCAAAACCTGGCCGATTCTCGAGGGAGAGTGGCTGGAGATCGGCGATCAAATCACCAGAGTTCCCGTCTTCAGCACCAATCCGATCAGCTCCCTGGTCAAAAGCAAAAAGCTGCTTTGGAATGATTGCGGATTGGCCGCATGGCTCGCGGGAATCGGTTCGGAAAAGAACCTCCTGGCCAGAACGGATTGTGGTCTATGGTTAGAGCAAGCCGTATTTCAAACCCAGCAAACCTGGAGAAGCCTCAACCCCGCCAAACGCCGCATTTATTTTCGGCGAAATCGTCTCAGTCAAGAAACGGATTTCATCTTGGAAGAGGACAGCAACATCGTGGCTTTGGAAATAAAGAGCGGCAGGGTCGTGGGACAAAAAGAAACTATGGGACTGGAAGCCTTCAGGGAGGCTTTGAGCAAAAAGAAAAGCCTGGTTCGATCGGTCGTATTATATGGCGGCCAGGAAGCCAGAGCGTTGGGGAACGAGACCTTCGCGTTGCCATTCGGATGGATGTTTCCGGTAGCCGAAACAAAAGCCTTACGGGAAGGCGCCGATGGCGTCTGGAATCAGATCAAATAAGGGTTATTTATTTGAGCTTGAAAACGGCTCCTAGAAATAGCGAGTGGTTTTGATTATTGAAGGAAAGGGATCCGAAGGTACCGTCACAAGAAAGTCACAATCCAGGTGACCTTGCCGCACTCAGACGGCCGCTTCATTCCGCGCGAACCTTTCCGCCTTCACGATCTTCGCTTTGATTTTCTCAACCCTGGAATACGCTTCCGCCATGCGGATCAGGCCGAAGAGCATCGGCCCCCAGGCCAACAGGTACATGCCCTCCCCGGCGAACAGGGCATACGAGCCTCCGGTGACCGCCGCGCCTATCGCGCAGAGAATCCCGGCGGATTTCATTTTCTTGTCCCAGATTGCCTTGTGAGCCAACCCCAACTCGATGGCGAGCTTTGCCACGACCTGCCTGGAAAGGGATTCATCCATCCCCTTCGCGACCAGGTTGGCGTTGATGATTTCCAAGGAGGTATCCAGACTCAGGCTATTGAGAATGGACAAGCGTAGTTCATCCGTCTGGGCAACAGGATTTTCCATGGTACGGCTCCGAATGTTCAGGTCAATACTGGCGGGCAATAAATCAAAACACAAGACAGGGTGGTGTCCCCACGCCGACTCGAACGGCGATCAACAGTTTAGGAAACTATTGCTATTTATTTTATATCCCTTTTTAATTGCTATTTAGCCACTTTTTAGAGATTATTTAGAATAAGTGTACCATTTTTGTACCATTTTTTCCTGCGAAATTGACTAATCTTTTGACAAACTCTAGAGTGGTTTTGATAAGGACAAGGGATCGATGGGAACCATATTCCAGAAAACCAGAATCAGAGAGCGGCACAACCGCCTAGGGAAAGCCCTGGTCTATTCTCCCACACTACCCCATAAGAAGACCATGGAGGACGCCGTAGATTCCCACAACTGGGCATGGGCCTGGTTGGGGGCCAACCGCCAAAAGGTAGTGCCCCCTAAATGGATGAAAGACTTGGTCAACCGCCTGCTGTTGGACAAGAAATCCAACTGGGAAGGCGTCATTAAAGACCTTGAACCCCTTATTGAAGATCCAGTATATGCCGCAAAGCCAGGTGAAAAAGTACCTGCCCCGCCAAAAGACCCCTTGGATTACGAAACGGCCATCACAGCCTATGCCCGTTCAATGGGGTTAGACCATTACTCCCAAGGATTCCCGCCCCTGGACAAGCGTGTCGTAATGGGGAACGGGAAATATCCCGGACATACACTGGTAGATAAGGAAAAGCTGATCAAAAGGGATCTCATTGAGGAACTGCTAGTGAGCGGGACTTTAATGGCGAATGTTGCTCGGAAGGAACCTAAAAAAATCTATTCCGATTTCATGGTCTACATGCCGAAGGAGAGCATAGCGGTTCTAAGAATAAGGGTAAGGGAGATACAGGCGTTGCTTGCAATGGGAAGGCTTTGGCTGGAATTCGGAAATACCTTGGAGGTTCCGATCAAATCCCTAGCTGAATTAAGGGAAAACCACGCAAAGTCGTATCAAGCATGGCGCAAGACCCATAGGATGGGACTTGAGAGAGAGGGTGTACAGGAAATTTCCAAGCGCATGATCAAAGGGGAGATCCAATACATGCGAAACATCCTCGACAGGGCGGAATCGGATCGACTCATTCCTTCGAACCCATTCCGGAAAATCGTCCTAAAAGGGTTTAGTAAAGATGTCAGGGCCGCCGCCAAGGATAAGCCCTATACGGTCGATGAGTTAGAGAGCCTTTTGAAGTGGGCAAAAAAACATTGGGAGGATTGCTCCGAGGCCACCCCAAGGGACATTGAATGGAAAAAGGACCGGGAATTGAATTTCCTAACCATGGTCTTCCTCTCCTGTACGGGATGCCGACCGAAAGAAGTCGGCCAATGGGTATTGGACGGAAAGCAAGTCGAGTTCAATGGAGGCAAAACGAAGAGCGCCCATAGAATAATCGATGTTTCCCGAACCCTTTCAAAAGTCGTGAGCAACCCACTGTTTCAAAAGAATAAGGAAACCATGGGGATCTCCACTCGTTTGGGAAACTATTTGAAAAGGCACAAGGGTCCCGGTGTAAGCTCTCGCGCTCTGGCAGCGTAACGATCCCATTCTCCACTCCCTGCTGATTCTGTTCCCTTTTCCTCATTGTTGATTTCATCCTACACAGAAAGGCCCCACCCATGATTGGAAGGGGCCGGAAGTGAACAGG
>OBEQ011418820.1_pt1 | contig 13423 bp, 9 predicted proteins | sample 1670901 | NCBI WGS metagenome assembly OBEQ01 (sample SAMEA104232315, study PRJEB22302) | groundwater metagenome | biome: forest; feature: aquifer; material: groundwater | place: USA | collected 2011-08-07 | depth 5.4 m
AAAATTCTTTTTACAATTGATCGGTGTCAGTATCATTTTCATCCACTCGACTCCTTCGTCCATTATCTCGTGTGTTGTCCTCGTCCATGGTTTTTTGAAAATTAGATTGCTAATCCGACCTCTCCGCGCAGTATATCCACACAACATGAACCCAAGATTAAAATTCCATACTAACTATCTATAGATCCTTTAATTTATTCAAAGTTTCTTCAATGTTTTGATTATTCACTAGAAAAAAATATGACTTTCCCCCACCAAGCTTTTCCCAAACCTCTCCAATTTCAACTTTATATGTCGTATCTTCATTACTTAACCTATCTTCCCCTTTCCATTCTAAGGCAATGACCACGCCTCTTTTTGTGACAGCCACAAAATCCGGATAAAATTTATTTTTTCTCCAGCCTTGAATGTAGAAAGGGTCAACTTTTTCTCTATTTCTTACCCAATACTTTACATTTGGGATGGCACCGAGATCCAAACGTTGCAAAAAAGCCAGCTCCTCACCGTTAAGTTTATCTACCTTTTCGTAATAATTTTTATTAAATTCTTGTGGTATAGATTGCTTGAGAGTAATAGTATCTGGGAAAGCATTGAATAATTTCGTTGAGATTTTCTTCTTTTGTAGAAAGGTATCGAACCTTTCTTTTGCATACCTCTCAAGAAGATCAATAATAACTTTATTGAGTTGCTCTGCTAACACAAAGCGATTTATCGACAGCTCCACCAGTGTGCGTTTTTGGTTTGACAGTTGATAATCTATTACCTTATCTAAAAATTTTACTTTATCTGATTTTTCCAGAAGTGAAAAACGCAATTTTTTATCCAACCACTGTACTAACTCATTTTTGTTATATTTTTTATCTTTACTGGTTATAGGTAAGTTTAAACTCAGCTGCGCCCCGCGCGTCCACTCGTCGTCCCTTTTAATGTCAATAATCGCTCTCCCGTCGTTATCGTAATGGATTTGAAATTCAAACTTATAATCTTGCGTGGCAAGCTCAAAATCACTGCCGATCAAGTCTTCAAAAGATAATTGATCCCCTTCAAAGGCCATCATCGGCACCTTTAAAGTGTCAGATGCTACCTTTTTAGCTTTAAGCTCATAGATCACATCCTTTTTATCACCATTTATGAGATCGGATCTGCTATAACCATTGCTTTCAAGCCCGGAGATTATTTGACCAGCCGCTTCGTTAAAGTTTCTGGCTGAAGCAAACACGTAGCTTCTATTAAAATCCTCATTTGCTTTTCTTTTTGCATAAGGCAAACGAATGATACGGCCGATAATCTGCTCTACCGCAATTTTTGAGCCGAGATTTGCAACTGAGACAAGAATATAAGCAAAAGAACAGTCCCAGCCTTCTGCTAAAGCATTAACAGTAATGATATAGCGAATTTCACAACTTCTACTAAAAAGATCGACACCTAAAAGGTCGTTTTTCTCCGAAGTTTTTATTGCAATTTCATTAGCTGGAATTTTTCGTCCGAGCAAAAATTCTTTAATTTGTTCGACAGTAATGCTATGACCATCCTTGCTCTTTGGTTGTGCTTGCAATAATGCAATTGGACGGACATACTCCTCTTTGATTTTTTTAGCGCCTTTCTCAAGCTCAATTCTTTTTTCAATCCCTCTTTCAAGAGAATTTTGCCATTGCGCCGCACTTTCAAGAACAATAGGAATTTTGACCATTTGCTCTTCCTTGAGTTCCGAGGCATAAATCTCAACGAGAATATTGCTTCCCTCTCGCGGCGTTGCGGTATATTCAATAATAAAACTTGGATTAAGGTCTTTTAAGAAATCGATTGATAGTTTTGTAGTGGTTTTGTGACCTTCATCAATCACAACAAGCGGCCCACTTAATCGCACGACATTAGCAAGAGAATTAATCACCGACCCTTCACTGTCTCGCTCTACATAATCTGGCTCTTCAATATGCTCAAAATGATCTAAAAGTGCGCCGTTTTCTTGATACACCTTATACTTATTCTGAAGAGACTTTTCCTTCCGGAACGCCTCGAGACTGGCAATAATAATACAAAGATTGCCGTTTACGTCTCCTTTTGTAATGCTTAAAGCTTCCTCGTTAGAAAATACCTTCACATTTCCATCAAAAGCTTCATCCAAAACTCTACGATGTGAATCTTTACGATCCTTAAATTTATTAAGCGTCTGCGTTTTGATCGCTTCTGAAGGTGTAAACCAAAGCACTATTCCTCGGTCTAACTTATGTTGAAGCGCACCGGTCATAATTTTCTCTACTCCGTGACACCCCACAAGTGTCTTTCCACCACCGGTAGGAATTTTAATACAAACAAAAGGAACCTCGCCAAATGAACTATCTTTGTACTTTGACCTATCTTCTGGCGTAACGTTATTAAACGCTTTTTTGGGTCCATCCTTTCGCAATTCTTTCAGGAATTGCTCAAGCGTTTCTAATGTATTTTTTTGGTAGCATTTGAGTTCCATAATAATTAGTTATCGATTTCAAGCCTCTTTTTCTGGTGAATATTCCATGACACACCTTCCCATTTTCCAAATCCATCTGATTGGTATTTCTTTCCTAAATAATCCTCAAAATAAAGAGTAAGTGATAATTCACCTTTATTTTGAACATCTTGAGAAATAATTATTCCATACCAACTATCGCTATTATTTGGAATTGCAGTATTCCCAATATCTTTTTTAAGACCATTAAGAACATAGGAATTAAGATAAACTGGATAAGAACTCACGTTTTTTACCAAAATATTCCAAGAAATGTTTTTTTGATTTACATCCGAAGCTGATTGGAGAACTACTTGTTGTGGCATTAAAAAGATCTCTACAAAATTTTGTATATTTAAAGCTTTCTGATTAATGTCATTTTGTTTTTTTCCAATAAAAATAGCAGCAATAAGTGTGCCTAAAGCTCCTATCGCTGTGATCCAATCAGTAATATTTGGTGTGGTATTTAAAAGATAAATCATAAAATTAATAGACTTTTACCTCATAGGGAATCTGCTTGAAGACAATGTTGTACTGTGCAAGCGTTTTGTTATCAATCAGACATCGATCCGCATAAATTACCTTTTTGTTACTAGTCTCTTTGATTTTTCTAAGAAATGATTTATCAAGATCGTTCTCATTCTTACCTTTGTAAAGCAAGTAGTATTCTGTATTTCCAAGTTCACCTATATAATTTTGATCAATTTTCTTCGGATCAATATTGGTTTGAGTTTCGGTAAAATAAATGTAAGTTGCAAATTGCTTAAAATCACAAGTTTCCTCAATTTGGCCGTGTTCATTAAAGAGGGGTTTGTCGAGCTCGCAATATTCAAAGCTATCTTTGTACTCATATTTTTTGATAGCTCTTTTCACTCTCTCGGCCGTAATATCTCTCGCCACTGTATCCTCCATTTCTACCATAATAAATTTACGATTTCCACCATCCTCCTTATTTAAATCTAAAACCGCATGACCAGTTGTACCAGAACCAGCAAAAGAATCTAGAATTATGTCTTCTTTTTTTGTGGAAATCTGAAGAAATTGCTTAATGAGAGTATGTGGTTTAGGAAAATCAAAAATTCTTTTATTGAATAATTTTATAATTTCAATACTTGCCTGTTGATTGGTACCAACTTCTGTCCCTAATAAATCGCTTATTATCTGCCCCTTACTATCACTTAAATATATTTTTCCGTATGGAGTTTCCATTTTACCAGTAGCCCAGTAGATTTCGTCATTATCTAATTTCTCTTTAAACTTATCCTCAGACAACATCCAAGGACCCTTAAGAACAGCACCTGATGGGGTTACAACTTCATAATAGTGTCGCCCTCTTGTTTTATGGAATAAAATATCTCTTCTGAATTTACCTTTCTGGTCTGCATATCTATATTCATATTTTGCTTTCTCAGATAAGGGAATCTTTTGAAAGGAAACACGCTTATAATTTTTGGCAAAGCAAATAATATATTCCTTAACATTTGCAATCTCGCCAATGTTTGCCTGATTATCAGTTTTCCTCCAACAAAACTCTGTTATAAAATTATCTTCACTAAAAATTTCACTCAAAAGCAACCTTAAATGATGTTGCTCATTATCATCGATTGAAATAAAAATAGAACCATCATCAGCCAACAAATCCCTCAATAGCTTCAACCGAGGGTACATCATGCAAAGCCATTTATCATGTCGCGTTAAATCTTCCGATTCGCGCCCGACAACTTTGCCAAGCCATTGTTTTATCTTTGGGGAATTTACCCGATCATTGTAAACCCACCCTTCATTGCCGGTGTTATAGGGAGGATCAATATAAATACACTTCACCTTACCGATGTAATAAGGCATGAGAGCCTTTAGAGCTTCGAGATTATCTCCGTGAATTATAAGATTTTGAGAACTGTCACCAACTGAAGCTTTTTTAACCTTCTTGAGCAACTTAAAGGGCACCTCTCTATCGTGGTTTACTACAACTTCCTTTCCAATCCAATTTAGTGTCGGCATATCTGAATTAAAGCAGGAATTTCTGCATTTTACTAGTAAAGTCGTACCTATTTTTCAAAAAATCGAGAAATGAGGTGACCGAGGAGGAAGCCAGCGAGGGCGAGGAGGATGGGGACATAAATGTGGGAGAGGTCGAAGTAGAATTCAACAACGGCGGCGGGGATGAGGAGAATACCGATCCACCAATATTTATGTTTACCACCGAAGGCGGTGAAAAGGAGGGTGAGGAAGAAAATGTAAGAAATAATAATCCCAATTACATAGTAACCAAACTCTTTTGGCACCATGAATATTCCTCCCGTTCCTATTACATTTGGAAATAAGTTGTTATACAAAGTACCAACATAGACTGCCAAAAAATGTGATAAAAGAAGGCTCACAATCAAGATAATAAAATTTTTTATAATTTTCATATTAATTATTTAATAACCACTGAACGTCTTCTTTTAATAAATTGTAAGCACTTTGATTTATATACTTTGGATACAATAATTTTAATTCTTCGAGCATCAGCTTAAGAAGTTTTGATTGATTTTTTTGCGATGATTTAGCAATAAATTTTATTTCAGCAATGAGGATGTCACGAATGCTTTTATTAAGTATCCAACCGAGTGAATAAGCACGACTGATATCTAACAAAACACTGTCTGCTGTAGCAATTATTTTGGTAGAGGTTGCAATCGTTGTTTCATTGCCGAGAAAATCTTTTGCGTAAAATGAAACGGTGCTTGTCCCGAGTTTTTCATAAAAAAGATCGATAGTTGCTGGATTCGCTACAATTTTACCATTAAAACTAATTGTAGAGGTAGCTACTCCTGTGGCATCTGTCGAAATGGCAGAGAGTAAGAGAACTTCAGATCTTAGATATTTAGACTTTAGAGAGGCTATTTGAACTGTCGGAGGTATTTGGTCTTCTGGCTGAACAACAAGCGGTGTAGTGGAGGTAGATGAAATAAAAATATCAACAGAAGATAGCAAACCAGGAAGGGTTTGGGCCACAAAATCATTTTCTGCTATCCCCGAATTACTAATTAATCCAGAAGCAATAGTGTATTCTCCCCCATTCCCCATGCCTTGGGTTTCAATTTTATAAATTCCGCCTAAAGGATCTGGAATGGTGACATATTCATCATCCCCCTCAAAACCAGAATAAAAAGCATTTTCTATTTCGTTTATTTCTTCACCGGTTTTGAAATTTTTACCTATTTTCTTACCATCAGGAGAAATTATTTGGATGTCAACCGGAGAAAGAACTTTTATGAATAAAAGTTTTATATTAGGAAAATTGGAGTTAGAATAATCTTTTACAGAATCTTTTTTAGTCAACGTTTTATAAATTAACCCTTCTGATTCTGTTGGTAAACTTACATGTTCAGAATTTTTTATCATTGAGTTTTCTATTATAGATCTAGAACTTGATAGCGGAACAGTCGCGTCTCCTCTTCCTAATTCAAGACCATTATCTGATGAAGTAGAAACATTAAAGCCCTCTGGGAACCCATCTGGCCACATTGGTAGAGAGGGCGAAGAAACCAGACGTATAGATGTGATTGTAGTTGTCCCAGTATCCCCGATAATATTTGTAAGAGCTAAATCTGAGTTTAATAAAGAGGAAACATTGCGTCTTAAGTTTTCGAGAAAAATATTTTGAGGGTATTGATGTGGATAAACCTTTAAGCCAACTACGTTCTTATCGTGCAAATAATCCTCGATCGACAATAATTCTGATATAGATTGAATTGGTTTATTATGAACATACTCAAATAAATTTTTATACCCTAACTTTTTACCCTCCCGGGACAAAATAAATTTTATTGATGTGCTTATAATATCCTTATCTACCTCACCCCCTTCCCATGTAAGATAAGATTTAGGTGACCCGAGGTGGGGTGTGCCGAGGAAGATGAGTTGGTCGACGTCGTGTGAGTAGGCGGGAGACTGGACATATTGGCGAGCGACAAGGCCGCCCATGGAGTGGGCAACGAGATCGACTTTGTCACATTTACAGATCTCTTTTACGGCATCAATTTTTGTTTTGAGGTCGAGAGCGGTGTCAACATTGGAGCGGCGCCAATCGTAGGGAAAAGTAAAAAGATCTTTACCAGAAGTGTAGCCGTTTGCAGCAAGGGTCGCGATTAAGTTATCGTAAACGTGAAAAATGGGATCAATTATCCAGACACCATTCTTCTCCGCTGAACCAAGAAGTCCTGGGATAATAATGACAGGATCAATCTTTTTTTGGGTTGCGGCAACTGGGTCGCTCGTAAGCCAAGGAACGAAGTGTACACTACCGCTTATAGCATCGCCTTTGCCGCCTGGATTAAAAAATCCATGAAATGGGCCGCTTTCATGCCCCCAGAAATTGCCTATCGCTTCTGGCACAAAGCTTGCAGTATTGCTAATCCCAAAGACGTTATTTTCAAAAGTACTGTCGAGAATCTCAACCTCGGCGCTGGGCCCAAAATTAGCATCGCTTACATATATACCAGAAAAATTGTGAGCAATTCGCGAGCCGTGGACATTTAAAATACTGCCAATAACTTTAACACCGTTGCCAGCAAAATTTTCAATAGTTGAACTTGAAAGATCGAAAGTCGAAGGACCAGTATTGGCATTTTTCTCCATGCGAATACCGTCCCCTACCCCACTTGAGAGAAGTAATTTTGTACCAATAAGATTTGCGCTTTGCATTGCAATAGCCGGCTGGATGCCGGTGGCGGAAATAGAAACATCAGAAAGAACAATATTAGAATTACCGATTGAAAGCACACCCTCCAAACTGCCGGAATTGACTGCGGTTAGATTTTTAACTGTCCCCGTACTTCCAGTGATACGCACCGGGCTACCAACATGAGAAATATCAACGCCATCAAGATCGATTGTAGGACTTGCCACAAAACGAATACCGATATCGGAATCTTTGATAGAAATAGCATGGAGACTCGTATTACCGCGATTAAAGACGACACCATTTGAATGCTCAATCACTACATTATTCCACTGATATGGGCCGTAGGATGGAGGTCCAAGCGAATAGCCCATTTCAATATACCAACCATTCGCTCCGAGCGAACCCTCGCCACCGGAAAGCAGAGGGTCAAGCGAAGTAAAAATAATTTTCTGATCGGCTGTACCAAGCGCATCAATTTTTCCCAAGCCGGTTATATAAGAACCCGCACCAAGTTTTACTACCACTCCCGGATCAATAGTAAGCGTAGTGCCATTCGATATGGTTACTCCAGTACCATCAGGAATTATGTAGGGGCTGCCGGAAAGAGTCCATGTCGTATTTGAATTGATAGTTCCGGATACATCAGTTGAAGCATACATAACAAATGGGTCAGATAAAAGAAAAAGAGTCGCCAGCAAAAAAGACCAAAAGAAAAAAGTTTCTCCTCTGTCGTTTTCAAAATTTCTTTTTTGGAAAAAGTGCACGCCAATATGGATGAGTCTGTGGCTTTATGGTAGCGCGGCAAAAACCATACGCAAGCACTTTCTTCAGAAAAATTTTAGAAGGAATTTAGAAAAAATTCATACCGATTACGGTAAGCACGAAATCCGAAGTACCAAATCCGAAATAAATTCAAATATTAAAATAAAGAAAATCCAAAACAGGAAAAGTCTTTAAGCTACAAGCTTTCTTGCTAAAAGCTATAAGCTTATCTTTGACTTTTAGCTCCCAATAAGTAAACTAGCAAATTAGAAAGGTCTTGAAATAATGACTGCAACACTGTTTTACCTCATCATCGGAGCCGGCTTCATCACACTCAGCATTGTGGCCTTTTATTGGGCACTGTATTGCAAAAAAGCTGTGAATACTTATGAGAGGGCATCAAACCACCAGGCACGCCGGGAAAGTTACGCCAATCTCTTGGCACTCGGAGGGCTTGAAAAAGCGCAGCAGAAGCGTGTAACGCTAAATGCATTTGGCGCCATCGCTATAGTAAGCGGCGTCATTACCCTTGCAATCGGCATCAGCAAAATCCTTAACCCTTAGCGAAACTCAAAAAGTCTACCCGCACGAGTCCCCTCGTGCGTTTTCATTTGCCTAACATAAATTCTTTTCCTTCCGAAACAGTGACCACCCTCATGCCTTTTGCCTCTACATACTCAATAATTGACTGAAGGGTCTCGTGCGGAATACTAATGGGATTTCCTTTCTCATCAATACGATGAAAAACTAAAATAGCCCACTGTTTTTTATCGTGCGCTTCATCCAGGAATTTTTTCACTTTTTCAAGCGACGTTCTTGCATAGACGCTTAAACCGCCAAGTTCAAAAGGATTTGTACTCGTGGAAACAGTGGCCTCGACAATGGTACGAGCAGAAAAATAGCCTGTGTCTCGAAGTACTGTTTGGACTGACGGATTATATCCGCCATACGGATAGGCAAACGATTTCACCTTGATACCAAGCGCCGCCAAATCATCGCGCGAGCCAAAAATTTCTCTGCGAGCGCGAGCGGAAGAAATTTTTGTAAGATTGGGATGAGTTTTCGTATGCGCTCCAATTTCATGACCACGGCGCGAAAGTTCTTGCACTTCCTCTGGGGTGACGTAGCCATGATTGTCACCATAGGCCGAAATAATATAAAAGGTAGCGTGGATCCCTGCGGCATCAAGAAGCGGTGCGCCAAAACTGTAAGCAGATTTAAACCCATCATCGAAAGTAAAACTGACGAGACCTTTTGAAAGCGGATCGGGTATTCGAGGAACCGCAATTACTTCTGCGGCTTCCACTTGCTTATTATTTAAAAAAAAGAGAAGCGAATTTAAAATTGCTGTATTAGCGGGCACAGTATTTGTATAAGCAAAAAAACTGCCAATGATTATCACGGAAAGAAATAACGAGGTAAATGTTCCAGCAAAAATTTCTTTAAAAACCATTCTGGCATAATCAAACTATTTCGTAATTGCACATAGTATAGCAGAACAATTACATTCATTAAAAAAGCCGCCAGAAGTGTGGACGGCTCGTTTGCTAGTTGCCTATTATGGCCATGGACCGGAGGCAATAGTCCAAGGGAAAAGCAAATCAGCTTCTCTCAACTTGTTGGCCGTACCCTTTCTGGCGGCAGCAATGACTGTCGGAATCTGTATCGAATTTCTCCTTAGGATTCCTAGGAACAGCATTGCAAAACCTGTGCGTTAGCATACGCAGGATGCATAATCATGTCAAGAAAGGACACTCAAAAATAAAAAACGCTGCCAATGAATGACAGCGTCGCGTATTAACAAAACTGTTTACTCTTTACCGAATGTCGAGATCGTCTTCCTGGAAGACAACGCCGTTTGGCAAAATGACTCTTTTCTTGCCGTCAGAAGATTCGCGGACTATCCCCACATATAGAGCAGGTATCCCCGCTTCATGGGCTACCGCCGTGAGAAATGAAGCTGATTTCCTCGGCACAATCATGAAATAGCCTGCGCCCATATTAAACTTTAAATACAGGTTGCGGAAACTAACATTACCGCGCTCCGCGAGAAAGTGAAAGATAGAATGAGGTTCGGGCAAAAACTCAATGACATATTCTAATTTCTGAAGAGCCCGCATGATCTTTGCCCAAGCGTGACCGCTAATGTTTCCAGTGGAATGAATCTCAATATTTTTGTTCTCCATACACGCCCTTACCAAGCCACCGTAAAGAACTGTCGGCTTAAGTAAAGCATCACCGAAAGTAAGACCTTCTTCGATGAACGTATCGTATTTCTCCGGAAGCGTCTCGGCAATGTCACGACAAAGAGTTAGACCATTATCATGAACACCTGAACTTCGGAAGACAACGATAATATCCCCCGGCCGAACATTCTCCGAGCGAACTGGCTTTGCAGGCTTTTCGAGAAAACCGATGGCAGAACCAGCGCTCACAAAAGCGTCCGGCAAAATGATGTCTCGAAGCATCGGCGTCTCACCACCTCCGTAGAGACTCTTGAGGTAGAGATTTGCATCTGTCCAGCCTCGGGCGAACATGGCTAACCTTTCTTTATCGTTAAACCACTCGTTTGCACCGGTAGCTAAAAGCATTTGACTGGCCGTTAAAGAGATTCCCGAAGTGGCCAAATCATTTGCGATTACTGCAAATGCTGACCAGCCAATAGGATGATAGACCCGGGGGTCTTTGTGTTTAGCATAGACGGCGTCGGCCACAAGGCAACGAGTGCCGAGAGCTTCGGTAACAAATCCAACGTAACAATCGGGACGCTCCAAAACGTAGCAACTTTCACCGCGGCAGCCAGAAAGTTCTTTGATTTTGTCGTGTCGGAAACCGGCAAGTGTTTCTAGACCAAGCTCTTGAAAACTTTTCTTCGCTGGGTCAATTCTTTTATAATCCACTCCGTAAGGAATTTCTGTCTTTTCGTTCATATATTTAGTTGTTGTGGAAGCGAGTGTGCGTTCCGTTTCAGTCTGGATAAGACATTAAAGGGAAAGACCAGAAAAGTCAAAGATCCCCGGCTTCAAAAGGGGCCGAACAAACCGAATGTGAGTTTTATATAATTCACTTCGTAAAGATCGGTAATCCGGTAGTATTGTTTCTACCAAGCTCCAGAATCTTGGTGAATGATTGAGCTCCTTAAGATGGCATAACTCATGGACGATAATATAATCAGATAAGTGCGTAGGCAAAAAGATAATTTTATAATTGAAATTAAGATTGCCTTTTTTTGAGCAACTCCCCCACCGCGATTTCTGATTTTTGATGCAAATGTTTTTATAGATAAACCGATGAAAACTGTTAAAATAGGCAATTCGCGTTAAAACCAGAGCTCTCGTTTCTTTTCCGTAGCGAATCAAACCACCCTTCGGCGCTTTTATAACAACAACATTTCGGTTTTTGACTTTGGCAATTGCCCGTAAAATCCAATCGGCTTTTTCAGCAAGAAACTTTTCTATTCTGTTTTCATTGACACTCGGCGACGCACTTACACTCATATCCCCTTCAAGTGAGATCGTAATACGAACACTTCGCGATCTCGGACTGATTCGTCGAAAATATTCTACATTTTGATTTTTTAAACGGATATTTCTTTTGCCACTTTCTTGGGTCATTTCATAAGTATAACGTCTCGCCCTCGCATTATTAACTTGCTATATCACTTCTTTTGTTTAATATAACAAAAGACTTTGGCCTTTGAAAAGACCAACAGAAAAAACAACAAACAAAAGGACACTTCTATGCTCACTAAAGCAGCATTCTTTGAAAAAATGGAAGAACAGGGACTGGCCCTAGCCTACAAAGATGTGCGTTTAAGGACTGGGTATTCGAAAGTAAAGCCAACCGACGTAAACGTGAAAACATTTTTTTCACGACGTGTACCATTACATTGCCCTATTGTCAGTTCCGCCATGGACGATGTCACGGAACACAAAATGGCCATTGCTATGGCCAAAGCGGGAGGGCTTGGCATTATTCACCGCAAGCTCGCACCAAAACTACAAGCAGAAGAGGTGCGGAGGGTAAAACTCCACATGAACGCTCGGGTAGAAAATCCCGTATGCGTAAATGAAAATGAAACGATTGAACACATTGAAAACAGACGCCGACAAGAACGGTATGACTTCCAAACATTTCCAGTATTAGCAAGCGATGGCAAACTAATTGGCCTGCTGACAAAAAGCGACTTTGAAATGTGCGCTCATCGAGGTTTGTCTGCACGAGAGGCAATGACACCTACCCCTATGACTGCCCGAGAAAACACAACTATCGATGAAGCTTATGCTTTCATGGTCAACAACCGCAAGAAAGTTCTGCCTCTCATTAATGACCAGGGGGCTATCACTGGCATGTACATCTTTCGAGATGTCCGGCGAGTAAAATTTGGCGATTCAAGCAATCAAAACATTGACGCCAATGGTCACTTGCGAGTTGGAGCCGCTGTCGGAACCGGCGAAGAAGCCGTGGACCGCGCTGGTATTCTCATCGAAGCAGGAGTAGATGTCATCGTTATCGACACCGCACACGCTGATACGAGCTTCGTCAAAAAAACCTTAGAAGCACTGAAGGCCAAATACCCCAACATTGATATTGTCGTTGGAAATGTTTCCGAAGAAAATTCAGCAAAACGGTTGGCGGAATGGGGTGCAGACGGCATCAAAGTCGGTCAAGGACCGGGCTCAATCTGTACCACTCGTCTAGTAGCTGGCGTAGGCTGTCCGCAGTTTACGGCTATCTATCAATGCACCAAAGGAGTCGAAGGATACAACATCCCTGTTTGTGCTGACGGCGGCATTGAATTCTCTGGAGATATTCCACTTGCCATCGTTGCCGGAGCGCATTCAGTCATGATTGGTGGTTTGCTTGCGGGCACCGACGAAGCACCGGGTGATGAAATTACCCTTAAGGGAGTTCGCTATAAATCATACCGCGGCATGGGATCGCTTGGAGCAATGCTTGAAAGCAAAGAATCACAAGCCCGTTACGGTCAAGAAGGTATTGGAACAGATAAACTTGTACCAGAAGGAGTTGAAGGAGCGGTCCCTGCAAGAGGTCCCGCGAACAATGTTATATATCAGCTCATTGGTGGGCTGCGAAGTGGTATGGGCTACACGGGATGCGAGACCATTGAAGAGTTACGGGAAAAAGCAAACGTAATGCGGATTACTGCACAGGGTTTTGCAGAATCACGTCCACACAACATAACCATTCTCAAAGAAGCGCCAAACTACAGTGAAGCGGCGCAGGGAGGAAACAGTGACAAGCAACATTCGTAAACTGCTCAAAGGTGTTAAAACCTTAGCAATAACAGACAAACAATTCGGTGATACCGGCAAGGGTAAGTTCGTCGATTTCTTTGCCGGTTGGGCTGACATAATCGCCCGAGGAACCGGCGGGGCAAATGCAGGACACACTGTCGACATCAAAGGCAAGAAGCATATTTTTCACCTTCTGCCTTCGGGAACAATCCGGGGCAATGAAGGAAAAATCAACGTGCTCGGCAC
>OBEQ011529998.1_pt1 | contig 13422 bp, 12 predicted proteins | sample 1670901 | NCBI WGS metagenome assembly OBEQ01 (sample SAMEA104232315, study PRJEB22302) | groundwater metagenome | biome: forest; feature: aquifer; material: groundwater | place: USA | collected 2011-08-07 | depth 5.4 m
ATCTCCCGCCTGATCGCGGAGATTTAAGGTTCCCCCTATGGACTACAAGGCCACCCTCAATCTTCCCAAGACCTCTTTCCCGATGAAGGCCAATCTCCCGGCGGCCGAGCCGAAGGTGCTGGCCCGATGGGAGGAGGAGCGGCTGACCGAAAAGATCCTGGCCGCGCGGAAAGACGGAGAGCCCTTCATCCTGCACGACGGCCCCCCCTACGCCAACGGCGACATCCACATGGGCCACGCGCTCAACAAGGTGCTCAAGGACATCATCGTCCGGTTCCACGGCCTGCGCGGCCGGCGGGCGCCGTACGTGCCGGGCTGGGACTGCCACGGCCTGCCGATCGAGCACGCGCTGATGAAAGAGATGAAGGTCACGAAACACCAGGTGAAGATCGTCGAGTTCCGCAAGCAGGCGCGCGCCTACGCGCTGAAATACGTTGGGATCCAGCGGGAGCAGTTCAAGCGGCTGGGGATCCAGGGGGATTGGGAGCACCCGTACCTGACGCTCGAGCCCGGCTACGTCGCCGCGGAGCTGAACGCGCTGGCCGAGCTGGTCTCGAAGGGGTACGTCTACCGGGCCCGCCGGCCGGTCAACTGGTGCTGGTCCTGCGAGACGGCCCTCGCCGAGGCGGAGGTGGAGTACGACCAGCACACCTCGCCGTCCATCTACGTAAAGTTCGAGCTGACTCCCGATTCTGCAAGGAAACTGAAGTTGCCCGCAGATCAGGAGATTTTTCCGGTATTCCTTGTGATCTGGACTACCACGCCCTGGACGCTGATGGGCAATGTGGCGGTGGCGGTGCATCCCGATTTTGAGTATGCAGTGCGTAGAGGTTCTGGAAGCCAGGCATGGATCGTGTTGGCCGATCTTCCAAAAGGCAGCCCACTGATGGGGCCAATCGGCGAGGACTCCCACCCTCTTCTCAAGAAGCTTCGGGGGAAAGATTTGGAGGGACTGGTCTATCGCCATCCCTTCGGACTGCGGGAAGGGAAGGTGGTGTTGGCGAACTACGTCTCCGCCGAGGACGGCACCGGGTTGGTCCACACTGCGCCGGGGTTCGGCGCCGAGGACTATGCGACCGGGAAAAAATACGGCCTGGAAGTCTTGGCGCCGGTGGACAGCCAAGGGCGGTTCGCCGGCCTGCCGGAGGCGGTCAAGCAGTTCGAGGGCAAGCACGTCACCCGGGAAGCCAACGAAGAGATCATTGCCCTCCTGAAAGAGAAGGGCGGTTTAGTGGGAGACAAGATTCCGATCCAGCACCCCTACCCCCATTGCTGGCGGTGCCGGAACCCGATCATCTTTCGGGCGACCGCGCAGTGGTTCCTGAACGTCGAGCATGAAGATCTGCGGCGGAAATTGCTGGGGATCGTGGAGCATCAAGTCCAGTGGGTCCCGCCGGTGGGCAAGGAGCGGATGGCCGGCATGCTGAAGACCCGGCCGGACTGGTGCCTCTCCCGCCAGCGGCTCTGGGGCGTGCCGATCCCCGCGCTGGTCTGCAAAAAATGCGGCGGAGGGTGGCTGATCCCGGAGACGATCGAGCGCTTCGCGAAAGTGGTCCAGTCGGCGCCGGACGCGGTGGATCGCTGGTTCACCGACGCGTACAAGGAGTGGATCCCCCAGGGGCTCTCCTGCCTCGACTGCGGCGCGGAGGAGTTTATCCAGGGGACCGACATTCTGGACGTCTGGTTCGATTCCGGCGTGAGTCACCTTGGGGTGCTGAAGCGCTGGGGCGAGCTGGTCAAACCGGCCGATCTCTATCTCGAGGGTTCTGACCAGCACCGGGGCTGGTTCCAGGTCTCGCTGATCACCGGCACCGCGCTGGATGGGAAAGCTCCTTACCGCTCGGTGCTGACGCACGGCTTCGTGGTGGACGGCCAGGGGTGGAAGATGTCCAAGTCGCTCGGCAACGTGATGGCGCCGGCCCAGGTGATCTCTCAGTACGGCGCCGACGTCCTGCGGCTTTGGGTGGCCTCCTCCGATTACGCGGAGGACATCCGGCTCTCGCCGGAGATCCTGAACCAAGTGGCCGAGACCTACCGGAAGGTCCGCAACACAATCCGCTTCTGCATGGCGAACATCGCCGATCTCCCGGCGGGCAGCCCCTCGCCGGTACGGGGGCTGGACCGCTGGATCGTCGCGGAGCTGGGCCGGCTGGTTGAAGAGGTGACGCAAGCGTACGAGGCGTACGCGTTTCACAAGGCGGTGAAAGCGATCCATGAGTTCTGCGCGGTCCGGCTGTCCAACTTCTACCTCGATGTGGTGAAGGACATCCTCTATACGGCTCATCCGGACGATCCGGCCCGTCGGTCGGCGCAGCATGCCCTGTCGGCGATCGCCCGGACGCTGATCCTCTTGCTGGCCCCGATCGTCCCGGTGACCGCGGAGGAGGCGTGGGCCGTCCTGCCGGACGCGGACGGGGAGAGCGTCCACCTGCAGGGTTGGCCAGGGGCCGGCCGGTTTAAGAGGGATCCCGGTTTGGACGAAGATTGGCGGCGCCTGCTCACCCTGCGGGACGGGGTAATGAAGGCGTTGGAGAAGGCCAGGGAATCCGGCCTGATCGGGGACGCTCTGGAGGCGGAGGTGGAGGTCTTCGTGAAGGACGAGCAGCTTTGGGCTTTTCTGCAGCTGCACAGGGAGGACCTGACCGCTGCCTGCATCGTATCGGATCTGAAGCTGGCGCGGGGAACCGGCTGCGCGGGAGCGCAGGACCCGGCCTTCAACATCCGCAAAGCGCCCGGCGCGAAATGCGAACGCTGCTGGATGCGGCTGGAGAGCGTCGGCCGGGAGCCCGGGCACCCCGGCATTTGTCATCGATGCGTGGAAGTAGTAAAACGTCTGTAGTATAATGGCCCACTTCGAAAAATGACTAAAGTTGAACTGGACAAATATAAGAAGCTCCTTCTGAAGAAAAAGGAGGAGATCCACCAAGCGGTCAAGCACATCGAGCAGGATACGCTGAGCCGTTCCCAGCGGGACGCTTCGGGCGACCTATCGGGGTACACCCTGCACATGGCCGACATTGCCACCGACAGTTACGACCGGGAGTTCTCGCTGGGCCTGGCCTCCAACGCCCAGCAGATCCTCTACGAGATCGACGAGGCGCTCAAGCGCGTCAAGGAAAAACGGTTCGGCAACTGCCTGGTCTGCGAGAAGTTGATCCCGAAGAAGCGCCTGCGGGCCATCCCCTACGCCAGTCTTTGCATCGCCTGCCAGTCGAAGGAAGAGACCCAACGGCGACGCGTGGGGCCGCCCCGTTCCGCCCCCCTGCCTTCCGACGAATAGACGCACCCTGTTCCTGGCCCTCGCGGTCCTGGCCGCTGACCAGGCCACCAAGTGGTTTGCCCTGCACTATCTCGCTCACCTCCCGACCGTCCCGGTTTTCCCGGGTCTATTCCACCTGACCTTCGTCCTGAATTCCGGAGTGGCGTTCGGCCTGTTCCAGGGCTGCGGGCTCTGGATCACGCTGGGGACGCTCGGGGTGCTCGCCGCGTTGTTCCGCACCACCCTGAGGCCGGACCGGGGCAGGTGGGTGCCGGTGGGACTGGCGCTGGTGCTGGGCGGAGCGCTGGGCAACCTGTTGGACAGGGCCCGGTTCGGCGGCGTGATCGACTTCATCGATTTCCGCGTTTGGCCGGTCTTCAACTTGGCCGACAGCTGTATCACCCTCGGGGCGATCCTACTGGCCGTCAGCTTCTGGAGGCGGGGCTGATGCATCCGGTCCTGTTCGAACTGGGGCCGCTGCATTTCTACAGCTACGGCCTGCTGATCGCGCTCGGTTTCCTCGCTGCGAGCTTCCTGGCCGCCCGCAGGGCGGGGCAGATCGGCTTGGACCCGGACCGGATCCAAGGGATTGCCTTGGCCACGCTGATTGCCGGCCTGATCGGCGGGCGGCTGGGCTACGTCCTCTTCCAATGGGAGCTGTTCCGTAACAGCCCGCTCGAGATCTTCCGGCTGGACCACGGCGGGCTGGTCTTTTTCGGTGGGTTCGCGGGCGGGATCGCGGGGGCGGTCTGGGCCATCCGCCGGGCCGGCCTGCCGGTCGCCAAGACGGTGGATTTGCTGGTCCCTCCTTTGGTGGTGGCGCACGCGTTCGGCCGGGTCGGCTGTTTCTTCAACGGCTGCTGCTACGGCAAGGTAACCTCTCTTCCGTGGGGTGTGCGGTTCCCGTCCGATGGGCTCTCCCGGCACCCGACTCAGCTGTACGAGATGCTGGCCCTGCTGGCGATCTTTGTCCTGCTGAAGAGGATCGAGCGCCGCAATCTTCGTCCCGGCACGGTGTTCCTGTCCTATGGGCTGAGTTACGGCCTCTGGCGGTTCCTCGTGGAGTTCCTGCGCGGGGACAACCCGCCGTTCGGGCTGGGGCTGACGGTGTTCCAATGGATCGCCTTGGCGCTGGCGGGGATCTCGGCGGCATTGTTGGCGGCGCGGCGTCCGCGCCCGGGCCATGCCTGACCTTTTTCGCCATCGCGTCCCATCGGGTGTACAGCCCGATCGACTGGACCGCTACCTCGCCCGGACCGTCCCAGGCCTCTCCCGCTCCAAGGTCCAGAAGATCATCATGGACGGGAAGGTCCGCGTGAACGGCCGCCCTCTGCGCAGGCCTTCCTACCAGGTCGGCGGCGGAGAGGAGCTTTCGCTGGAGATCCCGCCGCCTGAAGTTTCCGAGCTGAAAGCCCAAAAGATCCCGCTGAACATCCTGCACGAGGATGCCTTCCTGATCGTGCTGGACAAGCCGGCCGGGCTGGTGGTGCATCCGGGCGCCGGCCATTCGGAGGGGACGCTGGTCAACGCCCTGCTGGCCCACGGGCCGAAACTTTCCCGGATGGGAGGCGCCGTGAAGCCGGGGTTGGTCCACCGGCTGGACAAGGACACCTCCGGGCTCATGGTGGTCGCCAAAGACGACGCGACGCACTGGAACTTGAGCAAACAGTTCGCGGGCCGGTCGGTCCTGCGCGTCTACCAGGCGGTGGTGCGCGGCCGCATGGAGCGCAGCGAAGGGACCATCGACGCCCCGATCGGCCGGCACCCGGTCCACCGCAAGAAGATGGCGGTGCGCCACGACTCGGAGCGGGACGCCGTGACCAAGTACAAGGTGCTCAAGCGGTTCAAAGAGGCGACGCTGGTGGAGCTGTACCCGCAGACCGGGCGGACGCATCAACTGCGGGTGCATCTTGCCTCGATCGGCCACCCCATCCTGGGGGACGTCCAGTACGGTGTCTCCGGCGGGTTCTCCCGGCAGGCGCTGCACGCGCACCGGCTCGGTTTTATCCATCCCGGCATCGAACAGCGGGTCGAATTTTCCTCTCCACTGCCCATCGATCTCCAGCGCCAAATCTCCCGCCTGGCCTGAGCCCCTCCGCCCCGGTCGGGGAGGGGGTGAAAGAACGTCGACCCGGAGCGAGGGCGGCCCTGGCTAGACAGCGAGTGAACCCCGACCCGACCGGGGCGGAGGGTAAAGATCGGGCTTGATAGGGAGCGAGTCCGTATGCTAAAGTTGGCCACATGACGAAACCATCCAAGACTACGATCCTTCTGGTCATCGCTTTCCTTGCGTCTTCCGTTGCCGCCGCCAATTTCTACGTCGGGAAGAACGCCGAATACTCCAAGCGGGTCTGGACCGAGCAGCAGCTCCAGAACGTCAAGAAAGAGAAGGAGTCGCTCGAGAAAGAGATGGAGGAGCTCACCAAGGCCAAGACGGCCCTGGAGGAGCAGACCACGAACCTGACCCAGCAGGCCAAGGCGGTCGCCGATCAGTTGGTCCAGGAGAAGCGGGCGCGCGAATCGCTCACCACCGAGTTGGCCCAGTTAAGGAAGGATTCCAAGACCCAATTGGATAAAGAGCGGGGAGAGAAGCAGACGCTGACCGAGGACTTGTCCAAGGCCAAGCAAAGCTACCAGGCGCTCAGCAACGAGTTGACCACGCTCCGCCAGGCGAAGGAAGCCCTGGAGAAGCGGGTGAAGGAGATGCTGTCGGCCCGGGCCAAGGAAGCCGAGCAGATCGTGGTGACCGCTCCCGGCAAGGCGCCGGCGCCCGCGCAGGCGTCGGTGAGCGCTTCGCCCGCCGTTTCCGTCCCCTCCTCTGCGGCCCCCGGCAAGGGCGGTTTGCAGGGCAAGGTGCTGGTGGTCAACCGGGAATATGATTTCATCGTGGTCAGTTTGGGTTCGAAGGATGGCGTGAGGAAGGGGACCCGCTTCGCCGTTCTGCGGGGCAACAAGCAGATCCTGACGGTCGAAGTGGACAAGGTCTACGACAACATGTCGGCCGCCAACATGTTGGAAGAGGAGAAGAAGGGTTCCGAAGTGAAAGAAGGGGACACGGTCCGCCTGATCTCTTAAAAAACACCCGATTGTCAGCAAGAGCCGTGAGGATTAAGATGGAACCTTACGGCTTTCTTGTTTCCAACCATGCCTGACCTCATCGTTGAACCGGTCCGCTCCCTGCAGGGGGAGATCTCCATGCCGGGGGATAAATCCATCTCCCACCGGGCCTTCCTGCTGGGCGCCCTGGCGCACGGACCCACCCGGATCCTAAACGCGCTGGCCGCCGATGACGTGGAGCGTTCCCGCGGCGCCATCCAGGCGCTCGGCGTGCCGGTTCGCCGGGACGGGCCCGCCTGGGTTGTGGAGGGGAACGGGAGAGAGGCCTTCCACGCGCCCACCGCGGCGCTCGACATGGGCAATTCCGGCACTACCACCCGCCTCCTGTTGGGCATCCTGGCCAGCTGTCCGCTGGAGGTGACGCTGACGGGGGACCGGTCCCTTTCCAGCCGGCCCATGCGCCGGGTCACCGATCCTCTTCAGAAAATGGGGGCGGTGGTCCACGGCCAAAACGGTCCGGACCACCTGCCGCTGATCCTCCGCGGTGGAAAGCTGAAGGGGATCCGGCACGTGATGCCGGTTGCCAGCGCCCAGGTGAAGTCGGCCCTTCTGCTGGCCGGCCTCGGCGCGGAAGGATCGACCGTCATCGTGGAACCCCTCCCGACGCGCGACCATACCGAGCGGATGCTCACCTTCCTGGGAGCGGACGTCCGGCGGGACGGAAAGGAAGTGACCGTCTACCCCGGAGCGAAACTGCAGGGGAGGGAGTTAGAGGTGCCGGGGGATTTTTCCAGCGCGGCCTTCTTCCTGGTGGCGGCGGCTCTTGTGCCCGGTTCCCGCGTCACGGTCCGGGGTGTCGGCCTGAACCCCACCCGCGCCGGCCTACTGGAGATCCTGAAGAACATGGGGGCCGATGTCCGGGTGAGCGCTTCCCCCGGCGGATGGGAACCGGTGGGAGACGTCGAGGTTCAGCCGGCGCCGCTCAAGGCGGTGACCCTCGGGCCGGAGCTTGTCCCGATGCTCATCGACGAGCTGCCGATCCTGATGGTGGCGGCGACCCAGGCGCAGGGGGTTTCCCGAATGGAAGGGGTGGGGGAGCTCCGGGTCAAGGAGACCGACCGGATCCGATCGATGGTCATGGGCTTAAGCGCCATGGGGGCCAAGATCCGTTCGGAGGAGGACACGGTGATCATCGAGGGGTCCTGCCGGCTCAAGGGGGCCCACGTGGGATCTTTCGGGGACCACCGGACCGCCATGGCGCTGGCGGTGGCGGGGCTGACAGCGCAGGGGATTACCACCGTGGGGGAGAGCGAATGGGTTTCCATCTCTTTTCCCGATTTCGCCCGGATCTTAAGGTCGATTCGCCGTTGACACCCCGCGTTCCCGGTTGCTACAATCGCTCTGCTAAGCCATAAACCCGCTTAGGTACCCTTCCGATGGCTGAAAATAACAATCACTGGAGCAACGAATTCATCAGCGGCGCCCTCGGTCTGTTTTCGAACGACCTGGGGATTGACCTGGGCACCGCGAACACGCTGGTCTACGTCAAGGGGCAGGGGATCGTGCTCTGCGAGCCCTCGGTCGTGGCGATCAACCGCGCCACCGGGACCGTCCTGGCCGTCGGCGACGAGGCCAAGCGGATGCTGGGCAGAACCCCGGGTTCCATCCTGGCGATCCGTCCGATGAAGGACGGGGTCATCGCCGACTTCGAGATCACCGAGTCGATGCTCCGCTACTTCATCAAGAAGGTCCACAACCACCGTGTCGTGGTCCGTCCCCGCATGGTAATCGCCATCCCCTCCGGCATTACCGAGGTGGAGAAGCGGGCCGTGCGCGATTCGGCGCTCCACGCCGGCGCCCGCGAGGTCCACTTAGTTCCGGAGCCGGTGGCGGCCGCCATCGGCGTGGGGCTCCCGATCCATGAACCGGCCGGCAACATGATCGTGGACATCGGCGGCGGCACCACCGAGATGGCCGTCATCTCCCTTTCCGATATCGTCTTTTCCAAGTCCATCCGCGTCGGCGGCGATGAGCTCGACGACGCGATCGTCCAGCACATGAAGAAGACCTACAACCTGATGATCGGCGAGCGCACGGCCGAGGAGATCAAGGTCAAGCTGGGTTCCGCTTACCCGATGGAACAGGAAGTGACCATGGAGGTGCGCGGCCGGGATCTGGTGGCCGGCCTCCCGAAGACGGTGACCGTCTCCTCCGAGGAGATCCGCGAGGCCCTGTCCGAGCCGATCGCCCAGATCGTCGAGGCGGTGCGCCTGACGCTGGAGAGGACGCCGCCGGAACTCTCCGCGGACCTGATCGAGCGGGGGGTGGTGCTGGCCGGCGGAGGATCCCTGCTCCGGGGGATCGACCGGCTCCTTTCCGAGGAGACCGGCCTGCCGTTCCATCTGGCCGAGGACCCGATCACCGCGGTGGCGCAGGGGACCGGGAAATACCTCAATGACCTGAAGACCCTGCGCAAGATCACGACCACCGTCTCTTCTCACTGGAACGAATCATAAAAAAGTTCGAACGAACCGCTGTTCTTGTCGCTCTCGGCGTCTCTCCTTTTTTGTTGCCCGCGCTTCCCAACGGACTCGGCGCTTCCTTCCGCGACACCTTCTTAGCATGGATCCGCCCCGCTTTTGAGACGGTCCGCATCGTCCGGGAGGGGGCCGGCTCCATCGGCATGGGAGTGCTGGACCTGTTCAGTCTTGAGGAAGAAAACCGGATCCTGCGGGCCCGCCTGGAGGGCTTAAGCGCCCATGAAGAAACTCACCGGGAGCTTTCCCGGGAGAACGCGCGCCTGCGCAAACTGCTGGGGTTCCGCGCCAAGGCGGGTTGGAGCGTCACGCCGGCCGAGGTGATCGGGCGGGAACTCGGCCCTTGGTCGCGCGGGCTCCTGCTGAACAAGGGGACCCGGCAGGGGGTTCGCCAGGGGATGGCGGTGATCACCTCGACCGGCCTCGTGGGCCGCGTCAGCGAAGCCGGGCCCGGCTCCAGCCGCGTGGCGCTGCTGACCGACCCGCATTTCCGGGTGATCGGCCGGCTCCCGGAGTCCCACCTCTGCGGGCTGGTCAGCGGGGGCCCGACCGGCCAGTGCCTGGTCACCTACCTCCCTCTCGATGAGACGATCCGGGAAGGCCAAAGGGTTACCACCGCGGGCGGCAAGAGCTTCGCGCCCTCCGGAATCCCGATTGGCGTGATCCGGAAGATCTGGAAGGATTCCTCCGAGATGTACCAGACGGCCCGCGTGGAGCCGGCCGTCCATCTGGGGGCCGTCGACGAAGTGCTGGTGATCTCATGGCATTCCGACCGGTAATTACAACGCTCGCGCTGTTCCTGGCCGCGGATTTGCTGATGCTGTCGCTGTTCCCGGAACTCCGGCTCCTGGTGGACCCTTTGCTTCTCCTGCTTGTCCTGCTGGCCTCCAGCTCCCGGTCCCTGCGCTCGATCTGGCTGATCGGGCTGGGACTGGGATTATGGAAGGACCTCTATGCGGGGACCTTGTTCGGGGCGTGGGCCTGCACGTTCACCGCGGTGGCCTGGACAATCGGCGCCACGCGCCGGATGGTGGAATGGGAAGACTCCGCCGTGGTCGGCGTTTGGACGGCAATCCTCACTCTGGCATGCTGGGTCTTCTATGGGTTCTGGCTGACGCTGGCCGACCCGTTCGTCCATTGGGGGAACGGGCAGTGGGTGCTCGTCCCGTTCGCCATGATGGCCCAGGGCCTGCTTGCGGCATGGATTTTCCCCCGTCTGCGCAGGGGGATCAGCAAAACAGATCCTGTTTACCGGTTCTGACCGGCCAATGCGCCTGAGCGTCCTCCAGAGGATCATCTCCTGCGGGTTGGCCGGCCTCTGGGTCGGCCTGGTGATCACGCAGATCCTCCAGGGAAGCGGTTATCGCCAGAAATCGGAGAACAACCGGACCCGCCTGATTCACCTGCCGGCCGCGCGGGGGTCGATCCTTGACCGCCGCGGGGTTCCTCTCGCTGAGGACCGGATCACCTTTGAGTTGGCTGCATTGCCCCAGGAGCTTGCCCAGCCGGAACAGACTTGGAATGATCTCTCCCCGAGGGTGGGACTCTCCCCCGATGAACTCGCCCAGCGGTACCGCAAAGGGTTCCAGGCCAAGTTTTCCCCGGTCAGCTTGATCCAGGACCTTCCGCCGGAAACCGCTTTCCAACTGGAAGAGGATCGGGACCAATTGCCCGGCATCCTGGTCCGTCCGATTCCCCGTAGAACCTATCCTCTTGGGCCGGCGGTTGGAGCGGTCGTCGGCTACCTGGGGCTGATCGCCCCGGAGGAGCTGACTCGGCTGAAGCCCTACGGCTATACCTTCCGGGACCGGGTCGGAAAGGATGGGCTCGAACAGCAGTACGACTCTCTTCTGCGCGGGCATGACGGCGGTCTCCACGTGGAGGTGAACGCGCAGGGGAGGATGGTCCAACAGTTGGGTTTCCTGAAGCCCAAGAGCGGCCGCGGGATCAAAGTTTCCATTGATGCCCGGCTTCAGGAAGCGGCGTACCGTCTGCTTCAGGGCGGAGAAGGGGCCGTCCTCGTGATGGACTGCAGGACCGGGGAGCTCCTCTGCCTCGCCAGCTCTCCGGCGTTTGACCCGAACGCCTTCCTGGATTCCGGCCGGCAGACGGAGGTCCTCTCCCTGCTGCGGGATCCCGGCCGGCCGATGTTCAACCGGTCGGTCCGCGCCGCGGTGCCGCCCGGCTCCACCTTCAAGGCGATCGTCGCTTACGAGGCCTTGACGACCGGGAAGATTTCCCCCGCGACCTTCTTTGAGTGCAGAGGCTATTTCCAGCTGGGCCGGGCCGTCTTCCACTGCTGGTCGGAGGAAGGGCATGGAGGCCAGTCGGTGCGGGAAGCGCTCCAGCATTCCTGCAACGTCTTCTTTTACAATACCGGCCACCGGCTGGGTTACGGCCCCATCGCCGAAGCCGCCCGGCTGTTCGGGTTGGGAAGCCCCACCGGGATCGATCTGCCGCGGGAAGCCAAGGGGCTGGTCCCCGATCCGGACTGGATGCGCCGGCAGATGCGTCATGAGTGGCAGGAGGGAGACACCCTCTCCTTTGCCATCGGCCAGAGCGCCCTTCAGGCGACGCCTCTCCAGATGGCCCGGGTTTTCGCGGCCATTGCCGGCGACGGCTGGATGCCTCCGCCGCACCTCCTGGTCGGAGTGGAGCGGGAGAAATCGGATAAGGAAGAGAACGTTGTCCCCGTTTGGGAACCCTCCTCCCAGGAAGGAAAGGGAACACAGCTCCGGCTGAACCGGTCCGCTTTGGCGGTTGTAAAGGAAGGGCTGGACAGGGTGGTCAATTCCGATACCGGGACCGGCCGCCTGGCCCGCCTGCCGAATGTCCGTGTGGCCGGGAAGACCGGGACGGCCCAAGTCCCCAACGGGCTTCCGCACGCCTGGATCTGCGGCTACGCCCCGGTCGAGCAACCGAAGATCAGTTTCGTCGTTTTCCTGGAGCACGGCGGAAAGGGCGGGCTCCAAGCCGCCCGTCTGGCCGGCGGCCTGCTGGTCGTGCTGAAGGAGATGGAGTACCTCTAATGCTCAGCCGGCGGCAGTTCCAGGGGCTCGACCGGGTTTTTCTCACGGTCACGCTCCTCCTGTTGGGGGTGGGCCTGCTCTCCCTCTACAGCGCGGCGTTCCAAAAAACCCAGATGACCGGCGTCCTGTTCCTTCAGCGCCAGCTGGTTTGGGCGGGCTTAGGATGCGCCCTCGCGGTCCTTTTGCTGGTCGTGGATTACCATCTCTGGTTGGAATGGTCCTACCTGCTTTACGGGCTGACGATCCTGCTGTTGGGCCTGGTGCTCGTCGCGGGGACTGTGCGCGGGGGAGCGCAGAGGTGGCTGATGATCGGCGGCATGACGGTCCAGCCCTCCGAGTTTGCGAAGCTGACGACGATCCTCGCGCTGGCGCGGTATCTCGGCCATCGCCCGTCCGCCGTTGGGCGCTGGAGGACCGTCCTGGGCGCCTGCATCCTGCTGGGGATCCCGATGGTTCTGATCCTGAAACAGCCGAACCTGGGAACCGCCGCGGTGTTCGGCTTCGCGGGACTCGCGATGCTCCTGGTCTGGGGAATTCCCCTGCGTCCCCTGGTCATCGTGCTGGGAGCGGCGATCCTCTGCCTGCCCGTGTTTTGGTTCTTCCTCGAGGATTACCAGCGTTCCCGCCTGCTTGTTTTTCTCAATCCGAACCTGGATCCCCTGGGGGCCGGCTACACGGTGATCCAATCCCGGATCGCGATGGGGTCGGGGCAGTTCTGGGGGAAGGGGTGGCTGGCCGGGACGCAGAACCAGCTGAACTTCCTTCCGGAGCGGCACACCGACTTCATCTTCTCGGTGGTCGGCGAGGAATGGGGGATCCTGGGGACCACCTTCTGCTTGGTGCTGTATTTCCTGCTGTTCGACCGGGGATTTATCATCGCCTCCCAGACTCGGGACCCGTTCGGCCGCCTGATCGTGGTGGGCCTCGTCACCATGCTGGCGGTCCACACGGTCGTCAACATGGGAATGGTGATGGGGCTGATGCCGGTGGTGGGCCTGCCCCTGCCGTTCATGAGCTACGGCGGCTCCTGGATGATGACCTGCCTCGTCGCGATCGGCATCATCCTCTCCGTCGGCGTCCGCCGCCCCGTCTTCTAGCTAACCTCTCCTCGTACTCGCCACCGATCTCCTTTTCCTTACCTCGCCCCGCCCGGGGGTCGGGGATTTTCTCGCACTCCGGCCGGGCCGCCCTCGCTCCGCTCGTGTTGCTTCGTCCGCCTACCGAGCCGGGCGGGACCGCCGTACGCTCGTCGCCCCAGCGTGGCTCCTCGCTCTATCGCCTCGCTCGCTCGTCCCGCTGCCCGATAAGATCGAGCTAAAGAAGCGGGACACCCTGCCCGCTCGCTCGGCGAGGCCGGCTTGTCCCGCCCGCCTCGCGGCGGCCTACGCCCACAAAGGGTGGCGGCCTCCGCCCCGCCCGGGGGTCGGGGTTTTCTCGCACTCCGGCCGGGCCGCCCTCGCTCCGGGTCGGCCGCTTGCGCACCGCTCGCGATTCCCCCGCGAGGAATCGCTTCGCTCGGCGCTCGGCCTTCGCTCTCCCG
>OBEQ010815152.1_pt1 | contig 13421 bp, 14 predicted proteins | sample 1670901 | NCBI WGS metagenome assembly OBEQ01 (sample SAMEA104232315, study PRJEB22302) | groundwater metagenome | biome: forest; feature: aquifer; material: groundwater | place: USA | collected 2011-08-07 | depth 5.4 m
GCTTTACCAAATGCCTCGCCCTCGATGTCGCCCGCTATGAAATCATGGTCAATTGCTTCTGCCCCGGACCGACCGACACGCAGCTCTATGAGGAAGCGATCACGCCGAAGATCAAGGCGGCCTTTTCGCAAATCATCCCTTTCAAACGAATCGCCAAACCGGAAGAGATCGCCGCCGGCGTCGCCTTCTTCGCCTCACCCGATGCCGATTACGTGACCGGCCAGGTCTTGTCGGTCTCCGGCGGCTTGACGATGGCGGGCTAGGATGTACCGCGACATCCTTTATAAGGCGGAAGACGGGATCGCGACGATCGCCCTCAACCGTCCCGAGAAGCTCAACTCCTTCCGCAATCAAACGATTGTCGATCTGACCAAGGCAATGACCGCCGCGATCAAAGACCGGTCGGTCGGCGTCATCGTCATCACCGGTGCCGGAGGCAAGGCCTTCTCGGTCGGCGGTGATATTTCTGAAATGAGGGTGATGAATAAAAAGACCGGCGCCATCTTCGTTCGGAACCTCGCCCGCTTGGGCAAACTCTTTTTCTCCTGTCCGAAACCAACCATCGCGAAGGTGAACGGCTACTGCATCGGCGGCGGCAACGAGATCCAGCTCTTCTGCGATCTGACGATCGCGAGCGACCGGTCGACCTTCGCCCAGACCGGCCCCAAAGTCGGCAGCGCCCCGCTCTGGGGCGGAAGCCAGATCCTGCCGGGCTTGGTCGGCATGAAGAAGGCCAAAGAGATCGCCTTTCTCTGCAGACATTACACCGCCGCCGAAGCGGCGACGATCGGCCTGATTAATCAAGCGGTATCAGAAGGCGATCTCGACCACGTTGTCGACGAGACCTGCCGCGAGCTTTTACAGCGAAGCCCTCAAGCGATCCGGCTCTTAAAAAAATCACTCCACGCCGGGCTCGAAGCCCAACTCCAAAAAGATCTTAAGAATCTTGCCGGGATCTACGGAACCGCCGAACTTCAGGAAGGAATGAACGCCTTTTTGGAGAAAAGGTCGCCTAACTTTTCGAAGTTTCGTTGATTGAATTTCAACACGTCCAAAATCGGGACGGAAGATAATTCCGGCAAAACTTTCGGATTCGTCTCTTCGGCAATTCCCGTAGTTTCCGTCGTCTGATTCAAGACCACCCCGACGCAGGGGATCTTTTTCGACTGAAGGCATTCCAAAGAAAGCAGCGTGTGATTGATCGTGCCGAGTCCGAGCCGTGCGACGAGGACGACCGGAAATTCACATTCCTTGATAAGATCGATATTCGTTTTCCCCGGAGCCAAAGGGACCAGCAACCCCCCTGCCCCTTCGACGATCACAAAATCGTGCTTCGTGGAAATCGCCTCAAAGCAGTCGGTCACCCGGCACCAATCGATCTCCACCCCGGCCCGCTGCGCAGCTACTGACGGCGCCAACGCTTCTTCAAATCGGTAAGGGCAGATTTCATCATCCGGATCGGTCGACCCGGCCATCTTCTTTAAATACTTGTAGTCTTCGTGCCCCGCACCAACCCCCGATTCAAAAGGCTTAAAGACCCCGACATTCACCCCCTGTTTCTTCAAGGCTGCCGCAATCCCGCCAGCCACAAAGGTCTTCCCCACTCCCGTGTCGGTCCCGGCAATAAAGATTCCCTGATGTCTCATCAATTACTCGCTTTTGATCCCATGAAGAATCTCCTTTAGAAAATCAACGAGGTAGAGGGGAACAAGGACTACCTTCTGACGATCGGACAAGTCACGAATTTCAAAAGGGGCCAGACTAATAATGACACCGATTTTAAGGGAATGGATTTTTAAAAAATCCTGCACGCCGTAAAGATGACTATTTTTGATTTTTAAGGCCGCCTTGCATTCGACAGGAAAAGTATGCCCTCCCATCTTGACGACAAAGTCGACTTCAGAGCCGGAAGAGGCTTTCTTCCATCCCGTCAATGTATCCAAAAACGCGACCAAGGCATTGGCCACCACATTTTCAATCACTCCTCCAAGCGGCTGTCGTTGCCCGGGATCGGTGGAATTCAGGAGGGATAAGGAAGGAAGGGCCGATTCTCTCAGTTGTCGTGCAATGCCGATGTCGAACACATATCTCTTGGGATGGAAATTTCCTTCGACACCGGTACCCCGTTGTTCCACTATTCTAATCATCTTCCAGGCCTCAAGCTGGCTAAGCGCCTCGATAATTTTTTGATTTTTCCCTCCGTCCAGCAAGGTAGCGACATGGCTGTTTTTGAAAGGCATTCCGAGAAGATGTGCCGTCGTTTTGAGGACTGCCGTCAAGTAGGCTTGGAACGATTCCCCATAGACGCGTCTAAAATCCTGATAGTACCCATAGAGAAGATTTTCCCGTGTTTGATTCCATGATCCTTTCGAGAAGTACTCTATGACCACTTCCGGCAGACCTCCAACCTCCATGTATTTTTCCAATTGGGATAGAAATAACTGATGTGTCTCATGACTCCAGGAAGATAAGAGATCGATACGTTTCACTTCCTCTATTTTTTTCACCAACGCAGCATGGTCACTCGCACGGAGAAATTCTTTGAAGGAAAAAGGCTGCACAGGAATCGGAGTGACTCTGCCAACTGGATAACGAGCCTCCCGAAAGATACGTGCCATCGAAGAGCCTGAGAGTATCACCAGGGTGAAATCCCATTCTTCCTTCATAAATCGAACATATTGACCGAGCTTGGCACTCTCCTGGGCTTCATCAAGAAAGAGGATCTTCTCGCCCCCGATCGGAAATGGAAAAGCAAGTTCGACAAATTCCGTGAATTCTTTAAAATTTTGACAGGCGTCAATCTTGTGGGCTAGGTCCGGGCGGGCTTCGAGGTTAAATTCGAGATAAGGCCGATGGAGGGCCTTTAATGTCTCTCTCACAAGGGTCGTCTTTCCGACCTGCCGAGGCCCTTCGATGAGGATGATATTATTCTGCTTTCCCCGGTGCTTGACCGTCTGTTCCAAGTTCCATTGGACGTCGCGAAAGATATAAGACATACCGTACTTTTAGAATAGAATTGACCAATTTTCAACAATTATTGTTATAAAATAGGTCAATTTTAGAATTTAGAGGGGACTGTTCAAGCAACCCGATCCTGACGAGGCCGATCGCTATCTAGAGAGACGGGTCGGCCCTCTACGTCAAATTTTGGATGGACTTTGAGGACGAGAACGTCACCCAGACTGGAGAGACCTGGAAACAGTTGAGCGATTTTTATTCTTCGTTCCCTTCATTCCATGGGCAAGAGGCCCTGGTCTCTCTCCTGGAAGGGGACAGAAAAGATGCGGCGGTCCGCCGATTTCCCTACGACAGCGGCCGATTACGAGCCCTCAGCCCCTACTGGCTTTTGGAGGACATTTTCTTTGCTCAAGGGAAAACCAGGGAGGCCGCCGAGGCCCATCAAAAAATGATCTGGAACCGTACCCACCCGGGTCTATAATTTATCTCATAAAACACGCAACTGAACTTCACTTCTACCGATAGTCTCGTCCGAAGGCATCGTGAGAATCTATGGGAGACCAAGGCTTCACCATTGACCCGGGCATTGATCCTCGATGGAGAAGAGGGCTCGAATGGCTTTTGGACGATGGGCATGTTCTACCCCAAAAGATCGACGGGAGTGGGACCAACGAGCGGGATAATATTCTCACCGGTGAAGAATTCATCCACTTCGTTTATGATAATCCTGATTGGGAACGTTTTCTCCCCGCCCTCGACCGAGCAGGTCTCCGCCATCCGCTGGACCTGCGTAATATCCCGAGGTCGATTATTCAAAGGATCCAAGAAATAAAAGAGAAAGTGGAAACGAAGATCGGGCTTCCGCCTGAAGAGCCGAATTATTATTCACATTTTGTCCCCGCCTTTTTTCAGGCGGGTCTTGCGACCTTTGAAGACGGAGGACTCGGATTTTCCTATCCCTTTAGCAGTCAGCTCGATCTTACCGAACCTGAATTAACCGCCGCCGAGGCCTTTGACGCGGTCCTCGATCCGGATAATATGAGACATCCCTACGGATCTTCCACGGAGGCAACCTACAAAGTGATCGCGGCCTTTCGCGTGATGGGGGTTCCTCATGATAAGGTCGTCGCCGTAGAGACCCAAAATTATCTCACCGCACGATTTGAGAAAACAGACCTGGATTCCTCCAAAATCGGAAAACTGGGTTGGGAACGGATCCTCAGTTCGGATGCGGCGGTCGCTGCCATGTACTATCACAATGTTGCGGCATCCGAAGCCCAAAACGGACGGGTTGACTCGGATCAATACGCAGAGGCCCTAGGAATCGTCGAGATTCTGACTCCCAAGGATCCCGATATCATTCTGACGAAGGCTGCCGGCTGTTGGATGAGGGCCGAGGTTGAAGAGACCTTCCAAGAAATCTCGCGGGCGATCGAGATGAATCCGGACAACAGTGAAACATTTTTAGAAATTCAATCGATATTGACCTCCGATCCTGACCGTTCACAAGAGGCGATCGATTTCGCCGGAAGGATTGTCAAACGTTATCCCAAGAACGCCTATCCCCTCACTGTCTTGATCCAGATCTGTCTTCCCGTGGAGAGAAAACTCAGGAAAGAGGCGGTGACACTCCAAAGGGCACTTCCCGACAGTGGTTATGGTGAGGTCCTCTTGTCATTCGCTGCAGACCTTACAAAGAACGATGCGGAGGCAACGCATTGGAGCCAAGAGGCCCTGAAAAAAAATCGGAATAACCCTTATGCCCTCCAGCAGATCGCCTTTAACCTTTATTCTCAAGGCAGGATCGATGTGGCCAAAAGTATATTGCAAATGTCGATCGACCAGGCCCCCAATCTCCCCCACAGTCACGCCTTGCTCTCCGGCATCTATTTGATGCAAGGAGAGGTGGAGGCGGCCTATGTGGAGGCAAAGAGGGAGCCCCTTTCTTTCTTCGGCAACAGTCCTGCAGACCATCTCCCTCTTGGCAATACCGCATTGGCAGCGGGTGATCTGGATACGGCGCTTTCATCAATGATACAATACACGCGCGCCTTTCCAACAGACCCAAGCGGTCTTATGGTTCTCGCAACTGTAGAGACCTGTCTCGGGCAGTTGGATGAAGCAACCCAGACCTGCAAAGAAGGATTGGCGTTGGAGACCCTCCCGCCCCTCTTAAAAGTCGTGTTCCACGACCAACTTGCCTCGATTGGGCTGCTGAGGCCCGATCTTACTGAAGCTGAAAACCAGCTGAAGGAAGCCGAGGGGTTGCAACTGGATTTTCAAGAGCTCGCCAGCATCCGGTTTCAAATTTTGATGGCCCGTCATCAGTATGAAGACGCGTTGAAGGCTGCATTAAAAATGACTGAGCAGTATCCCAATTTTTCGACCTCCTGGTCCTCTCTCGCTTCTATCCGTTATCTTTTGAACAATCAGGAGAAGGCAAAGGCGGCGATCGATGAGGCCCTCAAAAAAAATGGCCGAGATTTGAGGGCCCTCTCGATCAAGGCACTGATCGCCTTGGAAGAAGGGAACAGTGCGGGGGCCGCGAAGATCGTGGATCAAATGAGGGAATTTCATTCCTCCTTTCCCGAATTCCACGCCCAGGATGCCCTATTTTCCTATCTTCAAGGGGATCGAGAGAGGGCACTGAAGGAAGCAGATCGAGCCTTACGTGCCTTTCGTCATGACCCAAACGCCTTGCTCGTGAAGGGAATCCTGAATAACGATGAAGGGAACGTTGATGAAGCGGAAGAAATCGCAACGAAACTCGATCAATTTTATCCGCGCGATTTCTCCGGACCTTTTCTGAAGGCCAAGATCCAATTTCGGCAAGGGCACCTGGAAGAGGCGGCAAAAGAGGCCCGAGCGGCAATCGACCGGTTTCCTGATGATAGCGGTCGACTACGGCAACTGAGTTTCCATCTGCTCTTGGAGGAAATTCTCAAGGCTCAACAATCTAGGACTAGATAATTTCCCGAATCGCATCGTAAACGACCGCCGTCATGAAAAGGACCTCGTCTTCCGTGATCGACAAAGGCGGCATCAGGACGATCACATTGCCGATCGGGCGGATCAGGAGCGATTTCTTGCGGGCGGCGAGGCAGATTTTGTGACCGATCCGTTGCTCCAACGGAAAAGGACCGACTTCGATACCGACCATGAGCCCCTTTTGTCGAACCTCGACGACTTTTTCTAATTCCCGAATCCGCTTCAGTGATTCCTCAAGCGTTTTGATTTTTGCAGGAAGCGATTCGATGACCCGCTCTTTTTCAAAAATTTCCAGATTCGCAATCGCGGCGGCGCAGCCCAAGGGATTACCGGTATAGGAGTGGCCGTGAAAGAAGGTCTTGAATTCCGAGTATTCTCCGAGAAAGGCTTGGTAAATCTCATCAGTCGCGAGTGTTGCCGCCAGCGGCAAATAGCCGCCGGTCAACCCTTTTGCAAGACAGAGCAGATCGGGAGAGATATTTTCTTGTTCGCAGGCGAAAAGTGTTCCGGTCCGACCAAATCCGGTCGCCACTTCGTCCGCGACGAAAAGTACCTGGTACCTTTTGGTCAGCTCCCTCAGTTTTTTTAAAAAACCAGCAGGCTGAACAATCATCCCTCCCGCTGCCTGCACAAGAGGCTCAATGATGATACCGGCAATCTTGCTCGATTCTCTTTTAAAAAGATCTTCGACCCACTGGAGGCAATGGGGGTCACGAGGCGACGGCGCCTGATAGGTCGGAAAAAGGAGCGGACGATAGATCTCGTGAAAAAGCTCGATATGCCCAACACTCACCGCCCCGAGCGTGTCGCCGTGATAGGAGTCCTTGAACGAAACAAATTTCTGTTTCTCTTTTTTCCCCTTCAGCTGCCAATACTCAAAGGCAATCTTGAGGGCGACCTCGACGGCGGTGGAACCATTGTCGGAATAAAAGACATGATTGAGACCTTCTGGAGTCACCTCAACCAATTTTTTGGCGAGAAGAACCGCCGGTTCGTTGGTGACGCCTAAAAGGGTCGAATGGGCGATTTTCCCCAGTTGCCGTTTGATCGCGTCGTCGATTTCTTTTTTCTGGTGCCCATGAAGATTGACCCAAAGAGAGGAATGGCCGTCGAGATAATGTTTGCCATCCGCGTCGATGAGGTAGTTCCCCTCCCCTCGCTCAATGACGAGCCCTTCACCGGAAACGCTGTAATCCTTCATCTGGGTGAACGGATGCCAGACGTATTGAGCATCCCATTTTTTAAGATCTTGTGAATCCATAAAAACTCAACGCCTCAATCAATCGTTTCAACTGCCCCTCCGTATGCGTCGCCGTCACGGTGAGGCGAAGCCGCGACGTCCCTTCGGGGACGGTCGGCGGACGGATTCCTTGCACGTAGATCCCCTTTTCCAAAAGTTGGTTTGAAATTTCCATCGTCCGAGTCGGCGATCCGACGCGAAGTGAAAAGATAGCGGAGCCGTTGTGCTCCATTGCAAGATTTGTCTTCAAAAATTCGATATTTTCCCAGAGCTTCGCTCGTCTCTCCGGTTCCTCTTGAATAATTTGCAAGGCCTTTAAAGAAGCCCCGACGGCAGTCGGCGGAATCGCCGTCGTAAAAATAAAAGACCGGGCCCGGTTGATCAGATAATCGCGAATGACCGCGGACCCGGTGACAAACGCCCCATAAGAACCGAACGCCTTTCCCAATGTCCCCATCCTGACCAAAAGGTACCAGGTACCTTTTGGTACGCGACCTTCGCCGTTCTCGCCAAAAACTCCGACAGCATGGGCCTCATCAAGATAGACGAGCGCCCCATAACGATCGGCCAACACCAAGAGATCGGCGACGGGACAAAGATCTCCTTCCATGCTGAAGACCGATTCGGTGACAATGATCGATCGAGAATTCTTTTTTTTCTTCAACAGCTCCTCCAGGTGATTCAGGTCGTTATGCCGGTAGATGATCGTTTCCGCCTTCGAAAGGCGGCATCCGTCGATGAGCGAGGCGTGATTGAGTTCATCGCTGAAAATCACGTCTCCCTCTCCCGCGATCGCGGGAAGGACTCCGATATTGGCGTGATAACCGGAATTAAAAACCAAGGTCGATTCGGCCCCTTGAAATCGGGCCAAGGCCTCTTCCAACTCCTCTAAAAGGGCGAAATTCCCGGAGATCAATCGGGCGGCACCGCTCCCGGCCCCGAAACGTCTCATCGCTTGGGTCGCCGCTTCGATCAGACGCGGATCTTGGGCCAATCCGAGGTAATCGTTGGAACAAAAATTCAGAACCTTCGGATCGAGCTTCTTTAAGGCCCGAAAAAGACCGGCCTTTTTGATTTCTTCCAGTTCTTGCAAAAAAGGGGGCAACATTCTAATGAAGATTCTCGAAGAATATCCTATGGAGTTGCGACATAATTGGACCAGCGAGGAGATTGAGGCGATCTACGATCAACCCTTTCTCGACCTTCTGTATCAGGCACAAAGCGTCCATCGGCAGCACTTTAAGGCCGGCGAGGTCCAGAAATCCACCCTTCTTTCGATCAAAACGGGCGGTTGCCCCGAGGATTGCGCCTATTGTCCTCAAGCGGCTCGTTACGCCACCGGACTGGAACGGGAAAAACTCCTCCCTTTGACTGAGGTGATGGAGAAGGCCCGCCTCGCCAAGGAATCGGGCTCGACCCGGTTTTGTCTCGGCGCCGCCTGGCGCGAGGTCAAAGACGGTCCCGAATTCGACCAAGTCATCAAGATGGTGGAAGAGGTCTCGCAGCTCGGCATGGAGACCTGCTGCACCCTCGGAATGTTGAGCGATTCTCAGGCCAAAAAACTGGCCGATGCCGGACTCGATTATTACAACCACAATCTCGACACTTCTCCCGAATTCTACGATCAAATTATCACGACCCGGACCTACGACGACCGCCTCAAGACCCTCGAACGGGTCCGTCAGTCAGGGATCAAGGTCTGTTGCGGCGGGATCGTCGGTCTGGGGGAATCCAAACAAGACCGGATTCATTTTCTCCAAGCGCTCGCCAATCAAAATCCCCACCCGGAGAGTGTTCCGATCAACAAATTGGTGGCGGTTGAAGGGACTCCTTTGGCCAAACAGGCGGAGATCGCTACACTGGAATGGGTTCGAACCATCGCTACCGCTCGGATCCTGATGCCGAAGTCGGTGATTCGTCTCAGTGCCGGCCGAACTTCCCTCTCTGATGAGGCCCAGGCACTCGCCTTTTTTGCCGGGGCCAATTCGATCTTTGCCGGAGAAAAGCTCCTGACGACTCCCAATCCGGCCCAAGATGTCGACGCCGGTCTCTTTGCCAAACTCGGCCTCCAGGAAATGCCCCTAGCCCCCAACCTGGGGTAAAAACTCCTGATTTCCTTCCGCCGATCCTCGAGACCTGGTCGCAACAATTAAAAAAACATAATAATTACAATAAGTTAAATAGTTTAAAAACCTCTTATTTTTCGCAGATGTTGGCACCCTGATTGCTCATGTTCTATGCGGATATGCCTACTTTACTCAATACACGGACCCATCAACGGGCACAGAATCCACAGCCCTCTCAAAACGGGATCAGGGGCTTTATTCGGGCCGTCAAAGATGCCTTTTCCTCCCTCTCTCCCCAGGCGACCACAACCTCTTCGCCTGGAACGCTCGATCGATACGTGAAGGGAAACCCGGATAAGATTCAGTTTGTCAAAGGTCTCGGTGACATCCAGAGGGGCAATGTCCGCATCCCTCAAAGAAAGGTCTCTGACGCCCAGCTCTTGACCTTCCTCAACACCCTCGGAAAGAACGGGAATCAGATCTAGCCTTCCCTCTTGCGTTCCGCTGAAAAACCATGCTACCAGCACGGCCTCCTATGAAAGAGAAGATTCATCCCAAGTTGCACGCCGTCAAGATCGTTTGCGCCTGCGGGCATACGATCGAGACAACCTCGACGGTCGAAAAGATCACCGTGGCGGTCTGTTCCCATTGCCACCCTTTCTTTACCGGCAAGCAAAGGCTCGTCGATACGGCCGGACGTGTGGAACGTTTCAAAAAGCGTTACGCCTCCAAAAAAAGTTAGCTCCCCTTTATGTTTCAAAAGCTTGATGAGCTTGAACAGAAGTTCAACGACCTCTCACGCCAAATGGGGGATTCGTCGGTCACTCAAAACACCTCTCTTTACCAAAAACTGGCACGGGAACGGGCAGGCTTAGAACCGCTCATTCATACCTATCAAAAATACAAAAAGGTCTTGAAAGAGATCGAAGACAACAAGGCGCTTCTCGACGAGAACGACGAGGAGATGCGAAGAATGGCCAAGGACGAATTGAATCAGCTCGATCCCCAAAAAACGAGATTCGAACAAGAGCTTAAGGTCCTCCTCCTTCCCAAAGATCCGAACGACGAAAAGAATATTTTTTTGGAAATCCGGGCCGGAACCGGCGGCGATGAAGCGGCCCTCTTCGCGACCGATCTCTTCCGGATGTATTCCCGGTTTGCGGAAACAATGAAATGGAAGATCGAAGTGATGGATTCCAGCCCCACGGGAATCGGAGGATTAAAAGAAATCATCGTCCTGATCTCGGGAGAAAATGTCTACAGCCAATTAAAATATGAGGCGGGGATCCATCGGGTCCAAAGGGTTCCGAAAACGGAACAACAAGGAAGGGTCCATACCTCCGCGGTCACCGTCGTCATCATCCCGGAGGTCGAAGATATCGACGTGCAGGTCAACGAGTCGGATCTCCAGATCGACGTCTTTCGTGCCTCCGGTCCAGGTGGCCAAGGGGTTAACACGACCGACTCGGCGGTTCGGCTGACCCATAAACCTTCCGGCGTCGTCGTCGTCTGCCGCGACGAAAGAAGTCAGATCAAGAACCGGGCGAAGGCGATGAAGATCCTGCGAGCACGGATCAAAGAGATCGAAGAAGAAAAGCAGGACAGCGAAGAGAGGGCCAAGCGCAAGGCGATGGTCGGTACCGGAGACCGGAGCGAGAAGATCCGTACCTATAACTTTCCGCAAAACCGGCTGACCGATCACCGGATCGGCCTCACCGTGCACCAGCTCGATCGTGTGATGGAAGGAAAATTGGAAGAGATCGTCTCGGCGTTGAGGACCCATTATCAAACGGAACAACTCAAAGGCAGCGCGTCCTCATGATCTGGACTCCTCTTGAACTCATTAAGCGAACCACTGACTTCTTTGCCAAAAAAGGGATTCCGAATCCCCGCCTCGATGCGGAACTCCTTCTGGCGGCGGTTCTTCGTTGCCCCCGAATCGACCTCTACACCGATCACGAACGGCAAATTGTGGAAAAGGAGTTGACCCGGTATCGGGAATTCGTCGATCGCCGTTCCAAGCGGGAGCCGCTGCAATACATCCTCGGTGAGACCGAGTTTTGGGGACTGAAAATCAAAGTCACGCCCGATGTGTTGATTCCACGGCCGGAGACGGAACTTCTCGTAGAGGAGGCATTAAAGTCGGAAGGGACAGGCTCCGTCTCGATAGAAATCCTGGAAATCGGCACCGGTTCCGGTTGTCTCTCCATTGCAGTCGCCAAAAATTTACCGAATTCTAAAATCGCCGCGACCGATATCTTCCAGGAAGCGCTCGAAGTCGCCCGAGGGAATGCCCGCGATCATCAAGTTGACGGACAAATCGAATTTCACCTCGCCAACATTGCGCCATGGAAAATGTTTAAAGCCCAAGGCCGCTGTTTTGATCTGATCGTCTCTAACCCTCCTTATATAGCGACTTCAGAGATATCGAACCTCCAACCTGAAGTGCGTGATGGTGACCCAAAGATAGCACTCGATGGGGGCGAAGATGGCCTCAAGATCATTTGCCAGATTTTAGAAGAGGCCCCTCCTTTCTTAAAGCCATCGGGCCGGCTCATTTTGGAGATCGGTGAGAATCAGGGGGGAAAAATGAAGGGGATGGGGCCAGTGGTAGAGACGATCAGAAAAGACCTTGCGGGACATGATCGGATTGCAATCTTTAAAATGATCTCCTAAAAGAATCCCGTGCAGAAAATTGTCATTGAAGGCGGTCGCCCTCTCAAAGGGACCGTCACCATCAGCGGATCGAAAAATTCGGCCCTGCCGATCCTCTTCGCCTCGATCCTTGGCGACGGTCCTTCCGTCTTGAGAAATGTCCCGGAACTTCATGACATCGATACAACAATCCGCCTTCTTAAGTTCATGGGGGCCAAGGTTATTGACGGTTATCCTCAATCCCTTAAAATTTCGCCGAATGGAATCCGCCACCTGACCGCCCCTTACGAGTTGGTCAAGACGATGCGGGCCTCGGTCTTGGCGATGGGCCCGCTACTGGCCAAATATGGTGAGGCTCATGTTTCACTCCCCGGTGGTTGCGCCATCGGGGCACGCCCGATCAATCGGCACTTGAAGGCCTTTGAGCAGATGGGGGCAAAAGTCGAGATGGAAGGCGGCGGCTACGTTCGACTCAAATGCAAACGTCTCCAAGGGGCCCGCATCGAGTTCGATGACATCACCGTCACCGGTACCGAAAATGTCGTTATGGCGGCGGCGCTCGCCAAGGGAGAGTCGGTCATTGAAAATTCGGCCCAAGAGCCGGAGGTGGTCGATCTCATCAATGCCTTGAATAAAATGGGGGCCAAGATCGAAGGCGCCGGGACAAAGACGATCACGGTCCAAGGGGTCGACACCTTACATGGCTGCGATCACACGATTATTCCCGATCGAATCGAGACCGGCACCTTTATGATCGCCGCCGCCACCCGACCCCGCTGACTCTGCGGCATGTAGGCGAGGTAGCGCTTGGCGACCTCGTGGGTGATGAGGTCCATGGTGAGCTGGGCGAACGCGACCGCGCCGAGTCCCGCGCCGACGCCGGCGAGCGTGTCGTTGTCTTTCACCGCGCCGCCGATGCCGATGGCGAGCCCGGTGAGCGCCGCGGCGCCGTCGGTGAGCTCGTAGTAGCGAAAACCGCGTTCGATTCCGCCCAGGCGATCGCGCTGTTTTGCCAGAAATTCGGCGCGGCCGCGGGCGAGCTCGGCGAACGCCTCGCGGCGCCACGCGGGCGTCAGACCGAGGTACACCGCGCCGACGATGACCTCGATGCCGCCGACGGCGATCAGCGGATAGCCCGCAGCGCGCAGGCCTGGATCGGCGCGCGTGGCGAGCAGCGCACCGACGCCGGCGTTGCTGCCGCCGACCGCGAGATAAAGCCCGTTGTAGAGATTCTCCGAGTCGAAGTACCGCCTGGCCGCGGCGGCGAGCGGCGCGTCCCGCGGGTCTTCCGCACGCGCGGGTGCCGTGGCGAGCAGGATGGCGAGCGCTAACGCAGCGGGCGCGATCGTCATGGCACGAGGATCTGGGTGCCGACGTAATGCTTCACGATGAAGCTCTGCTCAGCCGGCGACAAACCATTGGGCAGCTGATCGGCGAGGATCGCGATGGTCGTCGAGGTATCCGGAAACGCCCGCTTCGGCATCGCGCCGCCGCTCCCCGAGCTACTGCCCCCA
>OBEQ011151091.1_pt1 | contig 13420 bp, 15 predicted proteins | sample 1670901 | NCBI WGS metagenome assembly OBEQ01 (sample SAMEA104232315, study PRJEB22302) | groundwater metagenome | biome: forest; feature: aquifer; material: groundwater | place: USA | collected 2011-08-07 | depth 5.4 m
AATTTTTTATAGAGGAGATTAGATATGAGTCTGCGTTCTGCGGTATGGTATTTTTTCTGCTCTTTTCTAGTTTTCATATCATTCGGGATATATGCAGAAAACCGAAATGATAAAATGGTGGCAGGATCGGATGATATTCGAGCTCTCTACCTAAGCATTGATCACATGTCCAATCAGTTAAAAATAGCTGAACTTGAGCGTATTATTACGTCTACCAATGCCAATGGCATTGTAATTGATTTTAAGGATAGCAATGAACCCCGATTGGAGTACATGCAAAATCTTGTCGCACGATTCAAACGTATAAACGCGTATACCATTGCGCGTATTGTCACATTTCAAGACTCGTTGTTTGCGCGTCGGCATCCGGAAATTGCGATCAAAACGTCTTCGGGTACATTATGGCACAGCGGTAGGGCAGTGTGGAAACGATATTGGCTTGATCCTGCCTCTGATCTGGTGCAGGATTATAATATCGAAGTTGCCAAACGTGCTATTGATGCGGGATTTGATGAAATTCAGTTTGACTACATCCGTTTTCCCACTGATGGCAATATGAGCGATATTCGCTACCCGATTTTTAATCCTTACCAGCACGTCAAGGCAGATGTCATGGAACGATTTTTTAAAAAAATTCATGATAAGCTGAAGGCATATGCTCCGCATGTGGTACTGTCCATTGATCTGTTTGGCGAGGTGTTCCTTTACGGGGGCGAGAAGGGGATTGGTCAAGATCTCCAAGTCGCCGGGCGTTATTTTGACGTAATCTCTCCCATGGCATATCCCTCGCACTACCGATGCGGTGAATTCAAGTTGCATGATCCTACCGCGCATCCCTATGAGGTCTACTATGCCACTCTCAAAAGCGGTCTCGCCGCAATGAACGGTCGAAAGGTTGTCTTTCGTCCATGGATTCAGGATTTTACTATCATGAGCATTTATGGATGCGGTCCTGTTGTCACATATACCAAAGAGCGCGTGATGCAGCAGATTCGCGCGGCTCGGGATTTAGGCATTCGCGGCTTCATGCTTTGGAATGCGCGCAGTTCTTTTACGACCGACGTTTTTTTGTAATCAAGGATGCCCGTGTTCAGAAAAGAAAGATTCTTTCTGAACTCATGATCTGACAGCAGTAATGCTGTCAGATTTTTTTATTGAACATTACGTTACGCGTTGGGTAAGAGATAAAAGTTGGGAAATTTGTTTCATCACAAGCTCTGGAACAGGCAGTGTCTGCTCCCAATCAAAGGTTCGAAAGCTGTCCTGCCAAGCGAGTAAGTTGACATAATTAGATATATATGATATTATTATGTCATAGTTTTTTGTAATCTGAATATAATTTACTCTCCTCTAAACCTGTCTAAAAGGAGCCATTAAATGGCGACGAAAATCCTCGTGATCGAAGATCAGGAAGCACCATGGGAGAACTACGAGTTGGTTCTTATCCAAATCTGCAAGATCGCGAAAGTGGATGTCGATCGGGCGCGATGGTATACTGAAGCCCAAGAAAAGATTGAATCGAAACAGTACAACATCATCTTCCTTGATCACCGTATGCCGGAGGATGATCCCGGCTGTACTGACTTGAGCGACTTTGAGCGATTCTGTGGCAAGCTTCAAAACATTGGCTATGGACTGTTACCTCTGGTACAGCAGGAGCAGCCAAATGCCGTTGTGATCGGAACCTCATCGCTGAGTCGGGGTGAGATCGGGCGGTATGTTGCTCCCGAGCGGCTACTTAACAAGACGAATATGTTCGACGAATTGCCTGGAATCATGAGTTCGATTCCGACAGGCGAATAACATCAAGAGAAGGGGATAATCATGCAGCGAACCCAAGGACTACAAATGGATAAATCACCGAGAATGGGATCCGATGATCCTATCTGTGATGTCTGTAAGACACAAGGGAGGCAGGAGCTTGCTAATCTTGTGTTTCAGATTGCAGAGAAGGGTATGAGATGGCCAAAAGAATGGTTTGGGTGTGTCAGCAGCACCGTAAAGAAGGTCTGTTGACGTGCTTGACCACATCGGTTGGTAATCCTCAAATCTCATTTTTGGACATGGTAGTGCCTGAAGAAGAAAATTTGGGATTTGTGCTGTTCAAAAACATAGACGCAGTCCGTCTTGTCGCTACGCTTTAGGTTTAGCAAACATACGAGAGGATGAAACGATGAGATCATTGCGTGTCAGTTTGATAGCTCTGTGTGCGGTTGTATTTTTTGCCGGGCATAGCTATGCCCATCATGAAGGCTACCCGAATACACCGCGAGAAACTCTGGAGATTGTCATGCTCACGCCAAGACTAATAAATTAAAATACCGGATGTGCGTTTAGATAAAAAGATGGTGTATCTCAGAGAAAAATAGACGGAGTGACCATAGCCGCGACACAGAAAGTCGCGGCTATATTTTTTCTTTCCAAACAATAGTGATTAGTACAGTGGGGTAAATTTATGGACTTGGGTAAGTCTTCAAATTTGGTATATAGATATATCCATTTTGCCTTTCAAAAATGGTTCTAACATTGTTCACAGTGTGAGCAAAAATTATTACATAAGATATACTTATCAGATGAACGTCATACTTGCGTCAATTTTGGGAATTGTTATTGGAGCTTTGGAAGGAGCTACGATATTTTTTGTGCCAGAAGAACCGCACAAAGTCGGAATTTTTTTAGGAGCGACTCTCAAAGGGCTTGTGGTTGGACTGCTTGTTGGATTATCGCTATCTTCTCATAGTTCGTGGTTACAGGGGATAGGTTTTTGTTTGGCATATGGATTTGTTCTCAGCCTGATGATTACTTTACCTGACGGAGGTTTTTATTCTAAGGATGGACAACGTCGGTATTGTGGTAGAGTCTCTCGATGAGGTCATCTCTTTTTTCACCGAGTTTGGTCTCACGCTCGAGGGGCGAACCATGATCGAAGGAGAATGGGCTGGGCGAGTCACCGGGCTGGGCGACCAGCGCGTCGAGATCGCTATGATGGTCACTCCCGATGGTCACAACCGACTCGAACTCTCTCGATTTCTCACTTCGCCCGTAGTCGCCGATCACCGGAATGCCCCGGTGAACGCTCTCGGCTACCTGCGCGCCATGTTCACCGTGAGCGACATTGACGAGACGCTCTCTAGGCTTCGCAAACAGGGCGCACAGCTTGTCGGCGCAGTGGTTCAGTACGAGGACACGTATCGGCTCTGCTACATCCGCGGCCCCGAAGGACTGCTCATTGGACTGGCCGAGGAACTTGGAAATAAATCGATATAGGCACTCCAATGAAAAATTTGGTAAAATGAGATTATTAACATTAACCATAAAGAGAAATCTATGAAAAAAATTACACCAAATCTATGGTTTGATCACAATGCCAAAGAAGCAGTAGATTTTTATCTCTCCGTTTTTCCTGGTAGCAAGATTATCTCGACTACTTACTATCCAAAGAGCACCGATGAAGGTTTAGCTGATTTCCAAAAAGAGTTTGCCGGAAAAGTTCTAACAATTGATTTTGAGCTCTGCGGCAACCGATTCGTGGCTATCAACGCCGGTCCTCTATTTAAGTTCAACGAATCAATATCTTTTTCGGTTCCCTGCAAAGACCAGCAAGAGATCGATTCCTACTGGGAGCAACTTTCCAGTGTTATGGAATCTGAACAATGCGGATGGTGTAAGGATAAGTATGGTCTGAGCTGGCAAATTGTGCCCGAGAACATGGAAGAGCTAATGAAAAAACCTGGTGCTTTTTCTAAATTGATGCAGATGCACAAGATTGACATAGCGGGATTGAAGTAGGCGTCTTGACTCACGGGAGCAATCCCGGCCGTTTCGAGCAGAGAATATTTTATATAATTATAGTATGTCTAAAACAGGTACTATTGGAGCTTAAGTATGAACAACTCTAACAATCACGACGAGCGTATTGCACAAATGACATTCGCATCAGTGTATCCTCATTACCTTGCAAAAGTAGAGAAGAAAGGGAGAACTAAAAAAGAATTGCATCAAGTCATTGAGTGGTTGACTGGCTATGACAAGAAAAAGTTAAAAACACTCACTAAACAAAAAGAAGTGACTTTTGAAAAATTCTTTCTGAATGCGAAATTAAACCAAAATGCTCATCTCATTACGGGTATCATCTGTGGCTATCGTGTAGAGGAAATTAAAAACCCATTAACGCAACAAGTGAGATATTTGGACAAGTTGGTGGATGAACTGGCAAAAGGAAAAGCGATGGAGAAGATTTTGCGGAATTTGCTAAAATAATGCAATGAAGAGTTGTTTGTTTTTTATGTCGTGATATCATGATGACATGGTGTTATTTTTGATAATTAGTATTTTTTGATTCATTTTATTCATTTGGACTTTGTCGGATATCATAAAAGCCCGCAAGACAATCGGATGGAAGTTGATATGGATACTTGCTTGCTTGGCATTTCCGGTGGCGGGTACCATGATATATTATTTTATTGCGAGACAAAATGATATAAAATCGCTTCAGGATCTTAGGAAATAGATAATAAAAAGGTCGAGGTTTTTTATACACACAAGTGGCACCTTGGTTTACGAGGTGTGGAGTAAAAAGAAATAAATATATTAATTAATTTAACATAAAAAATGTCAAAAAATGTAATGATAGTTGTTGGAGTTATTCTGGTTATTCTTGGTTTGTGGTATTTTTTGGGTTCAGGAAGTAACCCCATCACAATAAGTCCGTCATCTTCTCCTTCATCTTACGCACTCGGCAGGGTAGTTTTTGCGGTAAAAGATGCAGCTCTGGATATGAAGAATGTGACCTCTGTATTTCTTACTGTGGATAAAGTAGAGGCGCATAGCGCCGCAACAGGAGAGTGGGTAACAGTTTTAAGTACAGCTAGGCAGTATGATCTTTTGAAATTAAAACAGACCGGTGCTGCAGAGTTATTAGCGGATGTAAAACTTGCCGCCGGAACATATGATCAGATTCGTTTGGATGTAAGCCGTGTCAGCGTTGTTGCTTCAGGAAAAACACAAGACGCAAAGTTGCCGTCCAGTACCCTTAAGATCGTTGGTAATGTGGTCGTAAAAACTGATCAAACAGCGGTTGTGACAATAGACTTTATAGCGGATAAGTCACTGCATCTTACGGGTAGCGGTAAATATATGTTAGCGCCGGTTGTAAGACTGGAAGCTAAGAGCGGCGCTACTGTTGATGTTGGTTCGGACGAAAAAGTGACCGTAAGCGGCGGCAAAGTGGATGACGACGAAACTGTTGGTATGGATGAAAAAGGAGAAGTAAAAGCCGGTTTTGAGATAGATGCAAATGCAAAAATTGAGATTGACTCTAACGATGTAATTCACATTATTGGCAAGAAGGAAGGGGAGGACAAGACTAAAGCAAAGGACCAGAGTGGAGAAGGAGTAAAGTTGAATTTATCATCACAGAATAATTCCGGTATTGCCGGTACTGCCACACTTAACGATATAGACGGAAAAGTAAAAGTGACTCTTAAATTGAACGCGGTCCCCACAGGAATTACGGGAGTCATCGGATCTGTGGGCATTTCGGTCGGAGCCGCGCATCCAGCGCACATTCATCAGGGTTCATGCGCTGCGCTCGGCGCCGTGAAATATCCGCTCGCATCTACGGTGGATGGCAAGTCGGAAACAACGATCAATGCATCGCTTGCGAATTTGAAGGCCCAATTGCCGCTCGCCATAAATGTACATAAATCTTCCGAAGAGATTGGAGTATATGTAGCTTGCGCGGATATTAAGCTCTAGACGTGGATTATATACTGAATTCAAAAAACCCCGAGTAGGGGTTTTTGAATTCAGTTCATCGTTCAGCCCTTATTTTTTTGTGTGTTATCAGGTTAGCGCATGTGAGAGATGATATAACAAGAATGGCTGCCGAATATGGATTTTTGAGATAGGTTTTGATAAAATAAGTATATTGGGCTATTCTTGCATAGCCTATTAAACTATGAATACAGAAATATATTGGTGGAAGGATGCGAAAATATATGAGCTCTATATTGATAAGTTCGCAGGAAATTTGAAGGGGCTGACGGAGCGGCTTGAGTATTTTACTCTACTCGGTATCAATTGTCTCCATTTATTGCCTCATTTTCCGTCTCCGATGATTGATGACGGTTATGACATCATAGACTATCGCGGTGTGCGAGCAGAGCTCGGTACGCTTGAGGATTTTAGAGAACTGATTGTTCAAGCACATGCACGGGGTATTCGTATCATTATTGATTTTGTCCTCAATCACACGTCAAATCAGCATCCATGGTTTCGGGAAGCACGCAGTTCGCATAAAAATCCTAAACGAGATTTTTATCTGTGGCGTGATGCCGCTCGTGGTTTCGAAGGTGCGACTAATGCCTTTCCGGACATAAAAGAAAGCAACTGGATATACAACACCCAAACACAAGACTATTATTTTGCGACTTTCTATCCGGAACAGCCGGATCTTAACTGGGATAATAGGGGAGTACAGCGCGCGATGCTCGCTCATATGGATTTTTGGGCCGCTATGGGCGTTGACGGTTTTCGGCTTGATGCAGCACCCTATCTTATTAAACGAGAAGACACGGCGTCAAAAGGTCTTCCCGAGGCACATGGGATTCTTAAACATATTCGCCGGCATCTTGAGAAAAAATATCCACACGTTATTTTGCTTGCTGAAGCACACCAAAACATTACACTCACGAAGGAGTATTTTGGTGAGGGAGACGAATGTCACATGGCCTACCATTTCCCGCTTATGGAGGTTATGTGGCTTACGCTTGTTGACGGTGATGCAAGCAGAGTGGAAAAAATGATTGAGGATTCATTTGATATTCCTGTGAATTGCCAATGGGCGGTGTTCTTGCGCAATCATGATGAGATATCACTTGGCACGCTATCCCCCGAGGACCGCGCGCGGCTTGTTGATTTTCTTGATCCGCGCTCCGAGTACCTTTTTAAAAAAGCACGCGCCACATCAATGCGCATCGCAAGTATATTTGACGGTAACTGCGAGAAAATAGCGCAGGCCCTGAAGCTTTTGTACTCTATTCCAGGAGCGCCAATCATGTATTACGGAGATGAAATCGGCATGCGTAATTTACCGCGCGTAGATGGTATTCTTGATACAAGAAAATATGTCCGCGGGGTATTTGATTGGCAGGAAGCAAAACGGCAAATAAAAGATCCGGCTTCGCTTTTCAATCAAGTCGCGGAGATATCGCGGCGTGTTGTTTCTACTGCACTGCCAAATGTATAAAAATGCGGGAATGTGGTATATTAAATTTATAATTTTAATAATGAATTAAAGAAACAAGATAAATCTATGAATTACGAAACATTGGCAGATAGGGAACATATCAATAAAGCCATTGGCGCGCTTGCGCAACGCGGCATTAAGGCAGTTATTGTGAATAATCGCGCGGAAGCGCTTGAGAAAGTGAAATCGCTTATTCCTCAAGGCGCTTCGGTGATGAATGGCTCATCGTGGACGCTTGAGGAAATCGGTTTTGTCGATTATTTAAAATCAGGAACTCATGGCTGGAAGAATTTGCATGAGGAAATCCTTGCCGAAATTGATAAGACAAAACAGGCAATCCTTCGCAAGCAAGCGGTTTCGGCGGATTATTATCTGGGAAGTGTACACGCGGTCGCAGAGACAGGCCAGCTTATCATCGCCTCAAATTCCGGCAGTCAACTGCCGCATATTGTTTTTACCTCGCCGAATCTTATCTTCGTTGTGGGTGCGCAAAAGTTAGCCCCAAATCTTGATGCCGGATTAACGCGTGTCCGCGAATATGTTCTTCCGCTTGAGGATAAGCGCATGAAAGACGTTGGTATGGCAAGCGGAAGCGCAATTTCCAAGCTTCTTATCTTTGAACGAGAGCCTGCGTTTATGGGAAGAAATGTCCATGTTATTTTTGTCAATGAGAAATTGGGATTTTGATTTACTTTTTTATTGAGTATAAACGGAGAGTTATCGTTCACAAGGCTCTCAATGTAAGAGTTGACAATATAATATTATTGTGCTATAACTAATTTAGTTTTTATATCCACGCAACACTTGATCTCAAGGAGATTTACGATGATTGACGTTGATAATGTTACGCAGACGAACGCGCTTCATATACATTATCATAAGATTTGTAAATATTGTGCGCTATCTGATGATCAAATACGTGACATTAATGTTCTCTTAAGCCAGCTCTCGACGAAAGCGATTCTGCGCTCAAGGAGCTGGATTGAAGAAGTAGCTCGAAATGAAGTATTTGTCGTCGCGATATGTCCAAATGGCAATACCGGTCATCATCAAATTGTGGGTATGGCGCTCCTTTGCACGATTAAAAATCTGTGTGCGGGTAATATGGGTTATATCCATGAGGTCGTGGTTCATACAGATTTTCGCCGGCGGGGTATCATGTCCCAGTTAATGGTTGAGCTTCATGAACGTGCCAAAATGATGCGTCTTGATGCAATCGAGTTGACCAGCGACTCGCGTAACGAAGATCGCCGGAAGGCGATACAGGGATATCTGAAAATGGGATATCGGCAAAAGCAGACAGACGTATTTGTGTACCAGCTGCGCGATAGGGAAATCAGTTTGTGATTTTTTTGTCAATTGGATTAAACTCACGAGGGGGTAAGATGTTCAGCAAAGTATGCGGATGGATTTCGCTCATTTGCACAATGCTGTTTCTGTTGGTGGGGACTATGTATTTGGTACTTCTGACCGTACCGCCAGAAAGGCAGTGTCAGACATTCGGACGAGTGCTTGCCGGCAACAGTTTCTGTGTGGTTGTCAAGGTTGAGGATTTACAAACAGGCGAGAATATCCCATTTGTGATTGAACGAGTTGATCGAGGGCAATAGCCTTGATCTCCGGCCCTGCTGCGTCGCGAAAGCGAACGGCAGGGCTTTTTTATTTCATTATGGGCAAAGAAATTCTTTTTAGAGCGTTCGTGGAATCTCGTCTGACTATCGTCCAATCCTATTTTACTTGTTTCAGACCTCATGATAGTATATTCAATATGAAAGTAAGTTTGCTTATTGTTATTATTCTTGCAGGAATTATTGCTGTCGGGGGAACTATCTTTGTTGTTAATTTAAGAAAAAATACTGTCCAAGAAAATACTCCCGTACTAGATGAGCATAATGCCGCGACTATACGCGTGACGCCAATCAGATCACAGGTTTTTGCGCGTGCCAAGGATGCGCCGAATGATTCTTTTTCCGAGATATCCGAGCCAAGTCCGGTTAAAGAGGGTGCGCATGTTAAAACATCGCAAGATGGTCGCGCGTTGATTGAAGATACACATGCGACAATTTTGGATCATGATACGGAAATGGTTATTGCCGTGGCAGATCCGACCCATTCAACGCGTCTTGAGCTTGCAGCAGGCAATCTCTGGTCGCGTGTTGAAAAGATTTTGGGGCAAGGAGAATTTTTTGAAATTAAAACGCAAAATGCGGTTGCGGCTGTTCATGGTACTTCATTTGGCGTGCGCTTTCGTGATAATACAACCGTGCTTCTTGTCGGTGAGGGCGTGGTGAGCTTTACCGCAAGAGATCCCAAGACAGGCGAGCTTCTTAAAGGTACGACAGTGTTCATAGAGGCCGGGAAGAAAGCAATTCGAAAAGGATCAGGAACCATCACGATACAAGATATTACCAATGATGACAGGAACAGCGAATGGTTTCATTTTATCGAAGCAAAGGGACTTCTTATGGGTTCACTTGGGTCCCCCGTGACGCCATCACCCGCAAGCTCTGCTTCTCCGGCGCATTCTTCCCTGCAATCATCCAAGACTCCTTCTCCCACTGCTTCGCCTGTTCCCTCGCCGTCTCCTACGCCTTCTCCCTCACCGGCAGAGGTTCCTTTTCGTATATATATGATCAATCCTTTGGAAGTATACGCAGGAGATAAAGATACAATACTCGAAGTGACAGGATCAGGATTCTCTCGCATGGAAAGTCTTTTTATCGGAGACCTGCAAATACGCAGTTTCACTATGCTCAACGATGGAATAATTCGTTTTCGATTTCCCTCGGATCTTTCTGCGGGTAAGTATGGTGTGTTCATGATTGACAAAGAAAAGCATGTCGTAGGGCTTGAGGCGAGGTTAATTGTCAAAGAGTCAACCGCAACTCAAACCCCTACACCAACTCCCACCCCAACCCCTACGCCGACCCCAACTCGAACACCAACTCCCACTCCAACTCCGACAGAAACATATTATCCTTAATATAGTTAATTGTTGATACAATGAATCGAAGATATCGTCTTATGTCCGTAACACTGGCGAGCGCAGTACTCACTGCACTCTTTTTTTATTTTAATCTTTTGGGCAGCTGGCAGGAAAAAATCATTGACCAGTTTTTTTTAAAAAAAATTCCGCCAAGTGAAATTGTCATTATCGGCATAGACGAAGATAGCATTGGACAGATTGGTCAATGGCCGTGGCCGCGCCATATTTTTGCCGATATTCTTGAACAAATACCTCATCCCCGGATAGTGGGAATTGATGTGAACTTATCCGAAACCTCGCGTATCGGAGCTGCTGACGATGCTTCGTTTGCGCAGTCGCTTCGTAAGGCTCCTTACCCAATTGTACTTCCGGTAAGTATAAACGAGCGCGGCAGGGTTATTTTTGAACCTATACCGGAATTTAAAAGCATAGTTACGCTGGGTTTTGTCAATGTGCCTGTTGATTATGACGGCATTGCGCGACGAACAACAAGAAGCAATGGAGATACACCGAGTTTTGCCTACGCGCTCGCAGGGAAAGAATCCGGCGCACCCGAACATTTCCGCATTGATTATCAGGGTCCGGAAAAAACATTTCTTACGGTTTCATTTTCTGACGTTTTGCAGAAAAAAATTCCCGCAAGAATTTTGGAGGATAAAATTATTCTTATCGGATCGGTAGCGCCGAGTCTTCACGACACGATCCAGACCCCTTTTGGTTTTATGCCCGGAGTTGAATTTCATGCAAATGTGATAAATACTATCCGCACAGGCCGTTTCTACCAAGAGCCTAATCTTTTGTTTGGTTTTTTGGCGATTATTTTGCTTCATGCTGTTCTTTTTGGATGTGTTTGGTTATCACGGCGGTTTTGGATTCTTGCGAGCGGACTTGCGGGAACGCTTGTGGTTTTGATTGCCGCATCGCTCATACTGTTTAATGTTCATATTGTGGCGCCGATTTTTTACCTTCTCTTCGGATATCTCGTTTCCGTGATTTTGATGCTTGGTTTTCAATATATGAATGAATCAAAAGAAAAACGGTTTATCCGGCAAACATTTCAGTATTATCTGTCTCCTGATGTAATCGAACAGCTTGTTGAAGATCCGCAAAAAGTTTCTCTGGGGGGTGAATCAAAGATGATCACGGTTCTTTTTTCTGATATTCGCGGATTTACGAGTATTTCCGAAAAAATGACACCCCAAGAACTTGTGTCATTCCTTAATGAATATTTAACCGCAATGACTGATATTGTGATGGCGAGTCGCGGAGTTGTGGATAAATATATCGGTGATGCGGTGATGGCGTTTTGGGGGGCGCCGCTTGCAAACGTGAGTCAGGCAAAAGATTCATGCGCAACGGCGGTGGAGATGATACGCGCACTCCGCAAACTCAATGACGGGTGGGAAAAACGCGGGCTCCCGGAAATCCGTATCGGCATCGGCATTAATCGCGGCGAAATGGCAGTGGGGAATATGGGATCAAATAAAAGATTTAATTATACGTTGATGGGCGACGACGTAAACCTTGCTTCGCGTCTTGAGGGGCTTACCAAGTATTACGGCGTGCAGTGCATTATTAGCGAAATGGTAAGGCGCGAGATCGAAGCAAATCAGGAATTTTTTATACGGGAGCTGGATTCGGTTATGGTAAAAGGCAAGAAAGAGCCGGCACGCATTTTTGAGCTTATTACCCAATTACCGGATAATGCCGGAAAAGAAGCCCTTGTATCATATAATCGCGGGAAAGAATATTATAACAATGGAGAGTGGGATAATGCTATTGAGAAATTTCAAGACGCAATAAAGTTAAGCGGTGATGGTCCCAGTAAGCTCTTTCTCTCCCGATGTGAAGAATTTAAAGGTAATCCTCCGGTCAATTGGAACGGTGTATACGAATTCAAGACAAAATAAATTGATATCCATGAACCGTAAATATATAAAGAAAATACTTCCCCCAGTTCTCGGCATTATTGCGTTTGGCGGGTTATTGGTTTATGCATATATACGCATTACATCACGCATCACGTTGTTGTCTGAAGAAGTAGATCGTCTTGGCGTTGAACTTGCTTCCACCACTGTTGCGCTTTCCGGCAAGACGGACAATCTTACCAAAGATATTTCCGATGTAAACAAAAAGGCTATAGGGCTTTTAAACACGCTTTCCACTGCGGAGCAAAGCATTGCAACCGTGCAGACGCATGTGTCGGGTTTTGAAGATACGGTAAATCATATTTCAGGAACGGTGAATACGCTTGATAAATTGAGCAAGACAGATCCGCAACTTTTAGAGAAATATTCAAAGATATTTTTTCTCAACGAGCACTATGTTCCGCAGCAGCTTATCTCTGTTGACGGAGCGTATCTTTATAGCGACAAAATCGACGTGCAAATACATGCGCTTGTATGGCCGCATCTTAAGCAGCTTTTGGATGATGCGAGGAAAGAAAGCATTACGCTTTATATTAAATCAGGGTACCGATCGTTCAAGGACCAGATGGTCATCAAGTCGGCATATACGGTAACGTATGGCGCCGGCACGGCAAATCAATTTTCGGCGGAGCAGGGATATTCGGAACATCAGCTTGGCACAACCGTTGACTTTATTACGACCGGTCTTGGCGGCGCGTTTACCGGCTTTGAGAAAACCCTTGTCTATCCGTGGTTGCTTGCCAACGCATACAGATACGGTTTTATTCTCTCTTATTATCAAGGCAACAGTTATTATATGTTTGAGCCGTGGCATTGGCGATATGTAGGTGTTGAGCTTGCCGCATATCTTCACCGTGAAAACAAGCATTTTTATGATCTTGAGCAACGTGAAATTGATACATATTTGGTAAAGATATTTGATTAGACTTGCTGGCAGATTTAGGTTTTTACTCTACCTTCGCAATGCCCCGCGCGTAAGCGCGAGGGATGGAGCTGTCCCGCCGCAGGCGCGGGCGAGCGAAGCTCGTATTCGGCTAATGCCACGGGCGTAAGCCTGTGGAAGTTTACTCGCTCAATAACGTTTCCAAAAGTTATCCTCAGTGCCATCTTGTTCTCAATCCCTTATACTTACCTCATATTAATCACTAATCACATATATCATCTATGATATCTCTATTTCCTCAACAAAAGACTAAACTTCCCGCCAAGGGCGGTCCCTCATGGCTTCTCCTCCCCCTCCTGTCCCTCTTCCTCTTC
>OBEQ011417503.1_pt1 | contig 13414 bp, 14 predicted proteins | sample 1670901 | NCBI WGS metagenome assembly OBEQ01 (sample SAMEA104232315, study PRJEB22302) | groundwater metagenome | biome: forest; feature: aquifer; material: groundwater | place: USA | collected 2011-08-07 | depth 5.4 m
TCAGTGACGTTTTTTATGTGTCTTGTTTGAAGAAAGACTTTCTGGCATACTATGAGTCTGTATACAAATATTAAGCTGAAGAAACGTATGAGTAAATCAGATATAAACAAACTTTCAAAAAGACAAATTCTTGAAAGCTTATACTACGAACAGTCCCAAGGAAACGCGACAATCAGCAGGCTTGTTACCACGCTTGCACGAGTAAGCAAAGTAAGCCCCGAAGAGCTTGCTCAAGCATTTGCAGACGGTAGCGCGAACCAAGAATTTGCTCAAAAATTTAACCAAGCACTCAAGAATCAACCAACTACAGAAACACCAGCAGAACAAACAAGTGAACAATAATATTTTTATATGGATGCTGTTATTTTAGCTGCAGGCAAAGGTTTGCGCCTGCGGCCATTTACTGAAACCAAGCCAAAAGGACTGGTAGATATTGCGGGTGAGCCTCTTCTGATTCACACATTTAAGTCACTCCCCAAGTCTACTTCCCAAGTTCATCTTGTAGTTGGCTATCTTGGAGAACAAATAAAAAATTACTTTGGCAAGACATTTATGGGACTTCCAATTAGCTATTACATCCAAGACCCACTCACCGGAACTGGAAGCGCAGTGCAGCTCATAAAAGAAACAGTTAAAGAAAACTTTTTAGTTGTAAATGGAGATGATCTCTACGAACAAACAGATCTAGAAGCGCTCACCACGTATCCCCTAGCTATCTTAGCTCACGCAGAAGACGCACCACTCAAGGCAAGCATTCTAGAAAATACAAACCATGAACTTATTGGTCTTGGTCCAAGCAACCCACCAGGAACTCCCACACTCCGAACTTGCGGTGCATACATGCTTAATAAAAGTTTTTTTGAAGAACCTCTCGTAGAAATTCCAGTTCGAGGCGGAGTGGAATTTAGTTTACCACATGCTTTAGTTAACCTGGCTTCCCACAAGCCAGTACAAGTTGTTCGCGCAACGCATTGGCAGCCAGTTGGCACACCAGAGGAATTAGAAACTGCTAAAAGAAAAATACAATTGCTCAATATCAACCAAAATTTCTAAAAAAAGAGAGTGTGTATTCTTGGACAGGTATTCTGCCCATTAAAGGAATACACACTCTTACTTAACTTCATGAAGTTAGCTACTGAGGTTTATGGATGATCATAGCGCAGAGTGGCGCCGGCACAAACCGGATCGGGGACTCTTGTGCTCGCCACCTCCAGGCCCGCAAGCCATTAACAACTTCGGCAAGCGCCATCCTACTCGCAGCAAGGTACATGTCCCTACCCAATGCGAGTAGCTCTGCCGTATAATTGTCTTCTTGCCGCGGAAAACTGAGAGTTTCGATTTCTGAGCCTGGGAAAGTAGCATCGAAACCATCTTCCGCCGCAAGAGTTAAAATACTCTGGTGCTGCCTGCCCATGTATGGATTGATGCCTGCAAAACCCATCAAGGCAAAAGCAAGCCGGGTGAATTCGGCAATCTCTTGCGGATGAGTTGTACTGGTCATTCCTGCTGACCAGTCGTAATCAATCATCACCACTGCTTTGGTGGCATAACTATAGGCAGCAGTGAGCGACCTTACTTGATCTCGCCACGGCAAATGCATGAGCACTGCGCGCATATGTACAACATCCGCAGCTCCAAAGCCTGCATCACTGGGAAAACCGGGCAAACGAGTAGTTGTACCAGAATGCGGAATATGAGCAGCCTTCAGTTTATTTTCCAGAATGCTGGCCATATTAATATACCGACCCTGAGCCATCTTGGTTCCAGGTTCACTAAAGTGATACTCAATCCCAAGCGAATTACAGTCTGCTGCCAAGCGCGGATCAGTACCAGCCCCAGCGTCAAATAGCCGGGTAATTTGACCATAACGCAAAACCAAAGCATCCAAAATCTGGCGGGACACTCTTGCTGGATCAGCTAAGACAGAAAGGAATTCCATTTCTTCTTCGCCCAGGACTCCACTATAGGCACCACTTGCAGTGCTGTTCATAATTTTCCTCCTTGTGAAAAATTTGTTGCTCAAAACGCCACAATAATGTACAATTATACATATTTTATGTATTTATGTCAACATGTCTTATTTTCTGAGTAGTAATAAGTTAGCCTTAAAAAAACTGGTAATAATAAATGGTCAAGAAGCTCGGCATATACTTCTGGCAAGAAGAGTAAAAGTTGGCGAACACATAACACTCCAAGATCCAACAGAGCAAAGATTTAACTGCCAAGTTAAGGCAATAAAAAAGAACGAGCTTGAAGTGCTCGTACTTACAAAAGCCATTACACCAGCAGAACCAAAAACACCAGTAACTCTCTTACAAGCTGCTATTGCCGAACAAGCCCTTGATATAGTACTGCAAAAAGCAACCGAGTTAGGCGTTAGTGAGATTTGCATTTTTATTGCTGACTTCAGTCCAAACTCGCCAAAAGATCCTTTAAAAAAACTTGAGCGCTGGAGAAAAATAGTTCAAGAAGCCACAAAGCAATCTGAACGTCTCAGGCCGCCTATTATAAGTCTGAGCGCCTCTTTAGAAAATGCATTGGGACACCATTCAAAAGCACATATTCTCTACTGCCACCCACATGCAGATACATCAGAAGAAATTCGTATACCCCACACCTCTACTGTAATTATTATTGGGCCAGAAGGTGGTTTTTCTGAAAAAGAACTCAGTCTTGTAAAAGCTCAAAAAAACAGCTTTCCCCTAAACCTTGGACCAAGGATTTTAAGATCTGAAACTGCTGCGATAACCAGCCTTGCTATTATTCAATACCTTAATAAAAACCTTTAAAAAAGCCTTACTTTAAGCTAGATTTTCTGTTTTTTGTAACACATGCCCGACTCAAACGTCTTTATTAATAGAACGCCTGCCTACCCTCTTATGAGTGATTCCTTTGAAAGTCTGATAACCAACGCCAAAGCAGGCGACGAAAGCGCCCTCACAGAGCTCTACGAACGATACTTTGAGAAGATTTTTCGTTTTGTATACTACCGTGTAGGGCACAAAGAAACTGGGGAAGATTTAACAGAGGATGTGTTTTTAAAAGCATTTAAAAGGCTCCACAGTATTACAGAAGCACACCGTTTTGAAGGTTGGCTTTACCGGATAGCAAAAAATACTATTATTGACCATTACCGTAAACGTAAATCTACAGTTGCTATAGAAGAAATAGAAAATACGCTCGAGTACGAAACTAACCTGGTAGATATAGTAAACTTGCAGACTAACCAGATTAAACTGCTTAAAACATTAAAACAGCTGCCAGCTGAACAACAAATTGTACTTAAACTTAAATTTTTTGAGCAACTAGAAAACCCAGAAATAGCAGAGCTCTTACATAAGTCCGAAGGTGCAATTAGGGTAATTCAACATCGAGGCCTTACTCAACTGCGCACATTACTTGGCTCCATTGATATACATTCATGAATCACGATTCTGTAGAACAATTAGACAGACTACTTACAGCACTTGCACAAGGTACACCCGAGCAAGACTTTTTGTCGTCTCTTGATACAGAATCTGCAACAGAGCTTTCTGAGCTTGCAGCAATAAGTACTGCACTCTCTGGGGTTCCTACTATGAGCCTGCCCCGGGCAACTAAACGCTACTCTTTCCAAAAAACACATGCTGTTTCTTCCTGGACTGAACTATTTAGCATACGCAGGTTCTTACTTGTTCCTACACTTGCTTTTGCAGGAGTTATTCTTACGCTTACTGCTTCTGCAGCAGGAACAAGCGTAGCAGGACAACGACTATTTACTTTAAAAAAGGTAGCAGAAAAAACACAACTTGCATTTACGGTTAACCCAGAAAATAAAGCCAAGTTACAACTTGAATACACACAAAAAAGACTACGAGAAGCAGAAACAGTACTCACCGGCCCGAGGAGAGACCCAGTCCTAGAAGCCGCAGTGCTTGCTGAACTATCCAGCCAAACCCAAAGTACGGTAGAAGCAGTTAAAGTGGTTGCTAATCAACACAGCACTTCAACACAAAGTACCAACACTGAGTTAGTAGCCTCTTTGCAAGCGCTTTCTAATCAACTTTCTGCACCAACTCATAGCTCTAGCGCGGAAGGAAAGATTAACAATAAAGTTGCAGTAGACCAAATAAATAAGTTAATCGCATCAGTAAATGACCAAGACCTCACGAGCCTTTCTAAAGAACCTGTTCCTTTTACTGTTTCAGGAAATATTCAGACAGTTTCTAATAATCAAATTCGCCTTAACGACCAAGCTATTGCTATTTTAGATAAAACCGTAATCACTCTCGATGCCAAACCTGTTACCGTAGCAGAGCTTGTGCTTAATGCTCATGTGAGTATTACAACAATCCGCAGACCAAGTGGACTAGAAGCGGTAGAAATTAAAATACTATCTGATAAAGAAACACAGCCTACCATAGAAAAAAAAGCAACTCCTGACAGCACGAAATCCACACCCGGTAAAATAACCAACGTGCCAAACCCGGAAAAAGATGATATACTAAATCAGACAAATCCTAAGGTGTTTACGGGAATTATTATTGAAGATCCAGCTCCTCAATACAAGCCATAGCTCGTGCTTCGCTTTGAGGCATATGCGCAGAATTCATTCTGCATGTATGTCTCGGAGCGACTGTACTACAGACCAAGGCTTTGTAAGACAAAAAACGACCTAATTCTAGAGAAAGGGTCGTTTTTGTTTTTTTTGCAAACCGGGAAACCCGGGTTTGCAAAAACTATTATGCATTTCACAACAAAGCGGAAAAAGGTATAATAGTATTACTCGTCATAATATGAAAACAAGCACGACGAGGAAGGGTCGCATAGTGGTTTAGTGCACCAGTCTTGAAAACTGGAGTGGGGTTACACCCACCGAGGGTTCGAATCCCTCCCCTTCCGCCATGATTTTTTCACTACTGCAAGTGGTGGAAAAATTCATGGCATAGTGGATTCGAAAAGGAACGGTTCTGCGAAGCAGAAATCTAAAGTGCCTTGAATGGCACTTTAGATAGTGACAGGGGTCGCCGTAGCGTTATCCGAAATGATCCGCCGATCGGCGGAGAATTGAGGATCGCGTGAGGTGACCGAATCCCTCCCCTTCCGCCAGACACGAACATTAGTTCAATACCAATATGCCGATGATTACCATTGCGTATGATAATGCAAAAGTAACTGATTCAGAAACTACAGAACTATCACATGCAATTCAAACTATTGTTTCAAGCGTCACGAAGATTGAAGATGTATTTGTATACGCACAGAGTCCGCACATTAAAGTAAAGATTGCTCCCGTGGAAATTTTTATACAAATGAGTGCTTATAAAATTTCAGATAAAAAAGACTTGTTGAACCACATTACATTAGAATTAAAGGGTTGGAAGCAATCCACAGGCTTCCCGCATCCAATTAATCTCACACTTATTCCCATGGACTGGGAAGTAGCAATAGGTATTTAGTGGAGGCAAGAAGCAAAACTTTTTTATAAAATAAAAATTACCATATGCCATCAGAGCCAGAAATTTTTCTTACCTGGGAAGCGCCAGAATATAAACACTATCCAAAAAACTTTGGCTGGTATGTTACTTTTTTTGCCATTGCAATTTTGCTTATAGGTTTTCTTGCAATTTCAAAAGATTACTTTGGCGCTATTTCACTTTTTATATTAGCTCTGATTGCTTTTTTATACACTAAACACCGCCCAGAAGTCCTGCAAATTGCGATTAGTGATAAAGGTGTTCATTTAGACGATCTTCATATACCCCACAGCGACATAAAACATTTTTGGGTAGTAGATAATGAACGACATAAAACTCTTATTTTAGAGACTAATGTATATCTCAATAAAACTATTGTACTAGAGTTAGTAGATCAGGACCCAGATGCAGTTCGAGGAGTGTTAGGACTTTTTGCTCGCGAACACGAAAATACCCAAGAAACTCTGGCCCAAAAAGTTATGCACAGATTTAAGTTTTGAGCTTATCCGTGCTCGCTGTCCCCATAGCTTAACTGGATAGAGCGCAGCCCTCCGAAGGCTGAGGTTGCAGGTTCAACTCCTGCTGGGGGCACCATACCTATACAACAGCTCAGCGGACTAGAGTGCCTTCCTCCGCTGGAGTTACATTGCAGGTTCAATCCCCCGAGAGTATAACAATACATAAGGAACAGACATGTTGTCTGTTTTTTATTTTGTTTGAAGTAAAAGGCTTCCATGCTTTTACAAACGGTCGATATGCTCTTTAGCTGAAATTTAATCCAAAGATTTTTTGGTATAAAAAAAGGATTCCCAAGACTCAAAGAATACAAGATTCAAAAAGTCCAAGAAATCCTTAGTGCGTCACTAGGTGCCAAAATTGCAGAAAACACGGTAGTCGTACTCGGGTGACCACACATCGGGGTAGCCCAATGGGTAGTCGTAGAAGTGTAGCCTCTTACCCGGCGGGAACACACCCACGCGACCGGCACGCGGGAAAACACCTAGAACACGTTTCTCCCCGCCCTCATTGAGGAACGGGAGAAAGTAGTCCTTGCTGGCTTCGAGCATCTCAGAGCTGCGCTGCCTGATAATGGTATCACGCTCTTCGAGCGTGAAAAATGTTACTCCTTCTAACATTCTCCTGAAACGCACACGCTGCTTCAGTTGGTACTCATTACCAGTACCGCTGACATGCTTCAAAAAGCCGTTAATCATAGGCTCCCTCCTTTCCATTAAGTAGTTGTTAGCCTTGCAAGAATAAGAAAATATTATAACAATATTTTAAAAATAAGTCAAGTTTATGTACTAGGCTTGATTTATTTCCGTAATTGTGTTACTCTTAGCTGAAACTCAAGCATAAATTAGTATCATCAAACACTACTGTTTTCACAGTGCAAAGGAGGGATCAATTATGACAGCACTAACGAGTTTATTTTTCGATGCCACAATTGGTACCGAGGAGGCTCCACAGCATATTTTGGAGTCAGAGCGTTTCTCTTCAAGCTATCATGCAATACTTAAGAGAAGGTTCGGTCGTGTGACAGCAGACGATTTCCTTAGGTATGCTCGTCGCTTTACCATACTCTGCAATCAGGTCTATCAGGGAAGCAAATTGGAGTTGAGAAGAAACAAAAGCATTCCTCTCGGTTTCGAGGTATTTCTGGCAAGCCAAGGTGGCTACGAAGGTGAACCCGGCGAGGTAATCGACGCCAATCGGCTTACCAACGATTCATTTCGGGAAATGTTCGAGGATTCATTTTCAATCGTAGTCAACATCCTACCAAAACTCGCGCGCGAAGATATTCTTCACTCTTTTGCTCAAGTCCAATGGACACGCAGCAGACCTAAAACCATATTCTTCTACGCACAACAGGGCGGGAGGTATGATCTCGAAGGCATTCAACGTCCACTCGAGAACTTGCTTTTGAGAAAACTTTTCCACGTTCCAAGTGCTCCTCCGAGCATTAACTTTACCGTAAAGCTTGGTGTGAGTGGCTGGGCAAACAAAGCCGAAGGGAAGCTGCACTAAAATCAGGAAAAAAATAAGCCGACCTGGAAAATTACCAGATCGGCTTTTGTTAATACTTGAAAGCATGGCGTGCACCAATACTGGATTCCAGTTTGGTTTTTGCTACCACTTCTGCATTTCCTCCTTCTACTTTATAAAGATACACATTGCCGGTAAAACGAGATGTTTCAAGTTTAAGAATGTCTTGAAACAAAATGCTTACCGTTAATTGCGCCTCTACATTTTGAGTAGTGCACACAGGCGCAGCACTCTTTGCTGCAATTACATGTTCAGGAGTGCGCCCATTAAGAACCACACCCAAAACGTAACATGCAGGTTGCAAAGAGCTATTGAGCGCAAGAGAAACCAAAACTCCATCTTCAGATCCTTTTACGCTCTCTGGCACACCATTATCTAAGGCCACAAGTTGGGCAACTGAACGCTTTACTGGGTAACTTCGGGTAAGCGTACGCGTGTGTTTACCAGTTTCATCTGACCAACTGGCAGTAACCCAAACTTTGAGATCAGTTGCGTTTTCTGGAATCATCAACTGAAGCCGGTAGTTTCCTTCTACCTGTGGTAGCACGACTGTTTCAGGAACAGTGTTATCAGCCAGCACAACTTCAGTTGCCCCATCCCGACCCCTACTTGGCACAGGGCCACGAGCAGTAGCACGGCTTCCAACTTCACTCGCAACAACCCGAGAAGGATTAAAAGAACTAACAGACTGCGAAGTTTCTGAAGTAGGTTGGACAACAGCTTGCCCTCTGCTCGGCAGAACACTTCGCACTACTGTAGCAGTCACCTTCATATTTACTGCTGCTCCTTTGATCGGAGTCCTTTTTTCAAAGTCTGCAAGCAAACAGGTGATATTTACTTGCTTGCCTGACTCTGGCTCAGGATTTAGCTGTAAGCCAATGCGTTTTGGGTTACCAGAAAGCACCACCACTGCAACTTCGGCTGCTTTTGTAATATCTCCACGGGTTATAAGTAGCCTGTAATTACCAGCAGGGCTGCCTGCGGGAAGAGTTCCATGCCATACTGTACTCTTGTCCGACGCTGCAAATAAAGGGCTGCCAGATTCAGTAGCAGTAGGTTGCTGGAAAAATAATACGCCGTTGTGCTGCGAATCAGAAACCACTGATCCATCGAGTAACCCTAAACTTACTCGCAATGTGGGGTCAGTAGAGTTAATACTGACCCATACTTCATCAGTTGAACCGAGCCTCACTGAAGCAGGTTCTAATGGAACAGTAATGGTTTTATTCCCCTCGCCAATCTGCAAACGATCAACAAGAGTAAAGCTACTCCAAAATGGAATTTGGATACTTTGTGCACACACTGTTCCCATAAGCGTAAACAGAAAAAAAAGTAAAAAGTTTTTTTTCATTACTTCCTCCTAATTCAAACCAAAGGTGGCCATAACTCCTTTGACCGCGTCCCAGGTGGTAACAGTTTCTTTGGCGTGGTTGCCTTTAAGCGCGCGCAAGTTCGGACCCACAACTGGAAAATACAAGCCCGGGTATTTTTGCTGAGAAACCCTAACAACAAAGTCATTTTCTTCTTTAGGGTTACTCGATTCATCCTGGGCATCAAAAATTTGAAACAGTCCGCCTTCAAACTTTTTTGTAGACGGATTGTAATTGGGAAACAAGCCATTGCAGCCACCAAGTAAACAGTAGGCTGTTTGGCCCGATGCCACAGCTGCCGCACGCTTTGTAGTAGTAGAGGTATCAAACATACCATCTACTTCCTCTGCGTTAATGGTGCCAATGCCACCAAACTCAGAATCATCCACATTGGCATCACTGGTCACGGCAATGTACACAGCTTGTTTTATTTCTCCAGTTGACCGAGTTACTTCTTTGGGAATAAAGGGTCTAATTTCTTCCATTCGAGCTCGCATATTCTCGGGTCGTAAATCCGAAAATGCAAATGGAGAACGAATAAAGAAATCGCTTGCGTCGCCAAGTGTGCTTCGCACAGCTTCGGTAAACTGCTCGGCAATAGGAGCCCAGTCGCTCCCGCCAAAAGCACCGCCAACAGAGATAATACTGCCAAAGCCACCACCTGCTTGCTTGCCTGCAAGCATGCTTTGCACTTTGGCCATTACTGGCGCTCCGGCTGAGTGGCAAATTACCACCACATCGGCTAATTCAACGCCGTACTTTCGCCAAGCGTCATCAGCTAAAATTCCCACCAACCGTTCAGAGTTAATCTGCAAGAAGTTCTTGTCCACCGTGGCTAACTCGAGTGAATTATCCACAACTATGCCATCTTGCCTCATAAGCTCTGCAAGTGGTTCCATATACTTACGCTCAGCTTGAAAGCCAGGCATAAGGTAAACCACTCGGCCAATTTGCAACTGCAAAACCATGTAGAGGTAGGCAGACTTTTTATCTGGCTCAGGCTTTCCCTGCGCCAGCCAATTGGTCTGTACTTCCACGTTGAATTCGCCATTGCGTACTACACCACCATCACCTAGTCTAAGCTTAAAAGGCATGTCAGAAAGATTAATACCAATGGTGTGAGACACCCACTGGCCTGCAACATAGCTATTGACCACGCCATTCTCAAGCGGGTCATTTGGTTTAAACGGCACACCGTCATAGGTTATATGCAGCGTGTCTTCCATACTTGCGCTGTTTGTGCAGCGCACAAAAGCCAGTGTGGCTTTGTAATTTTTGCTCGGTGGAATGCCATAGCCCGAAGCCACTGCAGAAGGCAGAAAAATATATGGCAGCCGGAAATGAAAACTTCTCCTGCGACCTTTTTCTTTTTCTGTTTGATTACTCCACCAGCCACTATCTTCTGGCAGGAGCCTTGATTTTATTGCCCGGTAATCCCCGTCGGGAATTACGGGCGAGGTTGGTATAGTTTGTGCTGATATACTGCCGGCAAGCAGCACATACAGCACAAGCCCGAGTACTGCTCTTACATGTTTCATTTTCATACTCTGATACTCCTGTTGAAATGAATGGGGCTTGCACTGTTCGGTAGTTTGAATTTTTTGTTAAAGAACATGAGAAGCTAAATACTACACTTAACTTCATCTACATGCATTCTATGCCTAAAATGTATATAGTCAAAGTTAAAAAAGATGTGGATACAGTGCAGAAACCTCTGCACTGTATCCACACTACCCCTACTGTGGGGGTAGTCTTAATTGATGAATAACCAAACCTCGGATTGCTTTTTCAGGTTTGTGACACTCTGCCGCTGGATTTTCTATTTCTTCTGCAGCGCACACATTCAGCCGAAACTGGCCGAGTGCACCTACTGGAAGAAACTGAGTCAGGTTTCGGGGGACCTTGATATTAATTTGATCAGTTCCCACAAATCCAGGCATTTTACCCGCAAACAAAATGTCTTCGCCAGAAATAACCACTCGACTTTCTGTACCAGTTGCAATTCCCCACAACTCAAAAACTGGTTTTTTTATGTATACCAATCCACTGCGAGGAATATCACCAGTTTTAATTGTGCCCTGGTCAGGAGCAAGGCTTACATCCTGCATACCGCCGCCTGTCATAAACAGCGTAATAAATCCGCCCGTTACTGCTGGGTTTTCTAAAGAATTAGAAACCAAACGGTACACATCTATTACTTCTGTTTTGGGGTCTACATAGGGGTTTAGCACTGCGCGTGTTTGCGCATCAGTGTTTAACCCTGGACCAGTAGTGGTAAGCGTGGCGCTGACCCACTCACTTTTGGCTCCTGTGTCTTCTACTTGAAGCTCAAGGTAGCTCGTGGATTCTGACCCAATTACTACTGCCGCTGCCCCTGCTTCAAACGGAACTTGAAAATTAATTTGTCCCGCAGAAGTAAAAAACAACGGCGCTTTCCACACAGTAGCAGTGCCCCTTTTGTCTCGAAGGTTTACTGTAACACCACACAAATCAGTCTGCATTGGCCACTGACCATACTGTGCAGTGCACACTCCATCACCAGTTACCATATTCCGCCCAAACACTGCAGCAATGCCGCCCGGAGCAACCCGTTTTTGGTAGTCAAACCCACTTACTACAGCATCACATCCAGGCACTGGATTTTTAGTAATACTTAAAGTAAACGTTTTGCTTGCTTCTGGGGTAGTGCTCCCTGCCCGAGTTACAGTAAACCGAACAGAGTAGTCTCCTGGAGGAGTAGCCTCACCTTCTTTAGTATCTGCAGCCGGATAATCAATATCAATGGTTTTAGTCCAGCGGTCATTTGGGTTAAGCGTAATGTCGTAAGTGGTATCCGTCTTACCAAAAGACTCGGGATAGACAATTTTTAATTGATATTGTGTAGCTTGACACGGGATAGCTTCAGAGCTCTGAACAGTAACATCTGCTTTTCCGGAAGTTTTACTACAGTGATTTTTACTTGGCACTTCATTACCACCGTCATGAGACGCTATGTCTAAAAACGCTTGTTTTACCTCACAGGCAGCAGTTGCAAGCCCCACTACTTTAAAGACTGCTTGGTCTTTATCTACAGATACAATTTGAACACTCATACCCGTAGTAGCATCGTTAAAGTACTCGCCTGTCTGATAGACTCCAGTAGTTGGATCTGGTAAAATGGCCAAAGGCCAACTTGCTGCTTGCCCACCAGTTGGCACGGTTGTGTAAATCCCTACGCCTGCCAGCGTATTATCCATATCTTTATCAAACGAGACTTTGCTCGTTAATTCAATATAGATAACATTTCCCGGTAGACCTTTTTTTGGAATTACATATCCGCGAACCGAAGCAGCAGTACGAAGCAGGTTACCACTTACCATGTCGGACTCTCTGCGATACACCGTATAAGTGCCATCATGATCAATAGTTTTTACTGATGCATCCGTAACCCAATCAAAGCGTCTCCGCTGCAATTCTGTTAACTCAAATGGCATTGCAGTTGAGCCTTCCACATTACCATCAGTATTACTGCCATCAAGCGGACTCCTGCCACCAAACTGACAATTAGCACTAAAACCCACGCGTTCGCCACTGGCGTTTTTACAAAAACCAATTACTGAAAGCGGGGTAAGCAGGCTGCGCCTAATGACCTGATCCAAAATGTCGTGTTTTACCCAATTCTTTGTTGGGTTAATCAGAATTATTTCATTCTGACTCACAAACTGGATCCAGTCTTTTAGGTTACTACGGCCAGATGAATAATACATATAGACGTAGCACAGTACATTTCCTGGATCTACTCGGTAGCGTTTGAGTGTGTCCTGGGTTTGATACTCCATTACTGACACAATACCACCTGGCACATTTCTGGCGTCAGGGTAACCTGGCTGATCCACTACTTTATTTCCACTCGCGTCCCTAAGGCCAAACCAGTTATTGGTATTTTCTTCTACAATTGCACCCATAACCAAGGTGTTCTGGTAGCCGTGGTTTTGCAAATAATTACCAACCGTAAACTCTGCAGGCATTATGGGAAATAAATAAGTTTGCAAAATGCTCTGCACATTTTTACTGCTACCACTCAAAGGGTATGGCAGCGGCGGTTCCTGGGCAGCCCCAGTAAAGGGGTCGCTCGCAAATCCATAATAGTGAGCAACAACAACCAGCTTACCAGCTGGCAAGATAGAGCCATTGGTGTTTTCCGACGCCTCCATTTGCTGTAGGTTTTGCAACTTTAGTCCTGGTGTCTGACCAAAACTAGAATTTACTCTGCTCAGCAAAAGAGAGCTAAAGAAAACAATAAAAAACAATTTCTTCATTTTTTCCTCCTAAACTTCAAGAGGGGCCAAAACTTACTCACTCGGTAGTTTAAATCTTTGCTTTTTCGTACTATATATAAAGTGAGTATTGCGATTATACTAAAAATTGAATAAAAAGTCAACTAATATATCGTTAAATAGTCAGGAGCTTCGCAACACTTCCATCGGTGTTTGATAGTTAATTCCCATGTGCAATCTCTCTGTATTGTAATACGGTAAATAGCTTTTTATGGCTTTCTGAAAA